>Ga0210377_10000614_pt1 | contig 34022 bp, 29 predicted proteins | sample PLM4_65_b1redo_FD_155480 | JGI IMG/M metagenome (GOLD analysis project Ga0210377, IMG submission 155480) | Groundwater sediment microbial communities from an aquifer in East River, Colorado, USA - PLM4_65_b1 redo | ecosystem: Environmental > Terrestrial > Soil > Riparian zone | place: USA: East... | reverse complement strand
GGAGAGACGAGTCGTGCCTTTTGAATGGCCGTGCGGCCCACGATCCTGATCGGGTCATTTTCGGCCATGAAGATGCTTCCATTGCCCTGTTGAATGAGTGCACAGGTCATGTTGTTGGAATTAATAAAGATGCCGCCGCCGCTTACATCAAATGTCCCTTCTTCGTGGACCCAGAAGGATTTATCCCTAAGACATCCGCTGGTTGGGGCAAGACTGACGAGGGCGTCGCCGCCAAGAAGCGGCTTTACCTCACCCAATTTTGTGCGCGCTACAGCACTCACCACATTTGTTATTTCCGATCTGCCGACGACATTTGCAAAGTATGTCCTTACGTTGGAGGTAATAATTACCTCCATATATTCCACATCCTCTGCATGTGGACCATCTTTGGGAGGGCTGTACACTTGAACGGTGTTGGTCACGCCATCGTTGTTGTATCCGTTTACGGCCGCGGATGCGATGGTTGCTCCGACCCAATCTTCACCACCACTCAACCGCGCGATCGCTCCGGCGAGCGCGGCAGAGTCCGCGGCGTTTTGGGCGGTTCGGCGGTCAAGGTAGGCGTTTCCGCCATCAATAGCCAAACCAATCATACCCACAATTCCCACCAACGCAATCACAATGATGATGAGCGCCTGGCCGCGTGATGATCTTTTGGAGAAATTAAGCACCATGGTCGTAAGTTACTCTCCTCGATACTTTGACAGGATATTAGAAGGTGATGTTATGGATCATCCCGCAGGCTCGAAGAAAAAACAAACTTTGAGCAATGAACCTGCGGGATGTGTCGGGTATAGTATGTGATCAGCTAACATCCCCCTAAGCATACCACTTATGGGCAGACAGGATTTAAAATAGTGTCTGTAACAGACCCAGTAAGGGGAATGGTTGAACTACCGATCAATGTAGGGATGAACGGCATGAAGATCTGGTGAGTGAACGAGACATTCACGGTAATTGCATTACTCACACAGGGCTCGTCTGTTGCAATGACTTCTACGGTGACCTTGCTGGAGTCGGAAAGATCGATCGGTGATGACGATGCGCCTCGGACACGTGCTTCTACTCCGGCTTGATTTACAGGCTCGCCCGAATCATAAGCGCTGTTATTGTTCGAATCAAGGTATGGATTTATTGATCCGTATAATGCTCCTTCCTGTGCGGCATCGCGCAATTGTATGAACTGAAAGAATGCAATGCCGAATTCAACGACACCTGAAAGGAGATAGAGCAGAACAACAAGACTAATCGCTAGCTCAACCAGGCTTTGCCCACGTTCACTTTTATTAATTTTCATAGTCGGTACCCTCTTTGGTTAGTTGTTGGAATCGATCGGCCACAACTGGCATCCGTTCGTTTCGAGGTTGATAAATATGCTCTCGGAGCCGTCTATCCGGGTATAGGTTTGGGAGAAAGTGAAAGTGATCGTGGAATCACCCGTTGGAATCGAGAGCGAAGCTGGAATGATGGTATAGCTGGTTGCATAAATGTTGCCTGTCCAGAATGTCGTTCCACCCAGGTCGGCATTCAGCAAACGCAGAGTGTTGTTTGCACCAAATTTATGGCCGGCGTCGTGATTCCAGGCCACAGTGATATCCTTGATTAGTAATGGAACGCCGGTTGGGTTGTGGATGTCCATGCTGAAGGTTGTCGTCCCTGAGATGTCCTCCGATCCATGCGTGACCAGACCACAGTTCCCAATTGGTGTGGACGAAGGTGTTGGTGTGAAGGAAGGTGTTGGTGTGAAAGATGGCGTGGGCGTCTCGGTTGGAGTATTGGTAATCGTGGGTGACAATGTGATGGTTGGTGTAAGGGTCTCAGTTGGTGTGTAAGTGATCGGTGTATTCGTGGGTGATAGTGTTATTGTTGGTGAAGGCACAGGCGTATCGGTTGCAGTGGAAGTAATGGTCGGTGTTTCGGAAGGTGAACTCCCACTCAAAGTAGGCGGGCTGGTAACCTCGATTGATACACTCAAAAGGACCGTGCGTGAACTGGTTGCGGTGATCGTCCGTTGGATAAAGGGGACCAGCTTCGGAACGATGGGCATAAACTCTTCTGAAACGGTGACACGAATGCGATGAGCGTTATCTGACAATGTCGCGCTGGTCAGGCTGCTGTCAGAGTCCCCGGAGTCGCAGTAGGTTGTGGGCGTAACGTCGGCCGGACCTTCATCCCACTGGATCATAATGTCATCGAATTCAGCGACGTACGCGCTTTTTGACGCTGCGGTCTTAATCCCCAGACAGTCCTGATACCGGGGATAGCCATTATTCCCGGACCCTGTGGCTGAACCATAGCGGACTGCCTGTCGGCTTGCGTTTACAACCGTTGAGTAGAGGAACAGCAATCGACCTGCTTCAAGCAACCCGTAGACAAGTAAGAGAAGAATGGGCAATGCAATGGCGAACTCGACCATTGCCTGCGCTGAACTTTTTCTGGTGGCTAACTTTTTGAGTTTCATAATCAAAATTCCTGCTTTCCGATAATCCTAATAATCCTAATTCTTAGTTTAATGGGCAAGTTGCCTACTCCAATAAGACATTCGTACTAATGCAGACCCACATAATTGCAAGTTATAAAAATAGTTTGAAAAACGCACTTGCGATGAAATAAGGTCCATAGGGGATGAAATTCATGAGAACCTCACTCGAATAGCGCCTCCGTGCCACAAGCGTAATGACAAAAAGAAGGCTGATCGCACCTCCGAACAGGATGCCGAGCAAAAGCGCGTCCCAAATGATGGGCCATCCGAGCATTAGCCCAAGCACACCAAGCAGAAATACATCTCCGCCGCCAAGTGCCTCTTCCTCATCATCGCCCAGTCCTGCGGTTTGCATCCTGCGTCTGCGGAAGCGGGCAAGGATGGCGCCCAGCTGGTAGAAAAGGAACATAATCCCTAAACCAAATAGCCCGCCAATCACGGACATGCCAAGACCAAGGAGAAGTCCGTTGCTATTTATTCTGCTATTGAGGTAGGTCCCGGCAATCAGACCGATCACTGCTCCAACAATGCTGGTTGGGTGCAGGATAAGTCGGTGCTCAAGGTCGATCACCGTAATGACTCCGAAGTAGATCAGCACAATCATGCCAAGGGGAATCCCAAGCGCTTTTGACGGGAACAACCATAAGTTGGTGAAGGAAGCGACTGCCAGGATTTGCACCAGCCATGTGCGCAGACTCCGGCTCTTTTTGCATGACGCGCAAGCGCGTAGAGTCAAATAATCTGCCCATGAAAAAGGAGTTTGGCAGTTGGGGCAGTTGGGCTGGCTGAGTCTTCGAGTATGCGGCAAAACATCTGAAATGTAATTAATGAAGAGGCCGCCCATCCAGCCGAGAATGATTGGAACAAGAAGGGTGAAATCCATTTCCTATATTATAGTCTAAATAAATTACCGAAAATTAATTGCGGCTTCGTGTAAGCCAACTGTAATGTACCGGCGTGCTTGCACAAGCTAGTGATATGTCTTACAATCGCGGCGATATTCCCCTGGAGATGAACATGGATAAATTCATTATTGAAGGCGGGATTCCATTGAACGGAGAAGTGACCCCGGCAGGAAACAAGAATGCCGCTCTGCCTCTCGTTGCCGCGTGCCTGCTCACAGACGAATCCATCATTTTGCATAACATGCCGCAGATCAAGGATGTGAGCGTGATGCGGCACCTCATCGAAAGCCTTGGTGCGCAAGTGGAACATTTGGATTCCGCTTCGTGGCGCATCACCGCGCGAGACCTTCGGCCTGCAGACCTGGACCCGGACCTTTGCAAACGCATACGCGCCTCCATTTTGGTGGCTGGACCCATGGCCGCGCGGGTGGGCGAGTTCAAGTTACCTCCCCCCGGTGGAGATGTGATCGGGCGCCGACGGTTGGATACGCACATTTGGTCCTTGCGCGCGCTTGGCGTGGACGTCAAGTATGACCGCGGCTTTTCTTTTCAAGCAGATGGCTTACGCGGCGCAGACTTTTTGATGGACGAAGCCAGTGTCACTGCGACAGAAAATGCCATCATGGCGGCAGTCACCGCCAAAGGGGATACTGTGATCCGTAATGCGGCATCTGAGCCGCATGTGCAGGAGCTGTGCCATTTCCTGAACATGCTGGGCGCGCAGATCGAAGAGATCGGCTCGAACACGCTTCATATTCATGGTGTATCCAAATTGCACGGCGGCGAATTCACGATTGGACCGGATTATCTCGAAGTCATCAGTTTTGTCGGCGCGGCGGCAGCGACGCACGGCAACGTGCACATTAAGAATGCAGGTGTGAAAAACCTGAAAATGATCGGTCACATCTTCGAGCGCATGGGTGTGAAGTGGCGGGTGGAAGGTGATGACTTGATCATCCCATCCGATCAGGAACTTAAAGTAACTCCAGACCTCGATGGCGCGATTCCGGAAGTCAAGACAAATGTCTGGCCGGCGTTCCCAACCGACTTGATCAGCATCGCGATCACGGTTGCAACCCAGACGAGCGGCTCGATCATGTTCCATGATTGGATGTTCTCAGGCCGGATGTACTTCACAGATAAACTGGTGGGCATGGGTGCCAAGATCATTTTGTGCGACCCGTATCGCTGTCTCATTCAGGGACCGAATCAACTATACGGCGAGAATCTTGAAAGCCCCGATATTCGCGCGGGTATGTCCATGTTGATTGCTGCTCTGGCCGCGAAGGGAAAATCCACAGTTCGCAATATTAGTCAGATCGAGCGCGGGTATCAGGATGTGGATAATAAGTTGCGCGCGCTCGGCGCGAAAATCGAGCGGGTCAATGAATAGATGGCGTTAATAAAAAACTTACCAAATTGAAACCTTGCACAAATCTTTCCACTGATAAAATTTGAACCAGTAAAAAATAAACAGAACGAGTCGTCCTGATTACGGAAAGAAATCTCAAGTGAGGAATCGACAAGTATGTCTTCTAATGGAAATGCAAAACATGTAAAGGTTTTGGTATTGGGGTCGGGACCGACGGGTTATTCCGCCGCGTTGTATGCCGCGCGCGCTGAACTTAAACCTGTCGTTTTGACAGGGATGCAATTGGGTGGGCAGGCCGCGTTGACGTATACCATCGAGAACTATCCCGGTTTTCCTGATGGGGTGGGTGGGGCGCAACTGGGTGAATTGTTCCAAAAGCAAGCCGAGCATTTTGGTGCTGTGACTGAGTTTGATATGGCGAATGGAGTGGATCTGTCGCAACGTCCCTTCAAGGTGACGACAGATAGCGGAGAATATCTCGCGGACTCTCTCATCGTTGGTACAGGAGCCAGTCCGAACCATCTCGATATCCCCGGCGAAGTGGAACTGACCGGACGCGGCGAAGTTGTCGTCGTTGGTGGCGGTGACAGCGCATTGGAAGAGGGCCTCTTCATTACACGTTACGCGTCCTCTGTGACGATCATTCATCGCCGCGAGGAGTTTCGCGCCAGCCCGATATTGCAACACCGCGCAAAAGAACATCCAAAGATGGACTTCATTCTCAATACAGTTGTGACCGGGGTGATTGGCACGGATAAACTCGAAGCCTTAAGGTTGAAGAATGTAAAAACTGGTGAAGAAACGATCTATGAAACAGATGGTTTGTTCATTTTCATCGGTCACACCCCGAACACGGAAATGTTCAAAGGTCAACTGGAGATGAGCGACCTGGGTTACATCAAGGTCAATGACAGGATGGAAACGAACATACCCGGCGTCTTTGCTGCGGGTGAGGCAGCGGATCCGCACTTCCGCCAGGTGGTTACTTCGGCGGGGATGGGTGCGGCGGCAGCCATACAGGCGACACGCTTCCTCGAAGCGGAATCAGAATAAGGCTTGGAAAGAAGCGAACAGGACTTCCATATATGGAAGTCCTGTTCGCTTCTTTCAGTCACTTTAAACAAATGACAAATTGTACTTTTTCGTCCTAATTTTTCGGATAAAATTCGTGCACATCGATTTCCTGGAGGATCCATGAATAAAATATCCATTATTGGTGCAGGGATGACCGGCGCCACCGCTGCACATTGGCTTGCTGAACGCGAATTGGCTGATCTTGTCCTCGTAGATGTGGTTGAGGGGATGCCGCAGGGCAAGGCGCTCGATCTGCTGGAGGCGATGCCCATTATTGCCAGGGATGTGGAGATCGTCGGTGCGAATGATTATGCCACAACCAAGGATTCCGATATTATCATCATCACGGCAGGTCTGGCTCGAAAGCCGGGTATGAGCCGTGATGACCTTTTAAAGACCAATGCGGATATCGTTGGAAAAGCGGCGACCGAAACATTGAAGTATTCGCCGAATGCGATTTTTCTCGTGTTGACCAACCCGCTCGATACGATGGCATATCTCACGCTGAAGTTGACCGGGCTGCCGCGTGAACGCGTGATCGGCCAGGCGGGAATTCTGGACTCCGCGCGTATGCGCGCGTTCGTAGCGCTGGAGACAGGCGTAAGCGTTGAAAATATTGACTGCTACGTATTGGGCGGGCACGGAGACGAGATGGTCCCGCTCACGCGTCATTCGAACATCGCCGGGATCCCGTTAAAGGAATATCTCCCATCTGACAGGTTGGCTGCGATCGTCACACGTACCCGCAAGGGCGGTGGTGAGATCGTCAATTTGCTCAAGACCGGCTCTGCATACTACGCGCCCTCCGCGGCTTGTGCGCAAATGGCGGAGGCGATCCTCAAGAACAAAAATTTGATCGTCCCTTGCGCGGCTTATATGGATGGGGAATACGGTCTGAAGGATATGTTCTTCGGTGTTCCTGTGATGCTCGGACGGAATGGTATCGTGAAGATCGTCGAATACGACCTCGATGATGAGGAAAAGGCGATGTTTGAAAAATCTGCCGCGGCGGTAAAAGAAACGCATGATGCGTTGAAAAATTTGGTGGCGTTCTAGTCGTTAGGGCACGGGAAAACCGTGCCCGTATATTTTATGGAGGAACTATGATCTTGCACGAAAAAATTTCTGCTCAATTGCCTGAATGGCGCGAAAGAATGAAGTCGCTTGCCAAGGAACATGGTGATGTTGTCGTTGACCAGGTCACTGTGGGACAGATCGTCGGTGGCATGCGCGATATCAAGTCCCTGTTGACGGATGTCTCGTTCGTGGATCCTGCACATGGTATCTTGTTCCGCGGCATGTCCATCCCCGAGACGTTGAAGAAGTTGCCGAAACCGCGCGGGGGCAAGATGCCTCTCGTTGGCGGCTTGTACTATCTGTTGATGATCGGTGAAGTGCCGACCAAGGAACAGGCGCTGGAAGTGGAAGCCGAATGGGCGAAGCGTTCCAATGTTCCTGATTATGTCTTCAAGATGCTCAAGTCCATGCCGAAGGAAACTCACCCGATGACGCTCTTTTCGCAGGCTGTGCTGGCTTTGCAGAATGGTTCGGTCTTTGCGAAGAAATATCACAGTATGAAGAAGGATGTATATTGGGAAGCCGCTCTGGAAGATAGTCTTGACCTGACCGCGAAATTGCCTGTCATTGCAGCGTATATCTACCGCATGAAATATTTCGGCGAAAGCAAGAAGCCGAAATACAATCCCAGACAGGATTATGGTTTGAATTTTGCGCGTATGATGAAAGTTTCGGACAAGAAGGGATATGCCGAGCTTGCCCGCCTGTACTTTATCCTTCACAGCGATCATGAATCCGGGAATGTCTCCGCACATACAATGCACCTTGTCGGTTCTGCGCTATCAGATCCGTACCTTTCCTTCTCCGCCGCGTTGAACGGTCTTGCTGGTCCTTTACATGGATTGGCGAATCAGGAATGCCTCGGCTGGTTGATCGATGTGAAAAACAAGTTTGGTGGTGTTCCGACTCGCGAGGAACTTTATAAATTCTCATGGGATACGCTGAATAGCGGTCATGTGATCCCCGGCTACGGACATGCTGTCTTGCGTGTGCCTGATCCGCGTTATATGGCTCAGATGGAATTTGCCAAGAAGTACTTCCCCGAAGATGATCTCGTCCGTCTTGCGGATATGGTCTTCGATGTCGTGCCCCAGGTGTTGAGAGAGCAGGGCAAGGCCAAGAACCCCGCTCCAAATGTGGACGCGATCAGCGGCACATTACAGTATTATTATGGCGTCCGCGAATTCGATTTCTACACTGTGTTGTTCGGTGTCGGCCGCGCGCTTGGCGTCACACCCAATCTTGTTTGGGCGCGTGCGTTGGGCTGGCCGATTGAGCGTCCAAAGTCGTTGACGACGAAAATGCTGGAAGATGTGGTGGCGAAGACAAGCCAGCCCGCGTAACACGCTCTGCGTAAAAGCCAAAGGCCCGACAGGTATAAAAACCTGCCAGGCCTTTTTTGTCGTCTATTTCTTGGCCCGAATGGTGACACCCAGGGTGCCGAACTCTGCCGCATCAGAATGTTGCGGCGCGCCGCTGAACACATCCTTTCCCCAGATAACCTCAATCTCTTTGAAGCCTGCGGCTATAACTTTTCGTTCCAGTTGGGCCTTGAGCAACCCACCGGCTATGCAGCCTGTCCACAAGGTAACGTCACCCTTTGATCCCTCGGGTACTGGCTTCTGAAGGGCAATGTCAGCGATCTGGATGCGGCCACCGGGCTTGAGAACGCGAAACATCTCAAGCAGAGCTGCTTCTTTATCTGGCACAAGGTTCAGCACGCCGTTGGAGATGATCACATCCGCCCAGGCATCGGGGACAGGCAATGACTCGAGATAGCCCTCGCGAAATTCGACATTGGTCACTCCTGCTTCATGGGCGTTGCGTCTGGCTTTAGAGAGCATCTCCTGTGTCATATCCACACCAATGACACATCCGCTTGAGCCAACCATTTGGGCAGCAATCAAGCTGTCGGTGCCCGCGCCGCTTCCGCAATCTACGACATACTCACCCGGCTTGAGTTCACCCAGGCTGAATGGATTGCCTGTCCCGGCCATTGATTCGATTGCGCTGGCGGGAATAGCCTCAAGCCATTCATCGCGGTAACCAAGAATGTGGGCAAGCTTCCGGCCAGTATGGAAATGGAAACCACGCTCTGGTTCGTTGGCAACTGCCGAGTATTCTTCGCGAATTGATGCACGCAGTTCTTCTACATTGAGGTTCAATCCCTGGATCACTGGGCTGTTCATAAGTAATTCTCCTGTTGATGATTTGATTTCGACATGCTTATAAAATCTTGGAAGATGCGGGAGGGGAAATGGTTCACCCCTCCTGCGGGTGTCACCCTGGTTCTTTAGTGTGACGATTTGAGGGCGTTGTACGACATTACTGTGCCAACCAGCAAGATCGCGGCGTCCAGATAGATCAACCCCAGGTGGCCCAAGGTGCCAATGCCATAAGAGAAATGTAGTGGCAGGGCAATGGCGACGCCGATCACGGGTGTGACAAAGGCCGTCCACATTGCCCAGCGCTCGCCGTTGCGGATGCCAAACCATGCCAGGGCAATAACTGCCACACCCAACGCGATGATGAAGGCTGAGACGGCAACCTGCAAGTGGCTGATGTACTCATACAGATCAAGGCTGAATGCCCGTATCTGCTCTGGTGTCCCGCCGACATGCTCCGGGGTCAGGCCAAGCTCGATAAAACCGTTAAAGTTACGGATCAGGAACATGATGCCGTAGCCTACGAGGCCGATACCCGCCAGCGCGATCACTTTCGCACCGAGGTCGGCAGATGCAGTAGTAGTCTTCATTTGGGGCGAAACCTGTGATTGAGTAGCCATAAGATTTTCTCCTTTTCTTGGTAAATGACTTGACTACAGGATACCAACATCACCTCCCAAAAATCTTCCCCGCGTCTTACCTGAGCTTTACCCATAATAAAACAGCCGGGACGTCGATCCTGACTGTTTTATGTTGAAATAGCCCGTGTGAGGGCTGTATGAAGTTAAGCAGAATTAGCTCACGTTCAGGCGTTCCAGGATCATCCCCGCTTCCGCCGCCTCGTTCTTGGCAATCTTGGCGTCCCCAGGAGATTTGCGCTTTCGTCTTATCTGTGCCATTGCTGTGAGGCAGCGCGCAGACTCATATTCATTGCCAGTCGCCTTGAAGGCTGAGCTGGCTTCCTCGTAACGAGTCAGTGCGGTTTCGAGATCGTTCTGCGCGTTCGCCAGTTCGCCCCGTGCCTGACGTGCCATCGCGACCCAGGCGCGACTCTGATATTCGCCTGCCGCATCCTCCAACTGCTTGCAGAACTCCTCTGCCACTGGCAGCGCGCCCTGCGCGATATGAACACTTACCGCAGCTGGATAGAGCAGGGCGTGGCAGGTAGCACAATGACCGTGACGCTCACTCATCGCTAGACCAAGCGCAAGGTAGTGATAAGCAGCATCGGTCTCACCCGCCATGAGCCTGTTGCGTGTCATGGAGGCGTACAGACGTGTCAGACAATGTGCACGCATGATCGCCCTCTCAGCGACGATCACTCCTTCCTCAAACAAAATCATGGCTTCGTCAAATTGACCACGCGCGGTCAGAAGTGTCCCCAACCGCTGAAGAGCCAGAGCTTCTCCTGAGGCCGTTCCAATCTCGTGGTACAGCTTGACCGATTCGCGCAGCACTGATTCAGCTTTAATCCAATGTCCAGCTTGGAATTCCAGTGCCCCGTTGAAGCACTGACAAAGCGCGATGGCGCGCGGCGCGCCCATTCGTTGTGCTTGAGTCAGCGTAGTGGATACCGTTTGCTTGACCTCCTCATAACCTTTATCACCATACAGGTGATATTCCCATAGTCAGAGATGCACATCGAACGCGTCGGTCACATCCAGGCTGGGACCTGCGAGCAGTGTTCGTTTTTCCTCGAAGACCAATCCCTGTTGCCATTCGCCCAGGGAGTGACAGGCTAGCGCCAGCATCTCGAAGGCACGAGCGATGGCATCAGGTATATTGAGGCGTTCCGCGATTCGTAGGCTTTTCTGCGCAGACTCAAAGGCCTCCTTATATTCGCCTTTGTGCCAGTGGAGTTGAGCAGCGCTATACAGCAAGTGTGCAATTTCGGGGGCGTCTACCTGCTCGTTGACTTCCGAGAGTGCCATGCGCAAATGCCTTTCAGCGGACTCTGTATCCCCGGCTGTAATAAGCGCTACGGCTGCGCCGCGGTGCAGGCGGACACGGTCGTGAGGCGCAGAAGTCCAGCCTTCAACTGCTGGCAGTGCAATGGCACGCTCGAAGTATTCCACTGCCCGCGGCGTATTCGCCAGGATGGCGTGCCACCAGCCCAGCGATTCAAGGATCATCCAACGCCGTGCAGGGTCGGTCAGGTTAAGAGCGTCCATCAAGGCCAGCGCCTGCTCGAAATGTCCCGCTGCCACCTCCAGGGCGTAGAGGCTGGCGGCCTTTTGTCCCGCTTGGATAAGATATCCAAGGGCGCGGTCGCGTCGATCGCTCAAATTGAAATGATAAGCCAGATCCTCGATATGTGCCGTCAGACCATGCGGGCGGAGTGCAAAGGCTGCTTCGATGGCTTCGCCGGCGCGGCTATGAAGCCTTGCCCGCCGCGCCCGGCTGAGCGAATCGTAGAGCGCGCGGCGAATGAGTGCATGTCGGAAACGATAACCTGCGGTTGTTTCTTCCAGTAGATGAGCCGCAAGGGAAGAATCAAGTGCGTTGAGCAAATCACCATCTGGCAGGGCGGTCATACCGCGCAGCAGTTCGAAATCGAATTCGCGTCCCACTACTGCCGCGGAAACCAATATCGATTCAGTCGGCGCGCCGAGATGTGCCACTCGCTCTCTAAGCAGCCCTTCCAGGTTGGCCGGCGCGCGCAATTCGGCTTCGGCCTTGAGCATCCATTGACCATCAAACTCTTCCAGTTGATCTGACTTAAGCAATGAACGTGTAATTTCCTGGATGAAAAAGGGATTACCCTCGGCAATCTCATGGATAGCCTCTACGAGAGGGAACGCTGCCTCTCCGCCCAGCGCGTGGTTCACAATCAGGGCCGCGGCATCTTTCGGCAGCGAACTCAGATTCAATGTCTCGCTCAAGCGTTCACGATAGAGTGTATTCAGAAGTGAGCCAAACGGGGTGATAATCGAAGAGGCTAAATCCGTGCGATAGGTCGCCAGCAGGGTGATAGGGTCTGTACGTGTCTGACGTGCAAGATAATGGAATAGGTGCAGGCTGGCCTCATCCGCGGCGTGAAGATCATCGACGAGCAGCAGGACAGGTGACTCCCGTGCCAGGTCGGTAAGGAATGTGGCAACCGCGCTGAAAAGCGCGCGTTGATCTCGCTGCATATCTCCCGAACTATTTTTGAAGTGGAGGATTGGATTTTCGCTGAAAGGGCGTCCCTGTTCGGCCAGAAAGTGATCGAACGCCTCTACGAATGGCTCATAAGGTAACTGCCCCTCTTGCTCATGGGCAGCACCGACGAGGGCTCTCATGCCAGCGGCAATTGACGCGCACAATACTTCGCCCGCCAGCAAGGTCTTCCCGACACCTGTGTCTCCAGCGATCAGGATCGTTTGCCCGCGGCGCTGTTGAACGGATTCCTGCCAAAGACGCAGTGTCTCGAATTCTGCCTCACGGCCCACCAGGAAGGGGCTGGGTTTGAGATGGATGGCGGATCCGATTCGCGTCTGGACCGTTGGCTGGGTGCCGGGCGAAGGGCTGATCTGGCCGTTGAGAATTTGGGTGTAGAGTGCCGCGGTCTCGGGATCAGGCGCCAGGTCCAGTTCTGAAGCGAGCGCCTGCACACAGGTCTGATACTGCCGTAGTGCGTCATGACGGCGACCGGTCAACGCGTAAGCGCGCATCAACTCCCGATGGACCGGTTCATCCGCTAGGTCATGTGCCAGGAGTGGCCTGAGGAGCGGGAAGATACGGTCATATTGCTGGGTATCGCGATAGAGAGCCGCGAGTGCCAGGCTGGCTTCACGATATTGGCGGTGGAGGGATTCGCGCAGGGTCAGCGTCCACTCGGCGTAAAGGTCGTCTGGCAGGAGGTTACCCTGATAGAGAGCGATAGCTTGTTCCAGGGACACGATCCGTTCGCTTTTGCTTTTGGTGGATGTAGAACATAAATGCTCGAACTCAAGTGCATCCACCCGGACGGATTCGTTCAGAGAAAGGATGCCATCTTCGAATCCGAAAACCAACTCTGCTGTGTCAGCTCCAAGGGATTTGTTCAGCGTTTGACGCAGTTCGTGAATTGTACGATAGAGATTATTAGCCCCCGAGTCGAGGTCGCTATCCGGCCAGAAGAGATCAATCGCCTGATCCTTGACCAATCGTTTTTGAATGGCAAGATATTTTATGAGGGCGGCAGCCTTGCGTCTTGGCCATTCGTCCGCGCGTAATTGTCGAACCTCCCGGATGATTTCAAAACGTCCGAGCAGATTAATTTGTACCGAAGAATCCTGCGAGGACTTCACTCCAATCTCTTATTTCTCCGAATGCGTCTTATTGGCTTTCCCAAAAGTTTCCAACTTCACAATACGCGCCTTGTCGCGTATTATTAATTTGTACCGAAGAATCCTGCGAGGACTTCACTCCAATCTCTTATTTCTCCGAATGCGTCTTATTGGCTTTCCCAAAAGTTTCCAACTTCACAATACGCGCCTTGTCGCGTATTCTCCAGGGGACGATCTGCCTGGCATGTTCCCTGTTGTCCGTTTCGATGATTGCCCAGCCGCAATGCGCGCCGTCATGGCATCCCCACTCAAAGTGATGCAGGTAACCCGCCGCGTGAATTTCCTTGATGATTGCATCGCAGTCGCCTGCATCGTGGGGTGATTCAACAAGATAATGATCCATGTTACCTCTCTTTATAAAATCGATAATTATTGTCGGAATTATATACCAATCGGGTGATGAAGTTCAAGAGGCTGATTTATTATCCGTTAGCTGGTCGATCAGAAAAGCGTAATCCAAAGCGATCTCTTTCAAATGATCATAGCGCCCGCTGGCACCCGCATGACCCGAATCATAATTGGTATAGAAGATGATCAGGTTGTTATCCGTTTTCGTCTGGCGAAGTTTTGCCACGAATTTTGCAGGCTCCCAATAGGCAACGCGCGGATCGTTGAGTCCTGTCGTGATGAGCATATGTGGATATTCTATCGCGCGGATGTTATCGTATGGAGAATATGAAATCATGTAGTCGAAGTATCCCTTGTCATGCGGGTTTCCCCATTGGTCATATTCCAGTGTGGTAAGGGGAATGGTCGGGTCGCTCATGGTCGTAACCACATCCACAAACGGGACCTTGCATATCACGGCTTTGAACAGATCGGGTCGCATGGTCATGCACGCGCCGACCAACAACCCGCCTGCAGAGCCGCCCAGAATGGCGATTTTCTCCTTGGAAGTAAATCCTTCCTTGATGAGATGTTCAGCACAGGCGATGAAATCGGTAAATGTGTTTTTCTTGTTAAGCACCTTTCCGTTTTCATACCATTCGCGTCCCATGTCAGAGCCGCCGCGAATGTGACCGATGGCGAACACAAACCCACGGTCCAGAAGGCAGACGCGGTTTGAATCGAAGAACGCGTCGATGGTCGCGCCGTAAGATCCATATCCGTAAAGCAAAGCCGGATTGCTTCCATCCTTCTTCAAATCTTTTCTGTAAACGATGGACATGGGCACTTTTGTATCATCGGGTGCAGTGGCATGGATGCGTTCTAAAACATAATGCGTTTTATCGTAGCCACTGGGAATATCGTCCTCCTTTTTGATCTCCCATTCGCCGGTATCCATATGATAGTCAATCACAGAATACGGCGTGATAAGCGAGGAATATTTGAAACGGAGAAGGTTTGTTTTAAATTCAGGATTGTTCTCAAAATTAAAGCTGTAAGCCGGCTCGGAAAACGGAACATAATTTACCTTGCTCAAACCATCGGGTGCGCTGATGCGGAGTTGCTTAAGCCCTCCCATGCGTTCACTCACAACGACAAAATCTTCAAATGTTTCAATGTGTTCCACCAACACACCGGGACGATGGGGAATAATTTCCCTCCAGTTCTCCCTGCCCGGGTTGTCCACAGGTGCAGCGCTCAGCTTGAAATCCTTTGCATTCTCATTGTTTACGATGAGGAAAGTGCCATTATGATGCGCGGCGAAATATTCCAGGTCTTTGGTGCGTGGTTGCAGGACGCGCAGTCCTTCCTGAGGCAGATCCGCCGGGAGAAAATGCATCTCACGCATCGTCGTGCTTAAATGATAGGTCATTATATATGCATCATCACGCGTCTTCAACATGAGCAGAAAGAACGTTTCATCCGCTTCGTGGAAGATAAGCGCATCCTGTGCGGGGTCGGTCCCCAGCTTGTGGCGATGGAGTTTAAAAGGGCGTTGTGCATCGTCGATCGTGACATAGAAAATTGTCTCGTTGTCATTTGCCCATTCAACACCGCCATGTTCGTATGCGCTCCCGGATATGTTCCCGATCGTCTCGGGATACAATTTTCCGCTTTTCAAGTTCTTGATGTGGAGGGTGTAAATCTCCCTGCCTTCGTTATCGACGGAATAAGCAAGATTATTTCCATCCGGGCTGACCGAAAACGCGCCGACACTGCAAAAGGATTTCCCTTCCGCAAGCGCGTTCTGGTCAAGAAGGATTTCCTCGGCGCTATCGAGATGACCATTGGACAAATCCATTCTGCGACAGAATATGGGATATTGTTTTCCTGCCTCTGTTCGCTCGTAATAGAAGTATCCGCCTCTCTTCTCAGGGACGCTTGAATCCGTTTCCTTGATGCGCCCCTTCATCTCGGAGAATAACTGCTCCTGAAACGGTTTAGTGTGTTGCATTACTTCTTCAAGATAATCGGATTCTGCGCGCAGATATTTCATCACTTCAGGGTCTTCACGGTTTCGCATCCAGTAGTAATCGTCGATGCGTGTCTGACCGTGCTGATCGATCGTGTATGGCCTTTTGGGAGCAATTGGGAAGGAACTCATTATTTTTCTCTCCATTTTTTGTAATGTTATCTAACCTGAAAAATACAAAATTGCCCTGCCGGTTATTTGATGACCGTCCTTGCGACGTTGGTTATGCAATTGAAATCTGAATTGATGCATACATCCATGTTGCCGCTAAAAACTCCCGTGGAAACTGCCTTCCCACTAAAGACAACTTTCAGGGTTTCGCCGGGTGCAATCGATTGACTAAAGTAATAGTTGATGAACGTCTCGCCGCCTCCCAGTGCATCATACTGATTGGTTTCTGTAAATTGCGGGTTTGTCCGGTCAATAATGATGCCATTTAGAAAGTTCATGCTGATGGCAGTACTGAACAGTTGAACGCTTTCCGGGCCACTATTAGTGACAGTGATGTCAAACTCAAACGGGTCGCCTACTTGCGCCTGAGATGGAATTTCCACTTGAACTGTCACGTTCTCCGGTGATTGCGAGCCAAGCCAGTACAGCCCTCCAAAACCAAGCACGATCGCGCCGATGATACAAGCGAGCACAACCAGACATCCCCCTGCGATCCAAAGGAGAGTCTTGTTGCCGCTGTCTCGATTGTTTATCGTTTGCATGATTTCACTCCTTTATGTGGATTACGGAAAGTCCAATTAATAATAAGGCTTGCTCAAGCCGCCGATAAACGAGAGATTGCCACGCTCGCTCGCAACCCGCGCCTACGGTTGGGTAGGCGTGACATCCTGTGTCTGATAAATCTTTGCAATGACCTCTTCGAGCGGCGGGTCGGAGATGGTGATATCCACGACACTGCCTGCATCGGTGACATGGGAAAGTACCTTCTCGACGGGTGTTTTTTGTGTATCGAACCGCAGTTTCACACCGTAATGTCCGACCTTTAGGATCTCGACGCCATTGAGGGAAAAGTTCGCTGGCACTTCGTCTGCATATCGGACTTCAACCATTTTTGATGTCAGGAACTTGCGCTTGAGGTTCGATACTTTATCTTCGTAAACGATCTGTCCGTGGTTGACCACGATGACGCGTTTACATAAGGCTTCGAGATCGCCCGCGTCGTGAGAAGTGAGCAATACGCCCACGTTTTCGAGCCGCGCCATTTCACGGATCGCATCCCGGATGTGTTGCTTGGCGACCACGTCCAGGCCAATGGACGGCTCATCGAGCAGGATCAACTTTGGGCGATGAAGGAGTGAGGCGGCCACTTCGCATCTCATTCGCTGGCCGAGTGAAAGTTTGCGTACGGGAGTCTCCAGCAGATCCTGAATCTCAAATGCTTCGGCGAGTTGATCGATGCGCATTTTTGTGTCACGGTCGTCCATCTCGAAAATTTTTCCAAAGAGTGTAAATGTGTCAACAGCGGGCAGGTGGTACCAGAGTTGCGGGCGTTGACCGAAGACCGTGCCGATGTGATAGGCGAGTTTTTGCCGGTCTTTCCAGGGTATGTAACCGAGTACTTTCGCATCGCCGCCGCTTGGATGCAGAATGCCTGTGAGCATTTTGATGGTGGTGGACTTGCCCGCGCCGTTTGGTCCGATGAAGCCAAGCAGTTCACCCGCTTCCATCTGGAACGTGAGCCTGCGCACCGCTTCAACGGAACTATATTCCGGCTTGAAAAGGGACCGCAACGAGCCTCTCATCCCGGCGGCTTTGCGTTTGGTCTGGAATGTTTTTTGGAGGTCCCTGACTTCGATGGAGGGCATTTGTCAATTTTAGTCGAACAAATCGAATTGGTGTAACCGGTGTTGATTTGGAGGTTTCGTGCCTTGTGGAATGTATTCAAGGATTGATGTTGTTGACTTTATTTAGTTTTAATCATTAAGTAGACCACAGTAGGATTGAAAGTCAAATATTTTCGTTATATAGTGATTTTGTCTTTAAACCCCCCTGTGGACGATCATCAAAATTCGAGGATAGCCCGATCACATTTCGGGTACATCGCTTCCTCCATCGGACAATCAATCGTCCCTCTGCAGGGCATCGCGTACCGAATCACCGATCCCATGAAAGGAGTTTAGAAATGACCACGATAACCTTTGAACGGTCCGGCGGCATCATAGGCAATGAGATACAGCTTGAGCTGGACTTGAACAGTTTGCCCAGTGATGAGTCGCAATACCTTTTGCGCTTGATATCCGAAGCAGACTTTTTCAACATCCCTGAGAATCTTGCGTCGAATTCCACCCCGGATGAATTTCAATACAGGATCACGGTGGATGCTGGAAATACAAGTCATACTGTCCGCGTCACCGATACCACAATGCCAAAATCTCTGAGTACATTGGTCAAGGAATTGACCATGCTTAAGATCCTCCAATAAGAAGCGATTGTGAGGAGTAAATAAAAAGGCACATCCCTCATCCTTTGAGACTCTGGATGAGGGATGTGTTTTAATCGGCTCTATACCAAGTCTTGAGATGTATAGTTCATCAGGACTTAATTACAGCCCGGCAATTTGAAGCTGGCAATGCGCGTCTGCCAACCGGCTGCACTGGAAGCCTGACCTGTGGCAGTATAGTATTCGTTGACATACCAGAAGGTGCAGTCATCAGCGGGATCGATGGTCAACGCGGTGTAATCACCCCAACGGGAGTTGAAGGTCGTCTGCACGCCTGAGCCGTTGATGATCACACCCTCGCCGAGAGTAAGCTGTCCTAGCGGATCTCCGGAAAGCCTGCCTGTGTAACGGATGCCTGGGAACACGTTTGTGCCATTGACAACACTGTAACCGGCAGCCAGGTTGCCATTCTTATCCTGGGCTACACTGCCCATCCAGCGGTGCACACCGTCATTCGGTGCATATGTTCCCTGCTGGTAGAGTGAATAGGCGCCTCCCGTGCGCCGGATTTCGTACCAGCGTACACCGGCGATGCCAGGCAGAGCCTCCACCGATTGGTTGGTCACCAATGTTTCATAGGAAACAAAGTTGCGGTAGGCAAGCCGCCACGTCGGCCGCTGCCGATAGGACAGGATATCGAGGTACTGATTCGGGTTGACGATGCCCGGTTGCGGCAGGCAATCACGTGAGGAGGACGGTGCGCACGGAAAGATCGAGTCGAACGAGGCCACTGGTAGCTGAGTCTTGAGGCCGAGCGAAGCCGTGGGAGACGAACGCCACTTCACATCGAGTTCCCAGATGTTGAGGGCATCGAAAGTTGCGCCATAGGAAGCGCCATCATCCTGCGTTCCGATGATGGGTGCGGGCACGTCGCCCTTTGGCTTTTGCTTGCCGTCAATATCTGCCGGGAGCAGTCCATCGCCAACCAGGGGCAACATTCCTGGAGCATTTCCATCCAGGAAGAAGCTTACAACCCGTGCGTTCGGATCGCCCTGGATCATCCTCGTCCTTTCCAGGCCGTAGACGCCGATGCCATATTCCCCGTTCGGCCCGAACTCGCGTGTCGTAATAATGTACGAGTGGGTCCAGACCCCGTACTTTGGGTAATCTGGGAAGTTGAAGCCGGTTGTGAAGGCATACCGGTAATAAGCACCGGCCGGGTCGCCTGTCTGGGAGATCGCCACACAGTTGTAGAAGGGCAACGATGGATCATCGAGGCCGCGCGTTGTAAATTGGGAGAGTATCCAGCGATCGGCAAATTGATCATACACAACAATCGGGTCGCCGGAGGGATCGGTGCAATCTGGGATTGCAAAGCCTGACCACAGCGTGCCGGTATCCACGGGCCCCAATAACAAATTGCCCTGCTTATCATAAACCGCGAAAACGAGGTTTACCATTTCAACGTAGTGGTTGGGCCCCACCTCGCCATTCGGATCAGGCGGGTTGACGCGGAACCCGAATACGTTGAAGTTATCCTGGTTGCTCAGACCTTCAAAATTTGCCAGTGGGGCTGAGATCCCCAGGGAAGATGAGTTCGATGTAGTATTTTGTTGAATGGCTCCATCTCCCGAGAAATCACCATCGGAGACGTCCGCTCCGCGGTCTGGTCGCACTTCCTTTATTTCCTGAGGTTGTGGGGCTCCCGGCTGCCTAGGTTTCATATCGCGCAGGGCGGGTGATACATCAAATGCTACAGCATTTGAGAATTTTGGGGTTGGAGGTTTGAAGGACGGGATTGCCGGTGTTGACTCTTGTGATGCAGCCGCTGCTGGAAATACGCCCAAAAGACTTACGATCAAGATCAAGGTTGCAGTGATCGAAAGGACTTTCTTTGTTTTCACTTTTTTCTCCTCAATTGATATTAAGAAACTTGTTTTTACCTCTAAGTTGATACTACAGATATCCGCCTGAAATTTGCCGGGGCTACCTCCTTTCCATAAACAGACACTGGTCTTTCCAGAGTCATGCTAATATTTTATAAAATTTCGAGTTGAATTTCAACCACCGGTTTCCCAACGGATGTCTTACTTGTATAACAAATTGAAATAATTTATTAATCAGTGACTTGAACTAACCACAGAACCCCGCGGCTTTGCGTTTGGCTTGGAATGTTTTCTGGAGGTCTCTGACTTCGATGGAGGACAGTACACAGTTTTAGCCGAGATGGTTGAAATGGTGTAATTTTGATTCATAGGCCACTTGTATCTTATCAGTGTTTGCCCTATACTATAAATGACTTTCATAGCACGACTGGAAGCGGGAAGATACAATCTGTCGCCAAAGGATTAGCCATTTGGAGGAAATAGCGAGGACTCCAAAAGGAGATTAAACCTTATGTCGACAGGGAACGGACAACAACCGGGGGCAGATCAGAATAAGCCAAGACGAGCTGCCATCAATCCCAGCCGCATCCGAAAAATGGTTGCGGCAATTATAGGGACAATTCTTATGTTCACAACAGTTATTGGACTGTCGTTGCCCCTAAAGGCTTTGCTGGCAGGCATGATATTCCTTTTTTGGGTCGGTTTCGGAATTTTTCTGTTTATCAGGAAAAACAGGCGCTCCGAAGAAGCAGATCAAAATACGCTGATTCCAACGGTCCGATGGGCGATGATGGGAGCCATTTTCGTGATCCTGATTGCTGCTGCTTTCAAGGAAATCGAGAATCGTCTTGCACCACCAAGACCTCCTTTATCAAAATCAATTTATTCCATGATCGTTCTGGATGCTTCAGAGAAAATGAAATCACCGTTTGATGGAAGTTCCAGCAAATGGGTCGCCATACAGTCTGCGTTTCAGGATTACTTTATACGCGCGAACGAACTTTCCAATTATGGGCTTGTTGTGATCGGAGGACAAAACCCCAATGAGAAAGGCAGTGGAGCATGTGGGGTTCCCACTGTGCCGCTCATCCCTTTGGTTTTCGGTGATGGGCACGGGAATATGCTCCCAACGAAGGATCTTTCGTTAACCAATTTGCGCACGCAAATCGAGGGTCAACAACCACAGGGTGGAGGTTCGTTGAGCAGGGCGTTTTTCCTGGCGAAAAACCAATTGGAAAACCTGCCGTTGGATACGGATGCAATCAGAATCATCGTACTTGTCGCCGGTGTCAGTGATACCTGTAAAGGAGAAATTGACTGGGATGCGCTGGTTAATGATATTCAATTGGTTAATAAAGAAATTGCCATCCACAAGGAACTTATTTTGTTGGATGAAACACCGGACTCTGCGGTGGCAGAAATTGCGAGGATAGTTGGTCAAATAGATCCGTCAGTTGAAGGTTCAGGCACTTATATGCAAGTGGCAAGTACCCCTGCCGAACTTAGGGAGAGCATTTCAAATGTTCTCGACCGTTTGGAGGCTTACTCTGCCTCGACCTCATTGGCAGATGCGATCGATAGCGGGAATACGAAGATGCCTGCATCACCCACTTTGCGGGTGGCAGGAACAGCCACCAAGGCGAAGATAAGAACGAAAGCAACTGCGACCCCTAACCTGGTTACGATTACTCCCACAACAACTTGTACTCCTAGTTTTACATCAACGGTCACAGAAGTGCCGCTTGCCTCAACAATGCGGGAAGAGGTACCTGCCTCAACGATAACCTTCACGCCCACACTTACTTTTACTCCAACAATCACCTTTATCCCAACAATTACACCCTATCCAACGATCAAACCAACCAAAAAAATTATCAAGACTGTTGCCCCTGTGCCGACCAACCCCCCGCCACCGCCAACCAATCCCCCTCCTCCAACAGATGAACCATGTTGTATGCATTGTACTGAAATAAGCAAGCCGTGTGGTGATGTTTGTATTCCACTCGACCATAATTGCACAAAGCCTAAAGGATGTGCCTGCAAACCTTAATGTTACAACCCTGTTTGTTTTTTCCTGTTTCCCTCCATTTGTTTCGACGGGATTTTGAATAATCTGGATAACCGTGTTTCTGTTGTAAAATAGGATAACCTCATTCAGGGGTTTCCCTTATCCATCCGACTCCTCCAACAATATTTCCCCAAAAATGCTCGAATAAGAAAATGGATCTCACCAACCCTGTCATCACACTCTGCATGGAAGGCATACGGGCAGAATTCGAACATCGCATTGACGATGCGCGCCGGCACTACCAACAAGCCTGGGAAGCCCGCACGGATGATTATGACGCCTGCATCGCCGCGCATTACGTTGCCCGTTTTCAGAAGACTCTCGAAGGGTCCCTGACGTGGAACCATCTGGCGCTGGAGCATGCCTACGCGGTCAGGGACGAGAGAGTCAGGGACTTTTTCCCATCACTGTATCTAAGTTTGGGACATTCGTATAAGCTGCTCGGCGGGAAGGTGCAGGCGCAAAGGTATTATCGTCTTGCCGCTGAGTTGGGTGTGGTACATCAGGTGGAAAACGAAGATGATTTGACCAGATGGGTAAAAGTTTTCTTTATGGTTCAACAATATTGTAAGATCTAATTGGTCGATTACGGAAAACCATATTTATGATGATAAAAAATAAACTCAAAGGCATTATTCAATTATTTCGACCGGAACTCTCCTTTGCCGCAGGGGTTTGCGTCATTGTGGGGGAGATTGTCGCACTTGGAAAATTCCCACCCATTCGGGATTTATCCCTGGGGTTTTTATGTGCCTTCTTTATGTCCGGTTCGGCGCTCATCCTGAACGATTACTTTGATTTCGAAGTGGACAAAGTCAACGCGCCGGAGCGTTCCCTGCCATCTGGGATGGTCTCAAAGTCGGAGGTGATCGCATTAACTGGGTTTGCAACATTGATTGGGCTTGCCGCTGCCTACTCCATTAGCCTGATTGCTTTGGCGATAAGCATTGTCTTTTGGTTTATTGGCTTCCTATACAATTGGAAATATAAACAAACCGGATTTTTGGGAAATCTTATGGTGGCTTCCTCCGTTGCGATCACATTTGTCATCGGCGGGATCGCAGTCGGGGATCCCTGGAATAAGCTTGTGTGGTTCTTTAGTCTCACCGCTTTTCTCATCGATCTCGGTGAAGAGATCGCAGGGGATGCAATGGATATGGATGGGGACAGGTTGCGCGGTTCAAGGTCAATCGCGATCGTGATGGGGAGAAAAGTTGCGCTTGGCGTATCTGCTTCGATTTTCTTTCTTGTTGTTCTGCTGGGATTTCTGCCAATCCGTCTCGGTTGGCTGGAGACCCGTTACCTGATCATGATTTCCGTTTCTGGAATTGTAGTGGCTTTCTTCGCTGTGAAGCTTGTTGGAAGCCGGACCCCTGAAGAGGGACGACAGATCATGCGGTCGATATATCTCGGTCCGTTATTTGGGTTGCTGGCATTCATCATCGGACATTTTTTTAATTGAAGCACGCCCCATACCGAAACGATGTAAAATTTGTATATGTCCTTGTCCAGGCGACGCGTCTTTAACCGCCGTCATAATGCTCCGCGCTTTCGTTTGCCAATCGGTCTGATCATGGTGATCGCAGCAGTTGGACTTTGTTTGTTGATCCCAGCCAGCCCGATCAGCATTACATTGTTGGATCAAACAGATAAAGCGTTGCCCACAGCACTTGCGACTTTTACGCCTCCTCCGCCTCCGACAAAGGCGAACATTGGGCGGATCATTTTCACCTGTACGCGGGGTGACTACAATCAACTCTGCCTCGTCAACGCCGATGGGACAGGTTACCAGCAAATGACGAGCCTTGAGGCGAATAATTACTACCCTGCTTATTCGCCTTTGGGAGGCTCCATTGTTTATGCTTCGAATCAGAATGGGGGAGTATTCGATCTTTTCCTGTTCGTCTTTGAAGGCTCACGGCTGCTCCGCTTGACCGAGAATATTGGCAATGTCGTTTCTCCAAGTTTCTCTCCTGATGGTGCGAAGATCCTTTTTGCCAACCGCGCCGCGGATGGGCCAACTGCGTTGTGGACAGTCAGTAACACCGGCGAGAACCCGGATCTGCTTTATGCGGGTCCGAACACAATTGTCGCAGCGGATTGGTCGCCTGATGGCACCACCATCGCATTCGCAATGGCAGTGGACCAGCCTGGCGCGTACGAGGTTTTCCTGATGGGGCCGGATGGGTCCAATGTACGGCAATTAACATACGGCCTGGCAGGAATCGGGGGCAGTCTCGACTGGTCGCCAGACGGCAAGTATCTGCTCATCTACGCGGGTCCGGCGGGTGATAAGAACATCTTCCTGGTTAATGTGGAGGAAAAGACCGCCGTGCAGCTCACGAACGGCGGCAATAATGCGGCTTCATCCTTCTCCCCCGATGGTCAGTGGATTGCCTTTAACTCGTTGCGTAATAACGATCAGGCTGATATATTTATCATGCGCCCGGATGGAACCGGCGTGCGGCAGGTGACAGACAATCCCGAACCTGATTGGCAACCTCAATGGGAGCCGTAGATATTCTTTACGCCTATTCGTGCAGAGTGGAGGGTTTATGCAAGTAGGACTTTCGCTTGACAGAGTCCGAAGTCTTCGCGGAGCACCCCCAATGGGGCCAGAGTTCGGATGCAAAATTAGGAAATTTTGCACTTTATGCGAAAGTCCTGATAAGTTTGATATTTCTTCGATACGGACGATACGCAGAGTTTGGAGTATAAAGGAACCATCATGAAAAGGCTGGTGTTTGTCCTAATAACTTTATTGCTTTCAGGTTGTTCCGCGTTGTCTGATCTGCCATTCCTGCAAACGCCGACCCCGGCGCCTGTCCTTTCGCCTCAGCCCACAGCAACGCCATTTGGCCTGCCAGCATCAAACACACCTGACCTCTTCGTGATCAATACCCAGGAACCTACCACCACACCACCGACCGGGACGCCGATTATTACCAATACTCCCACAAATACTTTTACGGCAACCAACCGTCCGACCATTACTCTTGAACCAATTGACCCAAGTCTTTTTACGCCCTCTCCCAATCTGTTCATATCGGTTCAGAGGAACACCAGCCAGATCGTGTGGGGGAGCACATGTGACGGGGCGCGTTCCATCAAGTTTGTTGTGCAGGTCACCCCTTCGCCCAAATTAAAATATGTACTTTTGTTCATCAAACTGCAGGACAAATACAGCTCGTACTCCACTCAATGGGGCGCGGGCGCCATTCTGAGCGATAACGACCAGGGTGTTTATTTTTACACGATCGAATTGAATCAGATCGCCCGTTATCGAACATTTGAAGATGCCTGGCTGCAATATCAATTTGTTGCTTTGAACAAATCCCGCGACGCGATCGGCCGTTCTGTTGTCTCGCGCACTGAGGTATCACTGACGCATTGCAAGGTTTTCAATCCTTGATCGTTGCAAAAGGTTTCCCTATGAAAAAGCTCATCCCTGTCATTTTGATTACAGCCCTTCTGAGTGGATGTTCAAGTTTGGGTCCTCTCCTGCAAATCGAGTTCACTCCCACACCGCAGCCGCCGGCGGAAACCTTTACTCCCGCACCGACGGTGACGCAGTTACCCACGCAGGATCTTTTTGCAACATCAACCAGCACGCCCACCTCCATGGCCCCTACGCATACAAGCCTTGAAGAAACGGAGGCCGTTATTACAGATACTCCCGAACCATTGGAAACCTTCGCACCGCCATCCAATGCCGGTACTTACTTTACGCCAAAGAGCAAAGGCTTTTTGGCCGTGCTTATTTCCAACAATTTGCTGTATTGGAATGAAGGCCCATGCATGCCGCGCTCGGTCAAGATCTCCGCGTTCGTCGAAGACTTAATAAACACGGACATGGTTGTTATGTTCATGCGCCTGCGGGAAAAAAGGAATACATTGAACATTACCGATTGGGGTGGCGGGGCGATCATGCTCAAGGCAGATAACGGCTCCTTTAATTACACGGTCACCCCGAAGAATATCAGCAAATATTATTATTTCAAGGATGCCTGGCTGGAATATCAGCTTGTATCCATTAACGAAAACAATGAAGTGATCGGACGTACACAGATCTATGACCGGAATATTTCGCTGGTTCGATGCATGCCGATTCCGTGAATTTTCCTCCTGAACTTATCACGCTTCTGCGCGGGACCTCAAAACTGGTCGCACTTACAGGAGCCGGAGTCTCCCAGGAAAGCGGACTCCGTACCTTCCGCGATGCGCAAACCGGCTTATGGGCGCAATACAAGCCTGAAGAATTAGCTTCCCCCGAAGCCTTTGCCCGTGACCCCAAACTGATCTGGGACTGGTACGCCTGGCGGCGGGAAGCTGTCAAAGCTGTGCGACCGAACGCCGGTCACTACGCGTTGGTGGAAATTGAAAAGAAAATTCCTGAATTTAGTTTGATCACACAAAATGTGGATGGCTTGCATCGCATGGCGGGAAATCAACAAGTCATTGAGCTGCACGGAAATATCCAACGCGTCCGTTGTGCGGATTGCTATACATTTACCGAAACATGGGAGGACGATATAGAATCTGTTCCTCGTTGCAGGAAGTGTAACGGGTTGCTAAGACCGGATGTGGTTTGGTTTGGCGAGTCCTTGCCGCGGGATCAACTTGAGGCGGCGGTCGAAGCGGCGCGGACTTGTGATATTTTCTTTTCGATCGGCACATCGGGAGTCGTCCAGCCCGCCGCGTCACTGGCCTTTGCCGCACACAATCGAGGCGCCGCCGTGGTGGAGATCAACGCCGAACCGACACCGCTTACACCAAAAGCGGATTATGTCTTTCATGGCAAGTCCGGGGAGATTTTGCCTGAGTTGGTCAAAATGGTTTGGGGATAAAAATTGTAGCGCAAGATGTCATCTTGCGCTACTCACTTACTTCAATACCACTCCGCTTCGTGCGGGGACCGTGAATTTGAGCCGCCCACCTTCGACGGATATATCGGATGCCTCCCCAAACACCGGTTTTGGACTTTTCTTCGCCTCATACGTGACGTGAACCTGCTGAGGCGATTCTGACACGTTCAACGCCAGACACGTTCAACGCCACGACGAACGTTTTCCGGTCAAAAGATCGCGAGAAGGTATAAACTCCATGATCCGACCATAAGCGTGTGAAATCGCCGCGTCGCAAAGCGGGATTTTTCCTGCGCAATTCGATGATCTCTTTGGTGTATCCAAGCAGATCCTTATCCCATTTTTGTTCATCCCACGGGAAGGACTTGCGGCAGTCCGGGTCGTGTTGTCCATCCATGCCAATCTCATCGCCGTAGTACACACAGGGTGCGCCGGGATAGGTGAACATAAAGAGCCATGCCAGTTTGAGCGAGTCTTTATTTCCGCCTACACAGGAAAGGAAGCGCGGCGTATCGTGACTATCGAGTAAATTCAGTTGAGAGTAGGTGATATCGGGTTTGTAAAGCCCCCGGTTGTGGTCAATTTGGTTTGCAAATTCATGTGCATCAATGGCATGGTGAATGCCATGATAGTTGGATTGCTGATGCAGGACTCTCAGGTCAAGGTGCCTGCCGCCGAAGAATGCAAGGGCGGGTTTGGTGACATCGTAATTCATGATCGCATCGAACTGGTCACCCTGCAACCAGCGCTGTGACTCGTGCCAGATCTCGGCGACGATGTACGCTTCAGGGTTGATCTTTCGCACGCGTTGACGGAATTCCTGCCAGAAGGAATCATCGTCAATCTCCTCCGCCACATCCAGGCGCCAGCCGTCCGCGCCGAATTGAATCCAATACTCGGCAACTTGAAGAAGGAACTCGCGCGCCGCAGGTGAGTTCGTGTTGAACTTTGGCAGGGCGGGGAGGTTCCACCAGCCGCGGTAGCCGATGGCCGTCACACTGTCTTCATGTCCCAAAAGTTTCTGCTCGTGAGGGGAAGGATATGCCCCCCAATGTTTCTTGCCGCTCAGGCGTTCGGGATCGAAGAAGAACCAATCCTTATAAGGCGAGCTGTCGCCGCATTCCAGCACATGATGGAATTGCCAGAAGCCGCGCGAAGCATGGTTGAACACACCATCGAGAATTACACGAATATTTTTCTTGTGCGCCTTATCGAGCAAAACACGGAGTGCATCGTTGCCGCCGAGCAACGGATCTACGGCATAATAGTCAAAGGCGTGGTAGCGGTGATTCGATGCGGAAGCAAATATCGGGTTGAGATATAGAGCCGTGATTCCCAAATCCCTCAGGTAATCCAGGTTTTCCGCGACCCCGTATAAGTCACCGCCCTTGAATCCGTGCGGGGTGGGAGGGGAGTCCCATGACTCAAAGGGCAGGTTGCCGTTTGGGTTGCGCGCGCTCTTTGCAAATCGATCCGGGAAAATCTGATAAAAAATTGCGTCCTTGACCCAGTCAGGTGTTGTCATTGAAATACCTCTATGGTGGATTAAAGTAGGACAAGATGTCATCTTGTCCTACTGGTTTGATTCTACTTCATTTCGATTTCGAGAGTAAAAACGACAATGGAATCTTCACGCGCGCACGCCATGCGGATTCGTTATGCGGCGCGCCTTCGAATTTTCGAGTCATCCAATTTTTATCCTCTGTATAACCCGCTTCATGGAGATATTCGTCCATTTGTTTTTGGTAGGGTTCGTACAGCGCGTCTAGCCCTTCCGTCCCGAAATCGAAATATAGCTTGTGCGTATATGGGTCAGGCAGGGACTTTGCCATTTCACTGACGAGTTCATGTTCGCCCGCAGGCCAATTCGTTGAGAGACATCCGGCACCATAGAACACATCTGGATATTCATTAATGGCATACAACGAGATCAGCCCGCCCATGCTGGATCCCATAACAAAGGTGTTCAGTTGGTCAGCCAGCGTGCGATAGTTTGAATCTACAAAAGGCTTTAACTCCTCGACCAGGAAATTGAGATAAGAATCAGAGAGCGGATCACCGCCTGCCCTGTTGATAAATGCCTCATGATGTCTTTGAAGCCCAAGCGTCCAGTAGGGTTTTTGCGGCATAAATTCCCGCCAGCGGATCTCAGTATTCCATATCCCAACAACGACCGCGCCGCGATTCTTTTTTGCTTTCATCAATTGAACGATGGCTTCATCCATGCCCCAGTCCGCGCCGCTGATGGAGGAGATCGGCTTGAACAGGTTTTGCCCATCGTGCATATAGATCACCGGATAGCTTTCGCCGTTTTCGGCATAGCCCGGCGGGAACCACACATCCACATTTCGCGCAGCCACATATTTTGAGTCGAACAATTCATGCCTTTGGATCGTGCCAACGATGTTCATTTGATGATCATCCCACTGAATGGCGGAAGGAAGATCCGCTTCTTTCCTCCATCAGCCTGAATCGCACAATCGGAGCTGGTCGCCAGCAATGAGGTTGATTCCGTTATATCCATCTCCAGGTCAGACGTCTTCTCCGATATGTTCATTACGCAAAGGATGCTGTTTCCATTACCCATGCGGCGATAGGCAAGGACTTCTTCCGTGGCAAAGATGGTCTCACGCCTCCCGCGCTTCAATGCGGATTCGTTTTTGCGAATGTTGATCAACGCGCGATAAAACTCGAACAATTCTTTATTTTGATCGTCTCCCCAGAGCATGGGCATGCGCGCTATTTCGTGGATGGCGCGTCCATTTTGCATAACGTCGTTTGGTTGTGAGAGTCCCACTTCGGTCCCGTAATAAATGACGGGCGCGCCACTAAGAGTGAACTGGCATAGTGCGGCAAGTTTGAGTTTGCGAATGTCGTTTTGCGACACCCAAAGAAATCGATTCATATCGTGGTTGTCGAGAAACGATGGACGCGAGAACGAAGCGGGGAAGTAGGCTTCGTGCCTTACAAGGAATTCTGCGAATTGACGGGCATTCCATTTGCGGAAGGCAAATGTATTCCGCAGACCTTCAAGAAGCATGAAATCCAATGTGCCATCCATGCCGCCTTCGAACGCAAGCTGCGAGTCCGGCGGATCCACGGCTTCACCAAAGGTCCATGAATCAGGCTTGGACGTCCGCGTGACGCGGCGGAAGTCCGCATAGAAATCGGGGGTGGGACCGATGCAGTAGTCCACGCGAAAACCGTCTACACCGAAATCCAGCCAGTATTTCGCGGAATCCAAAACATGTTCGCGCGCAGGCGCATAACGCAAATTGATCTGCGGCAAGCCTCTTGAAGTGAAAAAACATTTGTATTGATCGGGCCAGTGTTCAAAGGTGTACCATTTGAAATATGGGCTGTTACGATCCTGGGTGGCTTCAATAAAGCTTGGATGCCGGTTTGACCAGTGATTGGGAACGTAGTCCATCAAAATGCGGATATTGCGTGCATGTGCAAGATCGATCAATTCCCTGAAATCCTCCTTTGTGCCCAGGCGCGGATTGATCTCAAAAAAGCTGGTCGCGTCATAGCCGTGATAACTTGGGCTTGGAAAAACCGGCGTGAACCAAATACAGTTGGCGCCGAGTTCGGCAATGTAATCGAGTTTCTCGATGACACCGCGCAACGTGCCATTGCATTTGAGCGAAGGCTTGTTTTCCACCTTCGGGAAATCATTGGATGTATCGAAAAATCGGTCTGCAAAGATCTGGTAGATGACTGCGTCCTGAGTCCACGCGGGTGGCGGATCATTCTCCACGTAGAACGCGTAGTATGCGCCGTTATCCGCAAAAATTTCCTCCTCCGTTCCGCCCGCCGCGACGCGATAACGGATAATTGTCCCCGCGTTTTGAGCAGGGATCTCGCCTCGGAATTTACGAACATATCCCCAGAGAAAAGTGTTCCAATCGGAATCAACTGATCTGAGTTGAGTCGCGTAGCCATTAGCGGCAAATCCGTTTTTGCCCTCGGGGTCGCTTCCATCATTTGTCCAATAGACCCAGCCTTGATTTTGTGGATGAGATGGACCAATCGTTAATTCAATGGTGATGGCTTGCCCAGGCACGGGGTCGCGCGGAGTTCGCCTGTGTGCGTGTGTGACTCCACCGCGCAGGTTTTGTAAATGTGCAATGCGTGATTCGTTTGTGGAGAGGGTTCCGAAGATAAAGTCTTCCATGTTTTCCTTGAAGACCGAAAGGTTTTCAAAACCTTTCGGGTCTATTGTTATTGTTGCGTGAGTTGAATGATGATCATGCTATAGGGGGGAATTTCCTGCAAAGGAGCGTAGGCATCAAACCCGCCTTTATCATTGGCTTGCAGTGGATTGATCACCGAATTTTCAAGCAATGACGCGGCATTGTATTGACCAGAAAGTGGTCCGATGGAAAGTTCGAGATCATAGTCGCTGACAGGGGAGTTATCTATGTTTATGATAATCAGAAGAGTCTCTTCACTGCTGACGCGTAGATAGGATACCAGTTTGTTGGATTTCGAATCAGCGACATACGTTTTTCCGATCTGCAAAGCGGAGTGTTCATTGCGAAGCTGGATCAATTGGCGATAATACTCCAGCAGGGATGTATGATCCCCTGTTAGTTTGGCGACGTTCACAAGTGGGAAATCAGAATTGATGGCTTCCCATGGGCTGCCCTCTGTAAAACCCGCGCCCTGTGCGTTGGACCATTGCATGGGTGTGCGGATAAGTTCATCGGGTTTTGTACCGCTCATGCCGATCTCTTCGCCGTAATAGATGAACGGGATGCCGGGGGCAGTCAGCAAGATGCCCGCCGCAATCCTTGCTTTTTGTTCCTTGTCATTTCCAAGTTGGTTCATCACGCGCGGCATGTCGTGGTTGGTGATAAAGTTGGCGTTGTCCTGTTCCGGGAAGTCCCTGATGGTTGTCTGAAGTACAAATCGTAAGCTTGTAGTATTGCCTCCGCTCAATTTGAACATGGCAGCAGAGAGATCGAAGTTAAAAGCGGAGCTCAATTCGAGATTGGAGTCTGTGTATTTTTTGACATTCGCATTATCTGTCCATGCTTCGCCAACCGTAAATGCCTGTGGGTTGATACTTCTGTAATATTCTCCCCATTCCTCAAGGAAGGTGTGATTGGCTTTTGAGTCAGCCAGTTGCTCATCTTCTGCCATATAGCGTACAGCATCCAGGCGGAAGCCGTCAATGCCTATATCCTTAAGCCAGAAGGAAGTCACCTTCTTTATCTCATCTCGAACCGCAGGGTTATCATAATTCAGGTCGGGCATTTGGTCCCAGAAGATGGCGTAATAATATTGTCCGTTGCTGGCTCGGTACCAGGCTTTTGCTCCCCATGGACCGAGTGTGCCGGGATCGGTCTCACTCCAAACATACCAATCGTGATATTCGCTTCCAGGTGTTAACGCGGATTGAAACCACGAGTGCTTACTGGATGTATGGTTCATGACGAGATCGATAATGATCCTGATATCGCGTTTGGACGCTTCTTCAAGCAGATGCTTGAAATCATCCATCGTTCCATAATCCGGATTGACCGCGTAATAATCCGTGACGTCATAGCCATGATAAGAGGGGGACGGGTTGATCGGCATGAGCCAAATCCCCTTGATGCCCAGTTCCTGCAAATAATCCAGTTTTTCGGTGATACCGTTGAAATCGCCGATACCGTCCCCGTCACTGTCTCGGAAGGAGCGGACGAAGATCTCGTAGAAGACCGCATCATTCCACCAGGGGAAGCCCTCCGTGCCTTGCGACGTGGTCAGGGTGGCTGTGGATTCTTGAATTTGTGTTGCAGTTGGGGTCGTGGTCGTGCAACCTGTGACGATGGATATAAGAAGAAGTATCAGACTGATTCTGAACAAAGGTTTCATGTCCATTCCACTACCGCTTGTCTCATTAATAAGTTAACTTTTCTCATGGATTTGTAGGTTGAAATTCAAATATCAAGTTAAGTAACTCACCTTACGCAGCCAGTTGAGGGGGGTTGAGTTCTCGGAGTTAGGCATAAGCAGCGTGAATAGCGTGCAAATACAGTTTGGCTTTTAGCGCAAAGTGATTGAGTTTGGTGTTGGTTTTGAGCAGTTCGAGTTTGATATAACCACACAAAGCCGCAAAGAAATGATTGGTCTGAGTTGCCACGGTTTGGGTGGGTGACTTCTCCAACGAAGCATTTTGTTTGAGCGACTTATGATAGGGTTCCACGTTCCATCGTTTTTGATAGATTGCGGTGATCCCGTTACCCTCCAAGGTGGTGTCACTGGTCACCAGATACTGAATGCCTGTCGAGCCGTCTTCGTTTGTGAAGATTTGCTTGAGGAGCAGGAGCGCAAATTCGACACCTTCCACATATACAGTGACAGGGTTCATCGGTTCCAATGCCAGTGTGTCCACTCGCTGATAACGTCCGGCCTGCTTGGCGTCCGGGCTCGTTGCCACTTTGCGGTTGCCTTTGAGTGGCATGATAAACTCCTTTTCGAGTGTGATTTTGACGAAATTCATGTTTTCGGCAGAGGCAAACCAGATGTCGTTGAGTGCATACATGAACGGAATCTGATTTTTTACGGCTTGGTACAATAAATCTCGGTACATTTCATTTTTGGTTTTGTCGGAGCGGCGCTTTTCCTTGCCATTCTTTGGATCGATGTAGCGTTCGGTTTTCCGAACCAGTTCAAAGCCGACGGGTAACGAAACACCGCGAGTGTGGTACAAGCCGGTCACAAAGTTGATGCCTTTGCGGGTGCGTTGTTGCGAGTGATCATAGTGCCAGCAAATGATGTCATTCTCGTCTGTGTAGGGCTTTTCGGCAATACTGTCATCCACAATCATGACGCCGTCTTCACTTTCGATTTTCCGTACATGTGGTTTGACGATCCGCCACAGGTCCGCACAGGTCGGCTCCTCACCGGCGAGTGAACGTTGCAGCTGGTCGTGGCTGATTTCACCGTCCAAGACTGAAGACAACCCGGTTGCCGTGGTTTGTCCAAAGGCGCTAATTAGATAGTCACTGTATAAGTCAAGCAGTTTGTCGTTTTTCATGCGACCAGTTTACCTAAAACTGCGTAAGGTGAGTTAA
>Ga0210377_10000613_pt1 | contig 34024 bp, 26 predicted proteins | sample PLM4_65_b1redo_FD_155480 | JGI IMG/M metagenome (GOLD analysis project Ga0210377, IMG submission 155480) | Groundwater sediment microbial communities from an aquifer in East River, Colorado, USA - PLM4_65_b1 redo | ecosystem: Environmental > Terrestrial > Soil > Riparian zone | place: USA: East... | reverse complement strand
TATCTTGCTTGATCATGAACGGTTCTCCAACAAGGTTTTTAACTGTTCTTCTCTACTTACCACTCTTACTGACGCACAACATGTTAATCTGGGTAAACTTAACCAACGGGCAATATACGTATCGGAAGGGCTAAAGAAGAATCTTGAGTCAAAATAGGTAAAATGGGTATGTGTGGCAACATTTTTGTTTTGGTTTGATTTTGATGTTGAGCCTTCGCTGGTTCTATAACTCATAACCGAAATCTATCTTCCAGCAAAAACTGACTCGCAGTAGGCGACGAAGGGTTGTTACCGGACTACGAGTGAGAACTTTATCGGCCATGTGTTTTTTCAGGTTGTCACGATCGCTTTACATGAACGCCACAGGGCTGTATAATGGACAGTCAATCATTGTAAGATTACAGGATCGCGGAAAGAAGCGATGGCGGTTTTGATAAGGTAACAGATAGTCTAACTACAGCAGTGATCGAAAAGATTCAAAAGGCTTTGGTCAAGTATTGGGGGTACAATGATTTTCTGCCTCTGCAAAAAGAGGCGATGGAATGTGTCGGCCGGGGGCGGGATTCGATTGTGGTTCTGCCCACCGGAGGGGGTAAGTCGCTCTGCTTTCAGGCGCCGGCGGTCATCATGCAGGGACTTACCGTTGTGGTCTCGCCGCTTATCTCGTTAATGAAGGATCAGGTTGACGCCCTGAAAGAGTGCGGTGTACCCGCGGCCAGGATTGACAGCTCCCTGTCGGCCCCGGAGCAGCAAGCTGTTCTGGCGGCAGTCCGGAATAAGAAACTCAAACTTCTCTACTTGTCTCCGGAGCGGCTTGTCTCGGGCGGTTTTGTCGAGCTGCTCAGAAAGACGGAGCTGTCGTTCATCGCCGTTGACGAGGCCCATTGCGTCAGTATGTGGGGGCACGATTTTCGCCCTGAGTATCGGCAACTGGGCCTGTTGAAAGAAGTCTTCCCCAAGGTCACGATCGGCGCCTACACCGCCACGGCCACCCAGCAGGTTCGGGACGACATCGCCGAACAACTGCATCTTGAGAATCCGGCTATGCTGGTCGGCTCGTTTGACAGGCCGAACCTGGTGTATAAGGTCCAGCGGCGAACGAACAAGCTCAAGCAGGTCTGCGCCGTGCTCGACCGGCACAAAAACGAATCCGGCATCGTTTACTGTATTCGGCGCAAAGACGTTGATGAGACGTGCGCGTCGCTGAGGGCCAAAGGCTACAACGTTATGCCGTATCACGCCGGCATGGCAGATCAAGACCGCAGGCAAAACCAGGATGCTTTTATCAACGAGAAAGTCGATACCATTGTCGCGACGATTGCTTTCGGCATGGGTATCGACAAATCGAACGTGCGTTACGTGATTCACACCGGCATGCCCAAGTCGCTCGAACACTATCAGCAGGAGACCGGGCGGGCGGGCCGGGACGGCCTGGAAGCCGAATGTTGCCTGTTCTATTCCGGCGGCGACTACGGAACATGGAAAAGCCTCATGAGTGACATGGAGCCGGAAGCTCATAAGATCGCGGTGGTTAAGCTCGACCAGATGTATTCTTATTGCACGGGCGGGGTATGCAGGCACAAGGCGATCCTGCGCTATTTTGGCCAGGTCCTGGGTAAAGACGACTGCGCCGCCTGCGATATGTGTCTCGGGGAGCTGGACTGCATAGACGACGCCCTGGAAACAGCCCAGAAGATTTTGTCATGTGTTGTCAGGCTGGATCAGCGATTCGGCGGAAGTTATACCGCCGCCGTGCTGACCGGTTCCGACGACAAGCGCATTTTGGAAAACCAGCATAACGCGTTGAGTACCTACGGCCTGCTGCGCGACTATTCGAAGCACACGGTACACGACTGGATCGAGCAGCTCGAAGGACAGGGCTACCTCGAAAAGGTGGGCGAATACAACGTCCTGAACGTGACCGAAAAGGGCTGGCAGGTCCTTCGGGGAAACGGCACGCCCCGCCTGCTTAAACCCGCCCACAAGCCAGCCAAGGTCTCCAAAGTTGTCGAAGATTCGTGGGACGGCGTTGACAAAGGCCTGTTCGAAGCTTTGCGGAGATTGCGGACGGCGATGGCCCGCGACAAAGGCGTCCCCGCTTACGTCGTTTTCGGTGATGCAGCGCTTCGGGACATGGCCAGGCGAAGACCGTCGAGTCCCGAGCGGTTTCTCGACGTTAAGGGCGTGGGTCAGCAGAAACGCCGGCAGTATGGCAAGGCTGTCCTGGCCGCCATTCGAGACTACTGTCAGTCGCATTCGCTCCGGATGGATGTTGACTGAACGCGGATGAAAGATAGCCTTGCACGCCTGAGCGGCCGAGGTTAAAATTATCCTTACCTGTATTACGTGACCAATTTCCATTCTGCAAGAATCTTGTTGTGAGTAGGGACGGATATGGCAAGGGACAAAGGGATTCTCGTAATGACTAACGTCAAGTCAGAAACCATCGACAAAAGCCGAACCGGTAGAAAATCTGCAAGGGCGCGGAACGTCACGAAGGTTTCACGCCTGCGCAAGCCTGATGATATGCCGCTGGAAGACTGGCAGATTGCTTTGCGAAGGCAGTTTGCGCAGAAGCAGGATTTTCATCTCAAGAATATTGGGGATGAGCCGATTTTCTCCGAGTTTATCGTTAGAAATCCACAAACCAAGGGCGAATATCGTGTTGCGATTCGCGGGCAGAGGGTTGGAGACAACTACTGCTCATGTCCGGATTTCGCCGTCAATACCCTCGGGACCTGCAAACATATCGAATTTACGCTGGCAAAATTGCAGCAGGAACGCGGGGGCGAAAAAGCTCTGGCTGAGGGCTTCCAGCCTGCCTACTCAGAAATCTACCTGCGCTACGGCGCCAAGCGAGAGGTGGTTTTCAAGCCGGGAACCGGATGTCCACAATCGCTTCTGCGGCTTGCCCGGCGCTACTTTGACAACTATGGAATTCTAAGACCGCAGTCATACCCGCAGTTTGATGGCTTTATGAGGCAAGCCGGCTCGTTCGAGCATGACTTGCGATGCTACGAAGACACGATAGCGTTTATTGCCCGGGTCAGAGATCAGATCAGTCTCAAGAAACGAATCGATGACAGCTTCCCAAGCGGCATCAGCAGTAAGGCGATGGGGAAGCTGGTGAGGGTTTCGCTTTATCCTTATCAACGCAAGGGGGCGCTATTTGCGGCAAGAGCGGGGCGAAGTCTGATTGCCGACGATATGGGGCTTGGCAAAACGGTTGAGGCAATTGCGGCGGTCGAGATATTAGCCCGAACGGCGGGCATCGAGCGCGTGCTCATCGTGTCACCGACTTCGCTGAAGCATCAGTGGAAACAGGAGATTGAGAAGTTCTGCGGCCGTTCGGTCGTTGTTGTGGAGGGTCCCACGGCAAAACGAGCCGGGCTTTATGCGTCTGATTCGTTCTATAAGGTCACGAATTATGACGTTATCCATCGTGATCTCGATCTGGTTGGCAAATGGGCGCCGGAGATGATTATTCTCGATGAAGCCCAGCGAATCAAGAACTGGAAAACGCGACGGGCACAGAGCGTCAAGAAGCTCGATTCCAAATACGCCATCGTGCTGACTGGAACGCCCTTGGAGAACCGGCTGGAGGAATTGCACTCCATCGTCGAGTTTGTCGATCGCTTTTATCTGGGTCCGCTGTTCCGTTTTCTTGCCGAGCACCAGCACGTTGACGAAAGCGGCAAGGTCGTGGGGTATCACAACCTGTCGAAGATCGCAAAATCGCTGGAGCCGATTCTCGTCCGCCGGACCAAGAGCGAAGTCCTGAAGGAGCTGCCGGAACGCCTGGAAAAGAACTACTTCGTTCCCATGACGGCCGAACAAATGAAGCATCATGAAGAGAATCGTGAAACGGTCGCGCGCATCGTCGCCAAGTGGCGCCGGCTTGGCTTCCTGCCTGAGACCGATCAGAGAATGCTCATGATTGCCCTGCAGAATATGCGAATGAGCTGCAACAGCACGTACCTTCTCGACAAGAAGACCGATTACGGCGTCAAAGCCGACGAACTCATGCCGGTGCTTGGAGAAATCTTTGAACGGCCGGACTCAAAGGTCGTCGTATTCAGCCAGTGGCTCGGGACGCACGAGGTGCTTCTGCGTCGTCTTGAATCGGCAAAACACAATCACGTGCTGTTTCACGGCAGAATTGACGCCCGCAAAAGGATGGAGCTTGTGAAACAATTCCGAGAGGACCCTGATTGCCGGGTGTTTCTCTCGACGGACGCCGGGGGCGTCGGGCTGAATCTGCAGAACGCCTCAGCCGTAGTCAACATGGATTTGCCGTGGAACCCGGCGGTGCTCGAGCAGCGTATCGGGCGGATTCATCGCCTGGGCCAGCACCGGCCCGTGAGGGTCGTGAATTTCGTGGCCCAGGGAACCATCGAGCACGGTATGCTGTCGCTGCTGTCGTTCAAGCAGTCGCTCTTTTCGGGCGTCCTTGATAAAGGAAAAGACGAGGTTTTCCTCGGCGGAACAAGGCTAAAACGATTTATGGATTCGGTGGACCAGGCGACCCGCGCCATTCCCGAATCCATGCCCCAGCAGCAGGCCGGGACCGAAGCAGATGCAGAGCGCGTCGAAGAAGAGGCATCTGTCACCGCCGAAAAGCCGAAAGGCGCCGAATCGGGCCAGGACCAGGCGTGGAACGATATGATCGCAGCCGGCGTAACTCTTGTTCAGAAGCTCGGCCAAACACTATTTGGGGGAGAAGGCCAACCACGTAAGCCGAGCCCGGAAATGTTTTCCAGATTCAGGGTAGAAACCGATGCAGTGACAGGGCAGCGCCATCTGACGTTACCCATGCCGAAAAAGGAAACAATCCAAAGCATCGTCGAACTGCTCAATGAATTCTCAAAGAAGCTATGAAAAACTTCTCGGAACTTTAGAGTGACTTGGCGATGTCGATCTTGACCTTAGCGTAAGTGGTGCGATTCATCGCACCCTACCGTTTCCGGTCAACTTTTTCGTCGGACAAAATGATGAGGATGTTTGGCGAGGATTGGAGCAAGCATGATGAAAACATTTTGTGTCATTGCGAGGAGGCCGACAGAGCCTGCCCTGAGCGGAGCCGAATGGGCCGACGCGGCAATCTTCTTCGCTAATGCTCTGAGAGTGTTATGAAGCAATACTGGGTTTACATGATGACAAATCGTAACAAGACGGTCATCTATAAGCACCAATCCGGGTTGGAAAGACTTGTATGATTTGAAGATTGCTTCACTGCGTTCGCAATGACATACTTTTAGCAGCCGGGTAGGGTGTGCAAGATCTGTTTTGGACATGCAGGAGAAAGTGGTTATGGGACAAACCACATTGGAGGGAAGAATATGAATAAAGTCAACGAGAACTCTCAAGGGCGCGACGCTACCGGTGATGAGGATTTGTTGAAAAAGTTGCAGGTTTTCAGGAACCTGTTGGAAATCGCGTGGAGCTTCTACCTTGATGTGGAGAATGACATAGAAATGAGATGGAGCGATCAATTTAGAGCCGTTTCAGATAACGCCAAAGATTTGAGCAGTGAACTGCGTCAACAACTTTCTGATATGGCTGCGATGTACCATGAGCTGCTCAGACAAGGGAGGTTTATTCAAGTTTGTTCGCTCATGGAATATACTTTGCGTGTAATTAGCAGGACTTTTGTATCGGACTACGAGAAAAGAATGCCGGGAGGTAGAGGCAACTGGCGGCAGCATTTGAGCTTATTGAGGGAGACAGTAGATATTGAGCTTTGTGATGACGACATCTCTGTCTTTCAGGACTTGTGGACGCTTCGGAATTGCGTCGCACACGCCGCAGGACATATAGAAGAGTACGATAATCCCGCGAAGATCAGGGAGATCATCTCCAAATTTCAGAAGCGTGGGAAGGAGGAAAATGTAGAGCTTGTCGGCGAAAAAGAGAATGGATATTTGTTGCTTGGAACGGATTTCATCCCCGAGGTTTTCGTTAGAGGGGATAACATTCTCGAACCCGTTTTTGATGCCATTTGTTCGAGAGGAATTGAGCGGAAGCAAACAAAGCAAATGGAGTGATCCGTCACTCGGGTCACGCCGCAATTTGGATGATAGACGAGGAATTAGTATATTGCCATGAGGAAACAACCAATATTCGCAATTTTCATCGGGATTCTGCTTAACATTCAGGTTTTCGCTGCGGAATGGCCGCAGTGGCGCGGGGCGGATCGGGACGGCGTCTGGCGGGAAAAAGGCGTTTTAGAGGACTTTGAAGGCCGGCAGTTGCCGGTTCTTTGGCGGGCTGAGATTGCCAACGGCTACAGCGGGCCGACTGTCGCTGATGGACGCGTCTATGTCACGGATCGCCTGACGTCGCCGGCCCAGATCGAACGTGTTCAATGCTTTGATGCTGCGACAGGCAAAGGAATTTGGTCTTACGCATACGAATGTAAATACGAGAAGACCGGCTATCCTGACGGCCCGCGCGCGGCGGTGACTATCAATGACGGACGTGCTTATTCGCTTGGAACGATGGGGCACCTGTTCTGTTTCGACGCGGCAAAAGGAAACGTTCTGTGGAGCAAGGATCCCAAAGCGGACTATGACGCGAGGGTGCCTATTTGGGGGATTGCCGCCGCACCGCTGGTCGAGAAGAATCTGCTGATCGTTCACGTCGGCGGAAAGGACAACGCCTGCCTGATAGCGTTTGATAAAGTTACCGGCCGGGAAAAGTGGCGGGCGCTGAACGACCGGGCTTCGTACTCGGCGCCGATTATCATCGAGCAGGCCGGCAAGCGCGTGCTGGTCTGCTGGACCGGCGATAGCGTTGCCGGCCTCGACCCGATGAGCGGCGAAATCTACTGGCAATATCCGTTCAAACCGACCCAGATGATTATCAACATTGCGACGCCCGTCTTCGAGAATGGCTACCTCTTTTTCAGCAGCTTCTATGATGGCTCGCTCTTACTGAAGGTCCATCCGGACAAGCTTGCGGTTGAGAAGGTGTGGCAGCGCAAGGGAGCCAGTGAAACAAATACCGATAGTCTCCACTGCTGCATATCGACCCCGGTTATTGTGGGTGATTACATCTACGGCGTGGATAGCTACGGCGAGCTTCGCTGCCTCAACCTCAAAACGGGCGATCGCGTCTGGGAAAGCCTGGAGGCCGTGCCTAAAGCACGCTGGGCCAACATTCATATCGTACGGCACGAAGACAAGATATGGATGTTCAATGAGCGAGGAGAGCTGATTATCTGCACACTCTCGCCCGAAGGATTCCACGAGCTCAGCCGGACCAAAATCATCGAGCCGACTAAGGGCCAGCTTGAGCAACGCGGCGGAGTCTGCTGGGCGCACCCCGCCTTCGCCTACAAACGCATTTATGTCAGGAACGACCGCGAACTGGTCTGCCTCGACTTGGCGGTTAAGAGTGAAAATTGCGAGCCGCCGAAGCGCGATTAGAGTTACCGCTGCCTGTTGTTATCATCTCGGTTCCGTGATGACGGCAACGCCGTAGCCTCCCGCGGGGACCTGCACCTGAATCGTCCGCGTCTGCCGGGCTTTGCCGAGCAGCTCGACCCGTACATCATGTTGGCCGGGCTCCACTCGAACGCGGCAGACGTAGACGTGCGCCGGCAAGAACGTCCACGACCGCGTATCGGGCTTGTCCAGGCTGGTCAGCGCCGCCTCAGTCGCCAGAGCGGCCAGCGGGCCCGCCGCCTTTTCTTTCTTGCCGGCCAAATACCGCGAGGCTTCGGCGGCGGCCGCGCGGGCTATCATGCGCGTCAGGGCGGCCGCGATGATTCTTGGCTTGATAGTCTCGTACTCTGTGCTTATCTCCGCCGACAGGTCGGTTAATAATTCGACGGGCAAATCCCTGCCGTTCACGTTGACGGTCGCCCCGGTAACCTCGCTATCCGGCGTGACCAGCTCAGGATACGCCACGAACTTAAAAATGCTTCGTGTAAGGATGTCCGCGTCGCCGGTTACCCACAGCCCGGCGTAGAGAATGGCCGCCCCGACGGCCATTCGCTTCGGCGTTTTATACGGAACGCGGCCAAGTCCCAACATGATGAGAATCTCGCCGTTTGGGTCTGCGGCTGCCGACGGGGCGTTTTTCACGCCAGAGCCGGATTCCTCCAGTTTGCGAAGGTATGCTTTGAGCTCCGGGCTTGCATAGTCGCTCCGGGCCGACAGGCGAAGAATTGGTTCGCGAATGGCCTTCAGGTCGCCGGCGCTGAGCGTCTCGCTATAGTAGCGCAGGGCCCTGTCCGGCTCACCTGATTTCTCAAAGACAAAGCCCGCTACGTACGAGCCGAAAGCTCCGCCGCTGCGCTTCTTGTCCTTTTCCGACGATGACTCCAGGTACTCGCGCGCGATGGTGAATCGCCTCGCTTCGACGCTTGCGCCCTGGAGGTCGTTCATCGCCAGGTAGTTCAGCATGTTCAGTGCGTTGAGGGCCAGGCGTTCGGCGGGCTGGGCCTTGTAAGTTTTTGCGCTGTCGCTGTAGATATACTTGCCGATGCTGCCGGCGGTATCCTGCTTCAGATCCAGAAATTCCAGTTCCGCCTCGGCGGCGCTCATGTCGCGGGCGCTCCATTTGTACTGACCTTGCGCCTGGAGCAGCATCGCCCGTTCGAGCACTACCAGAGGTTTGCTCGCCTTCCATTCGTCGGGCAGTTGTTCAGGGCCTGGGACGTCGAGAATGTCGTTCAAGGCGCGGACGCCGGCTTCATAGTCGCCGCGCTGCGCCGCCATGTGGGACCTACTGAGCTTGTCGGTGTATGTTGCGCACCCTCCGACCCACAGCGCACATAAAAGGATCAAGAGTTTTACAAAATTGAAGTTAGGCATACCTTTGGAAAGAAAAAATCTTCTCTTTTGATTTTTTCTTTCTAAAAACGACACGCATGACGACAGGGTTGCAGCTTCCCTAAGAGAGGCATGGCCGACGTGTGAAAAGCCATCCCCAAGCTTCGCTTGAGGATGCCACCCATCTCGGACCATACCACACCTCCCGGATGCGTGCTGAATTAGCCCTTCAGCGCTTTGCTTCGCGAGGCTTCGTTCTGGAACACAATCCGGCCCGTCTCAACCTCGAGGACCTGGAGAATCAGGCTGTACTGCACGCGCCGGGTACTGCGGAAGCGTTCTTCCACGGAGGTCACCTTGCCGGTCACGAAGTACTGAGCCCCTAACTGCCGGCCGAGCTTGCCAATGGTCGCCGGGTCGTAGATGTCAACTTGGCGTGAACGCAGCTCCTCGATCAGCTCCCGCTGGTTCTCGCGGCTGACCATGCGCACGTCGGCGGAGTTCACCAGGAACGTTTCAACCGAAGAAAGGATCGCGGCCAACTGGTCGTCGATATGCTGACTGGTTGCGTTGCGAATGGGCCAAATCGCCACGGTTGGCGGCGCAGGCGCCCTCATGATGGTCTTGGTCCAGAGCGCCGAAGCCGACAGGGCCTTGGTATTCTCGCCCACAAGGTATTCGATGTCGGCCAGGTCAAGCGTCACGCTCATCGCGGGCTTGTCTAATTGAGGATTGTCCGTTCCCGGCCCGCCCCGGACCGCTTTCGGACCACAGCCGGCCAACGTCAGCAACATCGCGATCAACACCAGCGAGGATACAAACTCGAAACCCGCCCGCCGCATTCTTTGACTTCTCATAAAGCTCATTTTCGGTCTCCCATTCATTATGTGTTCAGCTACACTGCTGAGATTCATCTTCGGTAAGATACCAGGTTTGTCCCGGAGATTCAAGCATAGAATGGCTCACTTTGGAATCAGCGCCTTAATCAGCCCCTCATCGGGCTGCCGATCCCTTCCGACGATTCCTTTCACAGTCGGGTTAGTTCGCGGTATTCTTGCCCACCAGCCGATAGCTCACGAACGCGATGTGTTTACTATCGGGGGACCACGAGGGGACGTTTATCGTACCCTGGCCGCCGAACAGCCGGGCCAGGACTTTAGGCTTATCACCGGATGGTGACATCATGCGCAAGGCGACGTCTTTGTTGGCGGGATGTCCCGTCACCGTTTTGTCGTATGACAGAAATACGAGCCATTTACCGTCGGGCGATGGATGGGGGAACCAGTCGGCGTACTGCGCATCGTTTGTCATCTGGGTCTGGTTGACGCCGTCGCTATCCATTCGCCATATCCTCATGGCGCCGGAACGTTCGGAGTTGAAGTAGATATATCGGTCGTCAGGCGAGTATTCCGGCCCATCATCCAGGCCTTCGGCGATTGTCAGCCGAGCTTCTTTCCCGCCTTCAACGCCGATGGTGTAGATGTCGTAGTTTGCGTTTCTTTCGGCGCAATAGGCGAGCCTCTTGCCGTCTGGCGACCAGCCGTGCCAGTACGAAGGCCCAAGCTCGGTGACAAGCCGGGGTGAGCCTCCCGTGCTCGGCAGGACATAAATCAGCGATTTTCCTTCGCGGTGATGGCTGATGGCTAACATTTTGCCGTCCGGAGAGAAGCCGTGGTCGTTGTTGCAGTGGTCTGCAAAGCCGGTGTCCAGTTGTTCGGGCGTTCCGCCGGAAGCCGGGATCGTATAGAGTCTGCCACCGCTGTTAAAGAGCAAAATCTTGCCGTCGCTGGACCAGTTGGGAGCTTCGAAATGGCTGCGCGAGCGATAGACGATTTGTCTCTGGCCGGTCTCTACGGCCATCGTTTCCAGAGAGCTTTCGACAACTCGATCTTTCATTTCGAACGTTCCAGGGGATTTGGCCTCAACGTCACAGAAGATCGCCGTCTCGGTAGTCGTGTCATCATGAGAGCAGACGGCCAGACCCACGTAAACCGGGTCCTCCAAAGGAACGGAGATCGCCCCGGCGGGCTGATAGACTTTTCCATCTTGCGAAACGTACAGAGAAAAGACGTCGGCGTATCTTTCTATCCGTATGAAAGCCGGCGCCGAAAGCGGCGATTGTATTTCTTCGGTCTGCCCTGCTTTTGCCGTTCGAAACTGCAACGACGTCAGGCCGTCGCCATGAACCACCGCATCGGCGTACGGCGAGTCATCGGCCAGGCTTTGACGAATCATCCAGCCCGCTTTTCGGTGAGGGTTCTTCCCGTCGCCGACCCATCGGATTCTCGCCGTTAAGCTCAAGTCGCCGGACGCCTTTTTCCACAGGAAGGCAAAAGCGTCCTTTTGCCCCCACATATTCGCCCCGCCGCCGGTAAGGCGGTACTCATTGCTGCTCTGGTTGAAGTTCGCTGAGCCGCCGTGAGCGACGGCGCCAACGTCCGAGTTCTTGTCGAACGCCCCCACGGACTGCGCGCCTGAACTACGCTGCGTCAGAAGAATGACACCGGCCACGGCAAACAATATGTGCAATACGTTCGTTGGCCTTACGGCCCGCCGTAATGGATTGTACGCTGGTTTCACAGTGTTGTCCTTTCCGCGGTCATCATGGATCTGCGTCTGTTTCATTGAGAGCATTGTACAATTCCCGCCTTACCGGGCAAGGTGGAAAACGCTGCTACGGCTAAAATCCAGGCCGAACAGAGAGAATTGATATAGGATTGTATATTGAATGGCGTCGGGCGGTTGGGCCAGATAAAGCCTCTGCCCGGAGGAGAGGGTGGAACAGGACAGAAGCTTCGGCGGTAGTGTATATCCGGCACACTACCCGCCCTCCTACCGCGGAAAACCAGTAATCACGAACGCTGATTTTCCTATTGTAGATATACGTCCTGATCTCTCAGTGGTTCTGTGGAATTCTTGCTGCGGCCAAACGAAAAAAGCCCCCGCCCAAAAGGAACGTTAAAGAAGGGCAGGGGCTCAACTCTAAGGAGTCGATTATGATGGCTTCGAGTTGCAGCAGAAGCCAGCGTGGACAATTTATAATCAGGCACTTTTTCCAAAAGGTCAACCTCGTAAAATTACCGGTTCTAAGACGAAAAGCAAACAGGTGGGATAGCTTTATGCGGATCGAAAATGACCGAACAACCCGGACGATGCCTCGGCGCGAAAACAGCGAGGTGCATGTCACAAATGTAGGTGCAACCATCCCCAAAGCCTGCGGCTTTGAGGCTGCCACCCGTTTTCCACCAATCCTGATTGGGTGGCATCCTCATCCCGATTGTTGTTATCGGGATGGGGATGGCTCTTTCCGCAGCTTATTTGGATTTTTGATGGACAGATCGGGTCGGCCGATTTAAACTGCCCAACAAGAGACAGGCTCTTTCGGGCCCGTAGCTCAGCGGTAGAGCAGGGGACTCATAATCCCTTGGTCCAAGGTTCAAATCCTTGCGGGCCCATTCGAATTGGAGGTCTTGGCCTCAACATCGCCGAGACCATATCCCTACGATTGTTCTGATCTGCGAAGTCTCGGCCGGCGTGCTTTCCGCACGCCGGCCGTCTGTGTTCCTGCCAGCTCTTGGCGCTCAATCGAGCGTCCAGAGCGTTACGTTGTCCTGGTCTTTCACGTAGATTCTGTTGCCCGCCACGACCGGGTGCGCGTAGGTCGCCGTCGCGGAGACCTTTATCTTGGCCTGCTCCGAGTACCCTTTGTCGGAGGGCTTGAAGACAATCAGCTCCGAGCTGCTGGGCAGTGCCATCAGGCATGCGCCCGCGCTGATGACAGGTCCGAAACCGCCCTTGTCGCGCGAAGTTTCATCCTTCCAGGCTGTCTGGCCGGTCTTGGCGTTGATGCAAAAGAGATTGCCGCTGTCGGAAAGACCGAAGAGCAGGCCATCTCTGAGCACCGGCGTATTGAACTGCACGCCAATATCCGCGTTACTCCAAAGCTCTTTGACCGCGAAGCCATCCGCCCCCTTTTCGATCTTGATGGCCTTAGTGCCCCGGCCTTTTCCCGCGTAGATAATCGTTTGCCCATCGACGATAGGCGTAGCGGCATTGTAGGCCATCTTCACGGGTGCAAACGGCAATTGCCATAAGAGCTTTCCATCAGCCGCACCAAGCCCTACGACGCTCTTCTCGGTCGGCGTGACGATTTGTTTGGTTCCTTCGACCGTTACCAGGACGGGCGAGCCGTAGTCCGGCCCTTCCTGGCCCCAGCGCCACTTCTCGTTGCCGGTCGCCAGGTCGTAAGCGATGACTGCTCCGTTACCCTGACCGCCCTGCTGGGCAATGCACATACCGTCAACGATGATCGGGGAGGTGGCCGTGAAGAATCGGGGCACGACTTTCGGGAACGGATCTTTGCGCCACACGAGTTTTCCGCCGGCGGCGTCGAGACAGGACAGAACTCCGCCGACGCCCAGTGTGACGACCTTCCCATCGGCGACGGAGGGCGAGCTTCTCGGCCCGGGGTGCCGGGCGGCCGCTCCGGTCACGGTCTGGGCGGCGTACTTCTCAATCCATAATTCTTTTCCGCTGCCCGCGTCAAGGCACATAGTAACCTCATCCTCGCCCTGCCGGGTAAAGACGTAGAGTTTATCGCCCACCAGGGCCGGCGTGGCGTCGCCCTGCCCTACGGGCACGCTCCACTTCTGTTTGAGCTCCGTGGGCCAGGTTTGCGGGGCGGTGAATCCCGTTACTTTGCCATCGCGGTTAGGCCCGCGCCACTGAGGCCAATCCTGCGCTACAACGCAACTGGCGCTTATTGCGACCAGACAGAGTCCCATGACAATTCTTTTTCGATGTGTGTCTTTCATGACAGGTACCTCCAATGATTTGTGTGCGTGATTCACTTTTTTCAACGTGTCTTGAGAATACGCATCAGAAAGGTTCTTGTCAAAGAAAAAATGGCGAGAATCGGGGGCTGGGGTGCGGTCGACATTCGGTGGCGGATTGCGATTCATTCTCCCCGTTTGTCATCTCGACCGGAGGCCGAAGGCCGAAGTGGAGAGATATGGCCGCGAAGGATAGACACGCTCCATCCGTAGCCAGATCTCTCGACTTCGCTTCGCTACGCTCGAGATGACAGAATGCCCCCCCCACTGTATTCAGACCGTACTCCAGGGGCTTCCTGGCCCGCCCCGGAACACCGTCTGTTACTAATGGAAGCGGGCGTATCGGACTTCCGCTGTCCGATACAAATAAGCTGTGATTAACTCAAACTGACCGTTTCTTAGTCCAACACTACTGCAAGCCTTTCAACAACTGTAACATTATCCCATCTGTCATTCCCGCGAAAGCGGGAATCCACTGAGGCGGTTACAGTCCTGGATCCCTGCTCCCCGCTTTCGCGGGGACAAGTTTACACCTGCGGAAGCAGGTGCAGGGATGACAGCGCAAAGCGGTCAGTTTGAGTAATTAAGATTTCAGTTTTCCTTTCCCGTCGCGTATAATAACATTATCCCTGTTGGATTTTGGGTAGTTGGACTATGGATTACAACCTGAAGAAACTGAGCGATGCGGAACTCCTGGCCCATTACACGGCCGGAGATGAAGCCGCTTTTCGTGAGTTGGTGAGTCGCTACAAGAACAGCTTGTACGCGTTCCTGAGGCAATTCCTGAACCGGCATGACCTTGTCGAGGACGTGTTTCAGGAGACTTTCCTGCAATTGTTTTCCAGCCGGGATAGTTTCGACCAGAGTCGCCCTTTACGTCCATGGCTGTTCACCATAGCGGCCAACAAGGCGAAAGACGCCCTTCGAAAATGGCAGCGTACATCCGCCGTGCCCATCGGCACGATGGCGGATTCCCAGGAGCTGTCGTTTGACGATATGCTTAACAGCGTTACTTCCGACAGCACGATGCCTTATGAGGAGCTCCAGAGGAACGAAACCGCCTCGCGCGTCGGACAGATTATATCGGATATGCCGGAAAATCTGCGAGAAATCCTGGTTTTGGCGTATTTTCAGAAATTTTCTTACAAACAAATGGCCGACATGCTGGGTATACCTATAGGAACGGTGAAGAGCAGGTTGCACACGGCCGTTGGCCGTTTTGCGAAAGAGTGGAAGGCATCAGTCGGGAGCAAAGAAAGCAAATGATTCCGCTTAGCAGCGAGCAAAAACAGCTATTATTTGACTATTGTATAGGTCTGGCATCCCAGGAACAAACCGCCGAAGCCGAAGCGCTGGTTGCATCGAACCAGGAAGCGGCGGACATCCACGCCAAACTCAAAGCTACACTTACGTTACTTGATCCATTGGAGGCCGAACCCTGCCCGGACGCTCTGGTGGATCGCACCGTCTGGCGGCTCAATAGTCTGGCCTCAAGCCAGGGCCGGTTGCAGCAATTGCTGGCGAGCGAACAAGCCAAGCGCATCGGCGCCGGAAATCGGATGTGGGTGGGTCTCGCCAGGAGACTGGCAACGGCGGCGGTGTTTCTGATTGTGGGGAGCGTTCTGTTCAACGTGCTAAGCTACATGCGTTACAATTCACGGCTTCAGCAGTGCCAGAGCCAGATGGCCGGCGTTTTTCGAGGTTTGAGTAATTACATCTCGGACTTCGACGGTCAGCCGCCGGCCGTGGCGGCGGCCGTGGGCGACCCGTGGTGGAAAGTGGGCAACCAGGGCAGCGAAAATCATTCCAATACTCGTAACGTGTACCTTCTGGTCCGCGGCGGTTACACCCAGGCCGGCGACTATGTTTGTCCCGGGTGTCCCTCCGGCGGAGCCGCCCGGGTATCCCCCGCAGAAGCCAGAGCCTACAAAGATTTTCCCGGCAGAGATTGTGTTACGTATAGTTTCCAGGTAAGCTGCCAGAGAATGAAGAACGGCAAGCTGCTCTGCAGGAAGGTTGTGATGGCGGATTGGAACCCGCTCTTTGAAGAGTTGCCGAAGGATTACAGTCAGCCGTTCCAACTGCGCCTGACCAGGAATCTGCTGACACTGAACAGCATCAATCACAAACGTCGCGGGCAGAGCATTCTGTTTGGCGACGGCCGGGTCGAGTTTATGAAAACTCGCCTGATCGGCACCGATGATATTTTCACACTGCAGGATACCGACGTATATCAGGGCTGCGAAGTGCCCTCCTGCGAAACTGACTTTTTCGTCGCCCCATAGAAACCGCGGCGGCGTCAGGAACTCCATACACGGCGGACGGCCTCGGCAAGGCTTATCTATGAGCTTAGCAGGCCGTACGCTTTCAACGTCTGCTCGAGAGCAGCTTTCTTACTTTCCTCCAGGGGCGTCATGGGAAGCCGCAGCTCCTCCGAGGCCATGTTCAGCATGGCCATCGCCGCCTTGATCGGTATCGGGTTGGTCGCCAGGGTCAACATGCTTTTGCACAGCGCGAAAAGCTTGTTGTGCCATTGTCTTGCCGAGACCAGATCGCCCTCGAGGATCAGGTCGGTCATGGCCTTGACGTCGGCCGGCACGATGTTCGCCACGACGCTGACGACTCCCTTGCCCCCCACCGAAGCCAGCGGCAGCGTTAGAGAATCGTCGCCGGAGATGATGAGTATGTCGCACCGGTTCGCAATTTCGCTCGCCTGGTCGAGGCTGCCTGTTGCTTCTTTGATGGCGACGATGTTGTCAAGCTCTGCTAACCGTGCGATAGTCTCCGGCGTCATGCCGGCTCCGCAGCGGCTGGGTATGTTGTAGAGCATGATCGGCAGGTCCACGGCTTCGGCGATGGCCTTGAAATGCTGATAGAAACCTTCCTGCGTGGGCTTGTTGTAGTATGGGGTGACCTGCAGGGTTGCATCGGCCCCGACTTTTTTTGCATACGCGGTCAGCTCGATGGCCTCGGCCGTACTGTTCGAGCCGGCCCCTGCAATGACCGGGACCTGTCCGCCGGCGGCCTTGACCACCCTTTCGATGACCTCCTTGTGCTCCTCATGGCTTAGAGTGGGGCATTCCCCCGTCGTTCCCGCCGGGACGATTCCATCGATGCTGCTATCCAACTGGAATTCAATCAGCTCGTCAAGGGTCTGGAAATCAATCAGGCCGTCCTGAAAGGGTGTGATCAATGCAACCATTGCTCCTGTAAACATCTCGATCTCCTGTGTGAAAGTGACTAAAGTGACAGCGAAGCTGTCATTCTGAGCGAAGCGAAGAATCTGCTTTTCGTTGGCCAGATCCTTCGGCTGCGCTCAGGATGACACGAAGTGTCACTTTAGCTCACTTCTGCTCTATCAGTTTTATCATCTCGGCGGTTGCCCGCCCTATTCCGACCATGACCGCCCGGGCTACAATGCTGTGGCCGATATTGAATTCGCACAGTCCCTCGATGCGCGCCACCTCAGCGATATTGCGATACGTCAGGCCGTGGCCTGCATGAACGATCAACTTGTTCTCGATCCCTATGTCTCTGCCGGCTTCCAGCTCCGTCAGTCTTTTCCTGACGGCTCTTGGGCTTCCGGCGTTTGCATACATACCCGTGTGCAGCTCGACGGCGTCACAGCCGGTCTGGGCCGAGGCGAGAATCTGCATCTTGTCGGGCGCGATAAACGTGCTGACCAGAATGCCTTTCTTGTGCATCCTCTTGACCACCTGGGCCAGGCGTTTCTTGTAAGCGGCGCAATCGAGCCCCCCTTCCGTGGTCAGCTCGGCTCTTTTCTCGGGAACCAGGGTGACCTGGTCCGGCCGGATGTCTTCGGCGATCCTGACGATAGGCTCGGCCATGGACATCTCCAGGTTCAGCTTGCAGGCGACGGTCTCCTTCAGCAAGCGGACGTCGCGGTCGCAGATGTGGCGTCTGTCCTGCCGCAGGTGGACGGTGATTCCGTTTGCGCCGGCCAATTCGCACTGGACCGCCGCCCAGACCGGGTCCGGCTCGTCCGTCAGACGGGCTTGCCTCACGGTGGCGACGTGATCGATATTCACATTTAGGACCGCCATGTTTGTGCCCTCGATACAACGGCTGAATTATATCAGTGCGATCACTCAACACAAGAAAATAGATTCCCAAATACTCCGGTATTCTGCTATATTAAGAGGATGATGAATGTTAAGCTGAATTGGGCTACGCGGATCACCATTTTTCGGATATTGCTCATCGTCCCGTTTGTCAGCTTCATGTTGAAGACCAATGACCCGGCGCTGAGCCATGCCGCCCGAGACGCGGTGCGCTACGCGTCGGTTTTCCTGTTCCTGCTGATGGGGATCAGTGACGGTGTGGATGGCTTCCTGGCTCGCAGGAGAAATCAGATCACAAAGCTCGGGGCGTTTCTCGACCCCATCGCCGACAAACTGCTGGTGACCTGCGCCTGCTTGCTGTTGGCCTCGCAGCGGGGCCACGTCGAGGAATTCCTGCTGCCGCCGACGGTGGTCGTTCTTATCATCGGAAAAGACCTGTTCCTGCTGATCGGCTTTGTGATTGTTTATCTGATCACTTCCAGAATTCACATCGCCCCTGTTTTCATCGGCAAGCTCGCCACCGCTTTACAGTTGTCGATGGTCGCGGGAATCCTGATCGCCCCGGAGATTACCAGTGTGCTGCCGGGCTGGATATGGTTCCTGAGGGTCCTCTGGTGGTCGGCGGCGGGGACGGCGCTGCTGGCGACCCTTATTTACATCCGGGACGGAAGTCGCTATATTGAAGCCTACGAGCAGGGTTTGGTGAACAAGGCCAGGGACAAGGAGTAACGGCTAAGATGCCAGTGCAGTTTAGCGAAATACCTGAGATTCTGGAAGAGCTCCGCCGGGGCAGCATGATCGTGCTGGTCGATGCGGAGGACCGCGAGAACGAGGGGGATTTGGTCTGCGCCGCCGAGAAGGTCACGCCGGGAATCATCAACTTTATGGCGAGGTTCGGCCGCGGTTTGGTTTGCCTGCCGCTGACGGCCGCCAAATGTGACGCGCTCGGGCTGTACCCGCAGACGATTGACAATACGGCCCGCTTTGGAACGGCTTTCACGGTCAGTATCGACGCCGCCGAAGGGGTAACCACCGGGATCAGCGCCGCGGACAGAGCCAGGACGGTTCAGGTCGCCATCGCCGATGACGCCAGGCCGGGCGATCTTGTTCGGCCCGGCCACATCTTTCCGCTGCGCGCCCGCGACGGAGGCGTGCTGGTGCGAGCCGGACAGACCGAAGGCGCGGTCGACCTGATGCGCCTGGCCGGGTTGAAGCCGGCCGGTGTCATTTGTGAAATCATGAACGAAGACGGTTCCATGGCGCGTGTGCCGGAGTTGCTGGAGTTTTGTGAGAAGCACAATCTCAAAATCGCCTCAACAGCCAAGCTCATAGAATACCGTCTCCAGCGAGAGAGCCAGATCAAACGTCTCGATAGCGTCAGTCTGCCGACCGACTACGGCGAATTCTCGCTGATCGGCTACGAAAGCGTTACTTCCGCTGAGCCGCATCTGGCGCTGTGTAAAGGGGAAATCGGCCGGCTCGACGAGGCGGGCCAGCCGGTCGAGCACGACGAGCCGGTGCTCGTGCGGGTGCATTCGGAATGTATGACGGGTGATTTGTTTCATTCGCAGCGCTGTGAGTGCGGGTATCAACTGGTCACGGCCATGAAGATGATTGAGCAGGCCGGCAAAGGCGCTTTGATTTATCTGCGGCAGGAGGGCCGGGGGATCGGCCTGACGAATAAATTGCGGGCCTACAAGCTTCAGGAGCAGGGCCTGGACACGGTGGACGCCAATCTGCGGCTGGGATTCATGGCCGACAAGCGGGACTATGGGATTGGGGCGCAGATTTGCCGCGACCTGGGCCTGCGAAAAATACGCATCCTGACGAACAACCCCAAGAAGATCAGCCGTCTGGAAGTGTACGGCATCAAAATCGTAGAGCAAATACCGCTCAAAGCCGAGCCGGGCGAGCACAACATCCATTATCTGCGAACAAAAAAATATCGCCTCGGCCATATTCTTGATGAGGACTTGTAGTTTCTTTTGGGCCACCGCCTGCCTGGCACGTGTACTATGAGGACTTCCACTTTGTTGAATGGGCAAACCAAGATGAGAATGAAGCCGGCTCACGTTGTGCTGCCGGTTCTCGTGTGCATATTCCTCTGGGTGAATTCCGGTTGCAGAGGGCCGGCCCCGTTTTCCCCGGTCTCTGTGGAGAAGAACAGCAACGCTGAGAGTCCGCTCTCCAGCGCATGTTATGCGCCGGAAAAAGTCGATATTATGCCGTTAACTGAGCTTGTGACGGCGGGCGGCCAGGGATTCCGAATCCATCTCTATGTCAGCCTGTTGGATGCGTTCGGTTCTCAGATCAAGTCGCCGGCGGTATTTCGCTTTGAGTTGTACGAGCACGTGGTGCGTTCGGCCGAACCGAAGGGCAAGAGAGCCGTTATCTGGGCGGACTTCGACTTAACGAGCCCGGCGGTGAACAATGAATACTGGCGGGATTTCCTGCGGGCATACGAGTTCAATCTTCCCTTCGAGCAAGCGACCGGCCAGACCTACATTTTACAGGTTACGTGCCTGTGTCCGAACGGCAGCCGGCTTACCTCCGAATTCACGCTAAAATACGAAAAATAGCCCCTTTTGCCGGTTGTTCGGATGTATCAAAAAGGCTATACTCGTGGGTGCATATCATCTTTGTAGGTAAAGAACAGAAAGAGCCATCCCCATCCCGATAACGACAATCGGGATGAGGCTGCCACCCAATCGGGATTGGCGGAAAACGGGTGGCAGCCTTCCCTAAGGGAGGGATGGTTGTACCTACAATCATGACATGCACCCTATACTCGTTCGTCCCCGGTTTTTTGTTTGACATTTGCGTGCCTGATTTGGTATAAAATGGGTGCAGGCGGACTTCACGAGTCTGCAAGGAGGACATCTTGAGTCGAGGCAGTTTTTCCGTTTGAAGTGTGAGCGGCAGTGCGGTGAACGCAATGACCATAATTGGCCGTGCGTATTAAGAGCCCATAACAAAATAAACTGACTGTCATTCTGAACGGAGCGTAGCGCAGTGAAGAATCTCTTTTTCACGTTCGAATCCCAGATGCTTTGCCGCGTCCCTGAGGGACAAGTTCAGCATGACAACACAAGAGTGAATTCCGTTCTGTTAGACCGTCTAAGTTTCTATTTTGAAGGAGGATTATTATGTGTAGAAGACTGACTTACTTGATTTCCTTTGTCTTTGTGTTCGGGCTGGGTATGCACCCCTCTGTCGTACGTGCCCAGGAGGGTTTGGTCGGGTACTGGAGATTCGACGAAACGTCGGGCACGACGGCAATAGATCTGGCCGGCGGAGATAACAATGGTACTTTGGGAAATGCCGCACAATGGCAACCCGGCGCCGGAAGAACGGGAGGGGCGGTACTCTACGATAGTGTCCAAAACACCGGACGGGTGGAGATTCCAACGGCGGGTATGTCCGCCTCCAGAGGAACGATTATGGTTTGGGGCAAGCTGGCTCAGCCATATCCTACGAATCGAAACGACGCCTCGTATTTCTTCGGCCATACGACCCAACCGTCATACGGCAACCGTATTCAGTTCTATATGAACACCGCAGATACGCTCTTTGATCTCGGACTCGGTGACACCCACAACCGGCGGAACGATATGGTAAACTTGCCGACGGATACTTGGTGTCACGTTGCCTTGACCTGGGATACAGGACGATACGTCGTCTATTTAAACGGTGAGGAGCTCGCTTCAGGTACGTACACCGGTTTGACGGCTCTCAACACCATTATGGACATCGGCAATGATGGAAATCCAGTGTCGGGAAACCAAGAGGCCTTTGCGGGGCTGCTGGACGAGGCGCGGATCTATAACCGTGCTCTGGAGCGAGCCGAGGTTCTTGCCGCAATGAAGAGCGCGCCGTTTCCGTTCGCCTCGGGGCCGAGCCCGAAAGATGGCGCCCTCCATACGGATACGTGGGTGACCCTTACCTGGCGGCCGGGAGAGTTCGCCGTCTCGCACGACGTGTACTTAGGCGACAATTTCGATGACGTGAACAACGGCGCCGCCGGTACGTTCTGGGGCAATCAGACGGCGGCGATGTTTGTGGCCGGCTTTCCCGGGTTTGCCTATCCGGACGGGCTGGTCCCCGGCACGACTTACTACTGGCGAATCGACGAGGTCAACGTCGCCGAGCCGAACAGTCCGTGGAAGGGGCCTGTCTGGAGCTTCTCGATTCCGCCCAGGAAGGCCTACAACCCCGGCCCGGCGAATGGGGCCGAATCTGTCGCCGTGAATGTGACGCTGATCTGGACGCCGGGGCACGGGGCTAAACTACACACGGTATATTTCGGTACCGACTCCGACACGGTTGCCAACGCCGCCGGCGGGCTTCCCCAGGGCACCGCATCCTATGCTCCCACCGGGCTGAAGCTGGCCAAGACGTATTACTGGCGCGTCGATGAGTTTGACGGTGCCGTGACTCACAAGGGTGACGTCTGGAGCTTTACGACGCAGGGCGCTATCGGCAACCCGAATCCGGCGAACGGCGCTGTCAGTGTAAAGCCGACGCAGGTCCTGACCTGGCGTTCGGGGACTCTTGCCGCTTCACACGAGGTCTATTTCGGTAAGGATGCCGATGCCGTGAAGAACGCTACCAAGACCTCGCCCGAATACAAGGCAACCAAAGCCCGGGGCGATGAGAACTATGATCCCGGTAAACTGACCTTGCTGACGGCTTACTACTGGCGTGTGGACGAGGTCAACAGTGTCAATCCCGATAGTCCCTGGAAAGGTAACCTCTGGAGCTTCACGACGGGCGTTTTCTTTGTCCTGGACGATTTCGAGGATTACGATGCCGGCGATAATCAGATCTGGTACGCATGGCATGATGGGCTTGGCTACGGCACGCCTCAGAGTCCGCCGTACTTCGCCGGTAACGGCACGGGAGCGGCGGTAGGCGATGAGACCACGGCTTCATTTACCGAGGAAACCATCGTTCACGGTGGCGGTCAGTCGATGCCGCTTAACTACGACAACAACAAGCAGGGCTTCGCGAAGTATTCGCAGGCCGAGTTGGCGCTGGCCGTGCAGCGCGACTGGACAGAGGAAGGCGTCGGCGAGCTGTCGATCTGGTTCAGAGGCCGTCCGGCCTCTGTCGGTAGCTTCACTGAAGCGCCGGCCGGGACCTATACGATGACCGCCTCCGGCACGGATATATGGGACGTCGGCACCGCGGGCAATTATCGCGACGAGTTCCACTTCGCCTACAAGACGCTCACCGGGGCCGGCTCGATAGTGGCGCGGGTCCAGAGCGTGCAAAACACCAACGCCTGGTCGAAGGCCGGCGTAATGATTCGCGAGACCCTCGATGGCGGCTCAAAGCATGCGTTTGCGTGTGTGACGCCCAGTAACGGTGTGGGCTCGCAGGGCCGCGACACGACGGGCGCCGCCAGCTTCAACACGAACCAGACCGGTGTGGCCGCTCCGCGTTGGCTGAAGCTGGAACGTGACGCAGCCGGTAACTTTACGGTTTCGCATTCGGCCAACGGCACCGCTTGGCAGGCGGTCACGGGTGCCACACCGCGGAACATCCCGATGAGCACGACGGTCTATATCGGTCTGGCGCTAACCAGCCATGATGCCGCTCTAACGTGTCAGGCGGTGTTCACCAACGTTACGACGACCGGGACGGTCAGTCCGCAGTGGGCACACCAGGACATTGGCATCGTCAGCAATGCGGCCGAACCGTTGTATGTTGCAGTTTCGAACGCGGCCGGCCAGCCGGCAGTCGTAGTCCACAGTGACGCCAACGCGACCACGACGACCACCTGGACGCAGTGGGTCATTCCGCTTCAGAGCCTTGCCGACAAGGGCATTAACCTCAAAGCCGTGGACAAGATTGCGCTTGGACTGGGCACCAGAGGCAATATGACCACGCCCGGCGGCTCAGGCAAGATGTATTTTGACGACATCCGCCTGTCCCGGCCGAAGACGCCGTAGCCTTTGGTTGAAATGACATCTGGATTTGTATCACCTCGGGGCCTGTGCCGATAGGTACGGGCCCCCCTTTTTTTCTATTGCCCACGAGGTTGGGATGGCGGCTGTGTGCAGATAAGAACGAACCCCATGGTCGAAGCCGGCCCAAAAAGAAAACCCTCGGATGGAATCTGAGGGCTTTCGAGGTGTCGCAATCTTGTTCGTTCGGCTTTGACGGTTAATTGCTGTCCTGCGGATTATTTCTGGGATGAGCGCCGTCATAGACCTCTTTGAGCTTTCTCGTGGTCAGATGCGTGTACACTTGTGTGGTGGACAGCGACTGATGGCCGAGCAACTCCTGGACGCTTCTCAGATCGGCGCCGTTGTTCAGCATGTGCGTGGCGAAGCTGTGACGCAAGGTGTGGGGGCTGATCGCCGGGTCGAGTCCGGCTATTTTCAGATATTTGTCCATCTTGCGGCGGACGCTGCGCGTGCTGAGCCGGCGGCCGTGCTTGTTCACGAACAGAACTTTGGAGTCAAAATTGCCGTTGCTCTGCGCCCGCTTGTTTCTATATTCCATGTAGTGCTGTATGACCTGCAGAGCCGATGAGCCGATCGGCGCGATTCGTTCCTTCTTGCCCTTGCCCCGGACGTGTACGACCTCGCCGAGGAAGTCGACATCATCCATATTCAGCGCGACAAGCTCGCTGACCCGGATTCCCGTGCTGTAGAGCGTCTCGAGAATGGCTCTGTCTCTTGCGCCGAGCCACGTATTGACCGGCGGGGTACCGAGCAGCTTCTTGATGTCTTCGTATTCGAGGAAACGCGGCAGCTTCTTTTCCTGTTTGGGTGTTCTGATCGAAGCGACCGGATTGGCGCTGATATGATTTCGTTTGACCAGGAACTTGTAAAAGCTGCGCAGCGTGGCGAGCTTTCGGGCGATGGTCGCTTTGGAATATTGCTTCTCATTCAGGAACGCCAGATACCCCCGGACGCAATCCGTGTTCGTCGCAAGAAGCAACTGGTCTATCTTCACGTCAACCTGCGTAGCGACCGCCACCGCCGTCGCGGTGCCCGTGTCGTGGGCGTGAAGCGACATAGGGTCTGCATCGGGTGAGTCGCTCTCCGAGCGGCCCCGGACGAATTCACAGAATTGCGTCAGGTCCGCGCCGTAACATTTGGCCGTGTGTTCAGAGAAGCGTCTTTCGTACGTCAGATAATCTAAGAACTTGTGAATAATGATACTGTCTTCCATAGCCTACCTATCTATAATTTGTTTAATCATGCCGGAGGTTCTTGAAACCTTACTCAAACAGCAACGTCACTCGTTCATATTTCGACAGAAGCCCACGGGACTAATTCGTGTGAATCTGGGCGTCTGTGTTTTCGCCTAAGAGCTCGTCGGCCTGGCCGATAAGGGACTGGGTGAGCTTGAAACTGAGTACGGCCGCATCGAACCAGTCAAAATCCGTACGCTTGTCTTTTGCCTGGTCAATCAGGGCGTCGAGAAGCTCGTCCTCCCTGCCGCTCTCATAACGGAAAATGTACTTCTCCGTTCCTTTGTTCAAAACCAGTTGTTGTCGCTTCATCTGTCTCATAGCATCCGAGCAAAAAGGGCCGGCACAATTTCGCCGGCAAACACTTCATACACACCCTTGTATTTTGTTATCGGCCGAAACACGGCTCACTAAAGGACAAATTTCAGCTTTCTTTCGTGAACGTGATAAAATCGACGCTCTGAAAAACGCCACAACGCTTTTATCGGCCAATACGCTTCCCGGCTTTACAAATTGCGTGTGAATATGAGGAAATTTTGGAGGCAAAGGCGGAGAATTTTACGGGTGACTTGTCGTTCGGCGGTCTTGACCGTGCTCAGGTGCAGGCCTTGAAGAAGACTCGCCCATCCTTTTCCTCGGACTGAACCAGGTTCTGGCGCTGGAGGTCGCTGATGTGGGTCATGGCTTCGTCGCGGCTGATGCCCAGGCTCGCCGATATGTCGTTGAGGGAGCACGGCCTGCGTTTTAGCATTGATAAAAGGGCTTCGTGCACCAAAGGTGTATGGGATTGTGCCATCGGCGGTGTTTGACTTTTGTCCGGTTTGTCATGACGTGCGGGTGAAAAATCAGCGACAACCTCGCACCCGGGGCCCAACTGAGCGGCTATGTCCCGTAATCTCTCAGGACTCAGCCGCTTGATGTTGGGGTCGGCCGTGGGTCGCACAGCCGTATTGAGCTGGACCTTATCGGGTTTGATACGTTCGATCGCCTCCCGGATTGCGGCAATCTGCTCGGGGTCGGTATTGATCCCTTCGACGAGAAACACTTCGAGCCATATCCGGCCGGGAAACTCTTTTCTGAACGCGCACAACCCGGAAATTACCTTCTCAGCACTGATACCCGGGTACGGGCGGTTGATTTTCCCGAACGTCCGTTCATCCGCTCCATCCAGAGAGGGCATCACGACGTCGGCCTTCGCACAATCAGCTCGCACGTCCGGCCTGTACAGGAGGGTGCCGTTGGTTATGATGGCCACGGGAATCTTGGTGACCTGCCTTATGCCGTCTATGAGCTCCCCGAGCCGGGCGTGCAGCGTCGGCTCGCCGGAACCGGCAATGCTGATAAAGTCAGCCTCTACGCCTTCGGCTAACGCCGCGGCCAGCTCGGCCAGAACCGGTTGAATGGGCACATAGTCTTTTCGCTCGACGGTTTTCGTCAGGGTTTTTCCAAGCTGACAATAGACACAGTCCAGGGTGCAGACTTTGTGCGGCACGATATCGATGCCAAGACTTCGTCCCAGCCTCCGGGAAGGCACCGGCCCGTACAAGTATTTCTTCTTATCTGCCATTTTCCCGTCCGCGTACCACGTCAAATATTCTTTTGCAGACCGTCAGCACGTCTTCGAGCCAGTCTATCGGCATCACACAGGCGGCGTCGGATTTGGCTTTTTCCGGTTCGGGATGGATTTCGAGGAAAAGTCCGTCCGCGCCGGCGGCGATGGCCGCCCTGGCAAGTATCGGCGCCATCTCGGGCCGGCCGGCGCTGGCGCTGCCGAGTCCGCCCGGCTGCTGCGTGCTGTGTGTCGCGTCGAAGACAACCGGGCAGCCTAACTTCTTCATGGTGTCAATGGCCGTCATGTCGTTGACCAGCCGATTGTAGCCGAAGAACGTGCCGCGCTCGGTCAGCATGATTTTCCTGTTCCTGCAGGCGCGAATCTTCTCGACGACGTTCTTCATCTCGCCGGGGGAGAGAAATTGGCCTTTCTTGACATTGACAGGCCTGCCCGTCTGCGCACAGGCGCACAATATATCCGTTTGCCTGCATAGAAAAGCGGGTACCTGGAGACAATCGACGACCTCGGCGACACGGGCGGCCTGGGCCGGCTCGTGGACGTCCGTCATCACGGGCAGATTCGTCCGGCGGCGGACCTCTGCAAGAATCTCCAGCCCTTTTTCCAGACCGGGGCCGCGAAAGCTGCGCAGGCTGGAGCGATTGGCCTTGTCGAAGCTGGCTTTGAAGATGACTCCGACGCCGACCTTTTGGCTGACCTCCAGAAGTTTCCTGGCGATAGTCAGGCAGCCGGCCTTGCTCTCAATGACGCAGGGGCCGGCCATGACAAACAGAGGAGCGTCTTGGCCAATTTGAATGTTACCGACTTTGAAGTTCATTTTTCCTGTTGATAATCGTAGGGGCAACCCTATGTGGTTGCCCAGGGCAGGCACACGGGCCTGCCCCTACTTCTACATCACCCTATAGCCCTGATAATTCTTGTTCTTATCCCGGCGGGCTTTGCGCCTTCGGGCACGATACACTTGACGGCATGTTGTATGACAGTGATTTGCACCGGCAGTGCCGGGCCGGGATCGCCGTCCACCTCCGTTCGTACCCGGTTCGTCCGGGACGTTACGGAAATGTTTTTGCCCTGCCGATAGATAACGTCCGGCCTGTTGGCGTGGCGTTTCAGTATCGTCAGCAGCGAATGCTTTGCCAAATGAAGCTGAGAGGCGCACTTGTAAACGCATACGTCCAGCAAGCCGTCGCCAAAATCGGCGTAATGCAGGATTTGCAGGCCGATGGCATAGCGCGAGATGTTTCCGACAAAGACCAGGCCGCGGCCGTCGAAAATCCGCTCGCCGTCAACCTCCACGCACATCGGCTCGAATTTGTACTCCCAGAACGTTCTCCAGATCGGCCAGACGTAATCGAAGTGGTTGATATGTCCTGCCCGCTGCTCGCTCATCCGTTTGACCACCGCGCCGTCAAAACCAAAACCCGCGATGGAGGTGAAACACCTGCCGTTTGCCCTTCCCAGGTCCAGAGGCCGGATGTAACCCGCTTCAAACGTCCGGATGATCGTTTTCAGCCTTTCGTCGAAGCCCATCTCGTTTGCGAGCAGGTTTTCAGTGCCGTGGGGTATGATCAGCAGGGGTTTGTCGCTTCCTTCGAGGCCGTGGGCCACCTCCCGGATGGTGCCGTCGCCCCCGACGGCAACGACCATCGCGCAGTTGTAATCCACCGCGGCATCGGTTGCCAGCTCGCAGGCGTGGGCCAGAGACGTGGTCAGACTGCCGCGGACCTCGAAGCCCTTCCTGACGAGGTACTGCTCGAACCGGCGCCCGGTGAGCTTGCTGCTGGTGGCGCCGGCTTTGGGATTCAGAATATAAGCAATGTAACCATCATCCGGTTTCATAGTTTTATGCTATAGCGCGCCGGTTAATTGGCGAGAGGCAATTTACACGCCCCGGCGGTCCATCTCTTCCCTCAGCAACTGTGCATAGCTCCGGGGGATGTGCGGCAGGGACGCCAGCCCCAGGCTCTTTTGTACATCGGCAATTCTCTTGTCGTCCGGCCCCTCTATTTCCACAAAATCGCCCAGCAAGCCCAGCCGGTCGAGAGCCACCTCGCAGCCGCCAAGCCGCCAGAGCCGGCGGGTCTTTTCGACCGTGAATACCTTGCGATACCCCAGCATGCTGAGCAGCTTCTCCGTTGAATCGGCGTCGTTGATTTCAATCTCTATTTCCTGCCTCTTCTTGAAGTTGCTTTTTTCCTTGGGGCCTTTATAGCACAGAAAAAGCCTCTGGCTTTGGCCGACTGATTCGCGGCGAAGTCGAAGGCATCGGTCGGTTGTTGTCAGGGTCGCACCGGGATCGTCAAAATGATAATCCGTCTGAACCCGCTCGGCCACAAACTCCGCGCCGAGCTCACGCAACTTGCCTTCTATCTCCGGCAGCGAATCGACCTTCAACTTTGCTTCAATTTCGACATACATCGGTTCCCTCCGTTCGGCGGAACGAGACGGCTCTTTGCGATTCAGATTACGATATTTACAAGTCGGGACTTGATGATGATAATCTTTCTGGGCGTTTTGCCCGCGAGGGCGGCGGCGACTTTTTCGCTGGCCAGCGCTTTTTGCTTTATCTGCTCGTCGTCCGCGTCGGCGGGAACGACGATCCGATCCTTTATCTTGCCGTTGACCTGCACGGCCAGCTCGATTTCCTTTTCTTTGATAAGCTCTTTGTCATATTCGGGCCACGGCTCATACGCGAGACTGGCGGTATGGCCGAGCCTTTCCCAGAGCTCCTCGGCGACATGCGGCGCGAACGGAGCCAGAATCAGGACAAGCTTCTCGACGACGGCCTTTGGCCTGACGGTCAGCCGGCCCAGGTGGTTGACGAAAATCATCATCGCACTGATGGCCGTGTTGAAGTTGAACGTCTCGATATCGTCGCCGACTTTCTTAATCGTCTGATTCAAGAGCCTGAGCGTTGCCTCATCCGCCTGGGCGTCTTTAACCGCCTCGTCAAGCTCGCCGGTCTCCTTATCGACCGCGGCCCGCCAGAGTTTCTGGAGAAACCGGTGCACGCCTTCGACGCCCTGCATGCTCCAGGGCTTGATGGCCTCCAGCGGTCCCATGAACATCTCGTAAAGCCGCATCGAATCGGCCCCATAGTCGGTGATCACTTTATCGGGATTGACGACGTTGCCGCGGGACTTGCTCATCTTCTGGCCGTCCTCGCCCAAAATCATGCCCTGGTTGATCAGCTTCTTGAAAGGCTCTTTCGTGCTGACGTAACCGAGGTCGTAGAGGACCTTGTGCCAGAAGCGCGAATACAGCAGGTGCAGCACGGCGTGCTCGGCCCCGCCGATGTACAGATCGACGCCGCCGTTACCCATCCAGTACCGTTCCTTTTCCGGCGCCCAGCCCTGCCGGTCGTTGTCGGGGTCGAGATACCTCAGATAATACCAGCAACTGCCGGCCCACTGCGGCATGGTGTTGGTCTCGCGTTTAGCCTTCGAGCCGTCGGGCAGCGTGACATTGACCCAATCGGTGACATTAGCCAGCGGCGGCTCGCCCGTCCCGGAAGGTTTGTAATCTTTCACCACCGGCAGCCTGAGCGGCAGGTCGTCTTCCGACAGCGCGATGACGCGGCCGTCCTGCGTATGCAGAATCGGAAACGGCTCGCCCCAGTATCGCTGCCGGCTGAAAAGCCAGTCGCGCAGCTTATAATTGATGGATTTGCGGCCCAACCCTTTTTCTTCGAGCCAGTTTGTAATCTGCTCCTTGAATTCCGGCGTGCTCAGGCCGTCGAACCGCCCACTGTTGATCGCCCTGCCGTCGCCGGCGAAGCACAATGTGCCCTGTCGAACTGCTTCGGCTTGTTCGGTGTCCGGCGGCTCGACAACCGGGATGATCGGCAGGTTGAATTTCGTGGCAAACTCGAAGTCTCGCTCGTCGTGAGCGGGCACGGCCATAATCGCGCCGGTCCCGTAGCTGACCAGTACGTAATCGCTTATCCAGATTGGAATCTTTTCGCCGTTGACCGGATTGATCGCGTAAGCGCCTATGAATTCGCCGGTCTTGTCTTTGGCCAGGTCGGTGCGGTCCAGGTCGCTTTTCCTGGCGGCCTCATCCCTATATTTCCGGATCGCTTCCCTTCTTTGCTCCCCTGCTATCTTATCCACCAGCGGATGCTCCGGCGCCATGACCATGTAGGTCGCGCCGAAGAGCGTATCGGGTCGCGTGGTGAAGACGCGGATGGTTTCGTCGAAGCCATCGATCTTGAACTCGACGTCGGCCCCGATGCTCTTGCCGACCCAGTCGGTCTGCAATTTCTTGATCGACTCGGGCCAGTCCACCTCCGCCAGATCGTCTAACAGCCGCTCGGCGTATTTTGTAATCCGCAGCATCCACTGGCGCATCGGTTTGCGGACGACCGGGTGGCCGCCGCGCTCGCTTACGCCCCCTATCACTTCCTCGTTGGCCAGCACCGTCCCCAGCGCGGGACACCAGTTGACCGGCACCTCCGCCTCGTACGCCAGCCGATGGTCGTCGATGTATTGTTGTTTCTCCGCTTCGTTCAAACCATCGGGAATCGGCAACTGATCAATCGGTTTGGCCTTCTGCTCGGCCTCGTCAAAGTAGCTGTTGAAGAGCTTCAGGAAAATCCACTGCGTCCATTTGTAGTACTTCGGATCGGTCGTGGCGACTTCCCTGTCCCAGTCGTAGCTGAAGCCAAGCGACTTGGTCTGCCGGCGCATGTTGTCGATGTTCTTTTGTGTAGTTTCTTTAGGGTCGGTGCCCGTCTGGATGGCGTGCTGCTCAGCCGGAAGGCCGAATGCGTCCCAGCCGAACGGGTGCAGAACATTGAAGCCCTTTGTTCGTTTATACCGCGCGACGATGTCGCTGGCCGTGTAACCTTCGGGATGGCCGACGTGCAGGCCCTGGCCGCTTGGATAAGGAAACATGTCCAGCACGTAATACTTCGGCCTGGACGCATCGCAGTCCCGGGCTTTGAACGTCCCGGACTCTTCCCAGAAACGCTGCCACTTCTTCTCTATTTCACCAAATTCGTAGAATCCACTTTTAGAGCACATCTGTTTCTGTTTCTCCTAATCAATGCGGAAAACGCTCTGTCGCACCACAGTAAGCCAAATGGGGGGAAAAATCCACTAAAAAACGCCGAGCACGGGGACCTGGGTTAGCCACAGAGAGCACAGAGACCACAGAGAAAAGGCATCACTGAATTAGAGGATTAGTGAACTGGTGAATTAGCTATCCTGTTATCCTGTCAAGAAATGTAACCGCGGATGAACGCCGATTCGTAGGGTGGCGGCTTGCCCCACCGCCGCTTGTCATGCGAGACCCTTCGACTTTGCTCAGGGTAAACTCCGTCGAAGCATCTGGCTTCCGACATGATGCACGTCACGGCTGGAGATTCACCACGAAGGGCGCGAAGGACACAGAGAAACAGACAATTAGGAACCACGAATGAACACTAATGGACACGAATTCTGGAACCTCGATGCTTGTCATTCCTGCGAACGCAGGAATCCAGTTGCGGGGTGTAATTTGAACCACGAAGGGGGCACCGAGGGCCACGAAGAAAGAAATACCGATTCATGTCAAAACTTCGTGTTTCTTCGTCTCTTCGTGGTGATAAGACCTTACCAAATCCCCGCCAAGAATGCACCGGACACATCGAATTCCTCCGGTCTTTTGTGTATGCTGTCCCCCGATTTCCGTCCCCCGATTTCCCCCCATGCTGATGTTATATGTTTAATAATTCTTCAAATTTTGGTGTCCAATATCCACAGCGTACAATCCTGTAGCCCCCGAATTCTGCCCTTGAAACCATCAGTTCCGCACCAGTCTGTTTCACCAACTCCGCAATGTATCTTGCCGTTTGAATATAATTTTTCTTGTTCTTAGAAGGATGCTCAGGACCAATAATGACTTTTTTTAGGTCCAAATCGGTGCCAAATTTCAAGAAATAATCTCCTTCAATGCGCATACACTCATCCAATTTCACAAAAGAACGGTATTCTTTTTCATATGACCAACCTTTATATTTAATGAAACCTACAGCTTCAATATATTCACTGGATGTAACAGTTTGCGGATCAAGAAAAACTTTCTTTCTTTCGGAAGGATATTTGACTTCTTTTATGGTGAATCTTTTAGATGCAACTTCGAACCCAAGTACTATTCCCTTATTACAATCAGCATAATGACCCCACATGATTGGCTCTTGCCAATTGGTAGAGAAACAAACCATTCCATAGGTATCTGCTACTTTTGTGCGTATCTTTTCTAATTGTCTTCTATTGCCCTTTTCTAAGCGTAAGTATGGCCGTAATTCAAAAAGGTCGTTTACTTTCTTTATCCTACTGACCTTGATCATTCTTCTTTCAAGATCAGTAATCGCATTGCGGCTTGATAAAAATTGATAATATATGGTCAATTTTCCTCTCTCAATCTCATTCACGAAAATGAACTAAATTCTTCATAACGCCGAGGGTCAGGCGCGCTGTTAAGCGTCGCCTGCACCCTCTTGTTGGCCATCCGCTTTGAACCCTTCATGGAAAGCGACATTGCCCTGCGGAGTATGCCCGTCGAAAGGTAGAGCAAAGAAGACCTCTTGTGGCACTCCCTCATGCACAAGTCCAGACATATTTGTGAACCCGAATTTCCTGTAGTAATCTGGATGTCCCACGAGACAACATCCTTGAGCATTCATGTCTTTCAGACGTGACAACCCTTCCTGTATCAGCGCTTTACCGATACCCTGCCGCTGGTACGCCGGCAGCACCGAAACAGGTCCAAGTCCATACCAGTTAGAGGTGCCATCGGAAATGGTCACGGGAGAGAAAGCAATATGTCCTATCACTCGGCCATCCATTTCTGCAACCAGCGATACCGTAAGAGCTTTGGCGGCACGTAGCGCCTCGATGATGAACTGCTCCGTGTGGTTGCTAATCTCCAAGGTCTTGAACGCTGCGATAGTCACCTCAGTTATCGCGCAAACATCGTTATGCGTCTCGTTCCTGATAACAATCTTTGGATTCATAGTCTCACATCCCTCCTTCTTGCAGGCCAACAATGATTATACAGTCTGCATAATACGGCAAACACATACTGCCTCTTTCCGTATAAGAAGCTCCTGTCTTTTCTTGCCTTTTCTTGTAACGGTGTTCATATCAGACGTTTACACAACTCTTTCATGATACACGCTCACAGTTTATACAGACTGTATAAATCCTGTCAAAGTCCGTCAAGCGGCCTACGGATGTCGTGGTCCCCTTTGTTCAAGACCTGGGTATAGACCATAGTGGTGGTCTGGAACAATTCCGGGGCCATCAAACTCAAGTTGCGTCAAAATTCCGTGTAAATCCGCGTTAATCCGTACCGAACTTCCGCCATTTCGTACTTTCCTCACATGCATCTCCGGCGGGCTGCGCCCCGCTAAGCGTGAATTTAGCACCGGAAGGCAGGAAAAACAGTAATCCGTCAGTTACGGGTGGGAAGGCGGTTTTTTTCCGCTGCGAAGGGACAGGGATGTTTTCTGGGCTTTTCCCCATTTCAAGGTCTTATTTGCCGTTGTTTGCTCTGAGGCTCAAGTACGATCC
>Ga0210377_10000612_pt1 | contig 34112 bp, 61 predicted proteins | sample PLM4_65_b1redo_FD_155480 | JGI IMG/M metagenome (GOLD analysis project Ga0210377, IMG submission 155480) | Groundwater sediment microbial communities from an aquifer in East River, Colorado, USA - PLM4_65_b1 redo | ecosystem: Environmental > Terrestrial > Soil > Riparian zone | place: USA: East... | reverse complement strand
CGTCTTAACCAGGTCAGAAACCTGCTCGGCGGTCTCTTGAGACGCACCGACACACGTGGCCTGGGCCGAATAGTCGAGGTATTCGGCGGGTTCCGCCAGCGGCCCGTCCGGAGTCCCCGGAGATGGGTAGACCACGACGTAGGGGCGAAAGATCGACATCTTCGGCTCACCCTGCCAGCCGGACCCTTCCGGCTGACGTCCCCGGCCGACGAGAACCGAACCGGCCGTGTCCGTAACGAGCTGCTCGATCGCCAGAACGGCGGCGTTCGTATGGTCCCTACCCGGCGCTGGAGCGGTCACAGCAGACGATTCAGCATGACGTTGATCGCGAACTCACTGACCTGAACGGCCTGATCGAACGCCGGGCGGACGAACGGCCTCGGCGGCCTGGTCGCAGTTCCGTCCTCCACGAACTCGAAGTACCGGGCCGTCGCCCCGGCGCTGAACCCCAGGCCGTCCGAGTCATAGGCGACGAACACCGTGGACCTCAGATACCCGGTCAAAACGGGAGACGCGGCGTATGCGTTGGCATAGGTCTCCTGCCCGGCCACCCGGATGATCGCCCGGGTGGCGGCGTGAGCCACAGGACCGAACGCGGCGAGGCCCATCGCCAGTCTCCGAAGATCGGGTTGCAGCAACGGTGCCATCACGAACCTCCCTCGAACTCGACCGCGACCAGTTCCCTGGACCAGACCTCACTGCCGACGATGGAACTCTCCACCCGCAGGCTTCCCCCGGTCATCATCGGATCATTGGACACCGTGATGAGAACTGAGTCCCCGGTGAGAATCTCCGGTGAGGAGATCAGGATCGTCACCCCGTATCGGCGAGTGGTGATCCGCTTCTCCCCCTGAACCGGGTGTTCTTCCTCGGCTGTCAGCCGGACCACCCGGCAGGGACCGGTATATATCGTCACGGTCGCAGGGGGAGCCCACGATCCATCCGCGTTCGACGTTCCTTCCGTGGCGGCCCTGGTGATCACGCAAGAGGACGTCAGAATTCCGGCCGCGACCGACTCATGATGTTCCGACCATCGGCCGTGGATCACGCGGGTGTTCGGAAGCGGCATCAGGCGTCGTCCTCCCACCACCGGACCCTGGTGCGCGGGTCTTCGAAGTCGACGATGTCGAAACCGGTGTTGGCGTCGCCCTCGGCGGTCTCCACCTGGCGTCGGAGTTCCTTCGCCGAGGCCCGGAGTTCGGCGGCGACCGCCGCCCCGTTCGTAGTGAGATCCTGAGTCTTGATCACCTTGGAGACCAGGACCTCGGACCGGGCGATGGACTCCAGCGCGGTGGCTGCCGCCAGCTTGAGAGCCCCGCCCTCGATGTCAAGGAAGTCCTGAATCTGATCGACCCGGAACAGCCGGTTCGCCGAATCGGTGTCGGCGATCAGCAGCCGGAGCTGCCGGATGCTCGCCGTCATCGGCGGGGGAACAGCGGCAATGACCGTCGCGTACTTCACCCCGAGCCCGGCTCCGGTGATTGTGAACTTGGCGACGTGTTCGCCGGAGATCGTAGTGGCCGGGCCTGTCCCGGTCCAGGTCGAATTGTCCGATCCGGGCGACATGGTGAAAACGGTAGATACCCCAAGAGGATCTATCAGGACGGCGGTCATCGCCGTGTCCCCGGCGAACGGAGTGACGGTCACGGCGAACGACGGGGAGTCCCCAACGTCGATCTCGATGACGGAGACCTCGGCTTCCGACGTGGTCATGTCACCCCCGATCCAGACGTTGTAATGATCACCGTCGTCCCACCTGAAGGTGAGATCTGATGACGCGATGAACTGGTGATCGTTGAGCTCCCGCCGGTCGATCCGATCTCGGCCGAAGCGACCGTCATAAGAACGGTCTGACGTCCCCCGGTACGACGGGGAACCGTCGGGTCCCACGCCCGGGAAGCGGCTGAGGCGGTCTGTGCGGGGACGAAGACCCGCACAGATGGATTGTGAGCTGACGCGGTCGCCGCAGCGGTCTGAGCTTCTACAGAGCTGCCTAGAGCTGAAGACGCGTCATGCGCCGAAGCCATCGAAGTGGCGGGCCCGGCTACGAGCCCGACCGATACGGTCGGGTCGTGAGCCGATGCGGTAGCGGAGGCGACTCCGGCGAGAACAGGTGTGCCGGACTGGACTGTCGGGTCGTGGGCCGAAGCGGTCGCCGTCGCGGCTCCGGCGATGATCAGATCCGAAGTCGAAGCGTTCTGAGCGGACCCGAGAGCGGTCGACACCCCGGCCGGAACGTTGGTGGTGGACGACGTGTCGACCGTCGCGTCCCGAGCGGACGCGTTGACCGGCGCTACCTCCGCCAAGGGGCTGACAGAGCCCGAGGGAGCCTGGGCGACAGCGGTAGAGGTGGCCGTCCCGGCGACCGGCCCCAGAGCGGCAGAAGGGCTCTGAGCCGTCGTCGTCGCGGTAGCGGATCCCGCTCCAGGATCGACCAGCGTGGATGATCCAAAGGCCGAGGCCGTAGAGATCGCGGCTCCAGCCGCCGGGGAGACCGAGGGTGTGGGGCCTGGAGCGGACGCGGTCGAAGCGGCGGTTCCGGCCATGGGAGCCAGAGCGGACGCTGAATTGTGAGCGCTGGCGGTCGCCGTGGCCACTCCGGCGTTGACGTTGACGATCGAATCGGTCGATACCGTTGGATCCTCAGCAGAGGCCGTCGAGGCGGCCGTCCCAGATACCGGGTCGATCCTCGACCCGGCGTTACCCGCCGAGGCCGAGGCCGTGGCGATCCCCGCCACGGCGAGGGCACCGGCGCTGGCATTACTGGTGATCGCGGTCGCGGTCGCGACCCCGGATCCGGGAGCGACTCTGACGGTCGGGTTGTGAGCTGAGGCCGTGGCCGTCGCAGTTCCAGCTACAGGTTTGACCGCCGCAGTCGGCGGGTTCGCCGTTGACGTCGATGACGCCGCCCCGGCAACCGGGTTGATCTTCGTACCGGCGTTGTTCGCGGTAGCCGTCGAGGCGGCTGATCCCGCTGCCGGAGCAGTGAACGCGTCCGCGTCACGGGCGGTCGCGGTCGCGGTCGCGGCCTCGGACCCGGCGACCTCGGCCAGAGGCAACGATCTTCGGACGGTGAGGGGCTGAATCGGGAACGACCGGCCGGTCCTCGCCATTCGGGATCCTCCCCCGGATCAGAGCTCGTTCCAGACCATCCAGCAAATCGCGTTGATCGTCACCGTCGTGTTGATCCTCAGCTGAAGAAACTCGGCGGCTCCGGTCGCCCCGAACTTCGGGTAGCACCCGAGCGGCCAGAGCTTGACCCAGGGAGACGTCGTTGGCACATACAGCCGGTCCGCCATCCGGAGAGTCGTGTTCGAGGTGATCGCCCCATTGCCGTGTCCGGTTGAGGTCGTGCCCATGGTCATCCCAGAGGCCGGGGCGTTCGGATCATTGACCGGCTTGACCGTCGTGGTGGTGTGCGCGGTTGAGACCGTCGAGGCTGTGGCGGTCGAGGCGATCTCGACCAAAGACGGTGTAGCAGCCGATGACCCGTCGTGAGAGATCCCCCATTCGATCAGCTCGATCTGACCCCCGGACGGGATCCCGATCTGAAGCGCGACCTTCGCGCCGGTCGCGTAGGAAGTTCCGGTCGCGATCCCCGTGGTCGTCGACAGCGCCGAGTTGTACGCGATGTAAGAGGTCATCAGTCAGTGATCGTCACGCCGGAGAGGTCATTCCAGAGCGAGTTGACCGTGAACTGAATGTCGCCGTCCACCGACGCCCCGGTGATCGCGACGTTGGCCACCACGGCCCAGGCGAAGCGGTCCAGAAATCCTCCGGAGTTGCTGAGAACCTGGTAGGCGAACGACTGCCGCTTGTTGTAGACGGAGTCCGTCATCACACCTTTGGACTCGCCCATCACATCGACGGCCGCCGTGATCATCGCCACTCTGACCCTGTTCTGAAAGCTGACGTCGGTGGCCAGCGCCGCCTGTTCCGTGTACGACACAAGACACTCCTCAGAGGCCGAAGCTCATGATCCCGAGCGGGTTGTAAACGATCGTCATCGTGCCATCGGTGATCGACTGGGTTCCGCCGAAGTAGAGATAGCAAAACCCCTGTTTGGCGACCGGCGTGGCGATCGTGTCGTCGTAGACCAGCCCCCCGAAGACGGTGAGGAGAGTGGCACTGCTGCCGGAAGCGGAATCGGCGGCGTCGATCGTCACTGTGTCGGCGACCGCAACACTGATTGTCTTGGATCCCAGTGTCTGCCCTCCGGCTGGCCATTCGGCTCCGTCGAAGATCTCGGCCACGTTGTCCCACTGGCCGACGTCGAACGCACTGTTCACCGCTGTCACGTCGTTGTCCGGCGTGATCCCGTTTCCGTACAGGGCGAGTTTGACCGTATCGGCGTCGTAGTCCATCGCGGTGACGTTACCGACGATGTCCGCCAGGTACTGCCGAAAGATCTTGCTGTTGGTCCAGGCCATGACCTACTCCTCTTCCGGCCGGGAAGCCAGTTCGGACCCAGGTCCGTGCTCGATCCCGAGCGCGGAAAGAACATCGGAAGGCCAGACGGTGTCGCAGTCGGTGAGAGCACCGTCCGGATCATGGGTCATCTGATCGAGGCACAGTTCAACCACCGCTTCGATCCTCCGGCGAGCCTCGGCGACTTCCCGGGGCACGCACACGACCGTCGGATTGTGCGCCGCAGCCGTAGCGGACGGAACGTTCATCGTGATCCTTTCGCCGTGGCCGTGGGAGCGTAGACGACCCGGTCCTCGCCGTCGTCGCGAGTGATCGAGGCTGCCATGATCACTCGCCCGTTTCCGTCGACCTGGACGAGATCGCCATTGGTGTAGTCCTCCCGCTCGACGGCTTCGACCTTGCAATCGGTGCCGTCCGGAACGAAGGGGACCATCAGACCGGCGAGGCCCCGGCAGGGATGGAACGGAGTGTGAGGCCTCGCCTCCCTCGTAAGCTTGGTCGCCTCACAGTTGGGGCAGCTCCAGCGATGCTCGGCACTCAGCAGAGGGACGATCATCCGGTTCTACTTTTTTGCCGTCGAAGACGCTCGGGCAGCGGCGGCGGCGGGCTTCACCGGAGCCGACGCGGCACGGGCGACCCTGGGCTCCGAGAGCTCGACGGGCCCGGAGACCGAGACGGTCTGAGTTCCCGACAGGAGCTTGTTCTGACCCTCCAGAAGCTTGATCACCTTGTCAAGGCGGTCGCACACCTCCCGGCTCCACATCTCGTGGGCCAGGATCGGCGGCGGAAGCCCGGGACGGTATTCACCTGCCATGTTCGTGATCCTCCTCAGGTCCGGTCGACCCAGACGACGAGCAGCTGGTCGCCGGTTGAGGCGGTGCCACCCGTGTTGTTGATGACGTTGGGTGCCGTCACGGAATACTCCGAAGTCCGGTTCGCCAGAGTGGCGATCGAGGCCGCCGTGGTGAACTGGAGAACGGAGACGAGTTCGTCACCGACGGCGACGCCGGTCACGGTGATGTTGCCCGCCGCCCCACCCGCGACGAGAGAGACGTTCAGGAACCCCGACGGCAGGTTGGCCTGGCCGACGCCGAACCCGGCACCGATCAGTACGGCGGCGTTCGCGGTAAGCCCGGATCCGACGGCTTCGAGGGCTACCCCGGCGTATCGCCCGGTGTCCTTCTTGGACAGGAACCCGGTACCGGTGCCGACATCGGTGTCCACGTAGTAGAGCTGGTCACCGACCGCCACGGCGCTGTTGCCCGCGTCGGCGACACCTTTAACGGACAGTGAGTAAACGGCCGGACCGAAATCGGCCGTCGTGGTTCCGTCCGTCCGCTCGTTCGACTCCGCCACGCCGACGAGCGGGCCGACCCTTACGGGCTGGCCTGCCAGCGGCGTGGCAGGGTGCGAGCAGACCACAGAAATGTGCTGGCCAGTCGCGTAGAGACGATTGCGTGACATGTCAGACGTTCGTCCCGTTGCTGGCGAATGCCGCCTTGGGCTCCATCAGGACCCCGCCGAACACGTGCCTGACCCGGTAGTTGATCCCGTCGGTGTCGAAGTCTCCCTCCTCCGGCGAGACGCTCCCGCCGCCGACGCGCATGGCGTCGGGGCTCTTGACGAACAGAGCCGGGGTCTCGTTGCCCCGCAGGAACCCGACCTCGACGGCCGGACGGCCTACGCCCGGGTCGGCGAAGAGGTACCAGCTGGTATTGCCGTTGGTCGTCGAGACGATCGGCAGCCAGGGGTTGACGATCAGTTCGGTGATCTCTCCGGCCATCCAGTTCTTGGCGATGATCTGGTTGGTGGACGCGCCCGAGCCGGAGGCGATCCGGATCTCGGTGGAGTTCAGGACGTTGCGGGCCTGAACGGCGAGCGCGGGCGGAACGACGAGACGAAGCGGCCCCGTGAAAATCGGGTTTCCGTCGGCGTCGCGCTGGGCCCAGATCACCGGGAACGCCGCTTCGAGAGCGGTGATCGAGAACGCCGGGTTCAGCGTGCCCGTCTCCACGATGTTGTTGTTGCCCGCAGAGAAGAACGTGCCATTGGGCCCGGTCGTCGCGGCGTAGAGGCCGGTGACGAACTTCTCCTCAGACATGCGAGCAGCCTTGGCGAGACGCTCCGGGATGGACCGGAGGCCATCCAGGTCGTCGTTGATCCAGGTCTCCCAGAGCAGCGGGACCCGTCGTCCGTACTTGCTGACCGCGTACTGATACCGAGCCTCGGAGATCGCGGCCTCGGGGTACTCCGAACCGGGCGGAACGGAGGAGAGAACAGCTTCGGCACCGTCGGTGACGAAGCGGTTGACGGTCCGGAAGTCCCGAACGGTGGACCGGCGAGCGATCATCGCCCACTGGGTCGGCCACTCGGCGTACATCCCGAGAAGCTGACGGTCGAGAATGTCGCCGAAGAGCAGCGGGAAGTCGTCGACCGACATGGCCTCTTGCAGGTGGTAAGTCGGACGCTTGCCCGAGTACACACCCTCGACGAGCTCAGCCGCCTCGGTGAGCATCCGGCGGTATTTCGGTGAATCGCGGCGCATACGGCGCACGCTCGTTCCGGCGTCGCCGAAGAGCCGGGACACCGAAGCGTCCTCCGCTCGCAGCGTCTCCAGAAGTTCGAGGAACTGTGACATCAGACGAACCTCCTCAGTATCCGACCTTGACGGCGATGACAGTGGTAGCGCCCGAGACCACGGCTGCGAGCGCGTAGCCGAACCTGATGCCGTTAGTGCCATCAAGGTTGAGCTGACCTGGGGTGTTGTCCCAGTAGAGGGTGTCGCCGATGGCGACAGCGGTATCGGCGTCGGCGGCGTTCTTGCCCGTGACGGCCAGATTGAAGATCCCATCGGTCTGGACAGTCGAGATACCAGCGGAATTCTCCGTGGTGAGCGCGACACAGCCGAACCCGAGAGACGCGCCGACCGGCCCGAAGGCGATCGGGTCCCCAGACAGAACCAGGTCGGCGGTACCTGACCCGTTCTTCGCGGAGACGTTCATCGGGAACTGGGTTCCCCTTGCGTAGAGCCGGTTCTTGGCCATTTAGATCAGCCTCGTCCCTCGACAGCGGTCTTGGTGGCCGCCTCCGACAGGCCCAGACCCGCGAGCGCCTTGCCCAGGCGGCCGTCGAGCTCGGACTTGTCGATGCCGTACCCGGTGGACGCGACGGAGCCGAGGTCCCTGGGGGAACCGACCCCTGCCGCCTGAAGTGCTTCGGCCATCTCCCGCTCGGACTGATCGACCTGGCGAGCGACCTCCTTGTAGAGAGCTGCCTCGTCGAGCTGGCCGCCCTTCATCGGGAGACCGGCCATCACGGACTCGGTGATCCGGATGGCGGTCGACGGCGGGATGTAGGCGTCCACGAGAGCCCGGGGGATCAGCGCACGCGCCGACTCCCGGGCGACTGCCAGGTCACGTTCGCGACGAGCCTCGGCGAGTTCCGCCTCGACCAGTGCGCGGGTGGTGCCCGGCGTGGGCGCGGCTCCGCCCTGAGAATCGGACATGTCTGCACCTTCCTTGGATGGTTCGGTCTTGGTTCCGGCATCAGCCGGAGTCTCGGTGAGAGCAGCGGACTCGTCCGTTCCGTTCTCGCTTGGGGGCCCCTCCCAGCGCTGGCGTTCGTACAGCTGAGGCTGGTCCCGCTCGATGCGGGCTACGAACGAGCCCAGAGCATCGCCGACACTGTTGGACAGGCTGATCCGTTCCTCACGGCTGAGCCGCCCACTGGCGTACATCTCGTCGCACATCACGGTGAACGCGGTGTGCATGGACGCCTCGACGTAGGTGCCGATGCTCCCGGCCTCGGTGAGCTCCCCGGTAGCGGCCTCGAGAAGCTCCAGCACCTTGCCCCCGGCCGCGCCCTCGGTGACGAAGTCAACGGACCGACCTTGAGTGATCTTGCTGACGATCATCCCCTCGCGGCCCTCGGCCGTCCCCTCGGTGATCTCGCCGAAGCAGCGGACGGAGACCTCGACTTGTTCAGCGATGCCGTCCGGGCCGTTGAGGACGGAGTTCCACGGGCCGAACGCGGTCGCCTCGGAGACGAGGGACCCTCCCTCGTACCGGGCATCGGAATCGAGCCTGGCAGCCAGGTCCCGGATCGAACGCTCGGGGCGTTCGACCTTTTCGGTCAGGGTCGGATGGTCGGCGTACATCGGGGTCCCGACCGGGAAGATCCGGTTGGCCGCCGCCTCGGCGAGAACCTCGGCCGGGTAGTAGCGGCCGTTCTTCGACCAGCCAGCGCTGATCAGCTGGATCTTGCGTTTGCGCCCGGCAGTCGCCTGAAGCGCTTCTCCGATTTCGACAACTTCTGAAGGCTCCGGATGGTCAGAGCCGCTCGACGAGACCGGCTCTGGGGGATCGGCGGACTCCTTGGCCGCGAACGGATTGCCGCTCTTGGCAGGAGCCTTACCATCGCCGGTCGTCCATTCCTTCGGGACGAGGTTGTCAGCTTTGAGCTTCTTGGCCGCCGCGATCACCTTGGCCTTGGCCTCGGACTGATCGCCACTTCCCGACTTGATCGTCGCGATCGTCTTGCGAAGATCGTTGATGTTGCTGATCGGGGTCGCGGTTCCGCCTCCCCCGGCTGACTTGCTCTTGGTGGCGTCAGCCATGGATCTCCTCCTCTGTGACTTGGGCCAGCTCCATGAGGCAGTCGGCGCAGACGAAATTGGGACGGGCGAGAACGCCGGGAGCGACGTATTGGAGGGTCACCCAGACCCGGTCGCCGAATCGAGGGCATTCACTGCTCGACCGGCAGATGAGTTGCACGGCCGGAACCTCCGGCGGAGCCGACCGGGTGATCCCCTTTCGCCACTTCTCGTAGTCGTGGCTCACTTGATCCCTTCGCGCGGTCGATACGGAAGCCGGAAGAGCCGGTGGGCTCTGCGGGTAGATGACCCACTGGACGGTCACTTTCCGTTTCCCCCGACGTCGATGTTGAGGTTGGTGAGATCTGATCCAGCGAGCAGCCAGAGCGCGAGCCCGGCGGCGAGAAGAGCGATGGTCCACGACTTGGTGACGCCCGACCAGATGGCGCAGACGAGGAAGCAGAGGAACGCGAGAAGCTCGAACATGATCGCTACCCTTCGATCAATTGATTGACCGGGGTAGGCACGTACGACCTTCTCCAGCCGGGGTTCTGACGTTGTGTGGCGAGATCGCCCCACTCGATCTCGCCACGGTCGAGGAGATCGAGCCGGGTCGGCCCGAGGATCGAGAGCTGCTGGTCCTTCGGCAGGGAGCGGAAGACCGTTTGCCCATCGGGGATCAGATCGGTCAGCTCGACGCGGTCGATGCCGAGCTCTTTCCAGCTCTTGGCCTTGGGGGCCCGCTGGCACCGGCAGTTCTGGTGGCCGTCCGGGCCCATCTCGTCCAGCGGATGCTCAGAACCGTGCATGGCGAAACAGGCGGGGCAGGTCCAGCGGTCAAGACGGGCCAGCCAGACCCAGCCGCTGAGAACGTCGGCCTGCCGGGACTGACTGAGAGCGGCGGCCTCCCGATGAGCGTCGAGGGCCTCTGTCCTGGCGATCATCAGCGCGTGGGTGAGGCCGGTGTTGAACGCGGCCTCGACCTGTGCCATCAGCACCTTGGACGTGTCCGGCTTGAGCCTCGACATGGCGACCCTGGCAACCGTTTCCCGCATCCTGCGATCAATGAGATCGGGCAACGCCCGGGTGAGAACGGAGATTCTCCGGGACGCCCGGGTGATCAGAGCCGCAAGATCACCGGCACGGGATTCCGCGAGCAGGTGGTGATGATCCGGCGGCAGCTGAGCGGCGATCATGTCCCGCTGGGCCCGATCGCCGACGTCGACCACTGTTCTCACCGCCGTCGACACCTCAGCCCTGGCGATGACCGTCAGGTCTGTCATGGTGCGGCTGACCCGGCCCATGGCGAACTGGAGACGTTCGTCCTTACGGATCCTTGCCCGGGAAATCCCCCGGTCTCCTGAGCCGTCTGAGAGAAGTTCCGCGACGGTTCGGGCAAATTCCGGCTCCAGACCGTCCCAGGATTTGACCCAAGCGATCGTAAGAGCGCGAGTGACCCCGGCGAGCGCCACGTCGACCTCGCTCCGGGTCTTCCGGGAGAGCGTCATGGCCTCGCGGCGGAACGCCATCAGACAGGTGCCGGTTCGGCGGCCGGATCCACGGGCTCACCGTTCAGCAGGTCTCCGGGGTCCTGGCCCCGGCGGAACGCCGAAACGGCGGCCTGACCGGCGTCGATGCCCGGTGAGATGAACTCACCGTCGGGACCGGTCAGCTTCTCCAGAATCTGGTCGACATCGGAGACTCCGAGGGCCTCGAGCAACAGGCGGGCGACCACGAGCGGCGGAAGGTGCCCGGTGCCATCGGCCTCGACGATGGATTTGACGATCTTCTCGACGTCGACCTCGTCTAGATCCGGCCACGAGATGTCGATGGTCGTGTCCCGCTTGCCCCAGAGCTTGATCTGTTCGGCGTCGTACTCATCCCGGGTGATCTTCCCGTGAAGAATGCCCTCAGGAGCCCGGACCGACTCCATGATCACATACTGGAGTATGGCGTTGATCGCCTCGCCCCAGACGTTCCGTCGCGCGTCCATGGCACGCTCCGTGGGTGTGTCGAGGGTCTCGGCCGTGGCCCTGGCTCCCGTCACACCAGGGTCACCGAGAAGCATCGTGACGGGCAGGTCGAGTGCGGCGGCCACCATCGCGGCGAGCGGGCGACCGGATTCGGCGTCGATCTGTGCCCCGGACTTCGGGATGGCTTCCAGCGACATGCCGGGAGACTGGATGGCGGTCGCGCCGACGTGCCGGTACTCACCCGTCACGGGGTCGATACCGGGGGCTGCCGACATCTTGGCGCGAGCCTGGGCCTGTTTGCTGCCGGGCGCGGTCATCCGCCAGGCGAACCGGCTGAGGCTGCTCATCAGCGTTGCCCAGTCGGTCAGGAAATCCTTGTAGGCCAGGGCCCAGTCGATGGCGGCGTAGACGTCCGGAACCCCCCAGACGGCGTGCAGCTGACGGTTGACCTTGACGTGATAGACGGGTGCGTCCCAGCGGACGGGGACGTCGCCGCCGTCACCGTAGATCGAGAAATTCAGTCTGCTCGGCCGGGACCTCGGCTGAAAGCCCAGCGCGGGGTAGTAACAGGACTTCCGGGCGGTGATGATCCCGCCGGATCTCGGGTCGACGGCCTCCGACCACCATTCGCGCCGGTAGTACCAGATCTCCTGTTTGTCCTCGGGGTTGGAGACAACGTGAGTGATCTCGTCCCACGGAATCGACCTGACCCGGACCCGCCCGGCGAGCGGCTGGGTGAACAGGGCGAGGAATACGTTGCCGTCGGTACTAGAGGCGTTGCTGAGTTCCTCGCGGGCGGCGGGTCCGGAGAATGTGGCGATGTTGTCGTCGAGGAAGCGCTGGACCACATCATTGATCTTTGGGTCCCTGGCGGTGATCTCGACGCCCTGCCCCCAGATGTAAGACTGCCGGAGCGACAGGCCCCTTTTGATCAACGGATTCTTCAGGGCCATGATCCGGCACACGGCGGTGATCTGCCGGTGGCCGTCGCGGCTGAACTCGCGTTCTCCCTCGGTGGTCATCCGCTGCCAGCCGGGCTCGTTGATCTGCTGCTCCAGAAGCTGCAACGACTCCGACAGGTTCTCTGACTGGAACCTGACGTTGTCGAGCTCCTGGGACAGGGCCGTGTTGATCCCCGACCTGCCGACGACCCGGTTCCAGGTCCCCTGGACCACTCCGAGAACGCTCATACGAGAGCCGCCCTGACCTCGGCCAGCGGGCACCCGTCATCACAGGCGATCTCATCGCACATCGGGCAGCACCAAGACAGGTCCGAGTCAGCGATTTCGGCGGCGGATTCGATCAGGAGGATCCTGTCCCCCTCATCCTTGATCCACCCTGAGGCGGTGCGCAGAGTGGCGGCCACGATCTTTTGCGGGGTCATGCCCATCTCCTCTGGCACTAGTAGGGGCTGATCTGCTTCTCGACGAAATCATCGAAGTCCTCCTCACCCCGGATCTCATTCGTCAGGATCGGGTTGAGCAGGAGCCGGTTCAGAGCCTGCGACATCGTGTCCACCCGGTCGTCGTGGACGGCGTTCGGGAACAAGGCGTGCTCGTCGATGAATCCGCCGACCCAGGGGCGGAGCTCGGGGGCCGGGAGGTACACCTGACCGGCCTCGACGAACGGGGATACGGCGCGGGCCCGACTGATCTTGTTCCCGTCGGGCTCGATCGGGATCAGCCCGGACACGGTCAGCGACAGGGAGTTGATGACCGCCGTTCCGTTCGCCTTGTCCTCGACGTACTTGGCGGTGGCCTCCGGCCACTTGGCGGCCAGCTGCCGGACCGCCTGCCGGGTCTCGACGAACGTCATGCGATCGTGCATCTGGTCGAGGAGGTAGACCTGAAGCCCGAATCGAGCCCAGACCTGACCACAGACGTAGTCTGAATCGTCCTCGTCTTTGAAGGACATGTCCCAGGAGCAGACGACCTCATCGGCTCCCGGTACAACACAAGTCCCGTCCGGGAGTTCGATCCAGCGTGGCGAGTCGAACTCTCGCCACCAGGTTTTCTTGAAGATCCCACCGGCAGCGGGTGCCGGGCGTTGCTGATAGAGAGCGGCCCAGACGTATTCGCCGACGTCCTTCTTGATCGCGTCCCAGTCGCGGTCGCCACGAGCCGAGATCATCGGCTGCCCGATGGACCTCCCCAGTAGGTCGTCCTCGGACTCACAGATGGCGGGGATCGAGATGATCCGCCAGCGGCCCGGGTGCTCGGTCTGGAGCCAGCCCGAGAGATCGTCCTCGTCCCAGCGGGTCTGAACGATCACGCATTTGGAGCCGGGCCCGAGACGGGGAATCGCGACACCGCGCCAGAACCGTTTGGCACGCTCCCGGTACTTCGAAGACTGCGCCGCTTCGAGATCTTTGATTGGGTCATCGACAATGAGCCAGTCGACAGGTTTGCCGGTTAGTGACCCTCCGACACCAGTACAATACACTCCGCCTTTATGGCCCTTGATCTGCCAGCGCCCGGCGGCCTTGCTGTCCTCGCGAAGGGTGATGCCGAGATTCACGCCGCCGTCGGACCCGTCGAAGGTCTCGGCGTCGAGCTTAATGTCGGACCCCCAGCGACGAGCCATCTCGTCGGCGTAGGAGACGATCGCGATACGAAGATCGGGATTGAACTTCAACAGCCACTCGGGGAGCCGGTGAGAGATCCTTTCGGACTTTCCCTCCTGCGGGGGCATGAAGATCATCAACCGGTCGATGTCCGGATTGTCGGCCAGGTTCATCAGCTCCTGATCGATCAACTCCAGCGCGGGGGTCTGAATGATCGTCGGATCGAGCATCTGCGCCAGGGATCCGGGGGACTCCCAGCCGGGCTCGCTGCGGGCCTCTTCGAGGTCCATCCGATCGAGCTCTTCCCGGAGAAGCCGGAGCCGTTCCAGCTTGGCGAGCTTGACGTCGGCGAGAGAGCTAGGTTCGATCATCTTCGACGATCTCACCGGCCAGGATCTCGGGCATCTCCTGTCCGTTCTTCCTGACCCGGGTGGCGAGCTCAGTGGAGAGCCTGGCGATCTCGTTGTCGATCATGCCGGTCGTGATGACCTCGACCTTGAGGACCGCGTTCAGCCCGAGGAGCTCGGCACGACGTTCCATAATCTTGAGCAGGGTGTTGATCCCGTTGAGGACCGGCTGGTCGTCGATCAGCGGCTTGCCGGTCTGCGGGTCCTTGACGACGAACCGCCCGGACACCTTGTAGTGCGGGGTGACGATCACCCGGAGTGCCCGGCGGGCCAGCTCGTCGAGACGATCGGCCTCCTGCTGCCTGACCTCGTCGTTGCTCTCCTGAACCGAGTCGGCGAGACCGCGCTTGACGGCCAGGTACGCGGTCGTCTTGTTGCCCATGCCGAGTTCGTCGGCGATCTGCTGGTACGTCAGGTGACGGCGGCGGAGCTCGACGGCCTTGTTGTCGCGGTCGACCTGATAAGGCTCCCGGCGGCCGGTTCTTCCCTTGCCGTTACGTCCCACGGGGCACACCTCCCATGCTGTATAATCGAGAGACACCGAGCGAAGGGAACCGGAGTGACGAAGATCCTGACCGTCCAGCAGCCTTGGGCCTGGCTGATCATGCACGGAGGCAAGAACGTCGAGAACCGATCCTGGCGGCCTGCGGGCGGCTACCGGGGAGAGCTGGTGATCCATGCCGGGAAGACGATCGACGATGCCGGAGTCGAGTCCGCCGAGGCCGACATGAGGATCGAGCTCCCGAACCCGATGCCTCGCGGCGTGATCCTCGGGTCGGTCGACCTGGTCGACGTCGTCCAAGACTCCGACTCAGAATGGGCGGAATCCGGCCAGTGGCACTGGCTGCTCGGCACCAACCTGACCATCCTCGACAAGCCCATGCCCTGGATCGGCAAGCTGAGCCTCCGGGAGTTCACCGAAACGTGGCGCATGATCCTGGAGGATCACGCATCACACGACGTGTTCCTCTAGAGCATCGGTGCCGCTCCGGGAAGCCGGTACTCCAGCTACCGGAGCGGCATGACTCTCGGGGGCGTAGAAGAAACATCGGTTCCCGAGGCTCCTCGGGTCGAGAGCTCTCTTTCTGAGACCCACATCAGTCGAGGTGTTGGCCAGGGATCTCCGGGTCGACTTTTGGATCAGCCGCCAGCGAGGGGACCCCGCCAGGTATCGGATCAGAGCCGGGTGACTCGTGACGAAGTGGTACCGATACCCTCGCTGGTGCAGATACTCACCTTGCCAGTCGGCGAGCCTGCCACCGATGCCGAGGCCTTGATAGTCGGGCAAAACGACCACCCGGTGAGCCATCTTCACATTCTTCGTCTTGGCGTGTGGAAAGTGAAGATACGAGGTGAACGCCACGAGATCATCGCCGATGAACGCACCGAAACATCTCGCTGACTTGTTGATCTCACTGCTCAGATAGTGATGACGCCGGAAGTACTTCCATGCGGAGTAATGAATCTTGTGGATCCTGACCTCCACTGAAGGGTGGGGTTGAACCGACCTCCAGGCGAAGGATCCGGCGGCCACGTCATAGATCCAGTCCGGCTGGAGCCAGTCGACGATGTCGTAATGACAGGTCACCGCGATCAGCTGCCGGTCCTGCCGCCTGACCGTCTTCTGGACGGTATGGCTGGCGATCTGCGCCACCTGCCGGTCGACCACTGACGTGAACTCGTCGATCACCGTCACGTCGTTCGAATCGGTCTCGGCGAGGGTCCTGGCGACATCGGCCCGGAACGCCTCGCCATTCGACAGTGTCCGGAACGGACGGAGCCACGCGGGGGGTGAGGCGAGCCCGACGGAGTTGAGCAACCCGACGACGTCCTTGATCCCCAGCGTCGAGGGGAAATCGTCGATCAGAGCCGCGTCCGGCGTCCAGTGGTGGGTCGCGGCCATCTGCTCGGGCCAGAAGTGCCGGGCAATCGTGGTCTTCCCAGAACCCGAAGGACCGATGATCATCCCGATGTGCCAGTCCTGATCCTCGATCGGAAGATCGGCGTCCCAGTTGAGAGCGGCCCGGTCCTCCATCGGGACGTCGAACATCGACCCGACCTGAAGAACGCGGGGGGACCTGGCGATCGGCGTGGACACCTCGATGGCGGCCTTCACATCAGCGCCCTGACCTTGAAGCCCTCGCCGTCGAGACGGCGGAGCATGGTGACCTGCTGATCCTCGTCCTCACATTCGATCACTACACCCCACACGGTCGGAAGCTCATCCACCGGGGCGTCTCCCTCGTCGGGTGCCTCCGGGTCGGTGAGGCGATCCATGTCCTCATAGCTCCAGCCGGTGCCGTCGAAGTCCCCGTTCAAACCGGCGAGCAGGGTGGCCAGATCATCATCGTCGTATCCGCCGAGTTCGGCGAGCCGGTTGTCGGCGAGATTGATCCGCCGGGCCTCGGCGTCGGTGCATTCGAGGATCTCGCAACGGATCGTGGGCATTCGCTCGGCGACAACCGCTTCGTACGTGTGATTACCGGCGAGGATGATCAATCCGCCGTCGTTGACGTGCGTCCGGCGAACGACGATCGCCCGGTACTGCCCGGTCTTCCGGATGGACTCCCGGATGGCCTTGACGTCGCCGCGCTTGGCGTTGCCGGGGAACTTGGTCAGCTCGCCGACCGGCACTTCGCGGGTCTCGAGCCAGGTAACGCTCATGCTCCCGACCTCGCGTTCAATATCAGGCCCCCGGCGAGGAGGGCGACGGCTACGAAGGCGATGATCGCTGCCCAGAGAGTGGCACCGCCCTGAGACTTTCCCTCGCTCCGGTCCATGCGGCTGCTCAAGGCGATGATCTTGTCGTTGAGTGATTCGATCGACGTGCTGATCTGCACCACCAGAGAATCGATCTTCTCCTTGGTGGCCAGGTCAGATTTGGTGATCGCGGCCGTGTTCGACTTGTTCTGCTCCCCGACGGCTTCCTTGGCCGCCGCCAGCGCGGCATCGAGGGAAATCCGTGCCGCCAGTTTCTCCTGCTCGCCCCGGGTGTCCCGTTCGGCGAACTGGGTCGAAACACCCGTGAATCGCTCGTCACTGACCGCACGGGACAGCTCCATACGGCTCAGCAGGAATTCCCGCAGTGCCTGAAGCTGGTTGTCCCGGGCCGCCTGCTGATGCTCAAAGGCGTCGGCGACGTTCGCCGTCTGCTTCTCCAGCTCCACCGCGATCAGTTCCGTAGCCCGATCCATCCCGGCGAGCCGTGTCTCGATCACCTCCCGAAGGCCGGAGAGCTCACGGCGAAGTTGCTCGGTCGTGAGCAGAGACGGATCGGGAACCGGGATATTCCCGGATGGGGTCGTCACATGATCTCCACAGATCTCGGGGCTCTAGCAGGCCGCAACGAGATCACACACGGGTGCGACTCTGGCGATAGTTTGTGGTCAACCGTCCCGCGTTGTCAAGCGAGCCCAAATTCTCGACTCCGCTTCACGAACCTCCCGGGCGGTCGTATAGGTCCTTCTCGACCCTGGCAGCCGGAGAGGCACGAGGTCCCCGTTTCTCACCCAGTCGCGCATCGTGGCGGGGGATCGGCCGACCTCGGCCGCCGCCTGGCTCATGGTCATGATCTCACTGAGCGGGTCGTTCACGTTGAGCAGCATGGGCACAGATTATGTCTCGATGAAGGCATACTGATCGGCATGACACTGGAAGAACTGGAAGCGGCCGTTGGCCTGCTCGACGGACGGGTGACCTCTCTGGAAGGATCAACCGCCGTGGGGATCCTCGCCGACCGCGTGACGGCCCTGGAAAACTCACTGACGGCTCTCGACGAGAGAACCACCGATCTAGAAGACGATCTCGGCCTGCTGACCACGCGCATGACCACCGTCGAAACGTCGACCCCGACTCTTGAAGAACTCCTGTTCTCCACGGTGATCGCCTCGTGGAACGGAGGAACGGTTTTCAGTTCCGGCCTACGAATGACCTTGTTCTGCGCTCCGTTCGCCGTCCGGATTCTCGGCATGGACATCTCGATCGAATACTCGTCCATCGCCGGACCCGCCGCCGTGGTCGCCTCGGACACCCACTACTGGCGGCTCGTCCTGGAGCGCGGCCTACCGTCCGGCTCGTTCCCCGACATGGCAGCGAAAGCCACGAAGGCCTCCGGAGCTGAGGCGGGCGGGACGATCTTCACCCGGAAGACGTGGTCGTTCGACTCGGCGGACTGGAACGCCGACCGTGACCTGGACAAGGGCGATCTCCTCTGCCTGCTCTGGCAGGCCACGGGAAGCCCGACCGACATCCGGCTGCCGATGACGGCGACCGTCAGGTACGCGGCGCTATGACCCACACACGGGCGTGGCCGCTGATCAACCGCAGGCCCGACACTCTCCTGATCAACCATGTGTCGGACACACACTTCGGATACCGGCCGTGGTCGTACACCGAATCGGACACCCAGCTCCAGGACTACGCCGAGGGCCTGCTTCCCGAAGTGGACCTGTTCCTTCACACCGGGGACATCATCGACGGGAAAGACGACACCGTCGAGGATGATTACGCCCTCGACTGGCTGAACGCCGCCGGAGCCCCGGCCGGTCAGTCCCTCTGGACGATGGGCAACCACGACATCAGGTCCCGGGTCGTCCACACCCGAGCGACCTGGGAGGCCAAGTACGGCAGGAGCGTGAACGAGTACCGGGACGTCAAGGGCGTCCGGTTCATCACGTTCGCCGTTGATGACTTCTCACCGACTGATTTCCTGTGGCAGCCGACGACCGCCACCTGGAACTGGGTCGACGCCCGGACGAACGAATTCAACGGGCCCGTGGTGATCTGCAACCACTACCCACCTAAGGAGATCGGCGTTCTCGACCAGGACGCGCTAATCACCGCCGCGCAGCTGAACACCCTCGTCGGCGACAACCCGAACGTGATCGGGTTCATGTGCGGCCACATGCACTTCGATCTCAATGAGCCGAGACTGGCCTCGTTCCTCACCCTGGGCGGCAGGCCGCTGCCGGTCCTCTGCGACATCTCGTCCATGCTCTCCCTCGAAGGGGAGGCCGGGCGCGACCAGTCGGCGAAGATCCAGAGCACGTCGGCCTACGTCGAGATGCTCGACGGGATCTGGAAGATCCACTACCGACGGCACGGCGGCCACATGTGGGGCGGACCTCATGATCAGCGGGTCACAACGATGGACCTGGCGGCAGCGACGGTCACCCGGGGGATGTCCTAAACGAGCGGCACGTGGGCCATGGCGTAGATCACCAGCGCCAGGCCCGCGAAGCAGACGACCAACGGCCACCAGTTGCTGAGCCAGGCTCTCACCCGAACATTCTCCGCCAGGTCGCAGGGCCCACGATGCCGTCCACTGCCAGCTTGTTCCGCTTCTGGTACCACCGGACGGCTGTGTCGGTCTTGGTCCCGAAGTCCCCGTCAGTGGCGAGCCGGGGTCTGTAGCCCTCGACATTGAGAAGCTGCTGGACCTTGAGGACCCCGGCCGAGTTGATCCAGCCCTTGCGCATGAACACGCCGGGGCCGTACGGCCAGGCATCGCCGACCGGCTTCGGCGGAGTGACCGGCGCGCTCGGGCCCGTCGAGTACTTCGGGACGCCGATGACGGCGATCACATCCGGGCCCCGGACCCGGAGCGCGACCATGTCGGAGGTGTTCCCCTCGCAGGTGATCAACCGTCCGTCATCGAGGTTCTTCACGACGTAGCCGACGTGATCGACCATGGACGACGAGTTGCTGCCGTTCCAGTCAAAGAAGATCACCGCGCCGATCTTCGCGTACTTGACGATGTTGGCAGCGGTGCCGACGTAGGCGGCGGCGGCCGCGCCGAAATCTCCGGCATGCCACGGGGTGTAGGCCCGGTCCCCGCGAGGGATCATCGACAGTGCCGGAGCGTGCCGGGCGATGTAGGTCTGGAAGATGTCGCACCAGGCCACCGATAGAAACTCGCTGCCGTGCCGGGAGGCGTATTCACGGGTGAAGACGTTCGGACGGCCCTTGACCCCGATCCATTTCTGGGCCTCGTTCAGCGAGACCGCCACGGTGTTCGGGGCCAGGGAGCCGATCCGGAAACCGAAGACCCCCTGGCGATCATCCGGCTCGTATTCGAAGAACCGATCGAGAACGGCCATTTCGTCGGGTTCGGTCGGGGGCCATGACCTGACGTCTACCGACGGCATGAGGTCGATCTCTTCACGGGGAGTGCTCATGACCGGCAGGCTACCCCTCATACTGTCGGTCATGACATTGACGGGGGCTAAGATCATCTTTGATCTCGACGAGGCGGCCAGAGCGGCGTATGACGTCGTCCGGCTGGAGAGCCAGCGGCCGACCTGGTGGTCCGAGTGGGAAGACTGCCCGCCCTGTGAACAGGATGTGTGGCGGCGAGCGACGGCGGCGGCGCTGGCGGAGTACGACCCGGAGATCTTCGGCCGGGCCCGAACGGAACTCCTCAGGCTGTGGGAGATCATCGGCCCCGTGGTCAAGCCGTACCTGGCGATGTTGTCCCGGCCGGACGACTCATGATCTACTCACATGGCGTCGACTGGGCAGCGGCCGAAAAGAAGATCCGGCGGGACGCCCAACGCGATTTCGACCGGTTCGTCTGGGGTGATGTACCGGAGCCGATGATCATCGACGACCCGGTCCGGCAGGACGATGTATATTCCTACACCTCGCAGGATTCGGCCCTGCGGGTAGAGCTGTCCCAGTGGATCCAGGACACGTACTCTGACCTGCGAAAACGGTCCGCAGCCAACGCTGATGTGACTGTACCTGGGAGCGTGTCGGGAGCGGCAGAGACCGGCTCAAACGTGGGAAGGACCTGTTGACCCTGAGTACTCGCCGACCCTCGATATAGATACTTCCGCATAATCATGCACTAGATCAACCGAGAAGAATCTCATCTGACAGCGAGCACACAACCAAGATTGATAATCATGACCAAGCGCCGAGACCTCGACGAGATCATGTTCCAGGTTGCTACAGATCTTTACAAGACTCACCATACCGACCTCCTGATCAGAGCCGCTCGGTCCCCGGCGATCTGCCCGGGCGGGAAGAGACTCGAGGCGGCCTTGATCTCCAGCCCGGCGATCCCCCAGGACGCCGACAGGGACAAAGTCCCGTCGGCCACGGTATCCGTGGCCGTCGACAGCCACTGAACCTCCTGTGTGCAGCTAGGGGTGTCCACTCCGTGATCCGTCAGCTCCGTCCAGGCAGGGGACGGCCTAGGGGTCGTCGTCGGATTGGAGTTGGTCCCGATGAACGCGAACATCCGGTTCGCGGCGTTCCCGGCCGCCGCGAAGTTCACCGTCGGAGTCGTCGATGTCGCGTTGGCCGTCACCGCCTGGACCACCGGGGCGGCGTCATCGACCCCGGTCACCTCAATTACGTCCCAGGTTCCGGACTGGGTGGCCCCGTTCGCGGAATGAGTGAAGGTGAGAGCGCCGCTCCCGGGGGAGGCTCCGGCCGGAGCCGTCCACACCGTGATCCGGGTCGACGCCGAGATGGTCCTCGTCGCCCGCTCGGTCCAGGTCAGGGACAGCCCGGCGACGGTATCGGTGGCCCCGCCGGTCACGACATAGACGAGAGATGCGATGAGAACCGAATTCGCCGTCGGGGAGATCGACGCCGTGGCATAGGTGGAAACACTGTTCGCCGTTGAAAAGGACGAAGTGAGAACCGCTGTCCCGATCACCGGCTCACTCCGTTCGCCGCCACCCTACGGATCGCCATCCGCTCTAGGTTCCGACCCTCGACCACGGCCCGGGGCCGTCGGCCCAGACGAACTCCCCGTCGGCACCCACCGGCCGGTGCATCCGGCAGTGCGTGCAGTAGGTGGCCCCATAGAACGTGGGCTGTCGCGCGTATGTCTCCGCAATGGCGAAGTTCATCCGGGTGACCGCGCCGCACGTCGTGTGAAGGTAGGCCGTTCGAAACGGCCGGACGTACCCCTTGGCCCTGTCCTCCTCCGAGAGCACAAGGTACGCCTCCGCCTGGGGAACCGGCCGGTCGTCGCTGCCCCGGGTCAGCCGTGAGTCCCCGGGATCACTCGTCAGATCACTCATGGGGCTCATCCTAGGTCGGGAACCCCTTGTCCCGCCGGGACTCCGGCACCACACCCGGATCCGGATGATCCACCACCTCGAACTCGTACTCCTCCTCGGTCATGTCCAGCGGGCAGGACCGGCATCTGATGATGTTCATGATCTGGTCCGTGTAGAGGACGTTCACCAGATGGCAGCGCGGGCAGCGACCCGGCCGCTCGATCCGCTCCGGCTGGGAGTGCGCCAGGTGCTGAAGGACGATCCGCCATCGCATGATCTTTCGCACGTGATCGGACATGCCGGAGACGAGCAAGATCGAGGTCAGGTTCTTCTGAAGGAACGCGATCGTCAGCGCGCGGTCGTAAGCGGTCCTGCCGGTCGATATGCGACGGGTGGGGGAGAACCCCTGAACCCTGCGCCAGTCCGCCTCGAAGCGGCTCAGGTCCGTGTAGACACTACTGAGAAGGTCCGTCGTCGGAGACGGGCTGTGCTCCTCGGCCGCCCCGCCGACGGCGTAGGTGCCGGGGGACCTGGATGAGAACCCGTCGGCCTGCTGCTCCAGCCAAACCACGAGACGATCGATCTCATTCACGCTGGCCCGCGCCAGCTTCTTGCACGGGCCGCACCACACCGGGGCCCCCGCCCGGTCGCAGGATCCCGGGCAGGGTGCCGGAGCGTCCTCGGAATCGGTCATTCACCGGTTCCGGTGATCATGACGATCGACTTCGGGTCGATCAGGGGCCCGGCGAAGATCTGCCGCTGCCGGAACCTCTCCTCGGGGGTGTCGAGGAGGCCGCCCCGGAGGACGGGCATCTGTTCCGACGTGAAATACCAGGCCCAGCTGGCGAACCCGAAACGCTTACGGCTCTTGTGATCCAACCTCCGGCGCTGCCTCGAGGTCGGGGTCCTCCGGCCGGTCTGCCTCTGATACGCCTCGGCTCTCGTCACCAGTGACATCGACCTCGCGTCGCTCATCAGGAATCTCCTTGATCAGTACTGTTACCGCGTATCGCCGGACGGACCCGTCCGGGGCGTAGACCTCGACGAACTGAGACGTCTCGGTCAGCCCCGGCGACGTCTCCAGGACCCGGGGGGACTTCCCCGATCCGAACGGGCAGATCCAGACCTCACCGCCGTCCGGATGAGGCAGAGAGTACACACCCGGCTGGGTCCTGATGATCTGATCCGTTACCCAGCGGAGAGCCTGAGTCGACATCTCGACCACCGGAACCCGCGTTTTCACCTCATTCATCATGATCCTGTTATACCCTCGATTCTCGTGCGAGATGGACCGCTGCGCACAAAAGGCCCCGGAGTGGGTTCCGGGGCCTTTCGCCGTTCGATGTGTCAGAGGTAGCCGTCGATATCGGGGAGATCCGTCATCGGCGGGCTCGGCCTGAGGTAGGAGTGCGGCCAGGTCAGGTCGTGCAGGGTGTCCTCGAAGATGGACCCGCAGTCGCACCAGACGGTCTCGATCGCCAGTTCGGGATTGTCGGTGGCCTGCCCGTCGATGTCGATCAGCATGATCAGCCCGTCGTCGAAGCCGTCGCAGGTGCGCAGGCTCACGACCCGGTCATCGCCTCGACGTCGAGCCCCCAGACCCGTTCACGATCGGGATCGAAGTGCGCACGCCGCCGGGGATCGAGGCCCTTGCTCGTGTGACCCCGGGACTTCCGGCAGATCGCGCCGGTCGGGGCCCCGTCCTCGTCGCGCTCGACGTTCAGGCAGGGCCTGTGGATGTCCTTCAACTCATCTTTCCGTGTCATCGTCTCGACCTTCCCCTCAGTTGACCGGGCAGAGGACGAGCGCCGGAACGGCGGTGTCCGGGGCCTCGCCGTACTCGTCCGGCATGCCGGACGCCTCACGAGCCTCGTCGGTCATGTAGACCTCCCCGGCCCAGGTGCTCTCGGCGTCGTACATTCCCAGGCTGAGATCGGCCAGCGGGCTGTGGTCGTTCCCCTCGGCGTCCTTCGACATCACGATCATCGTATCGCCGGGAACGTCCAGTTCCGTCAGCTCTCTGATCAGCTCATCCTTGGTCATGATCTATCTCCCTCTTCCCATGTCGAGCAGAACCCTGCCCAACCTGCGGCGAATCCCCTTCCCGCCGCAGGTTGGGCAGAACCTGAACCCCCGGCTGACCGGGGACACCTTGCGCTTGGCACCGCCGCAGTAGAGACAGAACAGGTACGGCCAGACGGCGCAGTCGATCAGGTACGCGCCGCCGAACGCGACGAGGACCATCAGGGCGGTGAGCATTACTCCTTACCCTTGCCCGCGAGCTTGCGCGTACCCGACGCCTTGCGCCGGGACGCCTTCCGGCGGCCGTTCCCGGCCTTCTGCTTCTTGGTGGAGTGGACCCCGTGGGCCCTGTCGTCTCGTGGCATGATCGTTCTTCCCTTCCTAACGGTGGCGGTAACGGGCCTCTTGCTCGATCTCCACAAGGCCGTCGTACTTCCAGGCCTTGTCGGCGGTTTCGTGAACCCAGGTCAAGATGTCCTCGTTGGACGGACTCTCACCGGGGTACATCTCGGCGAGGGTCGCCATCAGCTCCTCGTCGGTCATCGGAGCGATCATCAGAAAACCTCCTTGTCGTACTCGGCGGCCTTGATCTTGATCTCCCGGACCCAGTCGACCATCGTGCCGGAGATCTGAGCCCGGGGGCAGAGAGCGGCGACCTGGCGGAAGAACACCAGCCAGATCTTGACCGTCCCGACGATCTGATCATCGGAGGCATATCCGCCCGGTTGGGCCAGCTCGACCATTTGCAGGTGGAACATCCGGAGGCCGGACAGCTCCCGGCGGAGATCCTCGTTGAGGATCCGCTCCCGGTTGAGCTCACGGGCGAGAGCGTCACGATCGGCGACGACTTCGACGAGCCGAACGAGGAGATCCTCACGGGTGAGATCCCTGGCGGCGGTCATCAGAACGATGCCGGAAGCGGAGTGATCAGCCAGAGCTGGCTCTCTTCGGACGGCTGCTCGGGGTAGGACAGATCGTGCTCCTCGAACCACACCTTGGACTGCGCCTTCATCCGTCGCCACTCCTCCAGGGTGGGAAGCCGGACGGCGATCTGGGTCAGGTAATCGTCCTCGGGTTCGAACTCCGGGTAGGCGTAGGCGGTGCCGCCGGTCGCGACGGTCCGGAACTGGTCGAACCCCATCGGGACGTCGGGCAGGCCCCTGACGATGCCCTCGTCCTCGACCCGGTACGGGCAGTAGACGCGGAACTCCTCGCCGTCGATCGTGGTGATCGTCATCGGGTGTCCCGCGAAGATCCGGGCGACCTCGAACTGGTTCATGAGCAGGGTCTTCGCACTGTCACTCATGAGATCGCCCCGCATTCGAAGACGTTGGTCGAGGCGTGCCGGACCCAGCCCGACAGGGGCCAGGGTGAGCGCGTCCCCGCACTCGGCCGGGCAGGGAACGGACTGGCCGGAGCCCCGGGCCAGGATCCGGGTCGCGGCGCGCTTGGCCATGTTGGTGCGAAGCACGTGGGGAGTCTGGGCGCGGAGGCCCGTCGTGGTCGTGCAGGCATCTCCGGTGATCGCCCCGCAGTGCGGACAGCCGTGATTGTCGGTGATCTTCAGGGCGACGTAGACGTTCATCCGATCTTCCTTCCTGTCGGTCGTACCCCGATTATACACCCTGTGTCAGGCTTCCCGGTGTTCGGGGCAGCAGTCACAGTCGGCGGCGCACGAATGCATGGCGCACCCGCAGATGGAACACGGATCATCGTCGTCCTCCGGCCCCGGGAAGCCCTGCTCCATGGCCTCCCCGTTCAGCACCTTCCGGCAGCCCTTGCAGTCCTCGGACATGTGGTTCTCATCCGGCTCCAGAGAGCCGTGGTAGAAACCGGCCCGGCCGCACAGAGCGTCCATGTGCCGGTAGTAGTGGCTCACGGTGTCGCCGGGGCGGATCAGGCCCCAGCCCTCGGACGGCTCCGGCGTCGACTCGTTGAATGATGGCATCTCGATCTTCCTCTCTTCAATCGGAAGCGTTCCGGGCTTCCTTCCGTTTCCTGTCGAATCAAATTATATTCTATGGATTGAATTAGAATTATATTCTAGAAATGTTTTCGAATTGAATACCGAATTTATATTGGAAAACATTTGAGATCCAAAAGCGAATGTGGATTCGGTGACTCAAGCGCGGCCCGCCGTACCCAAGATCATTATGCGGCCGTCGTCACCCTCTGTGACCCGTGGCCCTCTGTAGCTGCCGTGGGGCCACCCTCCCGCCGTGGCCCTCTGTCACCGTCGTTGATCACCTGCTGGTCTGATCCAGGGGAATTTCGTGAGCCGTTCTAGAACAGTCGCCGACGAGGAGGCCGCCGCAGGATCGCGCGTGGCGCACATCGTGCCGTTGATCAACAGCATCACCCGCTGTGATCGTCGAGAGGATGAGGCAGAGGCAACACGATCACGAGGGCTCCTCGATGATCAACAGTGGCTCACGGCCATCGTGGCCCTCTGTGATGGCGGTCAGGACCTCGCGTGCCTCGGTCAGCGCGTGACGCATGACGTCACGGTCGCCGTCGTCGAGGCAGAGACCCATGTTCTCGATCACCTCGACGAGCGCCTCACGCACCCGCCGGTTGGCCTCGTACACCTGCTCAACCGTGGCCTCACCCGCGTCGAGGAGGGCCTCGAAGGCAGCGGCCATGGCAGACTCCCGCTCGCCGGGCGTCTGATAGGTCACGCGCTCTCCCTGGCATCGAGAGCCGCCAGGGCGGCCAGGTTCCTGGTGTACCGGAGGCTGGCTTGAGCCAGATGCTCCGCATCCAGTAGCGCCTGCGCGTACTGGTTGTCACTGAGGGCCATGCCCACCACCAGTGTGGGCAGCTGGCGCAGGGCCACGTTCGCGTCCGAACGGGCCGCGTTCACACGGGCCGTGAGCCCGTCTCTGTCGACCAGGACCATGCCTCTTCCCTTCACGCAAGTGAGGCCCCCTCGACGGGGGGGCCTTCGATCAACCCTCAGTGGTGATCCCGACGATGTCACGGAACGGGATCCTGATCGTCTCGCAATTCCCGGCGAGACCGGCACCCGACCGGCGGTCGAAGGACCGGAGAACGGCGGTGCGCTCGGGTCCGTCCGGCACGAACAGCCGCAGAGTGACAGTCCTGCCGACCAGCGTGGTCGCCAGGGCCTTCGCCTCGGCCGTAGTGGCAGGGATCTTGTGAACGATCAGGGTCTCCACCTCGACGTCGAACGGCGAGTGATACGCGCAGAGGGGCGTGTCCTTCGGTGCCACAGGCAGGCTCTTCAGGAGTACGTGCACCGCCACCGAGGGCTTGCCGTGGTCGCCCTTGCACCCGCCCCGACCGTAGGTCCAGCCGCAGGGAACGCCCTCGACGGCGACTTCCCGGATGGTCTCTGTCCTGTAGCTCATGATCAGCTCCTCCGACCGGGACGCAGTCCCGATCTTGCCTTCCCGTCGCGTCTTCGTCCTAAGTCAAACTATACAGGGCCCCAAGGACCGGGTCTATAGCCCTTCCCGGCCCTGAGACGGCTCCTCAGACTAGAGACCCTTCCCTAAGGTGATTCTACCTGAGAGCACCTGAGAAGGCGGCAGGAGCTGAACGGGGGCTGGGAAGGGGCCTTCTCACAGAACCACTCCCCCCCGGAGACGGGTCCAGAGTCACTTCGGGTGAACATCCGCCGGGACCCCGAGCTCCTCGAGCCTGACACCCCGGTTGGCCGCACACTGCGGTAATGCGCTGACCTGCGGGAACGGTCCGCAGCCAGCGCAAGGGTGGTTGTACCTGGGAGGCGTTTGGACCCGGCAGGAGCCTTCTGGGGCGCGGGCAGGGGGCGTTATACAGCCAGTGACCTGGGCAAACGTGCAAACCCTCAACCTGAGGTTGAGGGTTGCGGATTCCTTGACGTGCGCATGAGGCCGTGAACAGGGTTAGCCAGAAGGCCAGGGGTCCTAGCTGGGGGATCGCAGGCTTTGGATCTTGGTTCTGGGTACTTCCCGGATTCTCATGATCCACAGAACGCCCGGTCCCCGATTTCACAGAGCCGGGCAAAGGGTCTCGACGATCTCTCCACGATCCGGTCGCGAAGTGTCCTGACGATCAAGAAAATCCCTCTGTTGATCATGCTTTTCAAGATCAGGGGGTTTAGGGGGTTTAAGGGGAACAATCCCGTCCCCGTCCTTGAGAGAGGGTATTTCAGATTATACATAGGTGTGAAATAGTGCGTATAGAAGTCAGGGGCTGGAATCGACCCCGTATACCCCTAAACCCCCTCCTCATTCAGGAGCGTGCAGTAGTTGAGCCGTAGCCAGTCGTAGTTGACTCAGTCCACGAAAAAGCCCCGCCTCCAAGATCGAAGACGAGGCTTTTTCATGATCGTCGGGGCTTAATCGAAATACTTCACGACCTTGTCCCCGAGATGCTGGTTGATCGCCCGCTGAGCGAGTGTGAGCTTGTGCTTGATCGTCTCAAGGTCCCGGACCATCGTCTGCCCGCCCTCGATCGTGTCCGGCCACGAGGACATGACCTGCTGGCCGCCGAAGGCCAGGATCAGGATCCCCCCGCCGACGTCGTAGCGCTCCAGTTCGACGGCGATGTCCACCGTCCGCCCGGACCCGCCGTGTTCGAACTCCCCCTCGTAGATCGTCCTGTCCTCACTCATGATTCCGTTTCCTCTCGCCGGACGGTGGTCGTGGCACGCGAGGCGGTCCGAAGGCACGAAGTGATCAGTGCCGCTCGCGCGACATCGAGGGACGTGTGGAGCTCGTCGATGACCTCGATCATCTCCTCGACGCCGGATCGGGTGGCGAACCTGACGTCACAGATCCACCCGCCGACCTCCAGTTCGTACTGCTCGTCGGCGGGGCCGTCCTCCGTGAACACCTCGGGGATGTCCCGGAGGAACAGCTCCACCTGAGGAGCCTCGGCGATCGTCCGCTTGCTCACGACGCCCCCATTTCGTCCAGGAGGGCCAGAGCCCTCTCCCGCGTCTCCTTGCGCTGCCAGGAGTCCGGGAAGGGCCCAGCGACCCACTCAGAGGCTCCCAGACGCTTCTCTGCCCATTCCTGGGCGGCTTCGACGGCGAGCCGCCGCCTCTCGGGCACCGAGCCCCCCTCGAACGCCTTGAACACCCTGTGCTTCCACACGCCGTCCACCAGGACGTGGATCGTCGCCTCATACTGCTTGAAGCCGATCGCGTGCGGGTGATCGCGGCGGAACGAGATGTAGGCCGTGCCCTCGCCGAGCTCACAGAACGATCGCTCCCAGGAGACGCCCGCCCCGGCGAGGCGATCGATGAGTCCGCTCATGATTCGCTCCCTTCCATGCGTGCCTTGATCTTGGCCTGGTTCAGGTCTGACAGCGCCCGGCCGAGAAGGGCCTCCACCGTCTCGATCTGACCGATGATCTCGTCCGACGTCCTGCGGAGCGACCCGCACATGGTGGCGAGGACGTTGATCTCCTGGCCGGTCATGGGCTCGCCGATCTCGGACGCGTCGAGGGTCAGATTGAGATCGCGTGTCTTGCGCGTCAGGTTGGAGTTGAGCCGGACCACACTGTCGATCAGCTTGTTCAGGGTGTCGATCTCTCGTGTCCTCACTACTCCACTTCCTGCCTGACCTGGGCGGGGATCGGCTTCGCCGCTCGAAGGATTCGGTCGCTGATGTCGATCGCCGAGGTCATCTCTTCGCCCGATCGGCGCAGGGCGTCGGCGATCGTGTTGAGGCTGTGGGTCTGATCGGGAGTCCGGGTGTGCCCGTCCTCGGTCATCATCCGGTAGAACTCCCAGGCCAGGACGTTGATCCGGCGGGCCAGGGTCGTGGCGTCGTTGGTGATGCTGATCAGGACGTTGATCTCTGTTTGCTTCACCCTCCGGCCTCTCTGTGCGCTTGAATCTCGGTACGAACCTTGACCAGGGCCGCCTGGGCGTTCTGTACGTCGATGACGACCTGGTTGAGCTCGCCGAGGGCCCGGTTGATCCCATCGATCGAAGCGTCCTCGACGATGCCCTGGCTGACGCTGATGACCAGCCGGTTCATGCCGTTCGGGGTCAGGGGCTTGATCTCCGCGAGGACGGAGACGCCACTGTGGATGTGCCTCATTCGTCCCCTCCCAGGAGCTGGTACGCCTCATCGAGGGCCGTCACCGTCGACAGGTGCCGAACCAAGTCCACGGCGGCCTTGGCGAGCCGTTCCGCCTGCCCGAGGGTAATGATCGGCTCGGCGGCGAAGTTCAGGCTCTTGACGAGGTCGGAGATGTCGTCCGCTTCGTTCTGGGCGTACTTCCGGGCGTTCCAGATCCGGGTGTTGAGACGGCTCTTGATCAGGTTTTCGGGGTCCATCACCGGTTTCCCTTCGGCTTGATCATGCTGATGAACACCTGGCGGGGCGGGTAGCGGTGTCCGGTGTTCAGGTCGACGAACGGGTACGCGTCCGTCTCCGAGTTCGGGCTGTAGGCGACGGGTGCCCGCTGGAGCCCGGCGATCAGTTCGGCTCCGCCCTCGGCGCGCTCCAGGAGGTATTCCATGATCTCCTGGTCGGTGTACCGGCCGAGCTCTGTGGCGGCGCTCATGCGACGGCCACCGTCTCCAGCGCGCGGCCCGTGCTCTTGAGGCCGGTCAGGGAGACGAGCACGCCGAGTGCCTCGTCCTCGGTCAGCGTGCCGATCCTCTCCAGGGCGACGGCCTCCCGTCCGGCCCGGTCGGTCGACGGGTAGACCCTCTTGTCGAGGATCGGCACGCCGCTACGCGGCGAAGCCGCGTCGAGGATCTGAAGTGCGAGCGTCAGGAACATGCTCCCGGCGAGCTCTACCAGGACCCGGCGGATCTCCTGGTCGTCGAGGTGCTCGATCAGGTCCAGCTGGCGCTGGATCTTCGGGCTGTCGGGGCGGGTGCTGAATCGTGCGGTCATGTCGGTCGTTTCCCTTCCGGTCATTCCTGCTGAACGACCTTGGGAAAGTCCCGGCGGGAGGACGGGGCTTCCCCAGGCTCTGTCAGTAGGGCAGTGGCCTGCCGCTGGGGGTCGAGGTGATCGGGTTGCCCGGCGTCCCGGGAGCGGGAGCCTGCCGGGTCCCCTTCTTGACGGTCTGAACCTGTCTCTGTGTCATGATCAGCTCTCATCGACGATCAGGTGGGTCTGGGTCTTCCCGACCTTGAATCCGTGGCTCGCCAGGACCTCGGCGTACGTGGACAGGTACTGGTCCCGGATCCGGTCACCGTGCGAGTCCTCGGCCATCCTCTTGCTGGGACGGAACCAGACTTGGGCTCCGGGCAGGGCACCGCCGATCTCGGTCGAGTACGTACGCCTCACCTCGAACCCCGAGACGGTGATCCCGCCGAATTCGAGGTGCCGGTTCCACCGGGGCTCGGCCTCGATGAACTGGTCGGCAAGGATCCCGTTGACCTCTTCGATCTTCCTCATGATCTTCCATTCCTCTCTTCCGTGCGGGGCCTCCGGCGGGTGCCGGAGGCCCTCGTTCACCTACAGGCCGAGGTCAGCGATGATCTTGTCGGCGATCTTGAGGACGATCTTCGCGCTGGCCTCGATCAGTTCCGGGGTCTGTGCCCACCCTGCCACGTAGCCGACGGAGTAGGGCAGCGAGACGAGTCCGGCGTACCGGGTGACGATGCTCGCGACGCTCTCGGCCTCGACCTCGCACTGGTCGCGGGTGATGTCATTCCGCTCGTCGCCGTGCCCGAGCAGGATGTGGGCGAGTTCGTGGATGAGCGTCTTAGCGGCCTGCGCGTCCTCGACGTCGGCCCGGACGGTGACCCGCTTGGCCTCCCACTCGGTGAGGCCGTTGGCGTCCGGGTGGCCCTTGCAGGGTCCGCGCTGGACGGAGAACCCGAGGCCGATGATCAGCTTCTCGGTGCGCTCCCAGAGTTCGGCCGGGGCGTCCCCGGTGAGCAGCTGAACGTTCGTGTCGGCCGCTGGCGGCAGGGGCTCACCGTCGGTCTGGGAGACGTCGAAGACGGGGACGAGCTTGAACCCGTAGAGCTCCTGCTCTCCCTCGGAGTTCTTACGGAACATCGGGGCGAAGATCCTGATGGCGGATCCGGGGCCCGAGATCGCGTACCGGCCGACGGCCTTCCAGCTGTTCGGCGAGGGGTTGACGCGGGCTCCGTAGGGGCGGACGTCGGTCGCGCCGGGGCACTGCATCATGATCAGCATGAGGTTCTGGAAAGAGTACTTCCGGAGCCAGAGGCGGGCTTCGATCATGGCCTGCCATCCATCGGCGGTCATGAGAGCGGCGACGGCGTCGGCGAGGATCTTCGCGGCCTCGGCGACCTTCGCCTCGCGCTCGGCGGTGAGCTTGGCCTTCGCGGCCTCGGTGAGGGGCTTCCGGCTGGTCCGTGCGGTCCTCGCGGTCATGATCTTCCCTTCCGTCGTTCCTACGTCCTACTTCAAAATATACAGCCTTCCGGGGGCCTGGTCCAGGCCCCCGGAAGACCCTTGTCATCCGACTTCGACGAGGCTGGGGTCGCTCATCCTGTTGCCTACGATCATGTAGATGACGCCATCGACCTTGATCTGGTCGCCGGTCCGGACGACCTGGCGGGTGCGGGCGGGGCCGGTCTGGTAGGCACTGATGACCGAGGCCCCGGCGGACAGCTCCTTGGTCCCGTCGGTGTAGAGGTTCACCGTGTGCGGGTGGTGCCGGTTGTAGACGTTCTTGCCCTCGACGGTGAGCTGGACGTCGCTGGTGCGGCCGTAGTGTCCGGCGGTGGTGATGATCTCGATCATTTTCTTGCCTTCCGTCGTTCCTGCTTCCTGTCTACGAACCTACCCTGGGACGGGTCACTTTATACAACCAATCTCAGGATTCTTTGAGAACGTCTCAACGAGCCTCTGAGCCTGCCGGTGGCTTCCTGAGGCAAGGACACCGGGGTACCTGCGGGAGCCCCGCAGCGGTGGGATGAGAGCCCGGCAGGGCATGCAAAAGGCCCCCGGCATCATGCCGGGGGCCTCGCGGGATCTGTCAGAATTTACCGGCGCAGATCGGGCCGCGTTCCAGGTACTCGATCGCTCTCTTCAGGATGCCCACTTGATCACAAGCCTTGCCCAGCAGGTGATTGCAGTTGACGCACAACAGCCCCCGGAAATCTCCGGTTGCGTGATCATGATCAATCGTCAGCCGGGCGAATGTCCCGCAAGCTTGTCCGCAGATATCGCACTGACCGGAGTGCTGATCAAAATGAGCTGTGATCACGTCAGGGTCGAACCCCAGATTCTTGGCACTCTGCCGGATGCCGTCCCGTCTCCTCTGCTCCGGTGTCTTGCTGGCTTTGATCTTGTCCATCGACCGGCGCTTGATCTCGTTGTGCCGTTGGGGGTTTGCCTGTCTCCTCTGCCTCACGTACGCAGACTCACAGGAACGGCAGGCTGATCTTCGCTTACGACCTCCGCGTCCGTCAGGACGCCAGGCAAAATCCTCGATGGGGTAAATGATCAAACACTGTGTGCAGAGCTTTTCCGGTACGTCGCCCCGTGAGCGGTAGCAGCCCTTACACGAACGAGCGCGGGGGTCCTTGGACCTCCCGCACTCGCACTCTGTCTCGGTCATGGACCCACCTTAGCAGGTGGGTCCTATCCCTCTAATTAGAACTTACCGGCACAAATCGGCCCGATGCCGAGAGAGATCGACTTCTCGTCCGTGAGCCGCGTGCCGCAGACACAGCACCATTCGTAGAGTTTGCCGAACGCCTTGGCCTCTTCGAGGGTCATCCGGTCCTCGGCGGTGAGCTTGTTCACCAGGCCCGGCGCGTACTCGAAGTGGAAGCCCTCTTCCTTGCTCCCGAGCAGGGCCTTGGCGTAGAGCCGGTCGCCCTGGCGGGACTTCTGAACCTTGACGATCTGGTCACCCAGGCGGTACATCCCGTCCTGGGTCACGGGGGCCTTGCGCGCGGTCTGGGGAGCGCTCACGGACTTGGGAGCGGCCTCGCGGGGCTTCCAGGGAGCGGGGAACAGGAAGTCGAGGGCCTTGGACGCCTCACCCTTGGTGACGAACTTGCCGCCGGTGGCCCGGTCGACGATGTCCTGGACCTTGAGGTCCACGGTCAGGTGACGGACGGTCGCGTCGCCGATCAGCTTCTTGGCACCCATGTTGATCAGGGCGTTGATCTGCTTGTCGGTCGCGCCGATCAGCTCGCCCTTGGAC
>Ga0210377_10000611_pt1 | contig 34131 bp, 35 predicted proteins | sample PLM4_65_b1redo_FD_155480 | JGI IMG/M metagenome (GOLD analysis project Ga0210377, IMG submission 155480) | Groundwater sediment microbial communities from an aquifer in East River, Colorado, USA - PLM4_65_b1 redo | ecosystem: Environmental > Terrestrial > Soil > Riparian zone | place: USA: East... | reverse complement strand
CTTCCCGACCGGGCCACAGGTTCCCACCCACCCGAACACCACGCTGGCCCAGTCGTTCGACCTCAACGCGATGGATCCGGATTTCAAGTTCCCCCAGAGCTGGACCACCGATCTGGCGATTGACCAGCAGCTTCCCGGCAGCATGCTGGGAACGCTCGAGGTGATCTACGGCAAGGACATGAACAGCGTGTTCATGCGGAACGCCAATCTGCGGGCCCCGGTCCGCACCCTGCCCGACGGGCGTCCCTACTTCGGCGGCGCCGGGAACAACGAGCTCAACAATCTCGGCGGCGGGTCGATTTTCGTCATCGACAACAAGAACCAGGGCCACTCGTTCAACGTGACCGCCCAACTCCGCAAGGAATTCGGATCGGCGCTCAATACCACGCTGGGGTACAGCTTTACCGACGCCAAGAACAACCTCAAGTCCACTGAAATCGCCAGCGTGCTCTGGCAGAACCAGCCGGTGCAGGGTGATCCCAATAATCCCGAGCTGAGCTGGTCCGAGTTCGGCCAACGGCACCGCATCGTGGGAACGGCGACCTGGGCCCACACCTGGTCGGAGCGGTTCAAAACCTCGGTCGGCATGTTCCTCGAGATCGGCCAGGGCAACCGTTTCTCGGGAGCGGGAGGAAACCGCTACTCCTTCATTTATGCCGGTGACGTGAACGGCGACGGCCAGGGCGGCAACGACCTGATCTACATCCCTCGCAATGCCAGCGACATCAAACTGGTGGAGATACCGGCCACGCCGAACCAGCCGGCCGTGCCGGTTGCCGCGCAATCCGCCGCGCTGGAGGCGTTCATCGCGCAGGACAAGTACTTGAGCTCGCACCGGGGCCAGATCGCCGAGCGATTCGGCGAGATCAATCCCTGGTACAGCAACATCGACCTTCGCATTCTCCAGGATCTCGCGTTCGGCTCGGGCGCCCGCCGCCACACCTTCCAGCTCAGCGTCGATATGCTCAACTTTGCCAACCTGCTCAATTCGAGCTGGGGGGTCCGCAAGGTGGCCAGTCCTGCGGCAACCTCGCCTCTACAACTGGACCCGGTCACGCCCTTCGACGCGAATGGGGTACCCCAGTTCAATTTCGTCGGGCCCTCCAAGACCTTCATCGATGACCCCGGGCTGGCGTCGCGGTGGCGGATGCAGGTGGGGCTCCGGTATTTCGTTCAATAGGGGTTCGTTGGGGTGAGAGGTGAGAGGTGAGCGGTGAGAGGGAAGGCCCTTCTCCGCTCACTGCTCACCTCTCACCGCTTACCTACCACGAAGCCCCGCTTGCCGCTATCTTTGCCCCGCTTAACTCATTGCAGCACTTGACGCTTCGCCGCTCCGTGGCGGCGCGGGGAGCCGGATGAAGCTGGTCACCAAGTCGCTCGAGCGGGGGTTTTACGCGGCCACCAGTCCGATCTCGGAGTGGCTGCTTCGGGCGCATGTCCGGCCCAACACCCTCACAACCGTCGGCGCGCTCCTCGTGGTGATCTCCGCCGCTGCATTCGCGTTCGGCTGGATCCGCTCCGGTGGAGCGCTCCTGCTCGCCTCGGGAGTCGTGGACACCTTCGATGGGCAGGTGGCGCGGCAGGGCGGTATGGTGTCGAAGTTCGGTGCCTTTTACGACTCGACACTCGACCGGGTGGGCGACGGCGCGACCTTTATCGGCATCGCCGCATATCTGCTCCATGCACCCGACGTTGCATGGCGGATCGAGACGGCGGTGCTTTGCATGGTCGCGGTGCTGAGCTCGCTGCTGGTGTCGTACGCGCGCGCGCGGGCGGAGGGACTGGGAATCGACTGCAAGGTGGGGATCGTGCAGCGGGCGGAGCGCCTGCTCGCGATCGGGGTGCCATCGGTGCTGGTCGGGGCCGGTCCCCGCGGCATCGTGCTGCAGGTCATCGTCGCGGTGCTCGCCGTGCTCTCCACCGTCACCGTCGTGCAGCGCTTCGTGTACGTCTACCGGGTAACACGGGACACCGCCTGAGCGGCGTCGCCTTCACACCAGAACTCGACGGAAAGGATCTTGACGCAATGGCCGAGACGACTCCCCGCACCATCGCTCCCGCCAAGGGCAAGCTCGGGGTGCTCTGCGTGGGCCTTGGGGCGGTGGCTTCCACCTTCATCGCCGGGGTGGAGCTGGCCCGCCGGGGCAAGGCGCGCCCGATCGGCTCGCTGACTCAGCTCGCGACCATCCGCCTCGGCAAGCGCACCGAGAACCGGACGCCCCTGATCCGGGAATTCGTGCCACTGGCCGGCCTGGACGATCTGGTTTTCGGCGCCTGGGATCCGATTCCGGATAACGCCTACGAGTCGTGCCTCAAATGCGGCGTGCTCGACAAGCACGAGCACGTCGAGCCGATCCGGGATTTCCTGCAGACCATCAAGCCCATCCCCGCGGTGTTCGATCAGTATTACGTCAAGCGTCTCTCGGGCACGAACGTGAAGCCGGGGAAGTCCAAGCGTGATTGGGCCGAAGCGCTTCGAAAGGACATCCGGGAATTCAGGGCGTCCCGTGGTTGTGACCGGCTCGTGATCGTCTGGTGCGCCTCGACCGAGATCTACATTCAGCCCGGCGCGACCCATCAGACGCTCGCCGCGTTCGAGAAAGCAATGGACGCGAACGACGTGACGATTGCGCCCTCGATGCTGTACGCCTGGGCCGCCCTCATGGAAGGGGTCCCCTTCGCGAACGGGGCGCCCAACCTGACGCTCGATTTCCCGGCGCTGGAACAGCTCGCGCTCGACAAGAAAGTGGCGATCGGAGGGAAAGACTTCAAAACCGGCCAGACCATGCTCAAGACCGTGCTCTCGCCGATGTTCAAGGCGCGGATGCTCGGCGTGGCCGGCTGGTATTCGACGAACATCCTCGGCAACCGGGATGGGGAGGTTCTCGACGATCCGGAGAGCTTCAAGACCAAGGAGGAGTCGAAGCTGGGGGTGCTCGAATACATCCTGCAGCCCAAGATGTATCCCGAGCTCTACGGCGAGCTGTACCACAAGGTGCGCATCAACTACTACCCCCCCCGCGGCGACAACAAGGAGGGGTGGGACAACATCGACATCTTCGGGTGGTGCGGGTACCCGATGCAGATCAAGGTGGATTTCCTCTGCCGGGACTCGATCCTGGCGGCGCCACTCGTGCTCGATCTGACGCTCTTCTTCGATCTGGCCCAGCGGGCGGGATTCTCCGGAGTGCAGGAATGGCTTTCCTTCTACTTCAAGAGTCCGCAGGTGGGGCCGGGCCTGTACCCGGAACACGACCTCTTCATTCAGCACACCAAACTCAAGAACACCCTGCGCTATCTGATGGGTGAGGAGCAGATCACCCACCTCGGGGTTGAGTACTACGAATACGGGAAGGAATAGGGAGCAGTGGTCAGAGATCAGTGATCAGGGGACGAACCCACTGATCACTGACCACTGGCCCCTGACCACCAGGCAATGAAGTACTTCCACCGCACCTCGCTCCCCCCCGACGCAGTGATCCAGCGTGCCGCGGCATTCTTCACCGGTTCGCTCGCGCCGGTCGAGGAAGCGCCGCGTCGCCGCAGGTTTTCCGGTGCGCTGGGACAACTTTCCGTATTGGTCGAGGCCGAAGGGGGGCATTACACCCGGGTGACCGTCGAGACCAACCAGCCCGGGGAGAGCGAGCTCGATCGACTGGCAAAGCGTTTCTTATCTGTGGTGCATACCGAGGCCGAGCCGGGGCACGTGCTTCGGGGCGCGTACTGACCGGTCTGCGGCCCGGCGCAAAATCGCAATCGTGTTCCCGGGATAGCCGCCTGCTAGCGTAGATCCGTCATCGGTGCTCGGCTCCGTCCGGGCCCCCGTGGCGGATGAGGCAATCGAATCGGTCCGCCGAAGGCGCGACGCGTTCCCACCGGGAGCGATGGAAAAAACCGATACCACCGGCACGATGACGAAGCCGGACGCGGCATCCGAGGGGAAGACCGTGGCCTGCGGGGACCTCAAAGCGCAGTAGCGGCAGCGGGTGGTTGAGGGGAAAAGGATAGGCCCCGCCGACCATGGACCGGGGAGGTCACATGGACGGCGGTAGGTCGACGGCCTCGCGAGGGTAGGGAGCGAGTCGTCGGGCCTATCGTACAACCATCGTCATGCCTGGCGCAGAATCGGCTGGCGCTGCACATCGGGGGACTCGAACTGGATCGCGTCGGCCGAATCCTCCGACAGACGATCCAGGGTCTCGATCACGGTCCGTTCCTCTGCGAGCGAATCCGCCAGCAGGTCCGCAATCGTGTGCTGTCCCAGCAGCTTGGCGTAGGCGATCGCGCGGCTGTAGGTAGCCGTCGCGTATCGCGCGACCCGCTGGGCGCTCGACACCGTCGCGGCGTCGAGGAAGACGCCGCGTCCACCGCCCCGGGCCGCGCGGTCGGCTTCGTCGAGAAACGACTGAATTCCCGGGCAATACGCTCCGCGCGGCGGCTTCCCGAGCGCGGTAAAGGCCTCGCCGAGTCGATCGACCTGACGCTCGGTTTCCTGGAACTGGTCCGACAACGCGAGCCGGAGCGAGAGGGAAGAGGTCTGCCAGATCAGTTTGGGCAGCTCGGCAGCGAACTGCCGCTCCGCCCCGTAAATCTCGCGCAGTTGATCCTCCAGAAGATCTTCCATCGTCTCGATCTGCACGGGCCCCTCTCCTCTCGTCGCGGGTCGAAGGCCGCACCTGCTATCGTTCAAGCGCTGTGGCGCTGTTTGTGGTCGAGAAACCGAATCCGGCCCGACTCTTCCGGATGGTCATTTCGCGCCGTCCGAACCGCGGTCAGCCGGAGCCGTCCCTCCTGATTCGGGAGCACGAGGCACCGGTGCCAATCACCCTTGATGAGCTCGTCCGGGATCACCGGGGCGACGGCGTCGGCCGGGTCCGTGGGAGGCCCGTTGTTCTGCGCGTCGTCCATGATGCGTTTCGGGCTCGCTACGCTGCCGGTTTGCGGCCGGTGACCGCTTCGAGAAGCAGGGTCACGCAGAAGACCAGCACCAGCACGTAGGCAACGGAACGGTTGATGTCTCCGAAGTCGGCGGCGGCCCGGCTGAAGCCGATCAACGCGGCCACCAGAGCGACGACCAGAGATGCGAGCGCCAATCGAATCAGCATAGTGCCCCCGATGCCCGGTGATCCAAAGACCCGCGCCGTGTCGGCGAAAGCACGAGGGCGCGAAGAGATCCCCACCGAACGGGGAACTCATCGCGCCCTCGACTTCCGAAGCCGCTTCGCTCCGGCCGACAGGACAACTCGCACCGCTCTGCGAGCGCCATTTATATGAAAAAAAGGCGCCACCGCGTCTCACCTCTGACGGGTGGCGCCTTCGTCTGATGGCGCCCCTGCTCCATCCGACAAGGCAGGCACCATAATTCCGATGCCTTCGAAGTACATTTTACAAACTTGAGTTCCGTCGCGCAAGAGTCCAACTTCGAGCATGACCACGAGTGAAATTCCGGCAGGTGGCGGCGATGTGGCCGAACTTCGGTCACGGAGCGCGGCGCGATGGCGTCAGCTCTGGATTGTCGGCGGCTGGTCCCTGATCCTGCTCGGGCTGGCGGGCATTCTCGGCTGGATTCTGACGATCCGTGCACTGATTCAGCCGGTGGAATCGCGTGCTCCGCTCCGGCCCGCGTCGGCTCTCGGGCTACTCGTGCTCGGACTCGCGGCGTTAGCCTACGACAGAGGGTACCGCCGATGGGTGCTCGCGCTGGCCATGGCCGGGGGGGCGCTCGGATTCATCGGCCTGCTGGAGCTGGTAACCGGCCTCAACCTCGGCCTCCAGGCGCTGCGCCTGCGTCCCGATCTCGAGGCTCTCATCGGCGTGCCGGGATCGGTTCAGATGCCGTACTCGACGGCATGGGGACTCGTCCTCGGGGGCGCCAGCCTGCTCACGGCGGCAACGAGTCTCAAGACGCCGGCCGGGGCTTTCGTCGTCGGCGTTCTCGCCTCGATTCTTGCAGCGCTGAGTCTCGCACTCCTTCTGACGCAGACCCTCGGTCTTTCCGCGGGAGTCCAGTTCGGCCCGGTGGTCGGTTCGGGGCCGCAAGTTGCGCTCGGCCTCCTGTTGCTTGGCCTGGCACTCGGTGCGTCGGCGTGGACTCGTGCCTGGACCCCCGCGACCTCTCCGGCGTGGATTCCTCTCGCAGCCGGCCTCGCCAGCCTCACCGCCGTCCTCTTCCTCTGGCGCGCGATGATCCAGGGGCAGCAGGCCGATGGCCGCGCACTCCTTGCCGCCGCCAGCGATCGCGCCGAGGCCCGCGTCCAGGAGGGGATCAGCCGGGTCAATTCCGCCCTGCGGAGGGTTGCCTGGTTTTCGTTTCCCGGGGTTGTCGGCACGGAGGACTGGAACCACTCGGTCCAGGCGGTGGTGAACTCGGTCCCCGGCATGGACGGCATTGCCTGGGTGGCCGGCGACGGAGCGCGCGCGTTGCTGGTGCCGCAACGGGAAGACTCGCTCACCATCGTCACCCAGCTGAAGCTTCAGGTGGCATCGCGCGCCCGTCACGTCAGGGACCGCGCCGATTCCGTGTGGCACTTTTCGCTGGCCGACTCCGCGCAGACGCTCGGCATTGCGGTGCCCCGCTGCGATCTGGCGACCTGCGACGGGTACATCGTGGGGATGATCCGGATGGACCGTCTGCTGCAACCGGTGCCCGGAGACACGGTCGACGGTTTCCACCGGAGCGTCTCGTGGCGGGGCCGCGTGGTCGTGGCTTCGGCGCCGGGACCGGTACGTGGTCAGGAGATGGTGCATCGCGCCATGATGTCGGTGGACGACATGGCGTGGGAGCTCGCGGTCTGGCCGATGACGTCGAATCTCGGCAAGTCACCCGCCGGCCTCCCGGGGCTGGTACTCGCCTTCGGGCTGCTGGTCTCGGGCCTCTTACCGGTGTCGCTGCAGCTCGGCCGAACCCTGCAGTCCAACGCTCGAACCGCGGAATTGGCCCGGCTTCAACTGCTGCTTGGCCGTTCGATGGATCGGGCCTGGTCGTGGGAGGTACCGGGCCGAACCGAGGAGCGCGCGGTGCTCGACTCCTCCACCAGCGGCCAGGAGCTTCGGAAGGGACGCTGGACCGAGCTGATTCATCCCGACGATCGCCACCGTGTCGAGGCCCTGCTGTCCGCGCATCTCGACGGCTGGACCCATGTGTTCGAAGCGCAGTATCGCATCCTGGACGCGGGGGGGGAGCCTCACTGGCGGGTGGACCGCGGGCACGTGACCGAGCGCGGGCCATACGGGACTCCCCTGCAGATGCTTGGCGTGAGCGGCGATGTGAGCGAACGCCGGCGGGCCGACGCGGAGCGCGAGAGCAGCGAGCGCCGGTTTCGCGCTATGTTCGACAGCGCCTACCAGTTCCAGGCTTTGCTCGATCTTGACTGCCGCGTCCTCGAAGCCAATCCGACCGCCCTGGAGTTGCTTCGCACCGCGACCAACATCGAGGCGCTGCGCGGGATGACGTTCTGGGATGCGGGATGGTGGACGACGCCGGAAGCGGGGACGTGGGCACAGACCGCGTGCGAGGGCGCGAAGTCCGGCCGGATCGTGAAGCAGGAGCTCGAGCTCGAGAATGCGTCGGGCCAGCGCGTCGTCATCGATTTTTCGGTGAAGCCGATTCGCGATGGGGAGGGGCGAGTGGTCCAGCTCCTCGTCGAGGGACGGGACGTGACCGCGCGGCGCCGGGCCGAGTCGGAGCTCAGGGAAGTGGAAACGCTGACGACGATGGGCCGAATCGCGGCGCGGGTGGCCCACGAGATCAACAACCCGCTCGCCGGAATTCAGAACTCGTTTCTTCTGCTGCGCGATGCGATTCCTGCCGACCATCCCCATTATGCATACGTCGGCGCCATCGAGCGGGAAATCCGGCGTATCGCTGACGTGACCCGCCAGCTGTACGAGACGTACCGGCCCGAGACCGACGGGACCGGACAGTCCGGCGTACGCACCCTCATCGGTGATGCGGTGGCGTTTCTCCAGCAGGTCAACCGGCCGTCGAAGGTGCAGATCCAGGCGGATCTGTCCGAGGTCCCGTCCTACGTGGCCATTCCGGAATCGGTGCTGCGGCAGTCGGTGTACAATCTGGTGCAAAACGCGGTGGAGGCGTCCCCCCCGGGAGGTGTGGTGTCGGTGCGGGCGGAGCTGGCCGAGGGCCTCTTCGTGCTGCGGGTTCGCGATCAGGGACCGGGCGTCCCGCTCGAATCGCGGGAGCGGATTTTCGAGCCATTCGTCACCACCAAGGGCCGGGGTGCCGCCACCGGCGGGATGGGCATAGGATTGTCACTCGTCCGCCGGTCGGTCGAAGCGATGGGCGGGACAGTCGAGATTGCGGATCCGCCCGAGGGCGGCGCCGAATTCGTCATCAGAATTCCCGTCGCCCCGGCGACCAATGGAGGCACATCGTGAGCTCCCGCGGCCGAATCCTGCTCGCCGACGACGAAGTCACCTTTCTGAATTCCACCGCCGACCTGCTGCGGCGCGAAGGCTACGAAGTCGAGACCGTCTCCGATGGAGCGACGGCGCTTGCCCAGGCCCGGGAGGAACGGTTCGACCTGCTCATCACCGATCTCGAGATGCCCGGCAACTCCGACCTCGAGCTGGTCCGTCAAATCGCCGAGACCAGCGGCGGACTTCCGGTGATCATCCTCACCGGCTTCCCCGCCATACGCTCCGCGGTGGCCTGCATCGAGCTCCCGGTGGCTGCGTACCTCGTCAAACCCGTGGTATTCACCGAGCTGTTGTCGCGGGTGGAAGCCTCCGTCGCCCGGTTCCGTTCCTACCGCGCGCTCGAGAGTGCCGAGCACCGGCTGCGGGACTGGCGGCGCGAGTTCGAGGGCTTGAGCAGTGTGCAGCGCGGGCCGGAGACCCAGGGGCCGGCGGTGGACATGTTTCTCTCCCTGACCCTGCGCAATGTCATGGGGTCACTCGTGGACCTCGATCAGCTCGGGCGGGCGCTCACCGGGCACTCGGTCAAGGAGCATCCCTGCCAGCTGATGAATTGTCCGCGAGGTTCGCAGCTGCTCGAAGCGGTTCGGGAGGTCATCGCCGTGCTCGAAGAGACCAAGAGCGCGTTCAAGTCCAAGCGCTTGGGCGAGCTCCGCCACAAGCTCGAGCTGTTGCTGGAGCACGTCTGACTGGAAGTGTGCAGGCCGGGCGGGGTAAGGCGTCTTAGGGTGGTGCCGGACAGAATATAGGGTTGCTCCGCTCGGACGGAGCCTCCTTGTCGGACGCGGCCCCGGGCCGCGTGAGACGAAGGCGCGAAGGTGTCCCCCTGGGGACGCTCGCGCCTTTGTTGTTGAAAACACCCGGTGCTGGTGATTGCGAGCCCGGTCGTACCGACGCGATCCCCGCCGTGCAGGGAATAAATGCTGGGGTGCGGGACCATATCCGCTCTCTGTCGCGGCTCTGGGCTGCCGACGCGGAGGGCGGATATGTTTTGGGCAAGAACCGGGTCACCTTGACTCCGGGGGTCGGCGGATAAATCTTTATCCGCTTTCGAGTTACGCCCCCGAGCCCCGACCTGATGACTACGACGGCAACCAGCCCGACCCCCCCCATTCCAGCCGGCCTCCATCGGGCGCAGCTTGTCGAGCTGTACTACTGGATGCGCCTGACTCGCTCGCTCGAGGAAAAGCTGGTCAATCTCTACCGTCAGACGAAGGTGGTGGGGGGCCTGTTCCGGTCGCTGGGCCAGGAGGCCGACTCGGTCGGCAGCGCGTACGCCCTGGATCGCTCGCAAGGCGACATCCTTTCGCCCCTGATACGGAACCTCGGCTCGATGCTCGTGCAGGGCGCGACGCCGCTCGAAGTCCTGCGCCAGTACATGGCGAAGGCCGAGAGCCCCACCCGCGGCCGCGAGCTCAACATTCATTTCAACGATCTCGAGCGGGGCTTTCTCGGCCAGATCTCCCATCTCGGCGACATGGTGCCGGTCATGGCGGGGGTCACGCTCTCCTTCAAGATCCGGTGCCAGCGTCGGGTTGGTCTGGTCTACGTCGGCGACGGTGCCATGAGCACCGGGGCGTTTCACGAAGGGATCAACTTCGCGGCGGTGCAGCGGCTCCCGCTGGTGGTGATCGCGGAGAACAATGGGTACGCGTACTCGACGCCGCTGGTTCGGCAGACTGCGGTGGCGCAGCTGGTGGAAAAGGCCGCGGGGTACGGCATCCGCGGGGACCAGGCCGACGGCAACGATGTGCTGGCAGTCTACGAAACCACCCGGGCGGCGGTCGACCGCGCGCGCAACGGCGAGGGCGTCACCCTGATCGAGCTGCTGACCTATCGCAGGAAAGGGCACGCCGAGCACGACAACCAGTCGTATGTGAGCCGGGAAGAGCTCGAGGCGTGGGCGGCCAAGGACCCGATCGACCGGTACGTGCGCCGGCTGACCGCAACCGGATGGGCGGGGGCGGAGGAGCTCGAGGAGATCGATACCCGGATCAACGCCGAGATCGATGCCGCCGTCGCGCTCTGCGAAAACGAGGCGCTTCCCGAGCCGACGACCGCACTCGACTTTGTGACGCTCACTCCGCCCCGAGCCGACCTCGAGTGGTATCGGAGGCTCGATGCCTGAGGTGACCTATCTGGAGGCCCTCAGGGAGGGTCTGGCCGAGGAGATGGCCCGCGACGAGCGGGTGTTCATTCTGGGCGAGGACGTCGGCGCCTTCGGCGGTGCGTTCAAGGTCACGGAAGGTCTCCAGCAGCGATTTGGCGTGGACCGGGTCATCGACACGCCGATCGCCGAGACGGCGATCGTCGGGGCGGCGGCCGGCGCGGCCCACATGGGGCTCCGCCCGGTGTGCGAAATGCAGTTCATCGATTTCATCTCCTGTGCCTACTCGATCCTGACCAACTATGTCGCGACCGCGCGCTACCGGGCTGGACTGTCCACCCCGATGGTGGTGCGAGGACCCTCGGGGGGATTCGTGCGCGGGGGACCGTTTCATTCCCAGAATCCCGAAGCGGCCTTCCTGCACACGCCGGGGCTCAAGATCGTCGCACCCGCGACGGCGCGGGATGCGAAAGGATTGATCAAGGCGGCGATCCGGGACGAGGACCCGGTGCTGTACTTCGAGCACAAGTACCTCTACCGACGGATCAAGGAGGACCTCCCGGCAGGTGAAGAAGTCCTCACGCCGATCGGCCGGGCACGGGTTGCACGGGAAGGGAAGGATCTGTCGATCATCACCTGGTCGGCGATGCTCTGGAAGTCGCTGGACGCCGCCGAGCGGCTCGAGCGGGAGGACGGACTCTCGGCCGAAGTGCTCGATCTCCGCACGCTGCTCCCCATGGACGATGCGGCGATCGTCGCCACCGTCCGAAAGACCAATCGGGTGCTGATCGTGCATGAGGACACGCGAACCGGGGGCGTTGCGGGTGAGATCACCGCGCGGATCAACGATCTCGCATTCGAGTGGCTCGATGCGCCGGTCAAGCGGGTTTGCGCGCATGACGTGCCGCTGCCCTACGCGCCGACGCTGGAAGATTTCGTGCTGCCGCAAGCCGACGATGTCGTCGCGGCGGCGAGGTGGGTTTGCCGGTACTAGGTGCTGGGTGCTAGGCACTGGGAGCTGCATCTCCAGCCACCAGTACCCAGCCCCCAGCCCCCAGCACCCAACTTTGGAGCTCGACGCATGGCAAAAATCGACGTCCCCATGCCCCAGATGGGCGAATCCATCGCGGAGGGCACGCTATCCAAGTGGCTCAAGAAGGTGGGCGACCCCGTCAAACGGGACGAGCCGATCTTTGAGATCTCCACCGACAAGGTCGACGCCGAAATTCCGGCGCCGGCCGCGGGAGTGCTCGCGGAGATTCTGGTGCAGGAGGGGCAGACCGTCGCGGTGCAGACGATCGTTGCGCGGCTGGAGACGGATGCGGCCGTGGGAGCCGCAAGCCCTCAGCCCTCAGCGAGTCCTCCGTCGCCAGCCGTGAGTCCGTCGCCCGCGCCTGCCGCGGTCACCAAGCCGGCGCCGGCGCCACCCGCCGTCCAGCCGTCCCGCCGTCCCGCCGCCCCTCCCTCGGCGCCCGGCATCCAGTCGCCCGGATCGAGCACCCTGGAGGAGCGCCTTCGAACGAAATCCTCCCCGCTGGTCCGCAAAATCGCGGCTGAGCACAATCTGGATATCTCCGGCATCTCGGGATCGGGACTCGCGGGCCGGGTAACCAAGAATGATGTCCTGTCGTTTCTGGAGACTGGTCAACCGACTCCAGTCTCGCGTCCCCAGGCGCGGGGCCCCCAGCAACCAGCATCCAGCAGCCAGCAGCCGGATGCCATCCGCGTCATTCCCGGCCCGATCGTCGAGCCCTGGGCCGGAGACAGGGTCGAGCCGTGGTCCCGGATCCGGAAGCTCACCGCGGACCATATGATCATGTCGCGGCGGGTGTCCGCGCACGTGCACAGCCTCATCGAGATCGATTACACCCGGATCGCCGGGCTGCGCGGCCGCCACAAGGCGGCGTATTCCGAGCGGGGCGTCAATCTCACCTACCTCGCCTTCATCGCGTCGGCAATCGCGCGGAACCTGCGGAATCACCCGGTGCTCAACGCCTGCGTGATGGGTGAGAGCACGGTGTACCGGCGGGACGTGAATCTCGGGATCGCCGTCGCGCTCGATTGGGGGCTGATCGTCCCGGTGATCCGCCACGCCGACGAGCTCAACCTCCTCGGGACCGCGCGGGCCATCAACGATCTCGGGGAGCGAGCACGCACCAAGAAACTCTCCCCGGATGAGGTGCAGAAAGGGACCTTCACCATCACCAATCCCGGCGTGTTCGGGACGTTCGTCGGGCTCCCGATTCTGAATCAGCCCCAGTCGGCCATTCTCGCCGTCGGCGCGATCGGGAAGCGGCCCGCGGTGGTGCAGGCGCCCGACGGAAGTGATACGATCGGGATCCGGACCACGGGAATGCTGGGCATGTCCTTCGATCACCGTATCGTAGATGGAGCCGACGCCGATCGCTTTCTGGCCGACGTCCGGAAGGCGCTCGAAGAATTTCCTGAAGACGCCGTGTAACCGGTGTCGAGCAGAGAGAGCGAAGGGAGTGGCATGTCGGGACGCACATTCGAGGTGAACGGCCAGCAGTGGAGAGTGTTCTCCACCGGCCGCATCACCCAGTACGGCAAGGACGAATTCGGTCTCCGCTTCACCCGGCTCCGGCCGGAGCCGCGTGAGGAGCGGGTGGTTCGGTATTCGCCCCAGCTCTCGAAGAACCGCGAATCGGCCCTGGCCCAGCTGAGTGACGCCGATCTGGCGGGATTACTCAAGGTATCTCAGCCGGCCTGGACGACGCCGGATACGGGGTACCTCCACTGACCGCGCCGCTGCCGATCGACCTGCATCTCCACTCGAGCGCATCCGACGGTCTGCTCCCGCCGGCGGGGGTGGTGCGCCGTGCCGCCGAGCTCGGGCTCGGCGCGATCGCGCTGACCGATCACGACACCACCGCTGGAGTTGCCGAAGCGCAGGCGCAAGGCGCCCGGCTCGGAGTGCGGGTGATCGGGGGATGCGAGTTTTCGACTTCGGCGCCATGGGGCGAGATGCACGTGCTGGGATACTTCCTCCCGATCGATGACCCGGCGCTGGAGGCCTTCCTGGTGCGGTGCCGGGAAGATCGCGTGAGGCGGGGACGCCAGATGGTGGAAGGCTTGCAGGCCTGGGGGGTCGATATCTCCTTCGAAGACCTGGCTGAGGAGGCCTCCAATGCGGCCATCGGCCGGCCGCACCTGGCGCGGGTGCTGGTCAAGCGAGGCAAGGTCGCCAGCGTCGACGATGCCTTCCACCAATGGCTCGGCCGTGGCCGGCCGGCCTACGTCGAAAAGTGCCTGCCCACCTTCCGCGAGGTGGCCGAGCTGGTGCACTCGGTGGGCGGAATCGTGTCCGCGGCGCATCTCAAGGAACGGGGAACCCGGGCGACTCTCGACGCTTTCAAGGCCGAAGGACTCGACGCGGTGGAAACGCGCCATCCGAGCCATAGCGGAGAAGCGCGTGCGCGGATCACTGCACTCGCGGCATCGCTGGGATTGCACCGGACCGGCGGCAGCGACTGGCATGGCGAGGAGACCGGGGTCGGCAGCCACGCGATGCTCGGATCCCAGGAGGTTCCCTCGGAGTGGCTCGAGAGCATCGAGCAGGCGCTGCGGGAGCGGGGCCGCGGGGGATGAGCGACACGCCCGCCCCGCTTCGCGATGTGGTCATCATCGGGGGCGGGTGCTACGGCAGCTTCTACGCGGGGCAGCTGGAGACGGCGCGCAACAAGGGAGTGCTCGACGTCCGCCGGATCCTGGTGGTGGACCGCGACGCCGGCTGCAAAGCCTCGGAGACTCCCGGTCGCCAGGTGATCGTCGCCGACTGGGATTGCTTCCTCCGCGAGTTTCTCGACACCCCGCCGCCGCCGGCGGGCGCCCCCGACGACGCGGTGGTCCCGTCCCCGCTCATGCCGCATCTGATGGCCCACTGGCTGCTCGACGCGGCGCGGCGCCGGTGGCCCGACCGCGCCATCGCGGTCGTCTCCCCCGGGGAACCGCTCGGAACGCCCTACGACACGATCGGGCCGGACGGGACCCGCTACGTCTCGTTCGCCGATTGGCTTTGCCCGATCCACTGCATTGAGCCGATGGTCTGTCCGATGATCCGGGCGCCCCGCACATGGGAGATGGGTGAGGCGTTGGCGGAGTATACCGGGCGCCTGTCGTCGCGAAGACCGACCGCGGGCCCGGCGCTGTTCACGACGCGGCATCACAGCTACGGAGTCGGGATGTTCGGCGCCGCGGAGATCCGCGCCAGCCGCGCGACGGTGCTGTCCGCCGGAAGTGCCCGCGAGTCGGTGGATGTCGTGGTCGGTACCATCAGCGCCTGCCATGGCGCGGTGAGCCTCCTGCGGATCGGCCCGACGCGGGAGCAGCCCGCCGATTTATATTGATGCACCCATGACCCCATCCGATCTCGATCTCATCATCGTCGGCGGCGGCCCCGCCGGCCTCTGCGCCGCCATGTATGCCGGCCGAGGCATGCTCAAGGCCGTCCTGCTCGAGCGAGGCATTCCCGGCGGCGAGCTGCTCAACACCGAGAAGGTGGAGGACTATCCGGGCTTCACCACGATTCTCGGGCCGGAGCTTGCGGCGCGCATGACCGAGCACGCCCAGGCATTCGGCGCGGACATTCGGATGGAAAATGTCGAAGGAATCCACCGCCTTCCCGACGGGACCTTTCGGGTGACGACGAGCGCGGGTGCCGAGTTTCTGGCGCCCACGGTGATTCTGACCGCCGGCGGTACGCCCACCAAGCTCGGCGTGGCGGGCGAGGCCGAGTACGCCGGGCGCGGAGTCTCCTACTGCGCGGTGTGCGACGGCGCGTTCTTCAAGGGGGAGACGATCGCGGTCGTGGGTGGCGGCGACGCCGCGGTGGAAGAAGCCGATTACCTGACACGCTATGCCGGCAAGGTCTACATCATTCACCGCCGGGACGAGTTCCGCGCCGGGAGGCTCGTCCAGGAGCGCGCCCTCGCGAACCCGAAGATCGAAGTGATATGGAACTCGCGGGTCCTGGAGATGCGGGGCGATGCCCGGGGGCTCCGGGAGCTCGAGCTGGAGAGCACGCTCGACGAGTCGAGGTCGATCCTCCCCGTGACCGGATGCTTCGTGTTCATCGGATTCAAACCCAATACCGGTCTGGTCATGGATCACGTCGCGCATGACGAGGGCGGGTATCTCGTCACCGACGACCGGATGATGACCTCGATTCCCGGGCTCTTCGCCGCCGGTGACCTGCGCGCGCAGCTGACGCGCCAGGTGACCACGGCGGTCGGGGACGCCACCACCGCGGCGATCGCGGTCGAGAAATACCTTGCCGAACGCCGATCGACCGCCGGGACTACGACTCGGCTGGTGTGACCACCGCATCGCTCCAGGTCGTTCCGATCCCCAACGGATCGTTCGCCGAGAATTGCTACCTCGTCTACGACCCCGGGCATCCCGAGACCATCCTCGTCGATCCGGGAGAGGAGGCCGAGCGAATCCTCGCGGAAGCGGCCCGGCGCAACCGGCGAATCTCCGCCATCTGGCTGACCCACGCGCACATCGATCACATCCAGGGCGTCGCCGAGGTGCGGACGGCAACCGGAGCGCCGATCCACCTCCACCCCGGCGACCGCGACCTCTACGACGCTCTTCCCCAGCAGGGACTCTGGCTCGACCTCCGTCTCGCCAAGCCGCCACCGCCGGATCGCAGCCTGGCCCACGGGCAACAGCTTCGCATCGGGAGGGCGGTGTTCGAGGTGCGCCACGTGCCGGGTCACTCTCCGGGGCATGTCTGCTTCGTGGGAGACGGGGCGGTGCTCAGCGGAGACGTATTGTTCGACGGCTCCATCGGGCGCACCGATCTCCCCGGCGGAGACTACGACACCCTCATTGCAAGCATCCGGCGCGAGCTCCTGTCGCTTCCCGACGACACGATCGTCTATCCGGGTCATGGCGGGACCACCACCATCGGGAGGGAACGGGCGACCAACCCGTTCCTCACCCGCGATCACGGCTGACCGCGCGGGCGCTCACCGAGGTCCTCCGGCTCGCGGGGGCGGCGCGAGCCCGATGAGCATCACGGTCCGCTGGTGCGCGGCCTCCACCCCATGGGGCACACCGGCCGGGGCCCAGACCAGCGTACCGGCGGCGGCATCGCGCGTCTCGTCCCCCACGATCATTCTCGCGTTCCCCGAGAGGACCAGGTAAAATTTGTCGGCGCCGGCGTGGGAGTGCACCGGCTGGGATTGACCCGGCTCGAAGCAATTGAGGCCGAGGAACAGAGTGGCGCCCCGCACCAGGTCGGTCTTGCTGAATGTGCCGGGGGAGAAGTTCGCCAGCGCGGGTGGATCGAAGAAGTAGTCAGGCATGGGGCCAAGGGCTGAAGACTGACGACTGACGACCGTCGATACAAGACTGGACCATATGACATTCCGTCTCGAAAAAGATCCACTGGGCGAAATGCAGGTCCCCAGCGAAGCCCTCTACGGCATTCAGACATTGCGCGCGGTGGAGAACTTCCCGATTTCCGGAATCCGGCCGCTTCCGGCCTTCGTGGACGCGGTCATCTGGATCAAGAAGGCCGCCGCGCTTACCCACCAGCAGACCGGACGGCTCGAGGCGCCGCTTGCCGACGCGATCGTGCGCGCGGCGGATGAAATTCTCGCGGGCCGACACCGCGATCAGTTCGTGGTGGACGTCTATCAGGCGGGTGCCGGGACCAGCCACAACATGAACTGTAACGAGGTGCTGGCCAACCGGGCCAACGAGCTGCTCGGCGCGGCGCGCGGCACCTATGCGCCGGTGCATCCCAACGATCACGTCAACATGGCGCAGAGCACCAACGACGTCATCCCGACGGCAATGCGTCTCGCCACGCTCGCGACGCTTCCTCCGCTGCTCGAGGTGATGCAGGCGCTTGCCGAATCGTTCCTGGCCAAGGGGCAGGAGTTCGACGACGTCATCAAGTCGGGCCGGACCCACCTGCAGGATGCGACGCCGATCCGTCTCGGCCAGGAATTCATGGCCTGGGGGCGCACCGTTGCCCGGCACCGCGCCAAGCTCGCGGAAGCCGCGGAGTGGCTGCGCCCGATGAACATCGGCGGCACCGCGGTCGGGACCGGGCTCAACGCCGAGGAAGACTACCCGCGCCTGATGGTGGAGCACCTCCGCGCGATCACCGGCATCGAGGTGCGCGAAGCGCAGGACCGGATCCAGCTCATGCAGTCGATGGGGGACATCGCGACCATGAGCGGCGCGGTACGGGCCTGGACCCTCGACCTCAACAAGATCGCCAACGATCTCCGCCTGCTCGCCTCCGGTCCGCGCACCGGTCTTGCCGAGATCGTGTTGCCCGCGGTTCAGCCGGGTTCCAGCATCATGCCCGGCAAGGTGAATCCGTCCATCGCCGAGATGGTGAATCAGGTCTGCTATCAGGTGATCGGACTCGACACGACTGTCGCGATGGCGTCCGAAGCAGGACAGCTCGAGCTCAACGTGATGATGCCGGTCATCACGCACAACCTGGTTTTCGGTCTGATGATCCTGGCGAACAGCTGCCGGGTGTTCGACCAGCGCTGCGTGCGCGGCATCCGGGCCGATGCCGAGCAGTGCGCGCGGTGGCTGGAGCGAAGCCCCGCGCTCGTGACGGCGCTGGCGCCGAAGATCGGCTATGCCGCCGCCGCCGCGCTGGCCAAGGAGGCGCTCGCCACCGGTCTCACGGTCAAGGAGCTGGTGGTGAAAAAGAAGCTGCTCGAGGGACAGGAGCTCGAGGACGTGATGAACCTGCGCGCCATGACCGAGCTGGGCGTCCCGGGAGGGAAGGGGCTTCCCGGCGGGGGCTGAACGGGTCAGGGTGAGGTGGTGTCGACGGGCGTTCGTCCGAGAAAGGTGGAGCGGATCAGCAGCCAGCGCTCGACGACAACCCGGGGCGGCGTGGTGCGATGCGAGTGGATGCAGGCGGCCTGGAATTCCTGCACCAGCGTCGGGGCAATGGGATTATAGAAAACGGTACACACCGCCGCGGTGAACGTGGTCCCTCTCGGCGGGAGATTCACCATCCGCGCCTCCGACTTGAGCAAGCGCATCGTGAGGGTGTCGATCAGGAAGGATCCCGCCCAGTCCACACCTTTGATATCGAGCCTCGGCGCGAAGTCGATCCTGTACCCGGGGAACCCGTCGACCGAGCTGTCCTGTCCCGCATACCAGAAGCAATGCGATTTCCGGAATTCCTCCCGCGCCAGATCGGAGGTCGTGAAATAGCGGGCGCTCTCGGTGCGTCCGCGGGGCGGGTTGAGCGGCAGGACCCTCCCCTTCCGGTAGCCGGTCAGGCTCCGGCTGTCGTAATGCACGGTGTCGATCCAGCCGCCGGTGCGCTGACGGACCGAGTCCAGGATTGTGGTGGCCCGCTGAAAGGCCACTCGGAACGGGTAGGAGCGCTCGACCGCGAGCAGACGCTCCGCATTCTTGAACGCCTCGTCGAGAATGGACCCTCCTTCAGCCTCGTCCGCGAGCTCCTCCACGCCCGTGCAGACACTTCCCCGGACCACGACCTCCGGAAGCACCACGGCCTGCCTCGCCAGCGTGATCGCGAGGGGTTGGCTGGCGCTGCCCGGACGGCCAGTCGTCGAGACCGTGATCCGGGCTGGACGATACCCGATCTGCTGGATCCGGAGCGTGACGCTTCCGCCGCCGAGGCCGCTGAGCGTGAAGCGACCTGATTCGCCCGCGAAGACCTGCTGCTCCCTGCCCACCACGATGATGAGAGCGTAGCTCACCGGCCGCCCCGTGGCGCTGTCGCGGACCGTCCCGGTCAGGATTCCGGCCGTATCCTGTGCCCGGACGGATGCACCCAAGTCGCCTGCGAGCGGTAAGGCGCAAGCCAGGAAGGTCGCAGCGAGGCGAGCGATCACGGCGAAAAGGTACCTCCGTTACGGCGGGGGTGAGGCGCCGGGCTGTCTCCCCACGAAGGTGCGATTGACCAGCAGCCATCGCTCCACCCGGAACTGCCGCGGCGGTCCCCGATGAGCCGATACGCACTTGGCTTCGTGCTCCTGGGGCAGGCTGGGCAGGATGGGGCGATAGAAGATCGTGCAGACCACCGACAGGAAACCGGTTCCGCGCGCCGGCACGTTGACTATACGGGCTTCCGCCTTGAGGAGCGACATCGAGGCCGAATCCACGAGGATCGATCCCGCCCAATCCACCGACCGGACATCCGGTCTCGGGGCGAAGTCGATGCGATATCCCGGGATTCCGCCCATGCTGTCCCGTCCGGCATACCAGAAGCAATGGGTGCGCTGAAATTCTTCGCCCGCGATGCCGGAGGTGGTGAAGGCATTCACCCGCTCAAAGCGAGTTCCTGCCCGGTCGAGCACCTGTCCGGCGCGGTAGGAGGCGTACGAGCGGCTGTCCCGGCGCACCGTATCGATCCCACCCTCGATCGGGGTGTAGCTCGAATCGAGGACGGTCACGTGGAGCTGGTAGTCGAGGACGAAGGGAAATCGTTGCTCGAGGGCGAGAATGCGCTCCGCATTCTTGTATGCCTCGTCGAGGATCGTGCCGCCCTCGGGCGCCGCTTCTCCAGCTTGCTGCATTCCGAGACAGGCGTCGCCGTGCGCGACGAGCTCCGGGAGGACGAGGGGCCGCCGGACCAGCGTCACCACCAACTCTTGCGCTCCCGGCAGACTGGCCGCCCGCCGCTCGACGACCAGGGTGAGCGTCACTCCGCGGTATCCGATCTGCTGTATGCGAAGTAATGCCGCGCCGGCCGGGACATTGGTCAGCGTGAAGCGCCCCGCCTCGCTGGCGAACCCCTGCTGGGACCTTCCCACCAGGCCCACGAGGGCGTAGCTCACCGGCTCTCCGGTGGCGCTGTCCCGCACGATCCCGGTGAGCGTCCCCCCAGGGGCGATCGCCCGGATCTGGGCGAGCGCCGGGACGCTGGAGAAGGCGAGGATGGCCGCGAGGGCCGGCAGCGCGCGGCGCATTGCAGAAAGGTATCCGGCGGCTGCCCGCTTGTCCCCCTTCGTTCTCGGGGGGATATTTGGGGCATGCGGGTGACCACCTGGACCGAGTACAGCCTCATCATCGCGCTGCACCTTGCCAAGCGCGGGCGCGGGCGCGAGGTGCCGGACCCGATCGCGGCCCGGGAGCTGGCGGAAATCGAGCGGCTCCCCTCGGATTACGTCGAACAGATCCTGCTTCGCCTCAGACGGGCAGGGCTGGTCGAGAGCGTCCGAGGTGCGCGGGGCGGGTACTATCTCTCGCGGGACCCTGGCATGATCACCGTTTTCGATGTGATGACGGCCTCGGAACATCAGACTTTCGAAATCAACTGTGCGAATCACCCGGTGGATGCCGAGCGCTGCAGTCCGGGCAGCGCGTGTTCCATCCGCCCGGTCTGGCATGCCCTGCAGCGACGGATCGACGATCTCCTCTCCGGCATCGCCCTCTCGGACCTCATCAAGGACCAGCCCGCCGCTCCGGAGCTGGTGTCGATCGCCCCTTCGGAGGGCTGACACGCTCACCCCGAACGAGCTGGTTCGCTACGCGCGCCATCTGACGCTTGGCGAGGTCGGCATCCTCGGGCAGGAGCGCCTCGCGAGTGCCAGGGTTCTGCTGGTTGGGGCGGGAGGGCTCGGGTCGCCCGCGGCGCTCTACCTCGCGGCGGCGGGCGTCGGGACGATAGGCATCGTGGACGCCGACCTGGTCGATCTGACCAACCTGCAGCGCCAGGTTCTCCACGGGACGGCCGCCGTCGGCCGCCGGAAGACCGAGTCGGCGCGTGAGCGGCTGCGCGATCTCAATCCCCACGTCGAGGTCATCCCGCATGCCGTCCGGCTCACCTCGGAGAATGCGCTGGAGCTTCTGGGCGGCTACGACATCGCCCTCGACGGGAGCGACAATTTCCCCACCCGCTATCTCGTCAATGACGCATCGGTCCTCGCGGGAAAGCCCTACGTCTACGGGAGCATCTTTCGCTTCGATGGGCAGGTCTCGATCTTCGGGGCGCCGGACGGTCCTTGCTATCGCTGCCTCTTCTCGGAGCCGCCTCCCGCCGATCTGGTGCCGAATTGCGCCGAGGCCGGCGTGCTGGGCGTACTCCCCGGTCTGGTCGGGAGCCTGCAGGCGCTCGAGGCGATCAAGTGGATCCTCGGCATCGGAGAGTCGATGGTGGGGCGTCTGCTGCTCGTCGACGCCCTCCGGTTGCGGTTCCGGGAGATCGCGCTCCGCAAGGATCCCGAGTGCGCCATCTGCGGCCCGAACCGCACCATCACCCGCCTCATCGACTACGAGGCGTACTGCGGCGCCGGCGCGGGCGACAGCCTTCCGCACTCGGGGATCAGCGTCACGGAGCTGCAACGGGGCCTCGGGTCGCCCGACACCCTGGTCGTGGATGTGCGCGAGCCGTGGGAGTGGGAGATCGCCCGCATCGCGGGCAGCCGTTTGGTTCCTCTCGGTGAGCTTCCGGCCCGGCTGGCCGAGCTCGACCCCCATGCCGCGATCGTGACGGTCTGCCACAAGGGGAAGCGCTCGCTCATGGCGCAACAACTCCTGCAAGGCGCGGGATTCCGGGCCCGGAGCCTGGAGGGGGGCATCGATGCGTGGGCCGAGGAGGCGGAGCCGGGGATGGCGAGGTACTAGAAACCGGGTTCTAGGTGCTGGATCCTTGGTGCTGGGCTATTCCGCCAGCAACCAGCATCCAGTACCCAGTACCCGGCATGCGCAAACGGGGCAGCTCTTGCTGCCCCGTTTGCGCATGCCGAAGGGGGGACTCGAACCCCCACGGGCTTGCGCCCACTGCGCCCTGAACGCAGCGCGTCTACCAGTTCCACCACTTCGGCTCGGGCGCCAAAGGTAGGGGACCCCTCCCCGGGGGTCAAGCTGCGCGTTGCCCCACCGTTTCGAGTGGCCTATCTTCCGATGCTAGAGCCACTTATGAGCGAAAAACCCGGTGCTGACGATGCCAAACCCAGGATCTCCGTGGCACGGAATCCGCGGGCTAGCCATGACTATCACCTGCTGGAGCATTGGGAGGCGGGGATCGTCCTCACCGGCACTGAGGTCAAGAGCCTCCGCAACGGCAAGGCGTCCATCAAAGAAGCCTATGCGGTCCTCCGCAACGGCGAGGTATGGCTCGAAGGAATGCACATCACCCCCTACGAACAGGGCAATCGATGGAACCCTGCCTCGCCGGTGCGCGCCCGGAAGCTCCTGATGCACCGCCGGGAGATCGAGCGCCTGATCGGGGGTGTGGAGCAGAAAGGCATGACGCTGGTTCCGTTAGAAGTCTATTTCAGCCGAGGGCGCGCCAAGGTGGCCGTGGCGCTGGCGAAGGGGAAGAAGAGCCATGATCGTCGGGAAGATATCAAACGCCGTATCGCGGACCGCGAGATGGCGCGGGCGATAAAGAGCGCTCGATGACCGGTCTGTTGGGTCTCCTCGCCTCCCTCGCGACGGTTCCGCTTCCCGGGTCGAGCGCGCCGCTCTCGATCGTCGTGCAGACGGCGCGCGGCGAGTCGCGAATTCCGGTGCAGCTCGATGCGTTCTCGAGCCCTGTTCTCCCCGCCCCCGCGCTTCTCAGCGCGCTCGGCGCCAGCGCGGCGCGGGGTGAGGGGTGGGCCGAGGTGGCGATCGGAGCGCGCTCGTTCCGGTTCCTGCTCGGGGCGCCGCTCTACAGCTTCGAAGGGAAGGTCCGGCCGCTCGCCGGCGCGGCCTCGGTCCGTCGCGATACGCTGCTCCTCCCCATCCAGTTTCTTTCCGAAGTGCTTCCCCGCGCGCTGGGCAATCGCTTCCGATACGACGCTCGTGCCGCCCGGCTCATCGACAACGCCCCCGCCGCGGTTGTCGCGAAGGTGGAGGCGAAAGATCCGAACCGGCTGCCCAATGGGCTCCGGAAAGGCCATGTCGTGACGGTGGACGCCGGCCACGGCGGGGTGGACCCCGGCAATCCGGGACTCTTCTTCCCGCAAGGGGTGCGGGAAAAGCACGTCACCCTGCAGCTCGCGTTGCTGCTGCGCGACGAGCTCCGCCGCCGGGGCGTGCACGTCGTGATGACACGGACGCGCGATACGCTGATCGATCTCTACAATCGCGGGAGCTACTGTACCGAGGAGTGCGATCTTTTCCTCAGCATCCACGTCAATTCACTGAACAAGCGGGCGGGATACTCCAGAATCCGCGGGTTTGAAACGTTTTTTCTCGCCGAAGCGAAGACCGAGGACGCCGCCCGGGTGGCGAGGATGGAAAACGAAGCGGTACGCTTCGACCGGCCGGGAACCGATGGCGGTCAGCTCGGAGGACTCGACTTTCTGCTCAAGGACCTGCAGCTCAACGAGCACCTCCGGGAATCGGCGCGCGCGGCGGAGCTGGTGCAGTCGTACCTGCAGGAGTCGCACACCGGTCCCGATCTCGGCGTCAAGCAGGCAGGTCTCGTCGTGCTGACGACGGCTCGGCGCCCCTCCATCCTGGTGGAGGTCGGGTTCAGCACCAATCCCGAGGATGCCAAGCTGCTGACCAGGCCGGCCAGCCAGAAAAACCTTGCCGCATCGATGGCCGACGCCGTCGTGGCGTACCTGCTGGAGTACGAGCGCAAGGTGGGGCTGGTGCCCGTCTCGAAGGCCACCAGCGGGCGCGTGGGCAAGCAGTGACCTCGCCGGGCTTCCCTCGCGATCTCTTCGGCCACTCCTTTCAGAATCCGATTCTCCTCGCCGCCGGTACCGCCGGATATGGACGCGAGCTCGACGGCGTCATGGATCTGGATCGTCTCGGGGGCATCATCACCAAGGCGGTTTCGCTCGCGCCCCGGCACGGGAATCCGCCCCCCCGCGTCGCGGAGTTTCCCGGGGGAATGCTCAACTCCGTCGGACTGGCGAATCCAGGGCTCGCCGACGTGCGGACGAAGGACCTTCCCTGGCTCGCCGCCCGGCTTCGCCGCGCCAGAATCCTGGTGAATGTCGTGGGATTTACCGAAACGGAGTACAGCGAGGTCATCGCCGGGCTCGATGATCTGGCCGGTGTGGCGGCGTGGGAAATCAACCTCTCGTGCCCGAATACGAGCGCGGGCGGTATCGAGTTCGGGGCTGATCCGGCGGCGGTCGAGCGGATCATCGCGGCCTGTCGGGCCGTCACCCGTCGCGCCCTCGTCGCCAAACTCTCCCCCGTGCTTCCTGACATCCCCGCGATCGCGGCCGCGGCGATTGCCGCGGGAGCCGACGGCATCTCCGTCGTCAACACGATCCCCGGATACCTCGCCGATGGGTCCACGCCCCGGCTCGGCAATGGAAGCGGCGGGGTGAGCGGTCCTGCCCTCCTGCCGATCGGTTTGCTGGCGGTTCTGCGCGTGAAGCAACGGCATCCCGAGACGCCGGTGATCGGGACGGGCGGCATACGCACCGCGGATCACGTCCGGCAGTATCTCGCCGCGGGCGCGTCGCTCGTGGCGATCGGTACGGCGCAGCTTGCCGATCCCCGACTCCCCGAGCGGATCGTCCGCGAGCTGGAGGCGGGCAATGGCTGAGCTGATCCTGGCCCTCGACCTCCCCGACCGCGCTGCGGCGCTCGGAATGCTCGACCGGCTCCCGGCGCTTCGGTGGGTCAAGGTTGGCTCCCGGCTGATGACCGCTGAGGGCCCCGCGCTGGTCCGTGAGGTGGTGAGCCGCGGTCTGTCGGTGTTCCTCGACCTCAAGTGGCACGACATCCCCAGTACGGTGCAGGAGGCTGTCACCTCCGCGCGCGGGCTCGGGGTCCGCATGGTAACGGTGCACACGCTCGGGGGCCCCGCGATGCTCCGGGCGGCCGCCGATGCGGCGGGCGACGAGCTCGCCGTCATCGGCGTGACCGTGCTCACGTCGCACGATGAAGCGGAGTATGCGGCCACGCTCGGCCGCCCGGCGGTGCGGCTGCTCGACGAGGCCGCTCGACTCGCGCGGAGCGCGGTGTCCGCCGGTCTGGCCGGAGTGGTCTGCAGCCCCCTCGAGATCGAGCGGATCCGAACCGGCCTCGGCCCCGACCCGCTGATTCTCGTCCCGGGAATCAGGCGTCCGGGGGACGAAGCCTTCGATCAGCGGCGGACGGCAACTCCGGCGGAGGCGGTACAGCAGGGCGCGACCCATCTGGTGGTGGGGCGCCCTGTCCTCCACGCCCCCGATCCCGCCGTGGCCCTGGGAGAATTCCTCGCGGCCATCGGCGAGTGCCCCGCGCCTCCTGCCCGGTAACCCACTCCGGTCCGGCAAGAGCTCGGCGACTCGCAACGCGCACTGGACACGGCAGGTTGTTGCGTGCACGCCGCGCCGGCCTTCCCCCCTTGATCGCGCAAGCCCGCGCCGACCCATAGGTTCCGTTTCAGGCACGGTTATTGAATTTTGAACGGAGTTCCGACGGGCGCTCCAGTCACAGCACTTGGGGGTAAGACGTGGTCAAATGGGCAAAGGAGCGAGACCCTGCGTCTCCGGCTCAATACCCCAGGCGAGCGCCTTCTCCGCCGTTCCAGCCGGGGTCTGCGCGGGGCGCGGCCCGGCTCGAGTTGAAGCAGGCGCGGATTCTTCTGGTCGACGATCAGGCGGCCAACCTCGGCGTGCTCCGCCGGGTGCTGGAGCGAGCCGGGTACTTGAAGCTGCTGGAAACTACCGATCCCCGGCGGGCCGCGGCCCTCTTCGCGAGCTTTCAGCCTGATCTGGTGTGCCTCGACCTCCATATGTCGCCGCTCGATGGATACGGAGTCCTCGCCGAGCTCGAGCCGCTGATTCCCCCGACCACCTATCTCCCGATTCTCATGCTCACCGGTGATTCCTCCGCGGAGGCCAAACAGCGTGCCCTCTCCCTCGGGGCGATGGACTTCGTTACCAAGCCGTTCGATGTGGATGAGGTCCTGCTCCGAATTCATAATCTGCTGGTACCGCGGTTCATGCACCTCGAGCTGGCGGGATACAATCAGGCACTCGAGCGGCAGGTGCGCGAACGGACCCATGCGCTCGAGGAATCCCGACTGGAAGTGCTGGAGCGGCTGGCTGTCGCGGCCGAATTCAGGGATGATGCCACCGGGCGGCACACGCGTCGGGTCGGCCGGCTTGCGAGCACCCTCGCGGAGCGCATCGGGGTCGGTGACGCCGAGCTGGAAGACATCACCCGGGCGGCGCCGCTCCACGACATCGGGAAGATCGGTGTGTCCGATCAGATCCTGCTCAAGCCGGGGAAGCTGAACGACGAGGAGTACGAACTGATGAAGCGGCACGCCTCGATCGGGGCGGAGATCCTCGCCGGCGGACGCTCCCCCCTGATACGCATGGCGGCGGAAATCGCCCATCATCACCATGAGCGCTGGGACGGTAGCGGCTATCCGGTCGGCTTGCGGGGCGACGCTATTCCTCTGTCGGCCCGCGTAGTGGCGCTGGCCGACGCCTTCGACGCACTGAGCCACACGCGCCCGTATCGCGAGGCGTGGCCGCTCCACGAGGTGCTGGCCGAGATCTTCCGCCAGGCGGGAACCCACTTCGATCCCAGGCTGGTCGCAGCGTTCATGACGCTTCCGCACATCGACCTGATGTAGCCCGACCAGGTGCTGTTTTGTTCGGTTTGTGTTCGGTACAACCAGCCCGATCGAGGTTCCTCGGACCACCCCTGGCAATCGGCGAAGACGGGCCGGAACTTCCAGCGGCGCCATCATCTAGCACCTTGCGTGCTCCCGACCCCGGACCTATACTTCAAAGCTCCCCCCGAAACTCATTTGGGAGAATTCTTGTGAAGGTACGTTCGAGCGTCAAACCGATTTGTGAGCACTGCAAGGTGGTCAAGCGCCAGGGCGTCATCCGCGTCATCTGCAAGCGCAACCCGAAGCACAAGCAACGGCAGGGTTAACGATGGCTCGTATCTCCGGCGTTGATCTCCCGCGTGAAAAGCGCATTGAAATCGCGCTCACCTACATCTATGGCATCGGCCGTCCCACCAGCAACCGGCTGCTGGCCGATTCGGGCATCGGGCCCGACACGCGGGTCCGCGATCTCTCGGACTCCGAGGTTGCGCGGCTCCGGCAGCTGATCGAGCGGAGCACGAAAGTAGAAGGTGCGCTCCGCACCGAAATCGCGATGAACATCAAGCGGCTGATGGATATCGGGAGCTACCGTGGCTCACGCCATCGCAAGGGCCTCCCGGTCCGCGGCCAGCGGACTCACACCAACGCGCGCACCAAAAAGGGGCCGCGCCGCGCTATCGCGGGCAAGAAGAAGGCGACCAAGAAGTAACCTATGACGAATCCCGAAATCCCCGCCGCCCCCGCCGCCCCCGCCGCCCCCGCCGCGCCAGTCAAGGCGCCGGTCGTCAAGAAGGGCAAGAAGGTCGTCGAGTCCGAGGGCATCGCCCACATCTCGGCCACGTTCAACAACGTGCTGATCACCATTACCGACATGCGGGGCAACACCATCGCATGGGGAACCGCCGGCAAGGCGGGGTTCAAGGGCTCCAAGAAGAGCACGCCGTTCGCCGCCACCGTCGCCGCCGAGAATGTCGGCCGCGAGGCGATGAACATGGGCGTTCGGAAACTCCACGTCTTGGTGCAGGGTCCGGGCAGTGGCCGCGAGTCGGCCATCCAGGCGCTGGCATCCGTGGGACTCCGGGTGGTCTCGATCAAGGATGTCACCCCGATCCCTCACAACGGGTGCCGTCCGCCCAAGAAGCGCAGGGTCTGAGCCATGTCACGATATACGGGACCGGCCTGCCGGCTCTGCCGCCGCGAAGGCACCAAGTTGTTCCTCAAGGGCTCGCGCTGCCTCACCGAGAAGTGCGCGGTCGAGCGCCGGGGGTATCCGCCCGGCCAGCACGGCCAGGCCACCAGTGGGCGGGGCAATCGCAAGATGTCGGAGTACGCCCGGCAGCTGCGTGAGAAGCAAAAGGTCAAGCGGATTTACGGTCTCTCCGAGACCCAGTTCCGCAACACCTTCGAGCGCGCGAGCCGGGAGAGCGGCGTGAAGGGCACGAATCTGCTCATCGCGCTGGAAACCCGGCTGGACAACATCGTCTACCGGATGGGGTTCGCGACCAACCGCAAAGGTGCGCGGCAGCTGGTGCGTCACGGCCACGTGCAGATCAACGGCGAGCGGGTGGACATTCCTTCCTACCGGGTCGTGCCCGGAGAGGAAGTCCGGGTGGCGCCCGAGAGCCGTGACCTCGTGCCGGTCAAGATCGCGCTGGAAGGCGCGACCCGCGGCGCGCCGATGACCTGGCTCTCGGTGGACAGCGGGAAGGTCGCCGGACGGGTCACCATGCTCCCGACGCGCGACGGCATCCCGATCAACGCGCAAGAACAGCTCATCGTCGAGCTTTACTCGAAGTAACCCGGGGACGGATTACGCATGACGATCGACATGACCGGACTGGTTCGCCCGTACATGGTCGAAATGACCAAGCGGGAGGACAACCCCAATATCGCCGAGTTCCGCCTCCAGCCGCTGGAGCGGGGATTCGGCTACACCCTCGGCAATTCGCTGCGCCGGCTCCTGCTCTCCTCGCTGCGCGGCTCGGCGGTGTGGGCGTTCCGGATGGACGGCGTGGTGCACGAGCATCAGACGGTGGCGGGGGTGCTCGAAGACGTCCACCAGATCATTCAGCGCCTCAAGGCGCTCACGCTCGTCCTGGACGAAGACAAGGATGAAGCCATCCTGCGCATTCGCCGGGAGGGCAAGGGTCCGGTGTACGCGCGCGATATCCAGGAATCGGCCGGTGTCCGGGTCGTGAACCCCGATCACCTCCTGTTCACGCTGCAGGACGACAAAGACGTGAACTGCGACCTGTACGTGAACAAGGGCCGCGGGTACGTCGAGTCGGAAATGCACGTGGTGGACCGTTCGATGCCGGTGGATGTCGTCCGGATCGACGCCATCTACAATCCGGTTCGCCGGGCCAACTTCACCGTCAGCGAAACCCGCGTCGGCCAGCGCACCGACTACGACCGGCTCGCGGTGATGGTCGAGACCAACGGCACCATCAGTCCCGAGGACGCCATCGCCTACGCCGCGGCCCTCGCGACCGAGCACTTCCGGTACTTCATCGACTTCGGCCGCGTGCCTCAGCAGCGGGCGCTGCCCGCCGAGGGAGTGAGCATCACCGGAGCGCTCCGGCTCAAACTCGAGCGGCTGATCGACGATCTCGGTCTGTCGGTGCGCTCGCTCAACTCGCTCAAGAATTCGAACATCCGCACCCTGCGGGATCTGGTCGAGTTCAGCGAAGAAGAGCTGCTCAAGGTGAAGAACGTGGGCGAGAAGGCGGTGGCCGAAATCGCCGAGCTCCTGCAGCGTGAAGGGCTCAAGTTCGGGATGGCATTCGAGGAAGTCGACGGCGACCTGCGCGTGGCCCGGAGCGGCGGTACTGCCGCCGATGCGGCCAGCACGAACGGGGAGGGCGCGTAATGCGTCACCGGGCCAAGGGACGGCAGCTCTCCCGCACCGCCACGCACAAGAAGGCGCTGCTGCGCAACATGGCGGCCAGCCTCTTCAAGCACGACGCGATCGTGACGACGGAGGCCAAAGCCAAGGAGCTGCGCCCCTACGCCGAGCGGCTGATCACCCTGGCGCGCAGGGGGGATCTCCACGCCCGGCGCCAGGTCGAGCGCCGGATCCCGGACCGGGAAGTGCTGGGCCGCCTGTTCAAGGAAATCGGCCCGCGATTCGCCACCCGGCCCGGTGGCTATACCCGCATCCTCAAGCTCGGGCATCGCGTCGGCGACGGCGCGGATATCGCCCGCATCGAGCTGCTGTCCGAGTGACGCGGCGCGCAGCTCCGGAAACGACGAAGGGGACCGACTGGTCCCCTTTTTTTCAACCCGGCAGGGCGCGAGCGGTGGGGTCAGCTCGCCTTCTTGATCTTGTTGCCCTTGATGCACTGGGTGCAGACCCGGACCCGGCGCACCTGGCCGGCCACCGAGGTGCGGACGGTCTGGAGGTTCGGGTACCAGCGCCGCTTGACTCGATTATTCGCGTGGCTGACGTGGTTGCCGGTCGTCGGCCCCTTGCCACACACGGTGCATACTCGAGCCATGAGTTATTCACTCCATTGAAGGCGTTCTTGGGAACCCGGAAAGCTAATATCATGAAGCGCCTACCTCAATGGCCGGTACGGGAGGGCGGGAGGGCGGTTGGTCGGGAGATTCCGGCTTTTTCCAACCGCCTCGCCGCCTTACCGCCCTGCCGCCCACAGTGGGGCCACCCGCATGCCTAGAGCCCTTATCACCGGCATCACCGGCCAGGACGGCTCATACCTGGCCGAGCTGCTCCTGGCCAAGGGGTACGACGTCTGCGGGATGGTACGGCGGACCAGCCACCACAGCTTCGAGCGGATCGAGCATCTGCTGGACCGGGTGCAGATCGTCACGGCGGATCTCCTCGATCAGCACTCGCTCACGGTGGTGATGCAGGAGGTGCGTCCCGACGAGGTCTACAATCTCGCGGCGCAGTCGTACGTCCCCACTTCCTGGACCCAGCCCGTCCTGACCGGCGAATTCACCGCGCTGGGAGTGACGCGCATCCTGGAGGCGATCCGCCTGGTGCATCCCCAGGCGCGCTTCTATCAGGCCAGCTCCTCCGAGATGTTCGGGAAAGTCCAGGAGACTCCGCAGCATGAGGGGACCGCGTTCTATCCCCGTTCCCCCTACGGTGTGGCCAAGGTGTACGGCCACTGGATCACGGTCAATTACCGGGAGTCGTACGGCCTCCACGCGGTGAGCGGGATTCTGTTCAATCATGAGTCGCCGCGCCGCGGCATGGAATTCGTGACCCGGAAGGTCACCGACGCGGTGGCGCGCATCAAGCTGGGCCTGGCGACCACCCTCCGGCTCGGGAATCTCGACGCGCGCCGCGACTGGGGGTACGCCGGCGACTACGTCGAGGCGATGTGGCGGATGCTTCAGCCGCCGACACCGGTCGACTACGTGATCGGGACCGGCAAGGCCCACAGCGTGCGCGACCTGGTCGAGACCGCGTTTGCGCATGCCGGCCTCGACTGGAACCAGCACGTGGTGTCCGATCCGGCATTCAAGCGTCCCGCCGAAGTCGATGTGCTGCTGGCCGATCCGCGGCGCGCCAAAGCGGAGCTGGGCTGGGAGCCGACGGTGGATTTCGAGGGTCTCGTGAAGATGATGGTCGACGCCGATCTCGAGAGGCTGGCCCGCCGGCGGTGAGGGTGCTGGTCACCGGGGCCGACGGGTTCGTCGGGGGATGGCTGGTCCGCGCCCTGCTCGCGGCGGGCCACTCGGTGGGCGGCACCCGCCGATCGGCCGACGTCGTCTCACCGGTCCTGACGACGGCGGAAGGGAAGGAGGTGGAGTGGCGGCTGCTGGACCTCCGCTCCACCCCGTCGGTGAATACGGCGGTCGGGGGCGCGTGGGACGCGGTGGTTCATCTCGCCGCGGTGTCGTCGGGGGCGGAGGCCCGGCAGGATCCCGGCCTCGCGTGGGAGGTGAATGCCGCCGGGACGGCCCGGCTGGCCGAGGCACTGCTTGGGGGCGGCCCGCTCCTTCTCCTGGTCTCGACCGGCGAGGTGTACGGCCCGGGCACCGGGGCACCGCGCCGCGAAGCCGATCCCGTGACGCCGTGCTCCCCCTATGCCGCGAGCAAAGCGGCCTCGGAGCTGGCGGCGCTGGAGACGGCGCGCCGGGCCGGGCTCGCTGTCGTCATCGCGCGGCCATTTCCTCACACGGGACCCGGCCAGGACGGCCGCTTCGTCCTTCCGGCGCTCGCGGCGCGGCTCAAGATCGCACACCGGATCGGTGCGCCGGCGATCGCGACCGGGAGCCTCGCGCCGGTGCGGGATCTCCTCGATGTGCGGGACGTCACGGCCGCCTATCTTGCCCTGCTGACGGCCGGCCGGGCCGGAGAGACATACAACATTGCCTCCGGGGTCGGATACCGGCTGGCCGACCTGCTCGAACGGATGCAGCGGCTCCTCGGATCGCGGGTGATCGCCGAGTACGATGCCGCGCTGGCCCGCCAGTCCGATATTCTTCACCTGGTGGGCGACGCGTCCAGGCTGCGCGCCGCCACGGGGTGGATGCCCCAGATCCCCCTCGACCAAACGCTTCAGGAACTCCTCGATGCCCAGACGGACTGATCTCTCTTCCATTCTGCTGATCGGGTCCGGACCCATCATCATCGGCCAGGGCGCGGAATTCGACTACTCCGGGACCCAGGCGGCGCGCGCGCTCAAGGAAGAGGGCTTCCGGGTCATCCTGGTGAATTCGAATCCCGCCACGATCATGACCGACCCGGAGGTCGCCGACCGCACGTACATCGAGCCGATCACGCCCGAATGGGTCGAGAAGATCATCGAGCGGGAGCGCCCCGATGCGCTGCTTCCCACGATGGGCGGGCAGACCGCGCTGAATGTCGCGATGGCGCTGCAGCGGAGCGGGGTGCTCGCGCGATACGGCGTCGAGCTGATCGGCGCCAACGAGCGCGCGATCCGGATCGCGGAGGATCGCGACGAGTTCGCCCAGGCGATGCGCCGCATCGGCCTGGCCACGCCGCCGGGTGTCACGGTGACCTCGGTGGACGATGGCCTCCTCGCGGTGGACCACACCGGGTATCCCGCCATCCTCCGTCCTTCGTATACCCTGGGAGGGTCGGGGGGCGGGATCGCCTACAATCGGGAGGAATTCGAGTCGATGCTCCGGCGCGGGCTGGAGCTCTCGCCGGTCGGATCGGTGCTGGTCGAACGGAGCATCATCGGCTGGAAGGAGTTCGAGCTCGAGGTCATGCGCGATTGCGCGGACAACGTCGTGATCGTCTGTACCATCGAGAACCTCGACCCGATGGGCGTGCACACCGGCGACTCGATCACCGTGGCCCCGGCGATGACGCTCTCGGACCGCGAATACCAGGTGATGCGCGATGCCGCCTGCGCGATCATCCGGGAGGTCGGCGTCGAGGCCGGCGGCTGCAATGTGCAGTTTGCCGTCAATCCCGTGACGGGGGAGCAACTCGTCATCGAGATGAACCCGCGGGTCTCGCGCTCCTCGGCGCTCGCCTCGAAGGCCACCGGATTTCCGATCGCGCGGATCGGGACCAAGCTCGCGGTCGGCTACACCCTGGACGAGCTCCCCAACGACATCACCAAAACGACACCCGCCTCCTTCGAGCCGGTGCTCGACTACGTCGTGGTGAAGATCCCCCGCTTCGCGTTCGAAAAATTTCCCACCGCCGATCCACGGCTCACCACCCAGATGAAATCGGTGGGAGAGGTCATGGCGATCGGGCGCACCTTCAAGGAAGCGCTGCAGAAAGGCTTTCGCGGGCTCGAGATCGGGCGCCCGGGCTGGACCATCGGGGAGACGCTGTCCGACGACCGTCTGACCGACACCTCGCGCGAGGGACTCCTCGCCGCGCTGCGCACACCCACTCCCGAGCGGCTCTTCCAGGTCAAGCGCGCCCTCCTGGCGGGCGTCGCCGTCGAGGCGATCGCCGAGTGCAGCGGGATCGATCCGTGGTTCGTGTGGCAGATGGAGGAATTGGTGCAGGCGGAGCGCGACTGGGCGGGAGGTCGCCAGGCCGGGATGGTGTCGGATGAAGCCGATCCGGCCGCCCAACCGCCCGACCGCCTTGCCGCCCACGCTCTGCGCCGCATGAAGCGGATGGGGTTCAGCGACC
>Ga0210377_10000610_pt1 | contig 34143 bp, 27 predicted proteins | sample PLM4_65_b1redo_FD_155480 | JGI IMG/M metagenome (GOLD analysis project Ga0210377, IMG submission 155480) | Groundwater sediment microbial communities from an aquifer in East River, Colorado, USA - PLM4_65_b1 redo | ecosystem: Environmental > Terrestrial > Soil > Riparian zone | place: USA: East... | reverse complement strand
CTTGAGCCTCCCCCGATTTGATGGACACTCCGAAAAGTTGTAAACTTGTTCAAGGAGGCCAAGATGGGAGGAAAGACAGGTCATCGTCAGTTTAGCAAGAGAGTTTAAAAGAAATGCTCTTCAACTAGTGATGGGAAAAGGCGTTTCCGTCGGGAAAGTAGCTCGGGATCTTGGAAAGATAACGGGATTCGGGCGGAAGTAAAGAGGCGGTTCTCGAAAGGAGCCTTCAGGAGCTCGGCGTGACGGTGATCCATGCTTATTCCCCACAAGCTAAAGGGCGAGTAGAGCGGTTGTTCGGGACATTTCAGGATCGGGTGATAAAAGAGATGCAGCTGGCAGGCATCAGGAATAAAGACGAGGGGAACGCCTTTCTGAAGACCTACCTGCCTGGCTACAATCGGCGATATCGGGTGTCTGCGGCGAAGGACAGGGATCTCCATCGTTCGTTCAAGAACTATCGGGAGTTGGACCGGATCCTGTCAATTCGGAGCTCAAGAGCCTTGCGGAATGACTTTACCATAGCTCACAACAAAAGACTTTATCAGATCAAAGACAACATCCGGGCCAAGAAGGTCACCGTAGAAGAACGGACAGACGGATCAATGAGGATTCTGCATAACGGGCAACGATTGAGGTACCAGGAGATCACTGTCCGACCAGAGAAAGAACGTAAGGAGTCGCTGAATCTGCACAAGGCTTGGGATAGAGGAAAGCCAACCGGGGCACATCCGTGGAGAGCGCCTCTTAACCTTAATCAGAGAGAAAAGGCAGCGGCGTCTGCCACCCCTTAAAACAGGACATTTCTGCTTGGGGTTGACACTTGACCCAAGAATGTATTGACATTTACCATAAAAATATTTAAATTCAACTATTATGGAAATCAAACTCACACAACTTTCCAGCTGCGCCGGTTGAGCGGCAAAGTTCAGCCTTGCTGAACTGTCCCAGGTCCTGGGACAATTGCCGAAGATCGTTGACCCGAATGTGCTCGTGGACTCTTCGAACGCAGACGATGCGGGTGTATACCGCGTCACGAAGGATCTTGCCATGGTCTTTACGGCTGATTTCTTCACGCCGATCGTCGATGATCCCTACTGGTTCGGAGCGATCGCGGCAGCAAACTCGCTGTCAGACGTCTACGCAATGGGCGGCAGGCCGCTCGTCTCGTTGAATATTGCCGCGCTTCCCGCGGGGCCGGAGTTCGCAGAGATTAACAAGCGGATCATGCAGGGCGGCATCGACAAGATGAGCGAGGCGGGGGTGGCTATTATCGGCGGCCATACGATCAAGGACAAGGAACCAAAATTCGGCTATGCCGTGCTGGGCAGCATTCACCCTGACAAGATTCTCGATAATTCAAAAGCGAATCCGGGTGATGCCCTGATCCTCACCAAGCGGATAGGCACGGGGGTTATCTCAACCGGGATAAAATCGGGAAGATGCAGCGCGGGGACGGCGGATGCGTTCACAAAATCGATGGCAACGCTGAACAAACGGGCGGGCGAGATCATGCTCGAAGTAGGTGTCAGTACTGCCACGGACATCACGGGATTCGGTCTCATCGGCCACCTGATCGAGGTCCTGACGGCGAGCAGCTGTACGGCAAGACTCCACGCCCGCCGGGTGCCTTTTTTCGAGGAGGCGGTGACGATCGCAGGCATGGGTATGATACCGGGCGGCACGAGGGCCAATCAGAAGAGCTATGACCCATTGGTGGAGTGGAGCAGCGATGTGTCCCTGACCGACCAGGTCCTGATGAATGATGCCCAAACTTCAGGAGGGCTGTTGATGTTCGTGCCTCAGGCCGGTAAGAACAAGCTCATTGCGGCCCTTCAGAAAGAGCATATCCTTGCGGCCCATATCGGCGATCTGCTTGAAGGAGAAGAGAAAGGATCGAAGCGGATCTACGTGGTGCAATAAATGGACGCCGCCTTTTTCCTGTTTCTGCTCCTGGTCGGCGTGTCTGTCGGATTTCTCTCGGGAATGCTCGGCATCGGGGGCGGCATCATCATGTTCCCGCTGCTGCTCTATGTGCCGCCGTTCCTGGGACTCAGCGGGATCGATATCAAGAGCATAACCGGCCTCACGATGGTCCAGGGTTTTTTTTCAGCCCTTGCGGCGATGTTCTACTACCACAAAAATGCGCTCGTCAATAAATCCCTCGTCATCACACTCGGGCTTTCCTTGTTTCTGTCGTCATTGATCGGGTCACTGGTTTCGAAGAACGTGCCGGACGGGCCGTTGCTCATGGTCTTCGGGGCACTGGCGTTTATCGCTGCCGTGATGATGCTCATTCCGCGAAGTTATGCGCTGGATGATCTGACCGAAGAGAAGGTGGTATTCCATAAACCCGTCGCGATCGTGATCGGTGTCGTTATCGGCTTTTCCATTGGTCTGGTCGGGCAGGGCGGGGCATTCATACTTATTCCGATGATGCTGTATGTCCTGAAGATACCGCTTCGCGTGGCCCTCGGAAGCACCCTCGCCATCGGGCTGTTCTCTTCATCGGCGGGCCTGGTCGGTAAGGTCGCGACCGGACAGGTGCCGTATCTCATGACACTGCCGCTTATTATCGGTGCGGTCCCTGCTGCACGGTTCGGCAGTATTGTCGGTAAAAAAACCAATACGCGGTTTCTCAAGTGGCTGCTCGCGGCAATCATCTTCGCTACTGCGGTGAAGGTCTGGAGCGCCATTTTTTAGAGCACTCGAAACAGTTTATTATTACGCCTATTTCCTGGAACTCCTCAAAATCATCCTCCCAGCGGATATCGCCACTGAACAGACTTATCTGTACAATGCTTCGTGTTTGATGCTACAATTAATCTAGTTGTTAAAAACTTTTCGTTCTTCCTTCTGCGGGCTCAGAGCTTACGGAGGGTTATTGAATCTTGATTATTAGCCTTTCGTTGTGACCCAGTCGAACCACCAAAAACACTTTTTCAACAGCCTCACAGGGTGAACCGGAGAATGAAACCGTTACTGAAGGCTTCCCACAGGCAATGTGACGACGGAGGAATGCGATGAAACAGATCAATAAAGTGGCTGTCCTTGGGGCGGGAGTAATGGGATCGACCATTGCCGCCCACCTTGCGAATGCCGGCATCCAGGTGCTCTTGCTCGACCTCGTGCCGAAGGAGCCGAACGAGGCGGAGAAAAAAGCGGGCCTTACCTTGAACGATCCCACGGTACGGAACCGGAGCGCAATGACGGGAATGGAAGCGCTCAGGAAAATAAAGCCCGCGGCGTTCTTCCTGCCCGCCTATGCTTCATATATAGAAATAGGTAATTTCGATGACGATATCAAGAGACTTCGGGAGTGCGACTGGGTCATCGAGGTAGTTGTTGAAAAGATGGAGATCAAGAAGCACGTCTTCAGCGAGAAGGTTGCTCCGAACCTGAAAGAGGGCGCCGTTGTTTCCTCCAACACGAGCGGACTTTCCGTGAACGAGATGGCTGAAAGCCTTCCGGATCAGGTTCGAAAAAACTTTCTCGGAACTCATTTTTTCAATCCGCCGCGCTACATGCGACTTCTGGAGATCGTCCCGAGTAAATTCACCGATCCCGACGTGGTCCGGTTCATGGCAGGATTCATTGAGAAGCGCCTCGGGAAGGGGATCGTTTTTGCGAAGGACACGCCGAATTTCATTGCCAACCGGATCGGCGTCTTTTCCATTTTCAACGGCATGCGTCATATGATCGAGATGGGGATGACGGTGGAGGAGGTGGATGCCGTTGCGGGGCCTGCAACCGCCCGCCCCAAGAGCGCCATATTCCGCACCGCTGACCTAGTGGGACTCGATACCATGCAGCATGTGGCGGACAATGCGTATGAAAATCTGGCGAAGGATGAGCAGCGGGAGGTCTTCCGCATGCCGGGCTTTGTCAACGAAATGGTGAAAAAGGGCCTGCTGGGTAACAAGAGCGAGCGGGGATTTTTCAAAAAGGAGATTGGCGAGAACAGTTCCGCATATTTTTACTATGACTATAAGACCGGGGAGTACGCACCGTCCCTGCGGCCCGGGTTCGCATCCGTGGATGCGTCCAAGCCGATCGACGATCCGAGAAAAAGGCTGCCGTCGGTACTATCGGGCGCTGACAACGGGGCCTCGTTCGCCTGGAAGAATTTGCGCGACACCCTGATCTATACCTTCAATCGGATTCCCGAGATCGCAGACGACATCGTCAATATCGACAACGCCATGAAGTGGGGATTCAACTGGGAGCTCGGCCCCTTTGAAATGCTCGATGCCATCGGCGTCAAAAACTTTGTGGAGCGAGCGGAGAAGGACAAGGTTGATGTGCCTGCTGGCCTCAAATCGATCGGACAATTCTACAAGTTCGAGAACAACAACGATCTCTATTACGACATCCTTGCCAAGGGATACCGGGAAGTCCCCAGACCGGCCGGAAATATCACCCTCTCTCTCTTGACAAAGCGCAACCAGGTCGTGGAGAAGAACAGCGGTTCTTCCCTGCTCGACCTCGGGGAAGGTGTCTTCTGCCTCGAATTCCACACCAAGATGAACGCCATCGGCAACGATATTCTATCCATGATCCTCCAGGGGATCAGGCGGACGGAGCAGGACGGCGTGGGTCTCGTCATCGCCAACGAGGGGAGGGTCTTTTCCGCGGGCGCGAACCTGATGCTCATTGCCATGGCCATTGCTGAGGGGGCCTATGACGAGCTCGCCCTTACCATCAAGAACTTTCAGAAGGCGATGATGGCGATCAAGTACTCGAAGATACCGGTGGTTGCCGCCCCCCATAATATGGTCCTGGCAGGTGGGTGCGAGGTTTGCCTCCACGCGGACGCAATGAATCCTCACGCAGAGACATACATGGGACTCGTCGAGGTCGGCGTCGGGCTCATTCCCGCGGGCGGGGGGACCAAGGAGATGGCGATCCGCGCCATAAAATTGGCCGAGGAATATGATACCGACGTCAGCCCGTTCATCTATAAAAACTTTTCGAACATTGCCTTGGCCAGGGTGAGCACGTCTGCTGCCGAGCTTTACGAAATGGGCTATATGCGCCACGGCGACGCCTTCTCCATGGATCCCGACAAAAGGATCTTCGATGCCAAGCAGAAGGCGATCGCCCTCTCGGCCAACTACCGTTCTTCGAGGCCGCTCGTCGACCTGAAGGCCCCGGGAAGGAGCGTTGCCGCCACCATCAAATCGCAGGTATGGAATATGAAGATGGGTGGACAGGTCACGGAGTTTGAAGAGCTTCTTGCGGGCACGATCGCCGACGTCATCACCGGCGGCGATGTTCCCGCCGGCACTCTGATCACTGAAGAATATTTGCTGGACCTGGAGCGGGAGGCGTTCCTCAAAATGTGCGGCCAGAAAAAGACACTCGAGCGGATCCAGCATATGCTGAAGAAGGGGAAGGCGCTTCGGAATTGAAAGCCCGAACCAAAGCCTTGGAACCGCGAGGACGCGAAGGTCGCGAAGAAAATCTTTAATTCTCTGTTTTAAACCGGGAAGAATCTTTTGCCTTCCTTCGTGTTCTTCGCGCCTTCGCGGTAATTGGTTTTGCTTTTCAAGTTTGAACTGAGTAGTTATTGAGATACATAAGAAACAAACGGAGGATACCGATGAGAACCGCATATATCCTGGCCGCCTACCGTACCCCCAGCGGCAAGGCGAAAAAAGGTCACTTAAGGGACGTAAGGCCCGACGATCTGGCAGCGGCTGCGTTGAAAGGGCTGCTGGACAGAACGGCCATCGACCCGCTGCTGGTTGAGGACGTTATCATGGGGTGCGCATTCCCGGAAGGGGAGCAGGGGATGAACATGGCGCGGGTCGCGGCATTGAGGGCCGGGATCCCCTACCAGGTGCCGGCCCAGACCGTCAATCGCTTCTGCTCGTCCGGACTGCAGACGATAGCCTCGGCCGCGGAGCGGATCATGGCGGGGTTTGCCGATTGCATCATCGCAGGCGGCGCGGAAAGCATGACCATGGTCCCCATGGGGGGGAACAAGTACAGCGTCAATCCGTCATTGCAGGCCTCCTGGCCGGAATCGTTTACTACCATGGGGATCACCGCCGAGCTGGTGGCGGACAAATACCATGTCTCCCGGGAAGACCAGGATATCTTCGCAACAGCGAGTCATGTCCATGCCGCGGCTGCCATTGAGCAGGGAAAGTTTCGCGGGGAGATCATCCCGGTCGAGGTTGAAAACTGCGCCCTGGTCAACGGCAAAATTAAAAGGGAGAAAACGCTCGTTAGTATCGATGACGGTGTACGGAGGGAGACGACCCCGGAAATCCTGGCAAAACTGAAGCCTGCTTTCAAGGTGAACGGTACGGTCACGGCCGGCAATTCGTCGCAGATGACCGACGCAGCCGCAGCAGCGATGATCGTCTCCGAAGAGTTCCTGAAGAAGTACGGGAAATCCCCCCTGGCCCGGTTTGTATCCTTTGGCGTGAAGGGAGTGCCGCCGGAGATCATGGGAATCGGACCGATCGAGGCCGTCCCGGTTGCCCTGAAGCTCGCCGGTCTGAAGCAGGACGACATCGGTCTCATCGAATTCAATGAGGCCTTTGCCGCCCAGTCTCTCGCGTGCATCAGGGTCCTCGGACTGAATCCGGCCTTGATCAATGTGAACGGTGGTGCGATCGCCCTGGGGCACCCCCTGGGGTGCACCGGCGCCAAGCTCACCGCAACCCTTCTTCACGAGATGCAGCGTATCAATGTCCGCTACGGCATGGTAACCATGTGTATAGGCGGCGGCATGGGGGCCGCGGGGATCTTTGAGAAGATGTAATAATGATGAAAACTAGCCAGAACCAAAATCTTTGAACTGCGAAGACACTAAAGGACGTGAAGGACATCAAAAACAAAAGAGATTTTTTCTCTAACTCAAGATTTATAAGATCTTCTTCGCGCTCTTCGCGCCTTCGCGGTAAAATTCTTCTCGTTGTTGAGGTTGGCCTGAGTAGTCATAAAAGACAGGAGAGGTGGATACCATGACCGCGAAACTCTTCAAAGGTGCCGAGTACCTGATTGCCGAGGCGACCAAGGACGATGTCTTTACACCCGAGGACTTCACCGACGAGCAGAAACAGATCGGCGAGACCACTGCACAGTTTGTCCTGAATGAGGTCGTCCCTCGCCAGGAGGAGATCGAGAAACACAATTTCGACCTCGTGGTCCAGTTGATGAAACGGTGCGGCGAGCTTGGGCTTCTCATGATTGATGCCCCTGAGGAGTACGGCGGTCTCGAACTTGACAAAGCGACCAGCATGCTGGTGGCGGAGAAGATCTCGACTGCCGGTTCTTTTTCCGTGACCTATTCGGCGCATACGGGTATCGGTACGCTCCCGCTCGTCTATTATGGGACTAAAGAACAAAAGGAAAAATATCTGAGGAAGATCATCAGCGGCGAGTGGGTTGCTGCCTACTGCCTGACCGAACCGGACTCCGGCAGCGATGCACTCGGGGCCAAGACCTCAGCAGTCCTCTCCGCTGACAAAAAATACTATCTCCTGAACGGCACAAAGCAGTTCATCACCAACGGGGGTTTCGCCAACCTCTACACGATCTTTGCCAAGGTAGACAAGGAACACTTCACCGCGTTCCTCGTGGAAAGGACGACCGAGGGGCTGTCTATTGGACCGGAGGAGAAGAAGCTCGGGATCAGGGGCACCTCCACCACGCAGATCGTTCTCGAGAATGCCAAAGTGCCGGTGGGAAACCTGCTCGGCACGATCGGCAAGGGCCACAAGATAGCCTTCAACGTCCTCGACGTGGGCCGCTTCAAGCTCGGCGCGGGAGTTACCGGGGCCGCGAAGCACGCCCTTGGCGAAGGGATCAAATACGCTGTTGTCAGAAAGCAGTTCGGCGTCCCCATCGCAAGCTTCGGCGCGATCAAAGAGAAGATAGCCGATCAGACAGCCGCGATCTTTGCCTCGGAATCGCTCGTCTACCGCCTCGCCGGGATGATCGACAATAAACTGGCCACCATTGCAAAGGACACCCCCAACTACTACGAGGTCTACCAGAAGGGGATCGAGGAGTATGCCATCGAGTGCGCCATTGCCAAGGTGTTCTGCAGCGAGGTCCTTGCCGACGTGGTGGACGAGGTGGTTCAGATCTTCGGCGGCTACGGGTTCATCGAGGACTACCCGGCGGAGAGGTTCTATCGCGATGAACGGATCAACAGGATCTTCGAGGGAACGAACGAGATCAACCGCCTCCTGATCCCCGGCATGATCCTGACGCGGTCCCTGAAAGGGGAGCTTCCGCTGCAGCGTGAGGCGATGAAGGCGATCGAAGCCCTCACGTCCCCCTTGCTCGAAGAGGCCGGCGACAGAGGTCCCTTTGGCGCGGAAAAGACGCTCTTCGCCAATTTGAAAAAGATCTTCCTGGTGATCGCGGGGAGCGGCGTACAAAAATTTATGGCCACCATCAAGGACGAGCAGGAGGTCCTCCTGGCAATCGCCGATATTGCCATCAATATTTTTGCCATCGAGAGTTCGATCCTGCGTGCTGAAAAGATCATGCCGAAGCTGAGCGATGTAAAAAAAGGGGTCGTCACAGCGGCAGTGAAAGTCTTTACCTTCAACGCCGTAGAGCGGACCTCTACCGCCGCACGAAAGGCGGCCTACTTCATCGAGGAGGGGGACAACCTGGCCGTGCTGCTCGGCGGCATCAGACGGTTTACCAAATACGACGCCACTGGTCTTCTCCAAGCGAAGCGCCGGGTGGCTGACGCCGCCATTGAGGCGGAGAAGCATATTTTTTAGCTCCAAAGCGGTTTATCTCGTCATCATATATTTGCAATGAGTCATAAGTGCGATATAATGCCAAATAGATTGCCGCGCAAGGCGTACTGTGTGAGGTGAGTGCTGATGAAAGATGTCTCTGCCGCGACCACTACGGCTCCCACGATTTTATCCAGGCTGGCAATATATATTGTCATGATTGCCTGGATCATTCTCGGAATTTACGTCCTTCTCTTCACCCAGGGCGAAGGGGCCATGCTTCGCATTGTGCAATTCTTTCTTTCGACGGAGGATTCAGGAGTGAGGTTCCGCGCACTCATTCTTCTGGCGCCTTTTGCTCTTACGGTTATAAGCTATCTCATCAATGAAAGGGCAAAGCTCTTTCAGAAGACCCTGTTGGCGGAAGGCGAACTGAGGTCTCTCTTTAAAGAGCTGGTCCTTGCCTTTGCAAATGCCCTGGACGCCAAAAGTCCATGGACGATGGGCCATTCAGAAAGGGTCGCATTTTTCGCGCTCGAAATCGCAAAAGAAATGCAATTCAACGAGTATGACATGGAAATGCTGAAGATCGGGAGTTTGCTTCATGACATCGGAAAACTCGGGACCTATGACGTCATCCTCGAAAAGACAGAGCCCCTGACAGAGAAGGAATGGGAACTCATCAAGATGCATCCGGCGAAGGGGGCCGACATACTCAACCCTGTCGGGCAGCTTCGGCAGGTGATCCCGATAATTAAATATCATCATGAAAGGTTCGATGGCACGGGGTATCCTGAAGGACTTAAAGACCAAGATATTCCCCTTTCAGCGAGAATACTTTGCGTGGCCGATTCATTCGATTCATTGATCGCCGACAGGCCTTACAAACGTGCAATGGAAAGGAAGCAGGCTATTGCTCATGTTAAGCAAAATGCAGGTACGCAGTTCGATCCGGACGTCGTGAAGGCATTTCTGAAGGTTTTTGATTCATCGAACAGTCAAGCCTGATCTGCTATATCCGGAACATATATCGTTGATATTTGTATTATCGCGCGGGGATCGTTGCCTTCGCCAAAGCGGCTGAGGTCGGGTCATCTATACCGTTGATAGGAAGCATTTTAAGGACATTGATGGTATCGAGATGATGCATCCATAATTCCAATCAGGAGCACTCCATGGAAGCCACGCGGGAGATATACTGGAACGTCGGGCACGGGGTCATACTGCCGATGTACTTCTTTGCCTTTATTGCCATCGCGGTGTTTCTCTATGGATTTTACCGGCGCTTTGCCACTTACAAACTGGGAAAGACACTGAACAGGCTCGACCGCCTGCCGGAACGAATCTTCCTGCTTATGAAAAATACGTTTGCCCAGACGCAGGTGCTTCGGGTGTTCGGCCCCGGCTCTCTCCATGCCCTCTTTTTCTGGGGCTTCGGCCTTCTCTTTATCGGCACACTTCTCATCATGGCCCAGGTTGACTTCACCCAACCAATCTTCGATTGGATGTTCCTCAAAGGGACCTTCTATAAATTGTTTTCCCTGGTCCTCGATGTGTCCGGCTTTGTTGCGCTGGTCGTGCTCGGAGGGCTTCTCGTGCGCCGTTTTTTCGTAAAGCCGGAAGGACTGGAGACGATCCTCGATGATTATATAGTGCATGCGCTGCTGTTTGCTATCCTGTTGACCGGCTTCGTTGTCGAAGGGCTGCGCATCGCCGATACCGAGCTCGTGACCAATCCAGGGCTGGCGCTTTTCTCTCCTGTCGGCAGGCTCTTCGGGAAGCTCTTCTTTCTCGGAATGAAAGCCGAGGCCCTGTCCCGTGCTCACAAGATACTCTGGTGGGTCCACTTTTTTCTGAGCATGGGCTTCATCGTCATCATCCCGTTCACCAAGCTGCGCCACATCTTTACCACATCCACCAATTACCTGTTCACCGACCTTTCGCCCAAAGGCAGCATCTCCACCATCAATTTGGAGGATGAAGGCGCAAAACAGTTCGGCGCGGCAAAAGTCAGCGACCTCGCATGGAAGGATATCTTCGATGCCGATTCCTGTACCACCTGCAAGCGCTGCCAGGAACGTTGTCCGGCCTACGCCACCGGCAAGCCCCTTTCTCCCATGAAAGTCGTGAAGCAGATCGGAGAAATGGCCTTTACCAATCCCCAGGGAGGTCTGATCGAAACGATCACCGAGGAGGTCCTCTGGGAGTGCACCACATGCTTCGCCTGTCAGCATATCTGCCCGGCAAATATCGAACACGTGAACAAGATTCTCGAGATGCGCAGGAACCTGTCACTCATGCAGGGGGTCTTCCCCGGCGACGAGGTGCGGACTGCGGTCAACGATATCGAGGTTAACGGAAATCCATTCGGGCTGGCCTACGCAGCCCGGGGAGAATGGGCCGATAGACTCGACGTGAAGATCATGGATCAGGACAGCAACGTGGATATTCTTTACTTCGTCGGTTGTTACGCTTCTTTTGACAAGAGAAACCGTGAAGTTGCCCGGAGTTTCATCAAGATCTGCAACGCAGCGGGAATCCGGGTCGGCATTCTCGGCAAAGAGGAGAAATGCTGCGGCGAGCCGCCAAGGAAGCTGGGGAACGAGTATCTCTACCAGATGGTAGCTACAGGGAACATCGAGCGGATCAAGGCCTACGGCGTCAAAAAGATCGTCACTACATGCCCCCACTGTTTCAACACACTGGCGAGAGATTACAGAGACCTGGGGATGGATGTCAATGTCGAGCATTACAGCACCTATATCAACGGGCTGATCAACAACAACAGACTCAACATAAAACCATCAACCTTCGATTTCACCTATCACGACTCATGCTACCTGGGACGCTACATGGATATCACCACCGAGCCGCGCGCCGTGCTGAAGGCGGCCGGCGGCAGGATCTCGGAGATGGAAAAGTCCGGGTATGCGGGCTTCTGCTGCGGAGGGGGCGGCGGCCTGATCCTGGCGGAAGAGAAGCTGGGAACGAGGATCAACGCGGCGCGGGTAACCATGGCCCAGGAAACCAGGGCGTCGCTCCTTGTCTCCAACTGTCCCTTCTGCCTCACCATGTTCGAGGATGGGATAAAGATCAATAACTGTGAAGACAAATTGAAGGCGCTTGATCTGGCCGAGCTTGTCGCGGCAAGGATTGTTACAAGTTAAATTCGATGTAAAAATGGAAAGGGAATTCAAAGCCTTTTTTGCCGCGGATGGACACGGATTGAAAAAAATGAGGACCATGAGCAGAGCTTTATCCGTGTTCATCAGTGTGAATCCGTGGCTAATCAAATTTGCTTTTGGTTTCAGCTTGTCCGGATTAGGAGAATGAAATGAAGATACTGGTTTGCATCAAGCAGGTGCCTGACATGGCATCCCGCTTCAGGGTAAACGGGGAAGGTATCTGGTATGACGAGACCGATCTTGCCTTCAAGATGAACGAGTATGATGAGTATGCCGTTGAGCAGGCGGTCCAGGTCAAGGAGCAGCTTGGCAACACGCCGGACATTACTGTTCTCTCCATCGGCCCTGACCGGATCGTTGAAATGATCAAGAAGGCCTTGGCCATGGGGTGCGACCGTGGGGTCCATATTCAGGACAATGCCTCCTTTCGGAAAGATCCATGGCAGATCGCTACGGCCATCGCAGGCTTTAGCCGCGACAAGAATTTTGACCTGATCTTCACCGGGATGCAGTCGCAGGACCGGGGTTCCAGCCAGGTTGGGGCCTTCGCAGCCGAACTCCTTGGCATTCCGTGCGTCACAACCGTGGTCGGGTTTGCCTTTGCCGACGGGATTGTCACAGCAAAGCGGGAACTTGAGGGGGGCGTGAAAGCGGTTGTGAAGATCAGACCGCCGGCACTGTTTACCTGTCAGCTCGGACTCAATACGCCCCGCTATCCGACCCTTCCCAATATCATGAAGGCTAAAAAGAAGGATCTCCTCTCGTTCCCGATTGCCGAGTTCCTTAAGGAGAAGGAGATGATTTCCACCGCAAGCGTATATCCGCCGGCTAAGAAGGGGAGCGGCATCGTTCTCGAAGGGGATGTAAATGAGATGGCAGGCAAGCTTGTCGGCATTCTGAAAGAGAAAACCAAGGTCGTGAGATAGCAACTAAGTTTAATATTCTCAAGACAGGAAGAAAATAAAGAAGCTTTTTGCCACGGATTAACACGGATTGACACTGATTGAAACAAAAAGACAGTACAAATTTTATTTTTATCCGTGTTCATCAGTGTGCATCCGTGGCCAATATGCTTTTGTTTCTTAGTTTCGAGTTGTCCGGATCAGGAGGATCGATATGAAAGCACTGCTCATTTGCGAATACCGGGAAGGGAAACTCCTCGATTCCAGCTACGAACTGACGGCCTTTGCCGACAAACTGGGCGCTGACAAGGCAATGGTCCTGATAGGGAAAGAATCGGAAGCCCCCCGGGTCAATGCGAAAGTTTACCTGGCCGATGCCGTGAAGTACGGTGAATATAACCCGGACCTGCACAAAAGGATCATACTCGAAGCAGTCAAGAGGGAAAACCCGGACGCTATCGTCTTCCTCCATTCATCGTATGGCTGGGACCTGGCCCCGCGAGTGGCCGCGGCCCTGAAGGTCGGCCAGGTTTCCGAGATCACGGGTATCAAAGAAGGAAAATTCGAAGTCAGCCTCTGCAATGCAAAGTTGAGGCGGATCGTCACCCCGCAGACGGAGAAGGTGGTCCTCACCATTCAAGCCGGGGCCTTCAACGCTGCCGGAGAACCGCAGGGGAAGGCGCAGCTGGAAACGATCGATCTTGCCGACGCGGCTTCGCCCCTGGAGTTCATCGGATATGAGCCGGCGCAGAAAAAGGAAGTGGATTTGGCCCGGGCAGAGGTGGTCGTCAGCGCTGGTCGGGGAATCGGTAAAAAAGAAAATGTAGCGATCATCGCAGCCCTCGCCAAGGCACTCGGGGGCGAGCTGGGTGCGAGTCGGCCGGTGGTCGATGCGGGATGGGTCGAACACGGCCGTCAAGTCGGGACCACCGGTCAGATCGTGGCGCCGAAGCTCTACGTAGCATGCGGCATTTCCGGGGCAATTCAGCACCTGGCAGGAATGAAAAAATCGGAGTTTGTGGTTGCCATCAACAAGGACAAGGACGCCCCCATCGGCGAAGTGGCGGACGTGCTGGTGGTGGCTGATGTGATGCAGTTCGTGCCTGCCTTAACGGCAAAACTCCAAAAATGATAACGTCGAAAAAACTCAAAAATCCACCGCCGAGGCGCTGAGACGCCGAGAAGAACCTGGCTAAATTCAAGACTTTTCTCTGTGACTCTGCGTCTCTGCGGTTAAGAAATGCCTTTGTACGAGACATCACTGGCTTTGCTCTCCCTACGACTGCGTTGATTTGTTCTACTGCTGAACCTTTAATTTCTTCATCTCTTCATCCCGGAGGATCCTCCGCAGTACCTTGCCCACAAGCGTCTTCGGGAGCTGGCTCCGGAACTCAACTTCCTTCGGGACCTTGAACTTCGAGAGCTGATCCCTGCAAAATTGAATGATCTCCTCCGCCGTGGCGGTCTCTCCTTCTTTGAGCACGATGTATGCTTTGATCTTCTCGCCGAGGAATTCTTCGTGAGGAATGCCCACAACGACGGCTTCCTTTACCTTGGGGTGCATGAACAGGACCTCCTCGATCTCCCGGGGATAGACATTCTCGCCCACGGTCTTGATCATGTCCTTGATCCTGTCGACAATATAGAAGAAACCGTCGTCGTCCATTTTCGCGATGTCTCCCGTGTGGAGCCAACCGCCTCGGAGGGTGCGGGCCGTTTCATCGGGATTGTTCCAGTAACCTTTCATCACTTGCGGACCTTTGAGCACGAGCTCGCCGGTTTCGCCCACAGGCATTTCTGCTTTACCGGTCTCGATGTCAACGATCTTTGCCTCCGTGTCCGGAAACGGCAAACCGATGCTTCCCATCTTCCGCGTGCCGAAAATGGGATTGCAGTGGGTAACGGGGGAGGCCTCAGACAGGCCATAGCCTTCCACGATCCGTGCCTTGGTCAGATGTTCGAACCGTTCCTGCACCTCGTGCATGAGCGGGCCGGCGCCGCAGATTGCCGCCTTAATCGACGTAAGGTCATAGTTATGGATCCCGGGATAGTTTTCAATCGCCAGGTACATTGCCTGGATGCCCGGGAAGATCGTGGGCCGATATTTGTTGATGAATTGGAGCACCTCCCTTGCATGGAACTTGGGGAGAAGGATCAGTCGAGCGCCGATGAGCACGGCGAGGTTCATCGCAGTGGTCATTCCGTAGACATGAAAAAAGGGAATGACCGCCAGGACCCGCTCTTCTCCCTCCTTGCGGACGGTGAGCCAGGCCCTGTTCTGCACGGCATTTGCAACAAGATTCCGGTGTGTCAGGATCGCCCCCTTGGGCGTACCGGTCGTGCCCCCGGTATACTGCAGAATCGCGCTGTCTCCGGGAGAAACTTCGGCGTTTACCGGTGTTGTCCGTGCTTTGCTTATCACGGATAAAAAGTCATAGATCGGCGGTACCCGATTCACGCGCACCCACTGCCTTTCGATCCTCGCTTTGATCGGATAAAGCAGGTTCAGCGGGAAGGGCAGATAGTCTTTGATACCGCAGAGAATGAGCTTTTTAACGCCCGTCTTGGAAAGGACAGGGGAGATAACGGGGTAGAACATGTCCACAGCAACAAGCGTTTCAGCTGCGCTGTTCTTGAGCTGTACTTCGAGCTCGTGCGCATGATAAAGGGGATTGGTGGCAACGGCAACGGCGCCGCTTCTGAGTGTTCCATAATAGGCGATGACCATCTGCGGGATGTTCGGGAGCATGAGGGCCACCCGATCGCCCTTGTTTACTCCAAGCCCTGCAAGCGCATTGGCGAACCTGTTCACGAGCGCATCAAGCTGCCCATAGGATATCTTTTTCCCGTAAAAGATGAGCGCGGTATGGTCCGGAAACTTGGACGCGGTGCTGGACAGGACCTCTCCCAGGGTAATATCGGGATACTCCAGGTGTGCGGGAATTCCCGCTTCATAAAAACGTGTCCAGGGATGTCCTGAATATGACGGGACGGCTTCCATTGGCTGTCTCCTCGGCCGTGCTGGTTTCAAGACCCGTGAATGGCGACTGCTAATCATGGGTGTTTTCTTTGCTTGGAATAATGCGGACGGATGACAAAAAGGCCCTCTTGCAACTATAGCAAAAAGAGCATGGATGTGCCACGAATTCTGCATGGAGAGCCACTTCATAATTTCTTGTCATTCTCTATAATTGGTGATATTCTCGGCGGGCGCAGTAATATTTACTGTTAAAAATTTCCGGACTAACTTTGAATGGCTGATGTTCATGCAGAAAGAACGGTGAATACCGGTACTTCTATAAATATGAAGAAAGACGTCATCATCATCGGCGCTGGAGCATCAGGTCTCTTGTGCTCTATTGAATGCGGCAAGCGCGGCCGGTCTGTCCTGGTGATCGACCATACTGAACGAACGGGCTCGAAGATTCGCGTCTCCGGCGGTGGACGCTGCAATTTCACGAACCTGAACATCACACCTGACCACTATCTTTCCCGGAACCTTCACTTCTGCACGTCGGCAATCGCCCGCTTCACGCCCCGGGATATCCTTTCACTTGTTGAGAAGCACCATGTCGCGTATTACGAAAAAGAGCAGGGCCAGATGTTCTGCGTCAAGAGCGCCCGGGAGATCATTACCGCGCTTGAACAGGAGTGTAGCCAGGCGGGCGTAGAGATACGGCTCTCCTGCCGCGTATCGGATATCAGCCATGCAAAAATGTTCACGGTTGCAACGAGCGAAGGGGTGTTCTCGTCGGATTCGCTGATCATTGCCACCGGAGGGCTTTCCTATTCCAAGCTGGGAGCAAGCGGCTTTGGACTCGAAGTGGCGAGGATGTTCAAGCTCAGGGTCACACAGGTCAAGCCGGCGCTCGTTCCCTTCGTGCTTCAGGGCCGGGACCAAAGGGTCTTCAAGGGACTGGCAGGCATTGCCATTGCCGCCGCTGTTTCCATAGGCAGAAAAAAAATTCGAGGGAACATTCTCTTCACCCACCGGGGACTGAGCGGGCCTGCCGCGCTCCAGGCGTCGCTTTACTGGGAGCCCGGAGAGCCGTTGCTGATCGATCTTCTCCCTTCACTGGATATCGACGGAGTCTTTCTGTCCGCGCGGCAGAGCAAGATGGAACTGCATACCCTGCTTGCGGGACATCTCCCCAAGCGGTTCGTCCAGACCTGGTGTGATCATATGGTCATCTCGAAACCGGTCAATCAATGTTCTGATAAGGAACTGAGGAGTATCGCAGAAGGTCTTCATACCTGGAGGATTGTCCCCAAAGGAACTGAAGGGTATGATGTTGCAGAGGTGACGGCTGGCGGTGTGAATACTGACGAGCTGTCCTCAAAGACCATGGAGTCAAAGAAGATACCGGGTCTTTATTTCATCGGCGAGGTGGTTGACGTGACCGGATTGCTGGGAGGCTACAATCTCCACTGGGCCTGGGCCTCCGGGTACGCTGCGGGGCAATTTGCTTAAGGAGTCACGGGATGATAGCTTTTCCTGCTGTGAGCAGCAGTAGCGGCGCTTCCGATATCGTTGTCACTCAGTAAGTATTGATGATTTCGAATTAAAAGGAAAAAACAATGACCCAGGTTGAAATGAAAAAGTTCATTCACCGTGCACTCGAAATGAATGACTTGGATGCCGTTGTCTTACTTGTTCAGAAAAACAGAAAGGCGCTAAGTCTGCTCATCCGCATGGCATACGACAAGGAAACCCTTGTGGGATGGCGTGCGATAAAGGCGGTAGGTCGTATTGCGAATGTGTTAGTTAATGCCGAGCGCGAATTCCTGCGCATTGCCGTGAGGAAGCTTCTGTGGTCTCTGTCTGATGAATCCGGCGGCATTGGCTGGGCTGCGCCCGAACTGTTGGGTGAGATCGTGCAGTCCGATCCGGAAGGTTTTGCCGATATAATACCTCTTATCGCCGAGGTTTATGGTATCGAAGAACAGACATTCAGGCCAGGAGTGATGTATGCCCTGGCGCGGGTTGCCGAGGTCTCCCCTGAAATAATCGTGAACTATCAAAAAATTATCATCAGATCTCTCTTGGACACAAACCCGCTAATAAGAGTTTATACGCTTGAATTGATTGGTCTATTATGGCCTGTTGTCTGCAACAAAAACCTATGGAGCATGGATTATAAAAAAAAGATACAGAATGTTGTAAATAACATGAAAAATGATAAAAAAGTGGCATGGATTTATAAAAATAGTGACTTTATTGATATTGAGGTGGGAGAATATGCCTCAATTTTGGCAAAAAAATTAAAAATTATATAAAGTAAATAGTTATTTGTTTTTTTCACAATACTTGACAATGAATCGCTCATATTTTATAATATACATGTTATTAACATTGAGGTGATTATGGGAACTGCAACAAAAAAAGATTATTATGAAATACTGGGTGTTAAAAAGGGTGCTACTGAAGCGGAATTGAAGAAAGCTTTTAGAAAACTCGCGAGGAAGTATCATCCTGATGTCAATCCCAGCGACAAGACCGCAGAAGCTAAGTTCAAGGAGATGAATGAGGCCTACGAAGTCCTTTCTGATCCAAAGAAGAGGCAACAGTACGATCAGTTCGGGCACGCAGCGTTCGATGCAGGTTTTGGTCAGGGTCCTGGCCCGGGTCAGGGGTTTGAAGGCTTCTCGCAAGGCGCGGATTTTTTCAGGAGCGGTGGTGGAGCCGGGTTTGAGGACATTTTTGGTAATATATTCGGCAACAGAGTAAAGCCCAGGGGACCGACTAAAGGTGAAGATATTACCTATGCCGTTGAGGTCGATCTTGAGGATGCGATCTTCGGCCGTACTATGCAGGTCGACCTTCAACGAGCCGTGACTTGCTCAACATGCGGCGGCTCAGGTTCTCAGCCGGGCACATCTCGTAGAACATGCCCAACCTGTATGGGCTCGGGGAGCATTGCCCAAGGTAAAGGATTTATGCAAATCGCCCAGACCTGCCCCACCTGTGGCGGAGAGGGGACGATCAATCCGAATCCCTGTCGGACCTGCGGGGGCAATGGCGTTGTCCAAAAAACAGAGCGAATCAATGTTAAGATACCGCCCGGAGTTGACAATGGTTCCAAGGTGCGTGTTGCGGGCATGGGCGGACCGGGCGAACGGAGCGGGCCTGCGGGAGATGTTTATATTGTCACGAAGGTAAGGCCCCATGGGTATTTTGAGCGCAAGGGCGATAATCTTTATTCCGAGGCGAAAGTAACGATGAAAGAGGCGGTATTCGGAGACAAGATAGAGATCCCGACCGTGGACGGCATGGTCTGGCTCACCTTACCTCAGGGAGTGCAGACCGGGCAGCAGCTCAAGTTGAAAGGGAAAGGCGTTCCTCACTTTGGCGGAGGGGGAGTGGGAGACCATTATGTAACGATCAAGGTAGTTACGCCGACCGCTCTTCCAGAACGCGGGAAGGAACTTCTTCTCGATATTGACAAACTGCATCCAACCGAACCGAGGAAGGACATAACGTTCAGAGGATTCAGGAAGAGATGAAGGACGAGGGACGACGGATGAGAGATGATAGACGAGGGATGGAGGATGTAATGTATTATGCGTACGCCGTCCAAGTGAGCGAAGCGAACGATTGTCTATCGTCCCCCATGCAGTTCGTGCGAACGATCGTTCATCGTGATTTGCAGCGAGGTATTTATGGTTGCTCGTGAACATAGGCTGTTTATGATCAGCGTGGTCTCGGAAATGCTCGGTATTCATCCGCAGACGCTCCGGATCTATGAGCGCGAGGGGTTCATCAAACCTAAACGGAGCGGGGGAAACACAAGACTCTATTCCGAGGAGGACGTGGAGAAGCTTGAGATGATCCTGAGGCTCACACGCGAGCTTGGTGTGAACCTTGCCGGGGTCGAGGTGATCCTATCTATGCGCGAGAAGATGGCGCAGATGCAACGCGAGACGGGGGATGCGATCAGGCAGCTGCACGATGAACTTGAACGCGAGATCCGGCGCAGGGAAGAGATGAAAACTGCCATCGTTCCGGCGAGAAGGATCGTGGTGATGAGAGAGTGACGAGGACGGAGGGATGAAGGTCGAGGGAGGCAGTAAGTAAGTACGAAGTAAAATCTTACACAGTCCGTCGTCCTAGTGAGCGAAGCGAACGGTCTTTTATCGTCCATCAGGAAGCTTGTGCGAACCTCATCCTTCATGATTCACAGACGGAGGTTATTATGGCGCGTCTTGACAAATTTACGTTAAAATCCCAGGAAGCGGTGCAGGCGGCTCAGGAACTGGCCGGAAAGCTCCGCCATCAGCAGATCGAGAGCGAACACCTGCTGCTCGCACTCATTGACCAGCCGGAGGGCGTGGTGGTCCCCATTTTGAAGAAGCTGGGATCGGACCCAGGCAGGATCAAGATTGATATCGACGGGGCGCTCAACAAACTGCCGAAGGTGGAGGGTCTGGTACAGACCTATCTTTCGCCTCGGCTTAATAAGTTATTCGAGCGGGCCGAGCTGGTCGCGGAGCGGCTCAAGGACGAGTATATCAGCACCGAGCACCTCTTGATCGCTGCTGCGGACGGCGACGGAGCAGCGCGGGACATCCTTTCCCGCCACGGCGTCACGAAGGACAAAATATTCACGGTCCTCATTGATATCCGCGGTTCACAGCGGGTAACGGACCAGAACCCTGAAGATAAATATCAGGCCCTTGCCAAATATGGCAGGGACCTAACCGACATGGCGCGGCGCGGCAAACTTGATCCTGTGATCGGCAGGGATGAAGAAATACGTCGTGTGGTGCAAGTGTTGTCGCGGCGCACGAAGAACAATCCTGTGCTGATCGGTGAGCCCGGTGTGGGGAAGACCGCCATTGCCGAAGGGCTTGCGCAGCGAGTCGTAAGCGGCGATGTGCCCGAGGGGCTCAAAGACAAACGGGTGATCGCCCTTGATATGGGAGCACTGATCGCCGGCGCAAAGTACCGCGGCGAGTTCGAGGACCGGTTGAAGGCCGTGCTGAAGGAAGTGACCGAGGCGAGCGGTGAGGTCATCCTGTTCATCGACGAGCTGCACACCGTGGTCGGGGCCGGTGCGGCTGAAGGCGCCATGGACGCCTCGAACATGCTCAAACCCGCGCTTGCGCGCGGTGAGCTCAGGTGCGTGGGCGCCACCACCTTGAACGAATACCGCAAGTACATCGAGAAGGACCCGGCGCTCGAGCGTCGGTTCCAGCCGGTGATGGTGCGTGAACCTTCCGTGGAGGACACCATCTCCATCCTGCGGGGCCTCAAGGAACGGTACGAGGTGCATCACGGGGTAAAAATCAAGGATTCGGCGCTCGTGAATGCCGCGGTCCTTTCACACAGGTACATAGCAGACCGGTTTTTACCGGACAAGGCCATTGATCTCATCGATGAAGCCGCGTCACGGCTTCGCATGGAGATCGACAGCATGCCCACGGAGCTCGATGAAGTGGAGCGCAGGATCAGGCAACTCGAGATAGAGCGCGAGGCCGTGAAGAAGGAGCAGGACCCGGCATCGCGAGAGCGGCTGGCGAAGATCGAAAAGGAGATCGCCGAGCTTTCGGAGAAACGAAGCGGCCAGCGGGCGCAGTGGCAGTCGGAAAAGGCCGGGATACAGAAGATACGGACCATCAAGGAACAGATCGAGCAGGCCAGGATCGATGCAGATAAGGCTGAGCGTGAGGGCAACCTGGGTCGCGCCGCCGAGCTGCGCTACGGCAAGTTGCTCGAGCTCCAGAAGCAGCTCGAAACAGAATCCGGGAAATTGGCAGACGTTCAAGAGCATCAAAAGATATTGAAGGAAGAAGTGGACGACGAGGATATTGCGGAGATCGTGTCCAAGTGGACCGGGGTTCCGGTGACCAGGATGCTCGAGGGCGAGATGCACAAGCTCCTGCATATGGAAGACCGGCTGCGCATGAGGGTTGTAGGACAAGACGAGGCCATCCTGTTAGTGTCCGACGCAGTACGCAGGGCGCGGGCAGGAATCCAGGACCCGAACCGGCCGATCGGAAGCTTCATCTTCATGGGCCCCACAGGCGTGGGGAAGACCGAACTCGCGCGGGCTCTTGCCGAGTTCCTCTTCGACGACGAGCAGGCCATGATCCGCATCGATATGTCCGAGTACCAGGAACGCCACACTGTCTCGCGTCTCATCGGCGCGCCGCCGGGATACGTGGGATATGATGAAGGCGGCCAATTGACCGAGGCGGTGCGCAGGAGGCCTTACTCGGTGATACTGTTCGACGAGATCGAGAAGGCTCATCCTGAGGTCTTCAATGTGCTGTTGCAGTTGCTCGACGACGGCAGGCTTACAGACGGCCATGGCCGGACCGTTGATTTTAAAAATACCGTGGTGATCATGACCTCGAACATCGGGAGTCAGTATATTCAGGAGCTGCAGAACGACGAGGAGGAGATGCGGCGCAGGGTGATGGATGCCATGCGTCAGCACTTCAGGCCCGAGTTCTTGAACCGAGTGGACGATACGGTCATTTTCCACCCCCTTGACGCGGAGGTGCTGAAAAAAATCGTCACGATCCAGGTGGGGCTGGTGCAGAAGCGGCTGGCGGACAAAAAGATCGAGATCGAGCTTACCGACGGTGCGAAGGAACTGCTTGCCGAAGAAGGATTCGACCTGGTCTACGGGGCGCGGCCGCTCAAGCGAGTGATCCAGAGGGACGTGCTGAACCCACTCGCATCGAAAATCCTCTCCGGCGATGTAAAGGAAGGTTCCAGGATCGTTGTCGACAAGAGCGGTAGGAAGTTGGTGTTCAGAGCGGAAGCCCATACGGTCGGTGTGGAGTGATTGATCCGGGAAACCAAGGCGTTAGGTCCCGTTGAATCTATCGGAAAATGGAATTTTGCCGAGCCTCTTTAAAGAGGAGGCCGTTTTATTCAGAAGACAGTGGCTCCCGCATTACTTCAGTATGGAAGCGAGGGATACAATGAATACTGAAATAAAAATAATTCTGGTGAGATAACGAATAATGTGGTATATTCTTCACTATGATATGCTAATCCTTGTATAATGCAGGTTGGCGATGCTGAAACGGAAAATTATGAAAGAAAATAAGAGTAAGCGGACCACACCCGAACGCGACTATAAAACACTTTTTTACCAAAAGCTCACTGATACCCACCTGTTCTACGATGTCGGTAAGATTATCGCCTCTGAACTGGAACCTTCTGAACTTATCCAAAAGATCATGTCATCCATCGGTAAGGCGATCACCTTTGAGGACGCCTCAGTCTATATGGTCAAGAAGGACCTGACCGGTATGGAGCAGATATTTTTTCAATCATTCTCATCGCAGGCCAGAATGATGGAATCCATTTCTTTTGACAACGGCGCTCCGGGAGAGATTGCGACTAGCGGTGAGCCGATCTTCTTAGATGATACCGCACTGTTCGGAAGTTTCCTTCACCACCCGGAAGAAAAAAAGGGACTCGGGAGCTATATCGGCATACCGCTCAAGAATGAGAACCGCATCATCGGGGTCATGGGTTTCAGCCATAGCAAGCTGTCCGCATTCAAGGTCGAGGAATTCGACCTCCTCCGGACGCTCTCCCACCTGATTTCCGCCGGACTGGAGAAGGCGGCGCTTTTTAAAAAGACGCTCGAACTGGCGCGGGTGGATGAACTGACCGGCCTGCTCAATTACCGCGTGCTCATTGAGAAGCTCGAAGAAGAGGTCCGCAGAAAGGTGCGCACCGGCAGGGAGTTCTGCTTTATCATGATCGACATCGATGATTTCAAGCGCATCAACGACCGCTATGGCCATCTTGAAGGCAGCAGGTTAATTTCGCAGATGGGGCCGCTGTTGAACGCGGCGTGCAGGACCGGAAGCACAGATACCTGCTTCCGCTATGGGGGAGAGGAATTCTCGATCCTGCTCGCGGAGACTTCTGTCGAGGAAGCCCTTCCGGTCGCCGAGCGTGTGCGCAAGACAATTGATGAATACCCCTTTTCGGTCAAGATTTCCCATCCCTTTGAAAAGGTGACGGTAAGTCTCGGCCTTTCGAACATGGGGCATGATGTCGTAAAGAGCTATTCCGAATTGATCCAGGAGGCCGACATCGCGCTCTATCGCTCAAAGGCGATGGGCAAGAACCAGGTGACCTGTTTCTCCAGTACCCTGACCATGCCCGGCGTAAAATTAGACGAAGAACACGGTATCCATTAGGAAGTGGTCCTTAAAAACACCCGAGCTGGCAGTCGGCAATTTTGATTTTCAGCTCATTGCAGAGCGCGCCGATCTCCCGTAACGAAGTGTTCAGCTCCTTTGCCAGTTCGTGCGCCTTCTCGCAGCTCAGTCGGTTGTTTTCCGACGCCATGTGAACAGCCTCGATCATCTTTTCCCTCGTCATGGTGTCCCTCCCTGTATCCAGCTCTATCTTACCTGAAGCCCGATGTGTCTTGCAAGCACTATACAGGTCAACCTGTTTCCGGTGTTGACTTGTCCCTATTGCTCGGATAAAATAGTACATTCACGCCTCCCAGGAAACAGTTGCTATTTGTAAGCGCTGGAATACGTATTTTCCAGGCGGTGTTCATCCACATCAAGGAGGATTTACCTATGGCGCAGTTCTACGACGTAATCATTATCGGCTCAGGCCCCGCCGGCCTCACCGCCGCACTCTATCTTGGACGGGCAGGCCAGAAGTGTGTTGTGCTCGAAAAGGATTTTGTCGGCGGTTATACCGCCAAGATAGCTCACATCGAGAACTATCCGGGGTATGAGACCGTCAACGGCATGGACCTCACCCAGATCATGGCGAGGCAGGCGGAGAAGTTCGGCGCAACCATCATCTATCCCGTGGAAGTAGTGGATATGGAGCTGAGGGGTGCGGTCAAGCTCGTGCGCACCCGAGACGAGGTGTACGAAGCCCACTCGGTGATCATCGCCATCGGTGTGGCCCGGAAAAAGCTCGAAGTGCCGGGCGCCAAGGAGTTCCTCGGGAAAGGGGTGTCCTACTGCGCAACCTGCGACGGCAACTTCTTCAAGGGGAGGAAGGTGGCCGTGGTCGGATCGGACGACGAGGCCGCTGAAGAAGCGCTTCACCTCGCTGACCTTGCAGAGGACGTGACCATGGTGCCGCACAAGGAGCTTGATATCGTATCAGCGGTAAGGAAACGCCTTTCGTCCAAACCGAACGTTGAAATCCTGCCGGTGGCGAAGATCCATGAGGTCGTTGGCGACGAACTCGTCACCGGGCTCAGGATATCCCACGACGGCGAAGAGAAGGTGCTGCCCGTCGAGGGTGTGTTCATAGCAATGGGTTCTACCCCGATCTCGCAGCTTATCTTAAAGGCCGGAGGGCTGTCCGATGATCGCGGCTGCCTGATCGTGGACAAGCACCAGCGTATGAATATCGACGGCGTGTTTGCCGCCGGCGATTGTACGTGTGGCGGGATGCAGATCGTGGCTGCCGCGGGCGAGGGTTCAGTCGCCGGCATGCGGGCCGCATCATACGTGCGGAAGATCAAGGCGAAGGCTGAGGGAAAATAGTAATGAAAAATGCAAAATCCATAGTGCAAATCTCAAAATGTCTTGACGCGCCATTTTGTATTTTTCATTTTGTTTTTTGCAATGTGCAGTTCTTGCCGCAGGTGAGGTTGTCTTCATGACTGTACAAGATATGCTTGGCCGCACCGGCGTGGTCACCCGGGAAGCCGCGCTCGAGTTGCTTGATGCGCACTTCACGGTTTTGCGTCCTGTGTTGGAAGAAATTCATATCAGCCACTCCCTTGGCAGGGTACTGGCTGGGGATATAGCCTCTCCTGAAGACCTTCCTGAGTTCGACCGCTCTACCATGGATGGGTATGCAGTCAAAAGCGCGGATACGTTCGGCGCTGCAGAGTCACGACCGGCATTGCTTCGGCTGGCTGGCGAGATTCCCATGGGTACGGTCACCGAGAGAACGTTGTCAAAAGGCGAGGTGATGAAGATCGCCACGGGCGGCGCGCTCCCGCGGGGCGCGGACGCGGTGGTGATGTTCGAGCAGACCCAGTTTGTTGATGAAGTGAGCATCGAGGTCGTGAAACCGGTCGCCCCTATGGAGAATGTCATCCATGCCGGCGATGATATCAAAAAGGGCGAGGTCATATTGACCAATGGGCACCGGATACGGCCCCAGGACATGTCGGCACTTGCGAGTGTGGGCATAACTCGTATCAGCGTTTTCAATAGACCAAGGGTCGCAATCATCTCCACGGGGAACGAGATCGTTCCTGCAGACAGCAAACCAGCACCCGGCCGGATACGGGACAGTAATTCCTACAATCTTGAAGGCCTGATCACCCAGGCAGGCGGTGTGCCGGTGAAGAAGGGTATCATCCCTGATGAGTATGTCCGCTTGCGGGAAACGCTTGAGGCCGCAGTCAGAGATTGTGCACTTACCCTGATGACCGGCGGCAGTTCGGTCGGTATTGCGGACCTCACAGCAAAGGTGATCAATGATGCGGGAAAGCCGGGTGTGCTGGTGCACGGCGTTTCCATCAAACCAGGAAAACCGCTTATCATCGGCCTGGTCGGAACACCGGAGAGGCACGTACCGATATTCGGCCTGCCAGGCCATCCAGCCGCGGTCAGCATCTGCTTTGAACTCTTTGTTAAACCAATTCTCATTCGCATGTCCGGCGAAGTCCCCCATCCCGCGCTTGAAGGGCTGCCTTCCTATCGAAGTGTGAAGGCGAAGTTGGCGAGGAGCATCTCTTCCGGTCCGGGCCGCGAAGACCACGTGCGCGTCACGCTTGAAAAGAAGGATGGTCAGCTCTTGGCGCGTCCCGTGTTCGGCGCCTCAGGACTCATCAGCACGCTGGTCAAAGCGGTCGGCACGGTGGTAGTGCCGGTAAACGAGATCGGAATAGAGGCAGGCGAGGAAGTGGAAGTGAGGTTGTTCTGAGCGTTACGAAATAATGATAAAAAACGAGAGTGGCAAGAAGCACAGAAAACCGGGTAGAAACCTGACATGGAATTTAAACAAATAAAATATCTCTCCAACGAACCGCTCACCGACGCCATCAAAAAGTATAATGACGCGATGACGGATGCCGGCATCGGCGGACCGCTCGCGGGTGAGCGCATTCCAGTAGGCGATGCCCTGGGCCGGATCACGTCCGAGGCGGTGATAGCGAAGATATCGTCGCCGTTCTACCATTCCGCCGCCATGGACGGCTATGCTGTCAGGTTCATCGATACCTTCGGCGCCGCAGAGACCAGGCCCAAGCGCCTCACGGTTCCCTCTCAGGCAATCGCAATCGATACCGGCGACCCCATGCCGGAAGGCTTTGATGCCGTGATCATGGTCGAGGAAGTAGAAACAATATCCGAATCTGAGATCGAGATCCTGAAGCCGGCAACGCCGTGGCAGCATGTGCGTTTGGTGGGCGAGGACATCGTTGCCACCGAGCTTATCATCTCCGAGAACCACGTGGTCCGTCCCGTGGACATGGCGGCTATGCTCGCGAGCGGACACACGACCGTTATGATACGCCGGAGGCCGGTTGTCTCGATCATTCCGACCGGCACCGAGCTGGTGGAGCCGGGCACTGACCTGAAGCGCGGTGATATCATCGACTTCAATTCTACCATGCTCGCGGCGATGGTTACGGAGTATGGCGCCCATGCTGTTCAAAAGAAAATCGTAAAAGACAGTGTTGATCTTCTGAGACAGGCCATACTTGATGCGATTGTCGATTCTGATGTGGTGGTGATCAACGCGGGATCATCCGCGGGCAGGGAAGATTTTACCGCTAATGTGATCGCTGAAATCGGGGAGGTCATTGTTCATGGCGTCTCCATCAAACCGGGCAAACCGGTGATCCTCGGCCTCGTCAAAGGCAGGCCGGTCATCGGGATCCCGGGTTATCCGGTCTCCGCGGCGCTCACATTCACGCTTTTCGTCAAAGCGCTGATCTACGCATTCCTGGGCCTGAAAGCGCCGGGACCGGACACGATCACGGCTAAGCTCAGCAGGCAAGTGGCGTCCTCGCTCGGGCAGGAGGAGTTCATCCGCGTGAAGCTGGGGAGCGTGTCAGACAACCTGATCGCCACGCCCGTGACGCGCGGCGCGGGGGCGCTCATGTCGCTGGTGCGCGCCGACGGTGTCATCCGCGTTCCAGCTCAGAGCGAGGGGATTGCAGCCGGTCATTCAGTGACCGTGGAATTATTGCGCGCAGTTCGCGAGATAGAGAACACACTTGTCTGCATCGGTTCGCATGATAATGCCCTTGACGTGCTCGGCAATTATCTCAGGAAAAAACACCCTGAATATTCGCTTTCATCGGCGCACGTGGGAAGCATGGGCGGCCTCCTCGCACTCAAGCGCGGAGAGGCGCATCTCGCGGGTACGCATCTGCTCGATGAAGAGACGGGTGAGTATAATATAAGTTACATCAAGAAACTTCTGCCGGATATGAAGATCGTGCTCGTAAACCTAGTGTACCGGACCCAGGGCTTCATAGTTGCCAAGGGCAACCCCAAAAACATCAGAGGATTCGACGATCTGAAACGCAAGGACGTGGTGTTTGTGAACCGCCAGGCGGGCGCGGGCACGCGGCTTTTGACCGACCTGCATCTGAAAAAATTATGGATTGACCCGGGCGCGGTAAACGGGTATTATCATGAAGAATTCACACACATGGCGGTTGCAGCGGCCGTGCTTTCGGGAGCAGCGGACACGGGGCTTGCGGTGCTCTCAGCTGCGCAGGCGCTTGATCTCGATTTCGTCCCCGTGGCCCAGGAGCGATATGACCTGGCCATATTGCTGGATTTCTACGATACGCCGATGATGCAGGCGTTGCTCGGGATCATCCGTGATGACAAAGAGTTCCGGGAGCGGATCGTAAGCATGGGCGGGTACGGGATATCGGAAATGGGAACGGTGATCAGTGTTGGATGATTAAAGATTCAAAATTCAAAATGAACAGCGACCTTATTTGAATCTTGAATGTTGAATTATCAAAATTGATCGTTAAATTTTCATTATCATGGAGGTAACAATGCTCGCAATCAGCGCGATGCCCGGAGTAGGCACAGGAGTGGTCGGCCTTTTCGGGGAGGTGACGTGGTTCGGCAAGGTGATCGTATTTATCCTGATGGGATTTTCGGTGGTCTCCTGGGCCATGATCCTGCTCAAGTACCAGTTCCTGAGAAGATCGGAGAAGGAGTCCCATGTTTTCCTGATGGAGTTCCGGAAGACGAAAAAAATCGAAGACCTTTTCAAACTCGCTGACGAGAAGAAATACAGTCCCCTGGCCACACTCTTCGTGGAAGGCTACCGGAAGGCTGAGTCTATCATCATAACCCTTCCGGACGGCAAGGTTACCGCGGAGGAGCGTCCCCTTATATCCCAGGAAATTGAGCGTTCGCTCAAGATCAACACGCAGGACGAGATCGTATATATGGAGCGTTACCTCGCGTTCCTGGGAACAACGGGAACCGTGGGACCGCTGCTGGGACTCTTGGCGACGGTCTGGGGCATCATGGAAGCATTCTATGGGATCGGGCTCAAGGGTGCGGGCGACATCGGCGCGCTTGCCCCGGGACTCGCGGCGGCGCTCATTAACACCTCCATGGGGTTGTTCGTGGCCATCCCCGCGGTGATCGCCTATAACTATTTTTCCGAGAAGATCAGGGGTATTGCAACGCGGATGGATTCATTTTCCATGGAGTTCCTGAGCTTTATCGAAAGGAACCTTTTCCGGGGGAAATCATGAGCTTCGAGCGACGGGAACGACATCTTATGCGCGAGATCAACCTCGTGCCGCTCATCGATGTGCTGCTCGTAATACTCTTTTTTTACATGATTATTTCGCCGATGATGAGCCGGGGTTTGGACGTGAACCTGCCCAAATCCGAGTCAAATACCGTGAAGCAGGAAGACCGGGTCGTGCTGACGGTCACACGCGCGCAGGCGCTGTTTGTCGAACAGGAGCGGGTGGACATCTCGAAACTTAAGGATGTGCTCAACTCCATTCGAAAATCCAAGCCGCTTGTAAATGTGTATCTTCGCGCCGACAAGGATGCTCCCTACGGCGCCGTGGTACAGGTGATGGACGTTGTAAAACGCGCGGGTATAGACCGGCTCGGCATGGTGACCGAGGCCGCCCCCGGGGGTGAGCCTGCTCGATGATGTTGTCTTCGAGGAAGAGCCCTTCGAGGAATAGACCTGAGCAGTCAGGATATACGCTTACACTTGCGGTCCTCTATTCTTTTTTTCTGCATGCCGCCATAGTGGGCGTAGCGCTCTTTGTGCACTTTTTCGTAATTCCGAAAGCAGTCCTTCTTCCCGCATATCAGGTGAAACTGGTGGGACAGCCGAAGGAATCCGTGCCAACGCCCGTGGCTGCTCCAGCGGCCGCTCCCGTACCCGCGCCCCCGAAGAAGGAAACAACGCCGGCGGTGAAGCCGTCTCCGAAGTCGAAAAAGGCTGTCGTGGCGCTTAAAAAAGTCGCCCCAAAAAAAGACCTTGTGCCTGATCTTACGCGGCAGAAGAAGACACCGGCGCCGGTGGAACAGACGAATGCCAGTGAGGCCGCATCTCAGAAGTTGCCTGTAGTCCCTGCTGTTCCCGCCGCCGGACCCGCGACAACAGGAAAGAAAAGCGAAGGCGTTGATGTGACCACGCCGCAGCAGGACTTTAAATATTCATACTATATCGACACCGTCACCAATCAGATAAAGCAGAACTGGAACCCCCCGCCGGACAACAGCAATGCGAAGGCGAGGGTCATATTCAAAGTCAACCGGTCGGGCTGGGTTGTATCTGTCGACTTGGATAAAGAACATTCGAACGCTTCTTTCCCCTTTCAGCAGGCTGCGCTTCGTGCGATCCGTGCGTCCAACCCATTTCCGCGGTTGCCGGAAGAGTATTCTAAACAGTCATTGGAGTTCACCGTGGATTTGATCCCGGAAGAATGAGTGATAAGAGAGGGGCAAGGGTTCAGGGACCCGGGGAAATTCGCCTCCTGCCTTTTCGGCCCCTGAACCCTGATTAAAGAAAATCATCATGAAACGTATTCTATTCATCATACTCTTTTTTCTTATGACCGCAATTCCCGCGCCGGCGCAGTATTACCTTGGCGTGATCCGCGGCGAGGCCAAAAAGATACCCATCGCCGTGCTCGATATCTCTGATGAAACGGGCTCTCCGGCGCTCCGCGCTATGGCGCTCGAGGTACTGCAATCGGACCTGCGCCGCTCCCAGATCTTCGAGGTCATGGACCCGAAAAAACTGGACCTCAGGGTCACGGGAAATATAGAGCCCGCGTCGGACCTGATCAAGCGCGGCGGGACATTCGGCCTTACCGGTGTGGTGTGGGCCAAGATGCAGAGAAAGAACAGGGACATCGTGCTGTCCGGCAAGCTGTATGACGCGGCATCGGGAATGCGCATCACGAACAAGGATTATTTCGGCAATGCAGAGACGTTCCGGCGCATGGTCCATACCTTTGCCGATGAGATCGTCTCGCGGTACACGGGCGAGAAGGGAATTGCGCGGACCCGCATCGCCTACGTCTCGGACAAGACCCGCGCCAAGGAACTCTACGTCATGGACTATGACGGCCAGAGCGCGATGAAGGTCACCGCGGACCGCTCCATTTGCCTTTCCCCTGCCTGGAGCCCCGACGGCAAAGTGCTCGCCTACGTTTCTTACAAGGACAAGAACCCGGATCTCTTCGGGCTGGACATGGACACGGGCAAGCGATGGAAAATCGCGGGAAACGAAGGTCTGAACATCTCTCCGGCCTGGTCGCCGAACGGGAAACGCCTGGCCCTGGCCATGAGCAAGGACGGCGGAGCACAGATCTACACCGTGGACAAGACCGGGGGTGACGTTGAGCGGCTTACGTACGGGACCTACGATAATGTTTCTCCCGCCTGGGCGCCGAACGGACGGGAGCTCGTGTTCACCTCGGGGAGGGCGGGGACACCGCAGCTCTACATAATGAGCGCTGATGGGACCGACGCGCGCCGGATCAGCTTCGGAGGACCGTACAACGCCTCACCCCAATGGTCGTCGCGGGGAGACCGGATCGTGTTCGTCTCTCAGATCAAGGGACTTTTCAAGATCGCGACGGTGAACCCGGACGGGTCGGACATGCGTATTCTCACGAGCGGTCCGGGGAGCGATGAGAACCCCGCGTGGTCGCCCTCGGGCAGACAGATATTGTTCAGCTCGAACCGCGCGGGCAAGTCGAACCTTTACATCATGAATGCCGACGGCACCGATGTCGAGCGGATCACACCGAACGACGCGAACTACACGTCGCCGGCGTGGTCGCCCTGAACATACGTACAGAGTTGCTTCATACACCACATCCCCGGAGTTATCTGTTTAGTATCCGTCCCTCTTGTTATTTGCTTTGCTTGCATTTAATCCGAACGTGTTGCGGTCCTCATCCTTCATATCCCGGCTGTTATCTCCAATGAATCCGCGGCCGGTACAGATACAGACCTGGGGAGAAAACGTATGCCCGAGTTGAAGCAATAAATCGACATCGACGCGTGTGATGGATGAATAAATAAAAAAGCCGCCCCATACAATCCTCCTGGCGGATGACGATCCAGGCGAAGGGATGGGGCTCTTGTACGTGAAGACCTGACGTTGCAGGGGCATCCTCTGTTTCAGTGCCTTAACGTCGACTAGCGCAGTCATTTCTTATCGTCCCGTTTCTTCCCTTTAATAAAATCGTTCGTGCAGCGGTATGATATACTTTAAAAAGGGGAGACGTTATTCATTTTTCTAGAGGTCATTCGGTATGCCGCATGCTGGATTGATGAGTGAAAAGGATCTCGGACCTGTGGCCGGACCGTTGCAGCGCGCGCGTCTGCATATCCGCGGCGGGAAGAGACGGCTGAGGCAGGGGAAAATATCCGCCGGCATCGTGACGCTTTATGACGCCCTTGAGGCCGCGATGCGGTCTTACGTTGATGACCCGGAAAAAAGAGGGGGGCTTGATATCAGGGAGGGCGAGGACCTCAACGAGGAAGCGGTTCTCTACCGGATGCTTGTTCGCTCAAGGGTGCTTGACGGGAAACTCGATTTTTACGCATTCGACCGTCTGACTGAGAAGGCGTTGAGCGAGGAAATCCCCGGGTTTGATTACCGCGAACTGCTCACGGGGATCGAGTCAGTGATGACCCAATTGGGAGTAATGCCGTTTGATGAAGCGTCCCTTCCGCCAGAGGACCCAAGGACGTTTTAAAACAAATTTCTTGATTACCACGGAGACACAGAGACGCGGAGATTTCAAGATGTTTTGGGGCTAAGTCTGGACGTTTTGTTGTATTGTCTCACATTCAAATAATCTCGACTTCCAATCCCTTTTTAGCGATGTCTCAGTGCCTGCGTGGTGGATGTCCCCGACTATGAACAGACTCGCGAACGAAAAATCAGCCTATCTCCAACACGCGGCGCACCAGAAGATCGACTGGCACCCGTGGTCCGAGGAAGCCTTCGAGCTGGCTCGCCGCGAGGACAAGCCGGTCTTTTTGAGCACGGGCGCGGTCTGGTGCCACTGGTGCCATGTTATGGCCAAAGAGTCCTTCGAGGATGAGGAGACAGCGCGGCTTTTAAACGAACATTTCATCGCGATCAAGCTCGACCGCGACGAACGCCCCGACATAGACCGCAGGTACCAGCAGGCGGTTGCATCCATGGGCAGCGGAGGCGGATGGCCGCTCTCGGTCTTTCTGACACCGGACAAGCAGCCGTTCTACGGCGGCACCTATTTCCCGCCCAGGGATCTGCAGGGCAGGCCGGGATTCAAGAACGTGCTCAGATCAGTAAGCAATTTCTACAAAACAAAACGAGAGGAACTTAATAACTATTCCCGGCGGGTCATGGAGGCGCTCAAGCCCGAAGCACTGTACCCGTCCGATCTTGGCGAAGCAATGATCGCCGAGGCGGAAAAGGCAATGCTTGCGCTCTCCGACATGCGAAACGGTGGGTTCGGCGGCGCACCCAAATTCCCGATGCCCGGAGCGCTGGAGTTTCTTCTTCGACGTGCTGCGAGGAATGGGGGCCTCTCCGCCGGCGATGCTGCGCGCCGAACGCTCGAAGCGATGGCGGCAGGCGGGTTTCACGATCACCTGGGCGGCGGGTTCCATCGCTATTCCGTGGATGAAGCGTGGCGCATACCACACTTCGAGAAGATGGCGGATGACAATGCGGGGCTTCTCAGGAATTATGTGGACGGCTACGCAGTATTCGGGGATGTGCGTTTTCTCGATGTGGCGCGGGGCATCATAACGTTTACGCGAGAGGTACTGTCTGATCCCCGCGGCGGGTTCTTCGCGAGCCAGGACGCGGATGTGACACCAGATGATGAGGGCGGCTATTTCACCTGG
>Ga0210377_10000609_pt1 | contig 34144 bp, 33 predicted proteins | sample PLM4_65_b1redo_FD_155480 | JGI IMG/M metagenome (GOLD analysis project Ga0210377, IMG submission 155480) | Groundwater sediment microbial communities from an aquifer in East River, Colorado, USA - PLM4_65_b1 redo | ecosystem: Environmental > Terrestrial > Soil > Riparian zone | place: USA: East... | reverse complement strand
GACCTCCTCTACCTCTTCTACCTCTTCTACTTCCTCTCCTTCTTCCGCCTGAGCGGCCATCTTGCTCTGTAAGGTGCTGATCTTTGCCTGTAAAGCTCTCTCCTCTTCCAGTAAGCTTCCTTCCTTAGCCAGTTGGACCTTGCTCCCGAGGATGTCCAGAAAGGCGCGCGAGCGGGCACGCTCGTTATAATTGAAGGCCTCCGCTAGATTTCTCGTTTGCAGATGCGCCAGGATCATGCCGGCGTAGATTTGCTTCTTGTTTTCGAAATAAGAGCTGCGCAATTCTTCCGATTCGAAGAGCGAGCGGGTCGACTCGATGCTGTCAATTGCTTTCTGGTAGTAAGCAACGGCCTCGGAAGGTTTCTGGGTCTGAAGCAAAAGATTAGCGATCTCGCTGCTGGCGTTCTGGATGACGGGCGCATGCTGGAGCCGCTCCGCTATGTCGAGCGCCTTCTGGAGATTCTCCAGAGCGCGGGGATATTCCTTTTGCGTAAGATAAAGGCGGCCCAGCCCCTCATAGAGTTTACTCTCGACTCGGGTCTTTAGGCCAGTTTCCCTGATCATGCCGAGAGCCCGTTCGTAAGCCTTAATCGCCTCTGTAGCATTGCCTGCACGTTGGTAGGTATCCCCCAGGGTATCCAGAGTCGAGACTGTCACGTTCGTTAATTTGCGAATTCTCTGCTGGATGACCGGGTTCTTTCCTCGCCGCTTTTTGAGAAAAGCCAGTTGGGACTCCCGGAACTTGAGGGAATACGACACATTCTCAATCGCCTTTTGAATCTCCCCGCTGCGTAAGAAATCCATTCCCAGCTCTCTGTAAAGGTTGGCCTCCAGGTTTTGCTTGGCGCGAGGAGACTCGACTTTTTTGGTGATCTCAAACCCCTTATAAAGCCATTCCCGAGCCTTCGCATGCTGTCCCACCTTCTTTAGGGCAAAAAAGAGTTGGATGATGGCCTGCGTCTGAACGGCTGGAAGCTCCGCCTTTTCCGCGATCTCAAAGGCCCTGTTGCCGTAAGTGACGGCCTTCTGCAACTGGCCGCTAACTCTGGCCGCCACGGAAGCCTTAACGTAGGACTGGGCAGCCTGTTGCCAAGCGCCGTTTTTTTCCGCCTCCATCGCCCTGGATTCCGCCGCGCCGAGGGCGCCCCTTACATCACCTTTCCCGATCGCCCCTTTAGCAGAGGCTTTTGTGTCGGCCCCTGGCCGTTGGCGCTGGGCAGGCTGCGCGACGGAATAGAAGGTGAGGAAAAAGAGGGCAACGAGGATGGAGGATAGGGAATTTTTCATTTTCATACCTTTATCCAAGAGGGTTTTTCCTAAAGCTCCACCGCCACGCTGGCATAGCCTACAACTTCCCGCATCGGAACCACGTCGCCGGAATGGCAGTGCTTGAGCAGGCGCGCCTGTCTCGCACCTAATTCCTTAGCAGCAAACAAAAAGACTGCCGTCGGAATAACCCCGCACATGCTGATATTCTCCTCCTCGACTATCCTCAGGAGCCCTGGCGGGTCGAGAGCGAGGACAGCCTCCAGGGCCATGCGGTCGAGCCTCTCGGTCTCTTTGGGCGAGAGATAGTGGCTCAGGTCGCTGCTGGCGATCAAGACCCTCTTTCCACCCGAGCCATTTTCCGTTTCGCAGAGACGCGCTATCGCTTGGCCGAGTTCTCTACACTCTTCCTCGGAGAGATGAGACAGCGAGATGGGCAAGAAGGTGAATTCTCCCAGAACGGTTTGCAGAAACGGAAGCTGGACTTCGATGCTGTGTTCATGGCGGTGAGGCAGCTCATCCCTTTTAAGAAAGCCGACTTCACTCCCCAGTAATCCCGCCAGCTCTCGATCTACCTGGACCCTCCCCAGGGGAGTTTCCCAGCAGTCTGCCGGACTCAGCGCGGCCTTCGCGCCCATTCCTCGATGATCGACCCCTAAAAGAACAACCGAGCCGATCTCCCTTTGGAGCCCTGAATAAAAGTGGGCGGCGCAGGGACCGGAATAGATATAGCCGGCATGGGGGACCATCCCTCCTAAGAAAGATGGAGAGATAGATCTTTTTCCTTGCGGGCCAAGAGGGCTCGCGACGAAGCACTCCTCGAGCAGCTTTTTCAGCTCTCCCGCCTCCGCGGGATAGAACGAACCCGCCACGGCAGGCGGTCTGACACGCTGCATGAACCCCTCACTTCAAAAGGCAAATTGCAAATTGAAAAATGAAAAATTTTCACTCTGCATTTTGCAATTTACATTTTGCATTGTGCTTAAGCTGGGGCGGCTATCTCTACCTGGAGGACCCCAATGCCCTCGATTTCGCCTTCGACTTTATCCCCCGGCTTTAAGAAAAATGGCGGCACACGGGCAAAGCCCACGCCCGAGGGAGTTCCGGTGCTGATGATCTCGCCAGGCTCAAGGGTCATCCCGCTGGAGAGCGACTCGATCGTTGTCGGGATATCGAAGATCATGTTGCTCGTATTGTCATCCTGCATGACCTCGCCGTTAACCCGGCATATGAGACGCAACGCCTGGGGATTTGGCAGGGCGCTCTTGTGCACGATCCAGGGCCCTAAGGGGCATAAGGTATCCAGAGATTTTCCCTTGAACCATTGGCCGTGCCTGCGCTGAAGGTCGCGAGCGGTCATATCGAGACAGATCGTATAACCGAAGATGTAATCATAAACTTTTTCCTTGGGAATATCTCTCCCTTGCTTCCCGATGATCACCGCCAACTCGATCTCGTAGTCCAGCTTCTCGGTCGCCCTGTGGTGGACGACCTTCCCCAGGTGGCCGATGATGGAGGTTGCCGGCTTGGTGAAGAAAACCGGCGCCTCCGGATATTTGAGCTCGAGGGATCTTGCTCTCGCTCCTTCTTCAACATGCTCTTTATAGTTGACCCCAAGAAGAATAACGTTCTTCCTCGGCCAAGGAATAGGGGAAATAATTTTGGCCCGCCCGAGCTGAACGATGGCCCCAACACTGCCAAGCCTCTTTAGCCCCTCTGGGCTCTGCACCCCCACGTACCGCGCCGCCCTTTTAGCCGCGCCGAGGGCCTTTGCGCCCCCTTCAATGAAAGCCTGCATGGTGGTCAGATAGGACGGCGAGCCACCTTTCAGATAACGCCGGTTGACTTCCGCAAGATCGATGATCAAGTCGCCTGGCGCCATGAGACCCACCCGGTTCTGCTTTTTTAGCGTAAAGGTTACAAAACGCATTTTTTCCTCCTTGCTTTTATATGTTGATACCTAGAAGCGAGGCGGCATTTTCCCCGCCTATTTTTTCTTTGTCCTTCTTCCCAATCCTTAAACTGTCCACCGTCCTCCAAGGCTCCGGGTCGCCCATATCGAACGGATAATCGCTGCCTAGCAACACATGATCCGCGCCGAAATTTTGCACCAGGTATTCCAGCGCCATCTGACTGTGCGCAATCGTATCAAAGTAAAAGAGTTTGAGATATTCACCGGGCGGCCGGGAAATCTTTCCCTGGCAATCTTTAACGGCCTGGTAGCCGCGCTCCAGCCGCCCCCAGGTATAGGGGAGAAAGCCGCCGGCATGGGCGAGGCAGAATCTTAGCCGGGGAAATCGCTCCATCACGCCGCCGAAAATACATTTGGCGAAGGCTAAAGAGGTCTCCGCGGGATTGCCGATGAGATTGAAGAGGTAGTAGTCCCCCATCCGTTCCGCTCCGGCCACATTGGTGGGATGGACAAGAATGAGCACATCCAGGGCCTGGGCTGCCTCCCAGAAGGGATCGAAGCCCGGATCATCGAAGTAGCGTCCGTTGATATTGGAGCCGAGCTGGACCCCGCGGAAATTAAGCTTTTTTACCACCCGTTCCAATTCCCCGGCTGCCCTCTTGCTGTCCTGCAAGGGCACGGTGGCCAGGGCGGCAAAACGTTTAGGCTCTTTTTTGACTGCGGCGGCGAAGGCGTCGTTCAGCCACTGGGCTAACTCCAACCCTTCTTCGGGCGCCATCCAATAAAAAAAGAAAGAGTTCTGTGCCGATAGGGCCTGAATATCAATGCCCGTTTTATCCATAATGCTCAGACGTAGATCGAGGTCGTAAAATTCTTCGCGCAACGGACCAAACTCTCGCTTCCCGTCACGCGTGAGCACTTCCCGTCCCTTTTCATCCCCGGTGATTTTGAGGTCGTAGCGCTTACCGATCTCCCGGGCAATCTTCAGGCCATCCCTTGGGATGTAGTGGGCGTGGATATCAACTTTCATAGACCAACTCTTCGGTTCACCCTGGCAAGATTAGGATCTCACCACCTATAAGAAAGGGGACCACGGTTGTCAAGGATAGTGGAAAAATCCTAAAGTGAATATTTGTCCTCCTCCCGGACACAGCGCAGAACCGAGAGGGCGACGAGAATCATGCCGGCCAGCCCAATCCAGGCCGGACGGTAAGAGTTGCTATGATCAACGATAAAGCCAAAGATCGGCGGCAGGGTGACGATACCGAGAAAGGCCCCCGTATTACTCAATCCTATGGCCATGCCGGCTACCCTGGAACCGGCTAACTCCGAAACAAGGGCCAAGTAGAGACCGTTCCACCCGAGCAGGGTCAGCCCCAAGAGGGCGACCACCAAGAAGGCCAGCCCGGAGGAAGTCTGAGGTGAAAAGAGCGATGTCCATAGAGTCATGAGGATAGCAAGGAAACCGACCACGAGCAGCGTAGGTTTGCGCCTGCCGCCAAAAAACCGATCGCTCAAAAATCCCCAGAATACCCTTCCCCCAACCCCGCAGATCTGGCCCAACGCCAAGAGGCTGGCGGCAAGCCTTATCGAGAAGCCCAGAGTCTCGGTCAAATAGAGCTCCAGATAGGCCAGGTAGCACCATTGCGCTCCGCCCAGAATGAAGGCAAAGAAGAGAACGGATCGGATATTCCTCCGTTGAATGAGACCTTTGATTCCTACTACCGGCCCTTCCTCTGCCCGGCGACTAGAGATCGGAGGCTCCTTATAGAGAAAAAGGGCTGCCAGGCCCATCCCTACGGCGAACAAACCGGCAAAGGCGAGGGCAAAACGCCATCCATAGCGGAGCGCCACAGAGGGGAGAGTCATAGCGGCTATTGCTCCGCCCAGAGGGATGGCCATCTGTCTCACTCCCATAGCGGTTCCCCTCTCCCTCGCATGGAACCAACCTGCAACCGCCTTGCTCCCCGCCGGCGTGGCGGTGGCGGTGGCCAAGCCCAGCAAGAGAAGGACGGGAAAAAGCGTGGCAAAGCCCACCGCCCAATTCATCCCCATGACGATGATCCCGCATGCCATCGCTCCATAGGCGATGATCAGCCGCTCGCCAAAACGATCAGCCGCTTTCCCCGCTGCAATGGCAGCAACGACAACGCCACTGTTGAGAACGGATGTCAGGAGGCCCACCTCCGTACGGCTGAGCTTGAGCTCATCCTGAATCAGCGGGATTAACGCCGGAATACCGAGATGAATAACGGCCATGCTCACCTGGGACAGGGTCGCGATAAAGAGAAAAAACCACCGCTCTTTGGAGTTTTGCGAGCTCAGAGCCATTGCGTATGGTTCATAGCATATAGTGCTTTGCGCCTTAAAGGCGGGAGATCCATTTGCACGCCGGGCTGCGCGATGTTAACTTTTCTCCATGAAGGGGAAAAGGGAAGCCCGCGGCGCCATGCAGGTGGGGGACCGCATCCTGATCAACAAGGGGGGCGGCAAGCAGGTCTATAAAGTGGCGCGGGTGGAGATCCCCCATTCCACGGAAAGGGCCTTTGCCAGCAGATCCGGCGGAGATTTCACCATCGGTTTCAAGGTGTGGAAATCCGATTATGTCTGGAGTGAGAAAAGTCAAATGTGGGTGCCGAAAAATTAGCCTTCAGCGGTCAGCTATAAGCTGCTGGTTTTCGCTGGCGGCTGACGGCTAGATAGCTTACAAGCTAAACCATGAAACAAGAGCTGGAGACGGTCCTCGCCGAGATCCGTAAAGGGGAAGAACCATCGTTGCTACTCCTCCACGGCGATGACTACCAGGTGCATGCGGCTAGTAAAGCGCTCCTCGACCTCCTTGTCCCACCAGAAAGACGAGCATTCAATCTGGAGCAGTTTGATGGCCGTGTTGCCCCTTGGGACGAAATCGAAGCGGCCCTGATGACCCCGCCGTTTCTTCCCGGAACGAAAACGGTCTTGGTAGAGAATGCGCCCTACTTCCTCTCGCACGAGCACAAGGGGGAGGTAGGCGCAAGAGTGCTGCAGCTCTGGGGTGAAGGGAAAAAAGATGAGGCGGCGAAACTTTTTTTGGACCTGCTGATCGTAGAAGGGTGGACTCAGGAGCGCTGGGAGAGATCCCGGGACTCGACCTCAGGTGCCGAGCTCGCCAAGCTTTTAGGTGGAGATGGCAGAGAGCTTAAGGAAGAGGTGGAGGGGCTCTTGCTTTTCTGTCGCAACAGCGGAATGGAGCTGAGTCAGCGCAGAGGTGGCGAAGGGCACAGGCTTATGGAGTTTTTGGAGCAGGGCTTGCCCCCCTGGGATGTTCTCCTGATCACCGCCAATGTGGATCGAAGGACCCGTCTTTACAAAAGATTTGAGGAAAAGGGGTCGGTGCTTGACCTAAGTATAGGGCGGGAAAAAAGCGGCAGGATGAGCCGGGAGGTTCTAGCGGAATTCCTCGACCAACGTCTAAAAGAAGGAGGAAAGAAGATCGAGGCCCAAGCGCGAGGGATGATCCTTGCGCGGGCCGGCGCGGAGCTTTGGGCTGTCCATCAGGAATTGGAAAAGCTCCTTCTTTATGTTGGGGAAGAACCATGGATCAAAGTAAAGGATGTGGAAGAAGTCTTTTTGGATCAGGGCGAGGCATGGGTCTTTGATCTGACCAAGGCGATCGTTGAGCGCGATTCGATTGAGGCCCTTGGCCGTTTGGTTCGTCTAATGTCCCAGGAGAACCACCCGCTGCAACTCCTGGGAGTGATCGCGGGCGAGGTGCGGAGGCTTTTGGCGGCGCGACAGCTCATAGACGGCGAGCTGCGTCAGAAGTGGGCCAGGGGTATGACCTATCCCCAATTTCAGAAAAGCGTGCTCCAGGGGGGACCTCCCCTAGTTACCCGAACCCCTTATGGGGATTACATGGCATTTCAGAAAGCGGATAATTTTACCACCGCGAAGCTTCTGCGCTACCTAGAAGAGGTTTATCAGGCGGACATCCGCCTCAAATCAACCGGACATCCTCCGCGCATGGTGATGGAGAGGTTGATCCTGGAGATGTGCCGGCCCCTTCGGGCAATGCAAAATGAAAAGTGAAAAATACAAAATCCTTTTTCTTTCTGCACTTTGCATTTTGCATTTTGCACTGTTTTCTCTCGAGGCCTGGGCCGGGATGGCAGTTCAGGCATGCTTCAGCCCCCTGGGAAAGTGTTCCAGCCATATTGTTCGAGAGTTAGCTCAAGCCCAAAAGGAGATCCTGGTGGCGATCTATGCCTTTACCAGCGATGATCTCGCCTGGGGGTTGGCCAAGGCGCGGCAACGCGGAGCAAAGGTGCAAGTGATCTTGGACAAGGAATTTGACGCCGGCAACGAGAGTTCCAAGGGAACATTCCTGGAACAGCAAGGGATCTCGGTCCGGCGCATCTCCGGGCTCAACAAAGGGAGTCGCGCAAGAGGGGCCGGGCTCATGCACCAAAAGTTCGCCGTCATTGACCGCGGAGTGCTCTTAACCGGGTCTTACAACTGGACGGTGTCCGCAGACAACATTAACGACGAAAATTTGCTCATTTTCCGCGCTGCCGGACCTTTGGCAGAGGATTACCGGAAGGAGTTTTTCCGTCTTTGGGAGAAGAAAAGGTGAGACGGATTTCCACTGGCCGAGCTTTCTTGGTTGCCGCTGGATTCGTGGTTGGTCTTCTATCCCACCTCCTCTACCAGCGCTGGAGCGCGCCTGGTCTCGAAGGCCAGGGCTACTCTGTGAGCTTCTCTCCTTTGCCTCCTCCAGCTCCGCGACCAGCGGAAATCCCGCTCCTGGAAGCGAGGGAGGTGGAAAAGATCAGGGCCCTTAGCGGAAATCAAGTCAGGATTAGGGGAAGGGTCTACCGCGTGGGCCATTCAGCCAAGAGCAACACCTATTTTCTTAATTTCGGCCCTGCGCGTTCTTCTTTCACGGGCGTTATCTTCGCCTCCGCCCTGGAGTCATTCGAGAAGCAAAAGATACGTCCTGCAACCTTCGAGGGCAAAGAGGTCGAACTTACCGGCGAGATCAAGGACCATCCGAAATACGGCGTGGAGATGATTCTAGAAGATCCGGCGCAGATCAAGGTCCTGGACTGAGATTTCTAACGCTAAAAAAAAGATTGGAAAAAAATTTCTTTGGAGTAAAATACACGGCTGATGGAGAAGGAGCAAAAGAAGTGCATGATCTGCGCCAAGGCGACGCCGCTCAAGGGCGGAATCTGCGAGCCGTGCCAGGAGCGGATACGTAGAGAGGCGATGGGGGAGCAGGCGGATGCGCGCATCCAGGCGGAAAAAGAGCTAAAAAAACATGGGATCACCCCGGACCGGGAGAAAGGGAAAAAAAGGGAGACGGAGGGGCGATAAACGAAGTTAGGCGAAGATTATCGGCCCGACATGGAGGAAGAAATGGACGATAAGGAAATTATCGCAAGGGCCGTGAAGCTCTTCCACGAGGCCTACCGCTGTCAGAGGGAGGGAGAGCTGGAAGAGGCGATTCGTCTCTACCGAGCATCGATCCGTTGCCACCCTACCTCGGAGGCCTACACATTTCTGGGCTGGAGCTTAAGCTTCCAGGGGCACTACGAAGAGGCGATCGAAGAATGCAAGAAGGCGATTGCAGTCGACCCGGATTTTGGCAACCCCTATAATGATATCGGGGCCTATCTTATCAACTTGGGGAGACCGGATGAGGCGATTCCGTGGCTGGAAAAAGCGCTGCGGGCTGCGCGCTATGAGGCCTACCATTATCCCCACTGCAATCTAGGACGCGTCTACCTGGCCAAAGGAATGTTAATAAAAGCCCTGGAAGAGTTCGACAAAGCGCTCGCCATTGAACCCAACTATGATTTCGCCCGTCAGGCCGCTGAGGCTATCCAGCAGCAGCTGCACTGAAGGAGAGCCCATCCGGACCACTCCACGGACGCTGGAATTCTGAAACGGATTGTGATATATTTAGCTCGTTTAAAAAGGTAGAAGGATGTTGAAGATCCTAATCAGCGCAGCACCACAACCAAGGAGGATAAGCGGTCCTGAAAAGCAAAAGACATCCGAGTTTTTCTTCCATCCCGGCCTTTTTCCTCTTATTGTCCATCGCTTCCCCGGTTTGGTCCTCTTTTTCCGAGGAAATGCTCACCGCACGGTCAGCCTTTCTGGTAGACGCGACCACGGGGCAGGTTCTTTACCAACGGGAGCCTGACCTGCCCCTACCCCCGGCAAGTACGACGAAGATTATAACTGCGATTGTTGCCTTAGAAAGCGACCGGCGGGGAAAAGATCTCTTGAGTGTAACCAAGTCGGCGACCCATGTCCCTTCTTCCAAGCTCTACCTCCGCCCGGGTCAGGCAATGACCATTGATGACCTGCTTTACGGCCTGCTGCTCTCTTCCGCCAACGATGCCAGCCTGGTGTTAGCGGAAGGCATTGCGGGATCGGTGGCCCGTTTTGCGGAGATGATGACCAACAAGGCGCGTGAGATAGGGGCGACCAACAGCCATTTCACAAATCCCCATGGGCTCACGGCCCCGGAACACTATTCGACAGCAAGGGACATGGCGTTGATTTTCAATTACGCGATGAAAAACCCCGCCTTTCGGGAAATCGTCCAGACTAAGACGTCCTCGGTGAGTTCCGTCTCTTCCGCAAAGACCCGAAAGGTGCGCCATATAGCCATACGCAATCACAACCGGCTCCTTTGGAACTTTGAAGGCGCCATTGGAGGGAAGACCGGGTACACCCACGCTGCCCAGAAGTGTTTTGTCGGCGGGGTATCGCGCAACGGAGTAACGCTGATCGTTGCTATTTTTGGCTCGCGAGATCTGTGGGGGGACACGAGAAGACTCCTCGAATATGGGCTGCAGAATTACGAAACTCTTAAGACCTTCTCCACGACGAGCGCGCCGGTTTTTTCAGATGGCCAGATCTCCCCGTGGAAAGAAAAACCCTCATCTCCCCTCTTTTCCTGGGAAGAGGAGAGAAGGGTCCGCTCCTCCAGCGGATACGTTCTCCAAATCGCCTCTTTCCGAGAACGGGACCGCGCCGAGTCTCTGCAAAGGTCGATTACCGAGGGGGGCTATCAGGTTTTTTTGGAAAAGGTTTTTCTAAACAATGGCGAGACCACCTACCGGGTAAGAGTTGGTCCCTATCCCCAGTTGATCCATGCTCAGGAGGCGGCGCGGGAGATTGAGAACAAGAGCGGTTTTAGAGCTATTATTATCCCTGCGGCTGCCGTAGCTCCACCCGCAGAAAGACCGAGCTGATCCTTCTTTTTCGGCCGGCTTCAGGTCAGATTTCAACCACTATTCCGTCTTCTGCTAACTCGACCGACACCTCTCCTCTCCGCGCGAGCATCTCCTCGCCCATGTGGGTCAAAATGAGTCTCTTGCAGCGCAGGCGCGGGAGGTTTTGTTGAAGGATACGATAGTTCATGTGATTGGCCGTCTCGCGATCGAAGAAACTGCACTCGCACAAGAAGAGATCTGTTCCTTGGGCGTGAGTGAGGAAGACGTCCGTCCATGCGGAGTCGCCGGAGTAAAGGAGCTGTTTCCCCTGATAGCTCAACTTAAGCCCCAGGGAGATATCGCGAACTTGATGGGGGACACGAAAGGGGAAAACTCGGACATCCGCAACCGTCACTTGTCTGTCGGGCTCGAGGACATGAAAAACTGTTGCCGGGAGATCTTTTGGCTCTGAGGCGTCCCCGAACATAGACTGAAAAAGGCTGCGCACCCGCTCTTCGGTCCCAGGGGGGCCTGCCACATGCAGAGGTGTGGCGCGCGGACTCTCATAAAGATATTCCAGGAAAAAGAACGGCAGCCCGCCAAAATGATCCCCATGAAGATGGCTTAGAAAGATGGCATCCAAGCTTCGCGGACTAAATCCCGCCCGCTTCATCGCCGGCAAGGCGGTCGGGCCGCAGTCCAAAAGGAAAATCCGCTCCGCGCCATCCACGAGGTAGCCGCTGTTGTTCCTGCCTCCGCTTCCGAAGGCATCGCCGCAGCCGAGGATGTGAAGTCTCATAGTGTTGGTGGTCGTTGTTTATTGTTTCTTCGATCAACGGTAGGTTAGGTGCATATAGGTGTGGCCTTCATCCGAAAGAAGCCAATGAGAATTCTCTTGCTTGAGGACGATTGCGAGGTGGTCGCCATCCTCAAACTGGAAGGGGGTGAAAACCTGGTAGCGATTCATGCCCTCTGAAGCCAGGCGTATGCGGTCGCAGACTTTTTCTTTGAAGTCTTTTTCGATAGCTTTAATTGACATGGGCAGCCTCCACATTAGAGAAGAGACCCTTGAACTTCCGCCGGGATCTCCAGGGGCGAGACCAAAAGACTTATTTTACATAGACAGCGTCGGCATCTTTGCATAGGCCGCAATGAGGGATGTACTGTTCTCCTCGGGGGTCAGAGTGATAATATCGAGCGGAATCATGAATTTCTTAAGGGTTCTGATTTCCGCATCTTTAGTCATGGCCGCCCGTTCCAAAATATCCTTATTGCGAAAATCCTCTGAAATTATGACAACATCAATATCACTTTCTTTGGTTGCTTTGCCTTTTGCTTGTGAGCCGAACAAAATGATCTTTGAGGGGGTTACCCCGCCTTCTCTTAGGCATCGCTCCAAAAACTCAACTGCCGCTTTCACTTTGCGCTTAGCCATTGCAGCACCTTTTTGCTTTGATCCAGCACTTCCTTTGTCTTTTTCTTGTCGTAATCTTTAAGGATTCTCCGCAGGTCATCCGGATAGCGCGTCGGTACGCTTACCCGATTTAGCGTAGCAATAAAATCATGTAGGTCCCCCGGTAACCTCAGTTTCATCTTTTCGATCAGGTAAAGCAAGTTGTGTGTTTTGGGCGGTTCTTTGCCGAGTTTTTCTGTGTAGCGTCCCTTCAAGCCCTTCTCTATAGATAAATGGCACATGAAGACCGTATACATGTACCGTCCGCCCTTAAACATATAGGCGGCGGTATCCATATCGTAATTGGCTTGCGTCAGCCATTCCTCAGATGGTTTTGCCATAGGTTAAATCGCTTTTATTTCCAGTAGTCGGATGGCCTTTGTTGTCAATTTTGCTCCTCAAGCGTTGCCTCGTCAGCAACTTCCCGGCTAGCTGCTCTTTGTTGCAGGCTCTCTTCGATAATGGCGATTTCTTCGCGGGTAAGGCCGTAAAGGGAATAGACAAGCTGGTCGATCTCGGCCTCCTGGGAGGAAATATCGGCGTCGGGTCGGCTTTTTTGGCCACGAGGATTTTCTTAGCCATGCCAATCAATTGGGTTCGTTGTCCGTGGGCGGCAGAGTTCACAACCTACCACCCTCCATCCGATTGAACTTATCCCCATTTCCCCCCCGGAACGGCTACTTCCCGGGAAAGCCAAAATCGGGCTAAGACACTCCTGTGTCCCGAGATTAGGTCCCAGGGGCCATATTCTATCCCTCAATTGCAATATACTGTCCCCAGAAATCCCAGAAATCCATTGTCTAGAGATATCGACCATCATATCGAATCTTATCCTTAAAGACATTTAGCCACACAGCTCCGACCTATCCGCTCTCCAAAACAATCTACGGAGTGAGGAACGCCATCATATACCCATGATCTCTCTCCACGTAATTTGACTCCGTTCACCGTGACGTCGGTGGACATCAGTTGCCAAAAAACTAGCCTGTCACCTTTTTCTCCCTCCTCAAGTTGCGAGTTACGACTGGCTGGAAGTCGAAGCATTTGGTGCCCCTGCCGAACGAGCTCGAATCGCCTCAAAAATCTCCTTTGCAAGAATCGGGAAAGCGGAACCTTGGAATTCTTGGTCCGCCATATAACGGGTGACGATTTTGTCGTTATCCGCCATGCGCTCGATCATGAAATCCTCGATCAATTTCCGAATGCCCAATTCGAACTTGTCTAGCGGATTGGCGAGAGCGGTCTGGATCACCTGATTGTCCCTGCAGGCTTTCTCTTTGATCTGCTGGAAGAAAAACCGGTCCTCCTCGGTGAATTGCGTGCCGAAACGCTCGTTCAGGACCTGGATAATCTCGGAAAGCGGGACTTTTTCATCCTTCGCTCTGCCGGTTCCGACTTCCGTCGGACTTTTCACCCATTGGGGATCACCCTCCTTCACCATGATAGCCCCGGAGAAAACCCGTTCGAGCCGGTAGTATTGTAGCGCAACTTCCTCGCCGACTTTAATGATCTGAGTATCCCGGTCGAGCGGCAGATGTGGTAGGAGAAAGCGTCCATAGCTGTAAAGCATTTCCAAGTCAGGGTCGGCGTAAGGGATAATCTGGCTCAGAAATGCATAAACTTTTACATACCCGTTCAACTTTTCACGGAACTTCGTCCGTTTTTCTTCGTCGTCAATCGCCTTGAAACGATCCACGGCGGGCTGAAGGTGGCGCTCCATGTGAGCGTGATCAGCCGCACCTTGTCGCTCGGGTGGCTTGTAAAAGATCTGCGCGAAGGCTTCAACTTCGCTCCAATGGTAAACCTGGAACTGATCCAGTTCGTGCTTCATGGTCTCCAACTGCAACGGGTCGGACACTTCTTGGAGGCTGGTCTTGTCGTAATAGGGCTTGAACGCTTGGTAGATATCTTCCGCTTCATTGACGAAGTCGAGAACGAACGGAGCGTCTTTTCCGGGAATCATTCGATTCAAGCGCGACAGCGTCTGCACCGCTTGCACGCCGTCGAGCCGTTTGTCCACATACATCGTATGAAGCAACGGCTGGTCGTAGCCGGTTTGATATTTATTAGCCACCAGCAAGACCTGGTAATCGTTCGACTCGAAGCGTTCGGGTAGTTGCGATTCGCTGATGGGTTTTTTCGCTATCACGTCCAGATTCATTCCCGGCTCGGTGTATTCCTTGCCCGTGTCCGGATCTTTCACGGTGCCGCTGAAGGCCACAAGCGTCCGGATGTCCGTGTAGCCGTTCTCCGCAATGTAATGATCAAAGGCGAGCTTGTAGCGCACGGCGTGGAGCCGCGACGAAGTGACCACCATACCCTTAGCTCGTCCGCCAATTCGATGTTTCACGCTGCGGCGAAAGTGCTCCACCATCACCTCGGTCTTTTGCTCGATATTGTGCGGGTGAAGGCTCATAAATTTGGCCAGCGCACGGGCCGCTTTTTTCTTAGGGAGGTTCGGATCGTCCTCCGCCGCTTTGAGCAATCGGAAATAGGTTTTATAGGTCGTGTAGTTTGTCAGAACGTCGAGGATGAATTCTTCCTCGATAGCCTGCCGCATGCTGTAGATGTGGAAGGCTTCCGGCTTGCCGCCGGAGCCCATCCTACCGAACAACTCAAGCGTTTTTCCCTTGGGCGTGGCCGTGAAGGCGAAGAAGCTCAAGTTAGATTGCCGCCCGCGCGACTGCATCACCTGATTTAACCGGTCTTCCCAATCGGCTTCCCCTTCTTCAGTATCAGTTGCCGCTGCGCCGAGAATCGCCTTCAGTTCCCGCGCCGACTCGCCGGTCTGACTGGAGTGGGCTTCGTCCACAATGACTGCGTACTTCCTCGCCGCAATGGCCGCTTCCCACGCTCTCGCCTGCTGCTTCTCCTCGTCGGTTGCCTTCTCCTGGCTCTCCGCGCCCGCCACGTGCAACAGCCCGCGCAGCACGAAGGGGAACTTCTGCAATGTGGTGATGACGATTTTGGTTCCATCTACCAACGCTGCGGCTAACTGCTTAGAGTCCTCGTCAATCGCCTTTACCACGCCTTGCGCATGCTCGATCTGGTAGATCGCATCCTGGAGCTGCTGGTCCAGCACGCGGCGGTCAGTGATGACGATCACGCAATCGAAGACCTTTTGGTCGTCTTTATTATGCAGGCTGGCGAGCCGGTGCGAGAGCCAAGAAATGCTGTTGGTCTTCCCGCTGCCGGCGGAGTGCTGAATGAGATAGTTATATCCTGGGTCTTCCTTCCGCGTGGCTTCCACCACCTTACGCACGGCATCAAGCTGGTGATACCGGGGGAAGATCACCGCTTCCTTAGTAATCCGCCTTTTGCCCCCCTTGCCGTCGTCTACATTCTCCTCGGTCTTCTCGATGAACATGAAGTGGCCGAGAATGTCGAGGAAGCTGTCAAACTGCAGTACTTCCTCCCAGAAATAACCCGTGCGGTAGCCGGACGGATGCTGCGGGTTGCCCATGCCGCACTGGACATCTCCCGGCTCGCTGCCGCGATTGAAGGGCAGAAAATGCGTTGCCTGCTTTTGCAAGCGCGTTGTCATGTGAACTTCGTCCGGGTCGGCAGCGAAGTGTACCAGCGCCCGTGTCTTGAACTGGAAGAGCGGCGCGCGCGGATCGCGGTCATTTTGGTATTGTCTTCTTGCATGCCACCAGTGCTGGCCGGTGCTGGGATTTTTCAACTCGCACGTCGCGACGGGCAAACCGTTCACGGAAAAAACCAGGTCCACCGTGTCGTGTTTTCCGGGATGACACGGAACCTGGCGTGTCACCGTCAGCCGGTTTTTGTTAAACAGTGCCAGCACGTCGTAGTTGAGCCCGTGAGCTGGCTTGAAGTAGGCGAGCCGAAAGGTCTTGCCATAGAACTTGAAGCCGTGTCGCAAGATATGAAGAGCGCCTTTGACATCAAGTTCCTTCGCCAGCGTGTTGAGGAGCAAGTTTTCCAAACCTGCACCATGCAACGTCTTCATCTCTTCCCAGAGCTTGGGCTGCGCATCTTGGATGAATGCGAATATGCGAGCCGGGAAGAGAGCGCGCTCAATATCCCATTCTGCCACGTCGCCCGCCCGCCAGCCCGCTCGGCTCAGCAGGATGGTTTCGACGTAAGCTTCGAAAGCTTTTTCGGTGGTCTGGCTCATGTGGCTGGCTGCCAAGAAAACCGTGTCTCCAATTCGCGGAGCATGTCGAACGTATCCACGTAAGGGACGCCGAAGGCCTCACACACATTCGGAATCGGTACCGTCCTACGAGCGTCAGGTGAAAGTACTTCGTGCGTGACTAGAACCAGACTTTTCGCTTTTGCATAGGCGATTAACCAACCATCAGTGTCGGCTGCAAATTTCGCTTTTGCTTCCGGGAAAAACTGCGCCTCTCCTTGCACCCAGCTAAGTATTTGTGCAAATTTGGCTGTCACCGATGGATCATCGGAGGAGGCAAAACAGGCCTGCGGCATGACCGACTCGGCCCATTCCCATAGATCATCACCACCGCGCTTCAACTCTTGCTTTACACGGTCAAGACTCTCTACACGACCTTTTTGCTGATGCCAGACCAGGCAATCCCAATAGCCTGGACATATATCGAATGCGTAGTAGCGGCGCTTCGCCTCCATAAAGACGTTAGCGTCCAGCAGATACTTTTTGTCGGTAGGCATGGCTACAGACGAAACCCAAGAAATTCGGCGTATCGGTCGAAGGTCTTGCCGTGTAAACCGGTCAATCGGTAGGCATCCCGATAAAGCAGCCTCCCTTCTTTGACCGCACGGATGACGGCATGCCCGAAGCGTTCCCCGATTCGAGTCCCCTGTGTGGCGTAAAAATCGCCCCCGCTGCTCTTCGGCTTTTGGCGGCGCTCATCCTCCTGATACTTGCGGTAGAACTCGAAAAATTCTGACCGCGCTAGGAGACCGAGGTCCAACGACCGGCGGGCTGCAACTAGCGGACTGACCTTGAAATGTCTGGCGAGGAATTGGAACGGTTCATCGGTTCCTTGTGCTTCGGCCCACGAAGCTCGTAGCTCCGCTGCTGGGACTAGAAACTCCGCCGCCGCACGGTTGCAGAAAAGTTCCACCTCGTCGTTGGCAGGTTGCATCTCCTCAAAATTAAAAATTCCCCCGCGACCGATCCATAGGTGCGCTAACTCATGAGCTAACGTAAACATCTGTGCCGCCCTAGCATCCGCCCCATTGACAAAAATCAGAGGCGCATACTCATCAGCCAGAACGAAGCCGCGAAATTCGTTCACATCCAGCTTGCGACGCGTGCTGTTCCCTACAATCCCGTTAATAACCACTAAAATGCCGGCGTCTTCCGCCTCCTCCCGTAAAACCCGCAGCGCTTCTGTCCAAGTAGGCTCACGGCGCGCCCAATCGTTCGGCAAAGACAGAACCGAACGGATTTTCGAGGCAACCTGGTCCGGGTCGTCCCGCAGCGTCACGCTGCCGACAAACGCCAAGGGCTCCTGACCCTGTTCGATCAAAAAATCTCGCATCCAACCCTGGCGCTGCTGCATCGTCTGAATCGTCTCAAGGAGATTTGGACTGGGACGCCTCGCCTGTGCGCCCGGCACGGTGCGATAATCGGGGATAGTTAATTTCTCTTCGGGAGGTTCAGGCAGAAAGAAATATCCCAGAGGAGTCGAAGTGGTCTTGGCCAAGGCTTCGAGCTGACGTAAGGTAAGCGCCTCACCACGCTCCCACTCCCGGAACTTCGGAAAGCGCTTAACTAACGCACTAGTACTTAGCCCGGACCGCTCTCTCGCCCAGCTAATTAAGTCGGCTTTTACGGCGACTTTGGCCATAGCAGGTCTATATTATCCCGCCTAGATCCGAAAAAACAGAACATACCGATAAGTCAATGCTTCGTGCGAACATCAATCTTTCCCGTCACGGCGGCGGTGATAAGGGCGGCGCGGTATTCCTGCAAGCGCTCGATGGCCGCCTCTACCTTCACGACCATTCGGTCAATCTTCGCCGTCTCGTGGTCCAGGTAGTCGGCGATGGCGTGTTGTTCTGGGAGAGGCGGAACCGAAGTCTTGGTCGGATGGATATCATTTCTATCCACGCCAGGCACCGCCGACTTCACTGCGTTAAGCAGGAATAAAGGGGACAGATGCGTAAGCATGTATCGGAGGAATCTTGGCTCGTTTCCCCTCAGATTGATGCTGTAGAGGGTCGTGTTAAGCGGCCAGTAATCCTCCTGTATCAAATAGAACTGGCCGATGGTGCCGTATCGACCAGTCACAATTCCGGGCCCCTTGGCAGCGCTCACGGAATGAGTTGCCGAAACACCGGAAGAGGTGACCAACGGAACCGTTCCCTCTTCACGGTCTTCGCTCGGTAAATCATGACCTCTCTGAAACGTGATTGCCCACTTGAGTTGTTTCACCTCCCAATGCCCCGGTACCTCGCCGAGCCATTCGATGCCGGAAGGTTTGAGTTTGGAATAGGGGTTAAGACCAGCGGCGCGGGCGGCGTCCGGCGGAAGGCCGCGCGTGACCGTCCGCGAGATGAGCGCAGTGCGTTTTTCCTTCAGCTTCTCGATCAGCTCCCGTTTTTTCGCTATCAGCGTGTCTAGTCTGGCTGTTTCCGTGTCGAGGAAGTCTGCAATGACCTGTTGTTCCGCTCGCGTCGGGAGTGGAATCAAAGCTTCACCAATGGAACCCTTCGGAAGCCCGTAACGCGTCACTCCTGTGGCTGCGATCTGGAACTGCTGATTCACCGCACGGGACTGAAAGGACCGAAGCAGAAAGCGACCAAGCAGCGTTCGTTGATTCGGTCGAACAATGGCAAGGTGGTAGCCGCACACAAGGTCTGGGGCCGATTCGGCCACGAGTGCCGGAACAGCTATGTCGTTCCATTCCTCGGAGTCCTTCGTGATCACCACATCGTTAGTATGAAGACCAAAGCGCCGGATTTCCTCTGCGGTAGCGGTTGTTTCCATCAATCCCATGTTGGGGCGGATCTGGTTGTTGTAGTAAACGTTCGTGTAATTGCAGAGGCGAACTGGAAGCTCCTCGTCCGCCGAGACTTTGTTCACGTTACTGACCCAGTAGGTTGCAGCCGTTTTGAGCCGTTTCACTTCCCAATGCTCTGGCACCTCGCCGAGCCATTCGACGCCGCTGGATTTGTACTTCTGGTACGGCGGGTATTTCACGCTGTTACCTCTCCGAGCAGGGCCATGATCTCGCCCTCGAGTGTTTTGATGTCGGCCTCAATCGCCTCCAACGGGCGGGGTGGTTCGTACTGGTAGAAGTGACGATTGAGTGGGATTTCGTACCCCACCTTGGTCTTGCTGTGATCGATCCAGGCATCCGGCACGTGAGGCAGCACCTCACGCTTGAAGTACTCCTCGATGCCCTCCTTCAGCGGCACGCTTTCAGTGTCACGCAGTTCAGGGTCCGGCTCCGGGTTCTCGTCGCGGTCGCGGCAGACTTCGGCGGTTTCGTCCCGCTCGCCGAGCGCCGACTGAACGGCCTTTAGTTCCGGGGCGCTCAAGCGCACATCACGCTCGCGGTCAATCGCCCTCAAGTCCGCGAGGAAGGTTTTGCGATCCTTATAGAGTTTTTCACCGTTAACTTTGCTGAAGGCAAGAAGTAAGGCACGGATGGTTTCCTGTCGCTCCTTTCCGGCTTCGATTTCCTGGAGCCGGACCTTTTCGTTCTTCTTGTTGCTAGTGGCGAGATTCTTGAACCCGCTCTCCTCCTCAAGCCGCGCGATGCGTTCGCCCGTGACCTGAAAGTTCAGCCGCAGGGGTCGCTCGACGGTGATCTTGCGAAATCCGAAATCGGCATTGTCGAAGATTTTGCTGACGACGAGGGTCTTCTCCTGACCGTCGATCTTGAAGGCGCGCGTTTCGCCGTCGCGGAAGTTACCGAAGATTCGGGTGATCTCACCGATCTGATCGGGTTCGCCCTCGTCCCTATCGCCGATTTTGTTACGCTTGTTGCCGAGGCTTTTGCGCATCTTTATGTAGAACTGCCGTGCATCGATGAGCTGAATCTTCCCCTTGCGCTCCGGTTCCTTGCGGTTGGTGAGTATCCAGAGGTAGGTCGAGATGCCGGTGTTGTAGAAAAGCTGGTCGGGCAGCGCGACGACGGCCTCCAGCCAGTCATTTTCAATAATCCATTGGCGAATGTTGCTCTCGCCGCTGCCGGCGTCGCCGGTAAAAAGCGGCGAGCCGTTGAAGACAATGCCGATGCGGCTGCCACCATGCTTGGGCGTGCGCATCTTGGAAAGCATGTGCTGGAGAAAAAGGAGTGCGCCGTCATTGATGCGGGGCAATCCGGCGCCAAAGCGCCCATGGTATCCGAGAGTCTTGTGCTCCTTCTCGATGAAATCAGCCTGCTGTTTCCATTCAACTCCGAACGGCGGGTTGGCCAGCATATAGTCGAAGGTTATTTTCTTGCCATCGTTGTCGCGATCGAAGCCATCCTTGGTGAAGCTATCAGCCAGCACGATGTTATCGGCGTCTTCGCCCTTGATGAGCATGTCTGATTTACAAACGGCCCAGGATTCGTCGTTCCAGTCCTGGCCGAAGAGGAGCGGCTTGGCTTCTGAATTAAGATCGCGGATGTATTTCTCCGCCACCGAGAGCATGCCGCCGGTTCCGCAGGCAGGATCGAAGATGGTCTTCACCACGTGACTGCGGCGAAGGTCCTTCTCCGGCGAGAGGAGAAGGTTGACCATCAGCTTGATAACCTCACGCGGAGTGAAGTGCTCCCCGGCCTCTTCGTTCGATTGCTCTGCGCCGATCCGGATCAGTTCCTCGAAGACATAGCCCATCTGAACGTTGTCCACGCGCTCAGGTGAGAGATCTACCCTGGCAAAAGCCTTGATGACCTCGTAGAGCAGGTTCTTCTCAGCCATGCGGGCGATCTGCTGGTCAAAGGCAAACCGATCCATGATGTCGCGAACGTTCTTGGAGAAGCGGCTGATGTAGCTGTTCAGGTTGGGCGCAAGCTGGTTGGGATCGTCGAGTAGCTTCGCGAGATCGAGCTTAGAGAGATTGTAGAACGGTCGCCCCGTGATCTTCTGAAGCAGGCTGCGGATGACATTCTCCGGCTTGGCCTTAATGACGGCGTGCTCTTTGAGAACCTTTTCCTTGGTGGGCGTAAGCAGGCAATCGAAGCGCCGGAGCACCGTAAGCGGCAGAATGGCCTTGCGATACTCGTTCCGTTTATACGGCCCGCGAAGCAGGTTGCAGATGCTCCAGATGAAGTTAGCGAGTTGGGAATGGGTTTCGGGGGTCATTGGGTATTCACTTGGTTTGCCAGGGGGTTTGCTAGTGGTCGTAATACGCGACCACCCCGGTCTTCTATGTCCCCTAAATTTCTAGCGATCTTATGCGATACCGCCCTGGCCTGACAAGCTCTTTCTCACCAAGGGTTCCAGGGTTTAAGAGTTGAAGGGTTAGAAGGGTTTTTAAGGGAAGATGGGGTTGGTGGATCGGAAATGCCCCCTTGATCTTTTCGTTGAAATCGTATATCAATCTTATATCAAAAAGGAGGAATGGCGATGGCGCGGTTTATGATCTCTATGCCGGATGAGATGCTGAAAAAGCTGGATCAAAAGGCTCGAGAGGAGCATCGCACTCGCAGCGAACTGCTGCGCGAAGCGGCGCGCCAGCACCTCGCGGCCCCTGCACCGGCCGCCAGGGAAGGCTTGCCCCCATCGAGAGATGGCAGGCGCAAAGGGCAAAAGAAGTGGACCAAAGAGTCATTGGAACGGTACTTAAGGGAGAGGGGTACGGTTCGAAAGGGCTGCCCAGGGCTTGACTCGCTTGTCGGGCCGGTAAAAGGGCCGGTAAATATGAAGCGGGTCTTAGAGATCGGCAAAAAACTAACCGGGCTAAGTCGTGCAATCATCGACGACCGTGAAGATCGAGTGTGATCTATTTTCTCGATACCAGCGCCCTTGTCAAGCGCTACCTCGCTGAGCGGGGGTCCTCCTATGTCCGCGGGTTGTTCCAGAGTACCGACGCAGTTTTTTATCAGACCTTCCTCACCCCTCTGGAAATCAGTTCCGCCCTATACCGGCGCCGTCGTGCCGGACAAATTTCGCATGAAGAATTGTCTTTGCTGCTCAAGTCATATGCCGTCCACTCTCACGAAGAGTACCTCCTTCTCCTCTACTCCGAGTCCGCGATAGACACGGCCGGCACACTGCTGGCGCGCCATCCCCTACGCGCTCTCGACGCCATCCAACTGGCAAGCGCGCTCAAGCTTCGCGACAGTCTCCCGCCAGGCACGCCTCCGCTGATTTTCCTCTCCGCCGATGAGAAGTTGATCGACGCGGCGCGGCAAGAACACCTCGAGGCCGAAAATCCAGAGAAGCGCTCGTAACCAATACACCCAGTTGCTTTTTCTCCCCCAGGAGTCTAGACTTCCGTCGTGACTGGGAACAAGCGACCCTTCTTCACGCGCTACAGCACCAGCCTTTGGATCCGCTTTTTGCGTTTCAATCTCATTTCTAACAAGAAACTGCAGGACGACCTGGAAAAACTACAACTCACCTCGCCGCAGTTTTACGTCCTGGCGACTATCGGTTACGCTGGCGGGCTCCCTTTCGGCGAGATCGGCGAAAAGATGATGGTCACGGTCAGCAACCTCACCGGCATTGTGGACCGGCTGGAAGAAAAAGGATTGGTCGCCCGTGAAAGAGATGCTCATGACCGGCGGGTAATCCGCGTCCGGCTGACCGAAAAGGGTGCCAAGTTGTATAAGAATACTATCCCCCTTTTTGAAAAAAGCATTTCGCAATTTTTCTCGCCGCTGGACAAATCACAACAGAAAGAGCTTTCCTCCCTTTTGCGCAAATTGATCCGGGTCTCCTGGGCGCACTAAAAAAAACAGTTTTTAGCTGTGAGTTTTTAGTTCTAAGTTTCCGGTTCGTAAGTGAGGGGGCTTGCCGAGCAAGCCGAAAGCACCAGTCGTGCAGGTTCAAAGAACCCACAACTCTATTGCTTTCGGCGCGCGAGGCGAGTCCCCGAGCGAGCTTCACTTTTCGCAATAGAGCCGTCGGAGCGTTGACAAGCGATATTTAACAAATATAAAGTTTATATGTTAACGGTATAACCATGGAAGAAGAAAAGAAAAAGCAGAGGCCCATGGGGCTGGAGCGCGTAAAGAAATGGCTATATGCCAAAGGGCTGGAAGAACGTAGCGCCGGTTGCGTTCTTTGCGGCTCTTGCTACGGTCACGGACCGGTCAATCCGATGGAGGACCATCCCGGCTTTAAAACCAAATGCCCCCCCTACGAGTTCTATCGCTTCCAGCGCTTCACCCCCAAATCGCGCTGGCTGATGTCGCAGCGCGTCTTTCACGGCCTCGACTCCATCACCCCCGAACTCAAAGAGGTCATCTACACCTGCACGACCTGCCTCATGTGCCAGGAGATCTGCGGCGTGCGTAATGACGGCTACGGCCCCTGGGACATCAGTGTGGCCATGCGCGAGGAGATAACCGAGAAAGAAGGGCCGCTCGCGGCCCATCGCCCGCTCCTGGAAGGGCTGCAACTCCACAACAACCCCTGGTCTCTCCCCAAGGAGGAGCGCGGGCAATGGGCCAAGGGGTTGGGATTAAAAAAATTAGGGGTAAAAAAAAGTTCCACCCTTCTCTTCGCCGGCTGCTCGGCGGACCGGCCCAGCGGAAGGCCGGGAACCATTGCGCTCGCCAAGCTCATGAAACAGGCGGAAGAGGATTTTGTCATTTTGGCAGAGGAAGAGAGCTGCTGCGGCCTCTATGCGAATGATCTTGGCTTTCGCAAAGAATATCACCGCCTGCAGGAGGAGAACCTTCAGGTGGTGCAACAAGCCGGGATCAAAAGGATCGTGATTGCCTGCGGGAGCTGCCGTCGAATTTGGCAGGACTACCCCAAGGAGGAGATGCGGGGGATCGAAGTGCTTCATGGCGTCGAGTACGTAGATAGGCTCGTGCGGGAAGGGAAGCTAAAATTCAGCAAGACCATGAAAACCAAGGTCACCTATCATGATCCCTGCCATCTCGGCAGGGGCTGCGGCGTCTATGAGGCGCCGAGAAATATCCTGCGCTCCATTCCCGGCGTTGAGCTGGTGGAGATGGCGCGCAACCAACGCTGGTCCTGGTGTTGTGGCGGCGGAGGCGGGGTGCCCGAGGCCTTTCCCGATCTCGCTCAATGGAACGCCGAGGACCGTCTGCGCGAGGCAGAGCAAACCGGAGCGGACCTTCTGCTTACTACCAGCGCGCTCTGTCTCCGGAGCTTTGCCGGATGCCAGAACTCCCGCCTGCAAAGCCAAGAGCTACTGGAATTCATCTGCCAGGCCATTTAACGGATGCTAAAAGAAGCCCACTTCACGCCGGCGAGAATGCTTTCCCTTCTGGGTCTCAAGGCCGGATCTCTGGCGCCCTTCGCCCTGATCCCCGGGCCCAAAGAGCGCAGCCAGAAGATCCTTGCGGCCCTAGACGCCCCGAGGAAGAATTTCTCCTTCCTGGATTATGAGATGTACACCGGGACGCACAACGGGAAAAAGGTCACGGTGGGCAACGGCGGACTCTATGCGCCCGATACGGCGATCACGACGGAGATTTTGTGCGCAGGCGGGGTCGAGTCTCTCATCCGAATCGGCAGCTGCGGCTCCCTGCAAGGAGACGTAAAGATCGGCGATCTTGTGATCGTGACAGGAGCGCGGCGCGGCGAGGGGACGACGAGTTACTACGTGCCGAGAAACTTCTCCACGCTTTCTCACCCCGAGATCATCCGCGCCCTGGAGGAAGCGGCGAAAAGTCTGAAGGTCCGGTATCACCTCGGCTGGGTCTACACCACGGACGCCCTGTTTCAGGAAACGCCGGAGCTCATCGCGGAGCTCGAACAGCAGCGGGTTTCAGGGATCGACATGGTCACGTCGACCTTTCTCACCATCGCCCAGGTACGCCATAAGAAGGCCGGAGCGATTCTGGCCGTATCGGACGAATGCCTCAAGGGCAAGATGGGTTTCCGCGATCCTATTTTTCTCGAAGCCGAAGAAAAGATGGTCGAGGTCGGGCTCAAAGCGATTCACCTCCTGGGCTGAAAAACGATGAAAGCCGTACAGAGCCCTCTCTTTGTACCAGCGCTCTGGGAAAAAGAGCACTTCAAGATCCTCGATGAGACCCTGCTCCCCTGGAAGGTCGAATATATCACGGTCAAAGAGGTCTCCGAGGCGCTTCGGGCGGTGAAAGAAATGAGGACCCGGGCCTTCGGCCAGGTGCTAACTTTTCTTTACGCCGCGGCGCTGGTAGCGCGAGGCGCCAAGACACAAAACTCGGAACCTCTTAGAGAGCGGCTTGCCCGATTAGCGGAGGAATTCACCGAAGCGCGGCCGACCTTCGATTTTGAAGGTATCGCTAAATATTTCGACCCCTGGTTCCAAGGGCTTTCACCAGGCGAAGAAACGGGGAGCTGGCTCGAAGGAAAAATTCACGAGCTGGTCGCAATCATTCAGAGAACGAGAATGGAAAGGGCCCGGCGCGCGGCCGATCTCCTGCCAGACCCGTGCCGGCTTCTCACCCATTGCAACATCAGCGGAGAGCTCGTTGCCGTGGCTGAGTGGTGCCGAGAGATGGGGAAGGAGATCCGGATCATGGCCACGGAAACGCGCCCCTACCTGCAGGGCTCCCGTCTTACAGCGTGGGAGCTATCCCAGGCGGGCTTTCGTGTCGCTTTGATCCCCGATTGCGCGGTCGCGCAGGTCATGACCAAGAGGGAAGTTAATGCCGTGGTGGTAGGAGCGGATCGATGCGCCCAAAATGGCGATGTCATCAACAAAGTGGGGACCTATCCGATAGCCCTCATGGCCAAAGAACATGGCATCCCTTTCTATGCCTTGGTGCAGGACCCGGGCTCCCTGGCAAGCGGAAAGGATGTTCTCATTGAAGAGCGGCCGGTAGCCGAGCTTTTCAATTTCCAAGGTCGGTCCCATATCCCCGAAGGCCTCCAGGGACGCTATCCGGCCTTCGATGTCACGCCCGCCTCTTTGATCTCCTCCCTGATCGGCTTCGATGGCACCTTCACGCCTGAGAGTTTCAGGCAAAGATTTCAAAATACCCCCGCTGCCGCTAGCAATGGGAAGAAGGAGAAGAAGCCATATATTCTGCTTTATGGCATTCCAAAGAGCGGCAGTTATTCCCATCTCTCAAGCGCCCTCAAGGCGCAACGGGCTCAAACCGTCCTGGTTCCGGAGATGCGCCCTGAACTATGGGGCGTGCATGTGATTGCTCGCGAGCTTCTTGAGAGAAACATCCCGACGACACTCATCTCCGACAACATGATGGGCGCGTTTTTCGCCCAGGGACAGATCAAGCGCCTTTATCTTTTCTACTCGGAACTCAGCGAAAAAGGGCCCGTCGGGATCTGCGGCTCTCTGCTCGCCGCGCTCCTGGCAGCCGCTCACGGGGTTTCCGTCGAGCTATTGGCATCCGAAGAAGCGCGGCAATCCCCCTTGGACCGGGATGTCTCCACCTTTCTGGGCGAGAAGGTCTGCCCTGACAGGGTCACGGTTTATCCCATCGAAAGGGAAGTAATCCCCTGGTCTCTATTCAAGGAGAACAAGGAAGGCGCCTCATGAGAAGGATTGAACGCGAGATCATCCATTTCGGGAAACTGCTCTTTGAACGCCGTCTGATCAGCGGCTGGGGAGGAAACATCAGTTGCCGCCTCGCCAAGGACCGTTTCCTTATTACCGGGCAGCACGCCTCCCTGGCCTTTCTCAGTCCCAAGGACCTGGTGGAGATCGACCGGCAAGGGAAACCCATCAAGAAGAAACAACAGCCCTCCAGCGAAACCCCGCTCCATCTGGCAGCTTACAACGGGACGGAGGCAAAGGCCGTGATTCACGTGCACCCTCCCATGGTCCTGGCCTTCTCGCTCACCCACCAAAGCTTTGTCCCGCTGAGCTTCGAGGAGAAATACACCGTTGGAGAAGTCCCCATACTTCCCCAGGAAACTCCCACGGTAACGGAAACCGAAAGAGTGGTAAAAGAGCTAAGGCTCCGTCCGATCGTTATCCTCCAAGGCCACGGCACAGTCGCGGTGGGAAAAAATTTGCGCGAGGCCTTTCTTCTAACCGACCTCCTGGAAGAGGCGGTCCATTGCCAGTTCTTCAAGCACGAAACCGGAGTCCGGGCCGAACCGGGGCAAAGTTCGACCACCCCGAAAGGAGAAAGCCCGGCTCAAAAAGAGGGGCACGCGCTTTTCTCCCGAGAGCATCTGACCGCTCTCATAGAGAGCGCCAATAGCGATCCCGAGTTTCAAAGCCAGGCTAGCCAGTCCGACCTCACGACCACACTGACACTCCATCTGGAAGAGACCAATACTCCTTGGACGGTCCACTTCGAAGGGGGCAAGATCACCAAACTAGAGGCCGGAGCGGAGGGGGAATTTGTCATCAGCGGGAAAAGAGAGTGGTGGGAGGCGGTTTTTCAACGGCGCATCGATCCCTTCCTCGCGACTCAGCAGGGAAAGCTAAAGCTTGAACGCGGCGAGCTGTGGAAACTCTCTCAATGGTTTAAACCTTTTCAGCGGGCCTTTACACTATGGCAAAACATACCGATCAAGTAGCCTTTTTTGCTGGCGAGGTCTTAGAAAAGACCGCTGAGAGCTATCCCAACAAGACCACCCTGATCGCTAGGGAAGGAAAGCCCACTTTTTCGGAGATCAACGAAAAGGTTAACTGCCTGGGCGGGAATCTCCGCAAGGAAGGGGTGAAACAAGGGGACCGAGTCGGGCTTTTGTTGCCCAACTCTCTTGCCTTTGCGCTTGGCTACTTCGCCACCCAAAGAGTGGGGGCGGTTACAGTCATTCTGGATGCACGGCTTAAGGGAAAAGAGTTGGCCGGGGTCTTACAGGATGCTGACTTGAGTCTTCTAATCACTCACCAGCGTCTGATACCTGAAATTGACGAAGCACTTCAGAGCTTTAGCCGGCTCGCTCTGTGGATCGTTGAAGGAGAGGGAGAGCAGAGTTTTGACAAAAGACTCTCCCCGGCGCCGGGCTCTTTTGACCCGCCGAAACTTCACCCAGAGAACGACGCCTTGATCCTCTACACCTCGGGAACTACGGGAGAGCCTAAAGGTGTAGTCCTCAACCACATTAACTTGGCCCAATTCCCCCGTTGCACTACCGAGGTATGGAAAACCAATTCTGATTCTGTATGGGGTTGCATCCTACCCATGTCACACATCTCGGGCCCGATTTACTTAAATGAAATCGCCGACAAGGGAAGCTCCATGGTCATCTTTGACCAGTTTAACCCCGTCACCTGGCTTGAGGGCATTGAGCGCCACAGGATCACCATCTTTCACGGCGTGCCGACGATTTTCCAGCTTCTCTTGAGCGTCCCTGACATAAGAAGTTATGACACGAGCAGTGTGCAGCTAGCAGGCATGATGGGTACCACGGTTCCCTTGGCGCTCATGCGCGCTTTCAAGACAGCTCAGCCCCATGTCAAAGTCATTCAGGGATACGGTCTGACAGAGACCTCACCTCTGATTACCATTACCGAGCCCCAACAAGCCGACGTCAAGATGGCAAGCATCGGCAGGGCTGTTCCCGATGTGGAGGTAAAAATCGCCGACGAGAGAGGCCGCGAGGTTCCCGAAGGGGAGGCGGGGGAGATCATCACGCGCGGGCCGCATGTGATGACGGGCTATTTCCGCAGACCCGAAGCAACGGCCGAGCGTATTCGTGACGGGTGGCTTTACACCGGAGATATCGGTTGGCGCGACAGCGACGGCTACTATTACCACCTGGGAAGAAAAGACGACATGATCATCACCGGCGGGCTCAACGTCTATCCGGCCGAGGTGGAGAATATGCTATGCGAGCATCCCAAGGTCCAGGAGGCCGTGGTCTTCCCGATCCCTGATCCCAAGAGAGGCAACGTTATCGGCGCCGCCGTGGTCCTGCGTCCGGGGGAAAAGATCGCCGAAAAAGAATTGTTTACCTTTCTCCGCTCGAACCTGGCAAATTTCAAGGTGCCGCAGAAAGTAAAGATCCGTGATTCCCTGCCGCGAACATCAAGCGGCAAGGCCGTCCGAGACGCCTCCGTGCTTTTCTCAGACTAGCGGTGTAAAGCCATGAAAAGTTCTTCGGCAAATGCGGACGGGGTAATCGAGAAGGTCAAGGGGGTGGGCGGGATGATCATGGGCGTCACGGAAAACAGGACTTGGATCAAACTTTTCTACGAGGGAGACCTTGTGTACACCAAGAGCATCGACCTCGCTGCGGACACGATCCTAGATATTCTGGTCGAGGAGATCCCCCATAAGACGACCCACTACCAATATCCCCTCACGCTGATCTATTTCGACAGACCCTGCGACGTAGAAATTTGCCGTGAAGGAAATAATGTCGTCGTCAGAGGATGCAAGCCGAGTAAGACCAAGGGTTCAAGAGTTAAAGGGTTAAAAGGTAAGGATAGAAGCCACTTCCGCAAACCTCGAAAAAGCCGGGAAGAAATCAAAGGCTAGCGTGCCCTTCTCCCCTCCCCTGTTTTTCACGATGTGAAGATTAATCGCCCGGTTGGGTTCGGTAAGTTTTTTGGTTCGCTCCGCATCCTCCTCCATCACCAACACCGCCTCCGCGCCGGCAACTTTTTCCGCCCACTCCTGCGGTGTAGATCCTGCTCGCTCTCGCCTTAAATCCGGCCAAGTGGCCAGCACCGGCACTTGCAGATCGACGGCCAACCCTTGAAGCTGCTCGGTCACCAGAGGAAGCCGGCTATCGATAGAGAGGTCGGTCGCCCCCAGACGCTGGCTATCATCAATCACCACCATAGCTTGCTTCGATCCTTTAATCTCCTCAACCTTGCGGACACAGCCCGCTATCTCGTTAAGGTCCGTTTTCTCGCCGCCTTCAAAGAGATAAACCAGAGCAAGCCAGCTGTTGGCTAGCTCCACCACACTCTTAACCCTCTCCCACCCCAGAGGTAACCTCCCCGGGTCGGAGAGGTTAGCCTTTGGCACCCCATACCAGTGGAGAAGATAGGAGCTCCCCCTCATAATCTCCCTGCTTTCCAGACCGCTCAAGCGCGCCAGGGTCCTGATTCTCAAATCCTTTTTGCTTTCCGTAAAACTGAAGAACATTGCCGGGATGGAATTGTGCGATGCCACCTGGTCCGCAAACTGTTTGGCGAAGGCGGTCTTGCCGCAGGAGGGTCGGCCGATGAGGAGGTGTAGACCGGGAAGGATACCGTTTAGAGCGCGGCTTAAGCCCGGAAAGCCGGATTCCAAGCCGGCTATCTCTTTAACCTCCGTTCCGTTTTCGAGCTCCGCAAGGAACGATCCTAGCTCCTCCGCCTCAGATAATAGCGGTGATCTCTCCGACATAAATATTGCAAGAGATTACCTATTTTGCCCCACCTGGGCAAGGCAAAATTTTTATTGACAGATGGCTTGATTTCTACTAACCCTTGAACCGCTCCTACCTGCCCATAGGCAGGGTTATGGAAAGGAGGGCACCATGGACGACGAAAGAAAAGGAAAAGGCGTTTCCCGACGCGACTTTTTGAAGGGACTCGGGGGCAGCGCCATCGGTACAGCCGTCATCTCCACAGGGCTCCTAGACCCCAATAGGGCGGAGGCCTATCCGCAGGAGGAAGTAGGGAGACGACGCGGAAAATCGGTGGTCAACCTCAAGGTCAACGGGAAAAGATACCGCCTGGAGGTGGAACACCGTGAAACGCTAGCCGAGCTCCTGCGCGATCAACTCGGATTCACCGGGACAAAGATCGGCTGCGACCGGGGCGAGTGCGGCGCCTGCACCGTGGTCATCAATGGCCGCAATATCTATTCCTGCAGCCAGCTCGCTGTCTGGATGCAGGGCAAGGAAATCCTCACCATCGAGGGGCTGGCAAGGGGAGAAAAGCTCGATCCTCTTCAGGAAGCCTTCATCGAAGGCGACGGTCCGCAATGCGGTTTCTGCACCTCGGGCCAGATCATGTCGGGAAAGGCCCTGCTGATGCGCAACTCCAACCCCACCGAGGCTCACGTCAAAAAGGAGCTTTCAGGGAATCTCTGCCGCTGCGGCAACTACAACCGCGAGGTAGCGGCAGTACTGGCAGCCGCGGCAAAGGGTCGATAAGGAGGATACCATGGCGCAACAACAGTTCTCCGTCGTTGGCAAGAAGACCCCTCGCATTGACGCTTACGAACGGGTCACGGGGCAGGCCCAGTACGCGGGAGATTACCAGCTTCCTAACATGCTCTATGCGCGCGTCCTGCGCAGCCCTTACCCGCACGCAAAAATCGTCAGCATCGACGCCTCAAAGGCCGAGAAGCTGCCGGGCGTCAAAGCTGTCATCCACCACCAGAACAGCCAGGTCCCGTGGGCCAGCGGGGGGCTGACGCAAAAGAGAATGATCTTCAACAATCCGGTTCGGTATGTGGGGGATGCGGTGGCAGCAGTTGCAGCCACGGACCGCCACATCGCTGAAGATGCCCTCAGCCTTATCGAGGTCAAGTACGAAAAGCTCCCGCATGTTTTGGACGCCAATGAGGCCCTCAAGCCCAACGCCCCCAAAATCTACCCCAAGGGGAATCTATCGGTGGGCGACGGCCGCGTCAGCGCGCCGATCACAGAGCAGTGGGGAGATCTGGAGAAGGGATTCAAAGAGGCGGACAAAATCTTCGAGGACACCTACATCAGCAAGCATGTCAACAATGCGCAGCTTGAGCGCAGGGCGAGCCTGGCCAAGTGGGACGGAGGAAAGCTCACAGTCTGGGCCATGACCCAGGGGGTCTCCAGCTGCCGCAGCGACATCGCCAGGGATCTCGGGCTGCCGCTAAGCAAGGTCCGGGTTATCTGCAAGTACATGGGCGGGGGGTTCGGCAATAAGAATCAGGCCCAGGACTATGATCTCATGGCGGCCGTCCTCGCCAAAGCAACGGGCCAGCCGGTCAAGTTCGAATTCACCCGCGAAGACGACTTCATCGGCATGCACGGCCGCTGGGCCTCGGAACAGCGCTACAAGGTCGGAGTGAAGAATGACGGAACCATCACCGCCGTGGACTTTTACGGGGTGACCAACATGGGCGCTTACCGCAAGCAGACCGGCGATTTGGGCGGCTGCGACTTCTACCAAATCCCCAATTTCAAGAAGGTGGTCAATCCGACGCACACCAATACGGTGATCGGCGCGAATTACCGGGCGCCGTCCTATCCCGAGTCGGTTTTCGGCTTCGCCTCCATGCTGGATCAGATCGCCTATGAGCTGGGAGTCAATCCCTACGACCTGTTTTTGAGGAACAGGGCCCGCCTGTCCAAGGGCAAGATCCCCTTCACTTCCAACGCCCAGGAAGAGTGCATTATCGAAGGAGCCAATAGAATCGGCTGGAAGGAAAAATGGCACAAGCCGGGCGCCACCCCCGGCCCGAAGAAGCACGGAATTGGAATGGCTCTCGGAGGTTATCCCTTCAGACTCGGGCTTGGGGCAGCCACGATTCGGGTCAACCCGGACGGCACGGCCCATGTCCTGGTCGGAGTGGTCGATATAGGAACCGGCGCCAAGAGCACGATGGCGATCGTTGCCGCCGAGGCGCTGGGAATCCCGCTCAGCCAGATCCAGCTCACCAACGGCGACACGGATGTCACTCCCTTCTCCATTGGCGAGTCGGGAAGTCGTACTACCTCCTTCACGGCGCCAGCCGTGATCGCCGCGGCAGAGGACGTAAGGAAGCAGATCTTTAGCATCGCAGCGCCAGAGCTAAAGGCGAAAGCGGAGGATCTGGATCTCAAAGACGGCATCGTCTTCGTGAAGTCAGACCCTGCTCAAAAGCTGCCTCTCAACAAGGCGCTGAGGAGGGTGGGATCCGAGTTGATCGGCCGGGCCACGACCAACCCGACCTGGAAGGGCGTAGACGGAAAAAGCTTTGCCGCTCACTTTGCCGAGGTGGAGGTGGATATCTTCACGGGACAAGTAAGAATCACAAGGTACGTAGCGGCGCACGACAGCGGCACGATCATCAATCGGCTCGCCGCCGAGAGCCAGATCAAGGGAGGCGTGGTGCAGGGAATCGGCATGGCCCTCACGGAAGAATTCCTGACCGACAGGCCAACTGCGATTCCGATCAACCCGAATTATCGCGACGCGAAAATTCCCACACATCTGGAGGTTCCGGAAGTCGAGGTGATCTTTATCGAGCCCTACGATCCTTACGGTCCTTTTGGAGGCAAGTCGGTGGGCGAGCCGCCGATCACGCCGGCAGTGGCCACGGTGGCCAACGCGATCTTCAACGCCACCGGGAAGAGGATCAAAGAGATCCCCATCACGCCGGATAAAATCTTGCGGGCTGTTCAGGTCTAACCCAGGAGGAGAGGGCCATGAAGAGTTTTGAAAATATCGATGTGAAGAGTGTTAAAGAAGCGGTTGGGCTGCTGCGGAAGTTTCATCAGGATAAAAAGAGCGCCGCGGTCGTTGCCGGAGGCAGCGAGTATTTGCAGCTAATGAAGGACCGGGTGGTCACGCCGCAATATCTGATCAATTTAAAGACTATCCCCGGCCTCAATTACATCAAGGAAGAGAGAAGCGACTTTCGGATTGGCGCCCTGGCAACCCTTACGGAGATCGAAGAGCACAAAGGGATGCGCGAGAAGCTCCTCTTCCTCTCCGAGGCCGCCGGCGAGGCTGCCTCCCCTCAAATCCGCAATGCCGGCACCATCGGAGGAAATATCTGCCAGCGTCCTTTCTGCTGGTATTTTCGCTCGTCCAATTTCACCTGCTTACGAAAAGGCGGGGAGGTCTGCTACGCCATCGCAGGGGATAATCGCTACCATGCGATCCTGGGTGGCGGACCTAGCTTTATCGTGCACCCATCCGATCTCGCGCCTGTGCTCATCGCCCTGGGGGCCAGGATCAAACTTGCCGGACCGGCAGGCGAGAAAACTATTCCACTGGAGAAGTTCTTCGTTCTTCCGCAGGTGGACTACCGCAGGGAAAATATTCTGCAACCGGGTGAGATCGTGACTGAGATTCAAATTCCCCATCCCAAGCCAGGGAGCAAGGGCTTCTACCACAAAGCGAGAGAGCGACAAGCCTGGGATCACGCCATCGTGAGCGTATCGGCGGTGGTGCAGGCCAAAGGCGGGGTCTGTCAGGAAGCCCGCGTAGTGTTAGGGGGCGTGGCGCCGATCCCCTGGCGCGCCGCTAAGGCAGAGGATTTTCTCCGGGGAAAAAAGGTTGACGAGGGCAGCGCTCAGAAGGTTGCCGAGATCGCTCTGGAAGGGGCCAGGCCCATGAAGGACAATGTCTACAAAGTCGGCCTGGCAAAATCCCTGATCCAGCGGGCCTTGCTGGCC
>Ga0210377_10000608_pt1 | contig 34238 bp, 32 predicted proteins | sample PLM4_65_b1redo_FD_155480 | JGI IMG/M metagenome (GOLD analysis project Ga0210377, IMG submission 155480) | Groundwater sediment microbial communities from an aquifer in East River, Colorado, USA - PLM4_65_b1 redo | ecosystem: Environmental > Terrestrial > Soil > Riparian zone | place: USA: East... | reverse complement strand
TTAATACCGAAGTCTTACCCTAGACCTCCACCTGACCCCAGACTTTCCCCTAAAGTGCCCATTAATCTTTGTTAACGTCGCCCTTAATCAAGCATATCGTCATTTTAGATAATTTCGTTTTAACCTTATTACCATTCAGCTAATATCGTTTTTTCGGGAAGCTCTTCACGACCCATTTCTATCAGTTGAAGACATTTCTTTTATCCAGAGTATGGAAATAATGATATGGTGCTATACTCACATTAAGATTAGTTGTATTTTTGAAACTTTGCAACGAATCGGTATGGATCTATATTTTCAGGTAAGAGGTGATTCGCAGGATGCCGGACACCGCAAGGGCTTAAAGAGACACCGTGAAGTTTGCCACTGATCATTCAAATAAAAAAGGTGATCGCATGAAATGGGAGGGAACAGTAAAGAGAACTACATTGGAAGGTGAAATGACTTACTGGCAGGGCAAGGAGGCGCCCAGGAAATATTAGTTCCAAGGGACACTGGTCCATGAGTAATGATTTAACTAAAGGGGTGAGCATATGACAAGCGCAAAACAAGACCAAGACCGGGAGCATAGTAAGATCATGAAGGAGTTGGCGGAACAGTTCCGTCCCGTCCTTGAATCCAGTCCGATGGGAGTGTACCTGTATCTCGACGACACCCACAAGATCTGCAATGAGCGTTTGGCAAGGATGTTCGGCATATCGGCAGAGGAGTGGGCAAAGACCGGGTCCTTTTTGGACGACTTCGTGGATCCGCGCGATCAAAAGCTCTTCGCGGCCAACTTTCAACACCATATTGCCCAACTCACGCACCCGATAACGTTCAAATTCCTGGCGCGGCGCAAGGACGGCACGACATTCATGGCTGAGACGGATATGATCCCGATCAGCTGGCACGGGAAACCGGTGGCATACCACTTTGTGCGTGAGGCCAAATAAAGAGGGCTGTGTTGCCGGGCTGAAAAGGCATTTGTTGAATGCTCACAGGAAAAGACAAGTTCTGCTGCACGCCGAATTTACGGTGAAGGCGTAAAGAGAGAATTGCTCCTGAAGGGAGGTGACGACCATGGCGGAGAAATTGAAAAAAGTTGAATGCGATCCACAATGTGGTTTCCTGGTACGGAGCCACGATGAAAAGGAGATTGTGGAAGTAGCCATTCAACACATGAAAAAAGCACATAGTAAGGTTATAACAGAAAAGGACGTTAAGCCAATGATGAAAGATGCATAATGCAGGAGGACGTGTGATAGTGTGGCTGAAGGGCTTGAAAGTGTCAAGCCCTTTTTCATGACCGACTCATGTATCAGCTCACCTGTTTCAAAATCATGAGTTCTGCCCGAGCTGGATTTCTCGGCAGGTTGTGAGAAGGGTAACAGTTTAGCCCTATTCCATCTGACACCGGCGCCGACCTGAATAAATGACAATATTCCCCCATGCGTTCTTTTCACCTACACAGCGATGCACACGGTTGCAGCCCCCCGCAGAGTTCATCAAGCGTCAGCACAGATGGAATAATTTGTTTAGTAGAATATCCACGAGTTCCCGGACTGCCACCAGTCATTCACGCAATAGTGATCCGGACTAGAACAGTAAGCACTGTTGCTGTTGTACTCTTCGAGAACTGCTACTATGCAATATTCCCCAGCAGGCGGATTTTGTTCTGCTGTCGAACTTGTAACCTGGATTGCGCTCGTGGTACCAACGTATAATTGATCCGAGCTGGCCGCCCCAGTTCCCGTGAAACTCGGATAAAGTTTCCCGATAATATATGCATTATCAAACACACCGCTTGAAACAGAATAAGGTACTGCCCATAGACGCGCGCGAAGCGAGCCGGAATAAGCATCAGCTGGTAAATTATAAATGTTTTGATACTGTACCTGCCACGTCAACGTAGATGTTGCTGCTGCGTTCGCAGTAGCTGTGCTATTCTGGGCAAATATACCGCCGTAATTATAGAACTGTATTCCATTCGTGCCGCTGCCGTTGCCGGCCGTACAGGTGAGAGAAGAATTCGTTGTGACAATAAAATCCTGACCGGCTACATTTGCATCGTTTACCACTGCTGTCAACGTGGAAGGACTGAAGGTATAACCCAATCTCTTTGGCACAATAGTATAGCTGCCTATCGCAAGGTTCTGGATGGCGTAATTTCCACTTGCATCAGTCGTGGCCGTTGCCGAGCTCATCTCGCTCAAGGTCACAATAACGCCTTGTAACCCTGTGCCTGATGAGCGAACGGTTCCCGATATCGTATAGGTGCTTGAATTCCCGCCGCTGCAACCAACAGCCGTGAATGCCAGCAAGAGAGCCCCTACCGACAATCTTATCTTTCCCAACATACATCCCTCCTGATAAATAAGATCCTGGAGAAGTTAAATCGAAGGTGTAATCTTACTACCATTTCCGGAAGAACAGGGTCCCCTTGTAACGGGCAACCATCGCATAGTTGCTATGTCAGACTCCCTTGCCTCATGCCGGCAGCATCTGCGCAATATCTCTTCTCTCCGCCGCCTCTTGATCATGGCAGTGAATACAGAACATCCTGTCATAAACGGGATACTTTGTATGCACAATCGAGGATGGATCAGACGTTGGTTTTGATGCTCTCTTCCTGGATGCCCAGGACCTTCTCAACGATCTCGGCAAGCTCTTCATCGTGGTCGTGGTTCAGGGTAAAGACCCGGCACTGTACAACGCGGGCGGGGATATAATCAAAGAAATCCTTGAGCGGCTCTTTCTCCACTTTGCGCGTCGAGGGGTTGAACACGTGGATCTGCCGCTCGCCCATCATAAGCGGGTTGACCGGCCTCGGGTCCTGGCTCGCCATATCCACACGGAACTGCAGATCTTTAAGCTTCGGTGAGAGGTGCCTCTTGATGCGGCTCACCAGTTCCCTGGCGTCGATGATGGTCTTCCCTTTTTCGAAGGTCTTCATCGAAAGCGTAACGTCATAGGCCATTTTCCATTTTACTTCACGCGACAGGATGGCTGCCCACTCCCGTCCGAGTGCGGCTGTGGACCCTTCCCCGTTGCCGTCCCATTTCCGCACGGCCTCGAGCAGAGACCAGTCGGTCAGTTCCAGATATGCCTTGAGGTTCTCAACCGGATTGAACGGGAACAACGCCGCCATGGTGTCCTTGAACAGCTCCTTGAGGTGCTCGTCGATCGCCCTCGTGGTGCGATGGTAGTACACGTTCGTGTACATATACAACCGGGCATTCAGGAACATGTTCAATGCGGTAAGTCCGGACTTGTGGAGCGTGAGGCCCTTGTCCGTGAAGAACGTGTAATACATCAGCCGGTCGATGTCCACCGCGCCGATGGCCACCCCGCACATGTAGGCGTCGCGCATGACATAGTCGAGGTTGTCGACGGTGTAAATGCCCGAGAGAAGGGGTTGTAGGAATACGAGCCACTGCTGCTTTTTTGCCGTCGATGCCGGCTGAACTCCCTTGCCGATCAGGAACGCGATCTGCTCCGGGTCCAGCTTCTCTTTCTTCGCAAATTCACCGTTCGGACTTCTCCGGATGTCCCTGATGATCTCCGCCAGCTCGGTCTTGATAATGTGCTGCCCCAGTTTTTCATGGGTCAGGTCGAACTGCTCGAGATAGTTATCGTCGAAGAAGTGGCCGAAGGGGCCATGCCCCACGTCATGCAGGAGCGCGGTCACGCGAAGCAGTTCTTCGATAAAGTTTGCCGAAGGACAATCCGGCGCAGCGGCCTTGAGAGACGGGTAAAGGTGACGGGCGAACCGTCCCGCCAGATGCATAGCACCGAGCGAGTGCTGGAACCTGCTGTGTTCCGCCGATGGATAGACCCACCTGGCGCTCTGGAGCTGGTAGATCTGGCGCAGGCGCTGCATCCAGAGGGTGTCGATCAGGTCCTTCTCGGTCTTCTCGCCGGCCGCGCGTGGCGTGGTGAACGAGATGTATCCATGGACCGGATCGCCGAGCAGGGCAGTACCATCGTAGAATTCTTCACCTCTGGTGAGTTCGCGCATGGCATGATTATACCGCGAAAAAGGTTTCAGTCAATAGAAAATGCCGTTTTACGCGAGGTCGCCGTATGCGCCGCCGAAGTTTTAACCGTTGCCGGCAAAACACTTCAGCTCTTGCTTACGTTATAGATACCCTTTAAAAAATGCTGTATGACATATTTGTGTTATGATATACTTATGTGAGTGGCGAATTGTTCCACAATAGCGGCATTTGGGATATATCCGGATTACACCCCAAACGCTGAGCAGTCAGTGAAAATAATTTTTAAATGCATGTTTCCTCCGGTAATCTACTGTCAAAAAGCGTTTAGCTGATATCGGCTTTCATCGTGAACGTAGCAAGCTAAAGTGAGGTCCGCTATGAATCGAAGATCTGGTCACGATAGAAGAAAATTCAATGATCCACATTACAAGGGGCCTGAACGGAGAAGTGAAAAGGACAGAAGGTCGGGCAAAGACCGTAGAATATACAGATAAATTCATGAGATCATATATGGTTATGAAAATATTGCGCTTGGTCTGCACTCGAGAGCAGGATATCGTTATAAACAAAATTAGATGATACGTGTTCGAGATCAAATGAGCATTGACGAGACTTCTTATTCAGACATTCATAATAATCTTCATGATGGTTTGTATTTTGTCGATCAGAGCAGGATAAACGCCATCGCCCCCGATTCAATGGCATAATAAACGGACAGGAAGTCTTTTCTCGAAAGGAACACGCGCGGTATGCCCTCCTCGAGCAGGGTCGACGGTGCATACTTGCCCTGCAGGACCAGGGCTTGCCCGAAGATCAGTAGATTCCTCTCCCTCGGCCCCTCGATCTTTTGCGTGAGCGTCAACGCTCCATGGCTAAGCCTGCTGACACGGCCCAAGACACGCTTGAAGGGAACATCCTTGAGCACCCGGTTCTTGTACTTGAGCTGCATGTTCCTTGCCGCAAAATTGATGATCAGGTACTTCGAGTCCGAATCGGACATCGTCTTTTGAAAGACCAGATAGTCCTGCTCTTGCTTCAGCGTCTCGACCCTGGCGTACAGCTGTTTTTTCTGCTCAACGAGCTTTTTCTGCTCAACATCTCTCTGCTCCGCGCCGCAGATTCCCGCAAGACACAAGGAGAGAACAAGCATCAGGACCGCTGGTTTATATTGAAAAATTTTCCTCATTCTTAGTAGATGTACACCCTGGTGCCGTTCTTCACCGATGTATGGACCACTTCGAGATCCTCGTCGCCAAGGGAGACGCATCCGTGGGTAAAGTGGGTCCCCAGAAGATTTTTCCACTTTGTGCCGTGGATCTTATACCCGTTCCCGAGAAGAACGGCATATTTGCCCAGCACATCGCGCACGAACCGGTCCGGGTCGTTCGCCGACGGTATGGGCATGTTCTCCTCCACGTAGGACCAGTCGGGCCTGATCCAGACCGGGTTTCGTTCCTTGCCGAGGACCGTGAACGAACCCAGAGGGCTCTCAAAATACCAGCTTCTCCCCCTCTCCTCTTTCAGGAACTGGCGGCTGCCGGACCCCACGATCGCTGTCATCAGGACAGTGTTTCCCTGTCTCATCGTTAGCCGGTTGCTTTCCGTGTCCACGACCAGATAGAGCTCACCGTCGTCCATGTCCCGGAGCATGTTCATGAGGCCCTGATTTTCTTCTTCAAGCTGCGCTACCTGCTGCTGCAGAAGCTGGATTTCATCGCTGAGCACCTTGATCGGCGTGGGTGGAACCGGACCCTCCGCCCATGCGGGAGACGACAGCGCAACAACAACCAAAACAATGAACACTGCCACGGCGGTGCGAAGACAGGAGAAAAATAAGAAGATTGATGGATGACAAGAAGATTGAATGTTCTCCCGTCCCTCCTCCCTCACGTCTCGCGTCCCTCGTCCAACATCCATCGTCTCTCGCTTCTCTTTTCTCATCACCCTCATCACTATCCCAAAAAAATCTTCCCCGGGTTCATAATATTATTCGGATCAAGGGCTTGCTTGATGCGTTTCATCGCCGAGATCGCATCAGGTCCCAGCTCCATCGGAAGATAGGCGGCTTTTGACAGGCCGATCCCGTGTTCGCCGGTGATGCTCCCGCCAAGGCGCAGTGTGGCCGCGAAGATCTCTTTAACCGCCGTTTCAGCCTTCGTCAGGTCCGCCTCATCGTACATGATATTCGTATGAATATTGCCGTCACCGGCATGCCCGAAGTTCACGATCAGGAGTCCATGCCGCTCCGCGATCGCAGCGATCTCCTGCAGGCTTTCGGCGATCCTGCTGCGCGGCACAACGATGTCTTCGTTCAATTTTTTCGGCTTGATCGTATAAAGCGCCGGAGAGATTGACCGCCGCGCCTTCCAGAGCTGTTCCCGCTCCGAATCTGATCCGGCCCGATTCACGCGCGCAGCGCCGCTGCGCATCATGATCTCTGCGATCCGGTCTGCCTCCCGTGAAGTGCATTCAGCAGGCCCGTCCACTTCCACAAGCAGCATGGCGGCCGCGCCGTGCGACAGGTCTTCTTTCAGATAACCCTCGACCGCCCTGAGCGCTGCCTGGTCCACGAATTCGAGCGCCCTGGGAAGGACCCCGCTCGCCATGATCGCGGATGCCGTCTTCGCTGCGATGGGGACCTCACTGAAAAAAGCGGCCAGGGTCCGTACGGTCTCCGGCAGAGGCAGGAGCTTCACGGTTATCCTCGTGGCAATACCAAGCGTGCCTTCGGACCCGACAATGAGCTTTGTGAGGTCATATCCCGCCACGCTCTTGACCGTGCGTGCGCCCGTAGTGATGATCTCGCCCGTGGGCAGCACGACCTCCAGACCGAGCACATAGTCCTTGGTCACGCCGTACTTCACGGCGCGAAGTCCGCCCGCGCATTCGGCCACATTCCCGCCCAGGGTGCAGAACTTGTTGCTTGCCGGGTCGGGCGGATAAAAGAGACCGCGCGACTCGACCTCGCGCTGCAGATCACCGGTGACGACGCCCGGTTCGACCACGGCGATAAAGTCCTGTTCATCGATCTCGAGAATATGGTTCATGCGTTCGAGCGAGAGCACCACGCCGCCCTGGATGGGTACGGACCCTCCGGACATACCGGACCCTGCTCCGCGCGGCACCACCGGAAACCGTTCCCGGTTGGCCAGCCTGAGTATTTCCGAGATCTCTTGGGACGAACGGGGACGCGCCACGGCCCAAGGGAGCGACTCCCGCTGCGTGGCATCGTAGGAATAGACGACGAGCTCTTCAGGCGAGGTGGAGATGTTGGCGGGGCCGACGACTGACCTCAGCTCTTTGAGAACGGATGGTTTAAGCATACACTCGATAATCGATGTCGGGGAACAAATTATCGCTGTATTCTATCCCGCTGAGCCATCCTTCGTCAAGGGCATTTCCTTTACACTCGTGATACAGCTTATCGAACCTGAGCAAATGCTCTTTCGTTCTCTTGACCGCATATTCGACATGGCTGCCGGTCTTCATGATGAATGCCCAGTCAGAGCTCTGGGCAAGGAGCAGTTCCCGCGCCGCCTGGTTCAGCGCCCTGCGCAGGATCCCGTCAGCAGCGGGAAACATCTGCGCCAATTCCACCATGCGGTCCGCGGCCTTGTGCAAGTGCCGGTAGATCCAGTCATTCGTTCCGTTCAGCCACACCTCGGAATAGCCCCGGTAACCCCAGCTTGAAGGGGACGGCGTGGCGATCTGGCACTTCGGGTTCTCGTGCAGGTATTCGGAAGGGGTAATGAGGCGCACCGTCTTCTGATCGGACACGGTTTTACGAATCAGGAAGTTGATCCAGTCCGGCCCCTCGAACCACCAGTGTCCGTACAGCTCCGCATCATAGGGCGCAACAATGACCGGCTTCTGTTCGGGTAACATCCCGGCGAGCCATTCGACCTGCTTCTCCCGGTTGAACAGGAAGTTGCCTGCATGTTCAGCCGCCCGTTCGAGCGCCCAGTGACGAATATAGGGGTCTTTATTGTTCGACGCGCCCGTGATCTTGTGATACTTGATCCCCAGGTTCACGCGCACACCGTCCGGATGCAGATAGGGCTTGACATACTCGTAATCAAGGTCAAAACCCACATCACGGTAGAAATCCCGGTAGTTGTAGTCCCCCGGGTAACCCTCTACTGAGCTCCACACCTGCTTGGACGACTCGATGTCCCTTCCGAAGGCGGCCACACCCGCGCGGGTAGTGATCGGCGCATAGACCCCGTACTTCGGACGGGGCGATGAGTGGAACACCCCATGCGCATCCGTGAAAAAGTATAGGATGCCTGCTTCGTTAAGGACCTCGTCGAGCCCATCGTAGTATCCGCACTCCGGCAGCCAGATGCCCTTCGGCGCCCGGCCAAAGTGTTTTTTATGGTGCTCGACAGCAACCATGATCTGCGCTCGGACCGCGTTCCTGTTCTGCATGAGCGGCAAATATCCATGCGTGGCCGCGGAGGTGATGATCTCCAGCACACCCAGGTCCTGAAATTTTTTGAAGGCCATGACCAGGTTGCGGCCGTACTTCTCCTCGAACACAGCGCGGGCATTGACGAACAGGTCCCGATACATATGCGCAAGCGGGTTGAACTCCGGCTGGTCCCTGGTCCGCTCGATCTCTTTCCCGGCGAGCTCAATGAGCTTGCTGATATGCCGCACATAGCGCTGCTGGAGCAGCGGGTCGATGAGCATGGCGATCAGAGTGGGGGTCAGGCTCATGGTGATGCGGAAGTCAATGCCGTCATTCACCAGTCCCTCGAATACATTGATGAGCGGAATGTACGTCTCGGTGATAGCCTCGTACAGCCAGTCCTCTTCAAGGAACTGATCATGCTCCGGGTGTCTCACATAAGGTAAATGGCTGTGAAGCACCAGAGCCAGATACCCTTTTTCACTCCTTTCACCTTTGTCCATGACCTGTTTTTTTTGTGAGTTTTTCCTCTGATCGTGTCTCGTCTCCATCATTCACACAGCCTTCCCTGAACAATAAAAAAAGTCCATCCATGAACGGATGGACTTGATACACAGGTGGTCTCATCAATCGCGAAGTGAGCAAACAGGCAACCTGCGGGCGCTATTTCCGTTTGGCACGATCGCGGGAGAACAGGCCCGGTGAGGAAATTTCCATCTCCCGTCTCCGCCTGAGCATCTCCTGCATCTCCGGCGACGATACGCCCTGCCGCAACCCCTCCGGATAGCCGTAAAGCTTCCAGAACTCCTCATCCACGAGGATCCACTCCTCGTCGATCACATCGGAGACGCCGTCACGCGGCATGGTGATGAAGTTCGACCTCGCGATCGTCAGGAACTGTCCACTCGGAGAGAGCAGGCCGATGTCCGCGCAGAAGGAATGTGCCGGCCGGCCGAAATCGAAATACCAGTTCCCGACCCGGTCCACGAGTTCCTGGTCGAAATACCCGATGGCGTTCCGGCCGTCGAACTGCACGCCCGTAATATCGTAGATCCGCAGGCAGAGCTTGCTGTCCCAGCCGAACCACGCCTTCTCCCGTTCGATCCGCGCCGGCGTCGCCTCCCAGTAGGCATAGGCCACAAAAGGGTCCCGTGAGAGAATGGCGATCCTCTCCTCATTGTATCCCTGCGGCAATTCCCCGGAGGCCACGGCAGGCATTAGCGCCAACGGACCGGTATAGTACTTGGATTCCTCCACCCGTTCCTGCGCCATGAGCGGTTCCTCAACGCCGGGAGGCAGCTTCCATTCACGCACGGGCGTTGCCTTCGGCGCTTTCTCTCCGGAGGGGGTCCGTTTTTTCGCCGGTGCCTTTCGAGTCGTCGCGCTCTTGCTGGACTTCGATGTTTTTTTAGTCACCGGTTTCGCCGCGAGCGCCTTCTTCGTTGTTGATTTTTTTACCGAGACAGCAATCTTCCTTGCCGTCGTTTTTTTCGAGGCAACAGCCCGCGTTGCTGCAGGTTTCACTGCCTTGGCAACGGCAGTGAGCGCTTTGATGATATCGGCCTTCTTATCACCTGCGGACAGGGACACCTTTCTCTTCTTGGCCAGGGCTTTGAGTTCAACCACAGTCTTTGCTGCTAAGTCTGACTTCTTCATCTCAACCCCCTTTCCGTAAACGTGATAGTTGTCCAACCAGAGCTTCCTTCAAACTATATCATAAAATACCGCGTTGTCAAACTGAATCGGAATTCATCTTTTGACAAACGGTTAAAAAAAACTTATACTTCGCGCCATGGCAGTACGTGTCGTGATAACAGGAATAGGGATGGTCACACCGCTTGGAAATGATGCTTGGACGACCTGGGAATCGCTCAAGAAAGGTCTCTCGGGCGTACGCACGATCTCCAGGTTCGACGTCTCCGCCTTCCCCTGTCGCATCGCGGGAGAGCTCAGGGGTTTCGACCCGCTCGGATACATGACCGCGAAAGAAGTGCACCGGACCGACCCGTTCATGCAATATGCCCTCGCCGCCGCTCTCATGGCAAGAGAAGATGCCGGACTCGCCGTTGCCCCGCCAAACCCCCTTCGTCTTGGCGTCCTCGTCGGTTCCGGCCGTGGCGGGGTGACGACTACAGAGAGGAACATGGCGGCCCTTCTAGCCAAAGGGCCTAAGGCAGTCTCGCCTTTTTTCACTCCCCTGTCGCTCGTGAACATGGCTTCAGGATATATTTCAATGAAGCTCGGCGCCAAAGGACCGTGCCTCGATGTCTCTACCGCCTGCGCAACAGGCACGCACGCCCTGGGCGAAGCCATGAAGATCATCCAGCGCGGCGATGCCGACGTCATGATCGCGGGCGGTACGGAAGCCGCGCTCACGCCGCTCATCCTTGCGGGGTTCTGCCAGGCGAAGGCGGTATCGCTGCGGAACAGCGGGCCGGAAATGGCGAGCAGGCCCTTTGACAAGCAACGGGACGGTTTCGTGCTCGCGGAAGGCGCCGGGGTGCTGGTTCTCGAAGAAAGGGCGCGCGCGGAAAGGCGCGGCGCGAGGATTTACGCGGAACTCGCGGGCTACGGCCTGTCATCCGATGCGTATCACACCACGCGACCTGATCCGGAGGGTGAAGGCTCGTCACGAGCGATGTTTGGCGCCCTTGCTGACGCTGACATGAGGCCGGAAGAGATCGACTATCTTAACGCTCACGGCACAGCAACAAAATCGAACGACATTATAGAAACACTCGCTATTAAAAAAGCCTTCGGCGAATATGCAGGCAAGATCGCGATAAGCTCATCCAAATCCATGCTCGGACACATGCTCGGCGCCGCAGGCGCGGTCGAAGCAGCCATTACCGCTCTCTCCATTTCAGAAGGCGTCATCACGCCGACGATCAATCTCGAGCACCCTGATCCTGATTGCGACCTCGACTTTGTACCGAACCAGGCAAGACGGCAGACGATCAAATCCGCTCTCTCCAACTCCCTCGGCTTCGGCGGGATCAATGCCGCCCTCATCTTGAAAAAACACTAAATTGCAAAATATATCAGTTTATAACTAATTGATTTAATGCGATTTCCCTTGACATCTAAAGCTATCATTTATAGACTATGCGTTATTAGATTTATGATGTGGCATTTTGTCCCAACCTGCGCCGGAAATAACGAAACCAAAAACCTTTTAACCTCAGAGGACTTTTTTGCGCAGAAGTTGACTTGCAACCAACAAATTACTTCATATTCAGGAGGTCAAACCTTGAAAGTGATCGCCCGCACTACCGCTTATACTCCAGCAATATCCGTCAACCCGTCCAGTCTTTTATCGAACAGGTCCCCTGCTTCACATCAGGTAGCCGTTGCCCTGCAGCATCTTCTGTCACAGTACTCCTTCAAAAACCAAAGTCACACAACACTTCTGAGAAAAGAAGTAAGCATATGACAAGATTAACGTGCATTATCCTATCCGCCCTGCTCGCGCTGCCACTTCTGACAGGTACGCTCTGACGGGATGCGGGCGCGGCGGTAGCGAAGAAAGCGACAAGTATCGACGAGCTCGCATTAAGGATACCGTAAAATACTGCCCCATCTATAAGGACCCGAAGCCCAGCGAAGCGGAGCATGAGAAGACGATCTCCATGCTCTCAAAAGTGAGCACCGAAAAAGGCTGAGTATTAGGGGTTTCACCATACCGGCGGGAATGGCTTTACCCCCCACCCGCCGGCATTTGTATCTACCTCTATAATCCCTTCTCAACTACATCATCAATATCTTCAAGTGATAGACGCTGCATTATGAGGGTAGGCTAAGAACGAATTAAATCGTCCTCTCCAGAGATAACCCCATTGTGAAGTGAGCTGATTTTTTAAAATGCTATGTACAAGATATTCTATTTTCTGATATAGTACCGGAGTTATCTGGTCACTGGCCAGCATCGCCGGATGAGCTGTTCAGGAAAAGGCAGACAGAAGATGGGAAAAGTGCTCCTGATCGATGATGATGAAATATTTCTCAAAGTGCTCGAGAAGTACGTTGCCGAGCGCTACCCCGGCCTTACTGTCCTGACCTGCAATGATCCGATCAAATGCCTTGCCTCCATCACCGGGGACCTCGATCTCCTGCTGGTCGATCTGGAGATGCCCGGCCTGGACGGGGCTAAGATCCTCTCCTACGCCGTCTCCAAAGGGGTGAGCAAGAACCGGGTCATCATCCTTTCAGGACACGACGCCGACTATCTGCACAACCGTTTCCCGATGGGTAGCTGCCTGGCGGTGCTGAACAAATATGAGGGCCAGCAGGAAAATGTTCTCGATATGATCTTCAGCGCTCTGCAGCAGAAAAGCGTGGGAAAGAAGGGCTGCTAAACCGCAGAACTTTCCGTTATCGCGCCATCCCCTTCACGATCGCAGCCACCGCATCTTCAGGCGAAAGACCGTACGCCATGAGCATTGCCATATTCCGCTTGTCCATCGTGCTGCCGATCGCGGCCTCGTGCGTTTTCCCCGTGCGAAGACGTTGCACAAGAGTGGGAACGATAACGCGTTAGAATGGATACGGACTTGGCCACAATTACAGGAACCCTTTTTCTTCCCCTATCCGGAGCGCCTTTTTGATCTCTGCCTTAAGATGCTCCGGCAGGCCCTTTATTTCAACATCCAGAAAACCTCTGACGATCGCGGCTGTCGCCTCTTCGCTGGTCAGCCCCCGTGACATAAGGTACTGGATCTCCACCTCCGCGATCTTTCCCACAGCCGCCTCGTGGGACATGTCAACGCCGCCCACTCTGGCGTCGAGCTCGGGTATGGCGAGGATCGTCCCGCGTTCAGAAAGAATAAGGCCCCGGCACTCCAGGTGCGCTTTGATCCCCGGGACCTCCCCGACGAGACATCCTCTCGACACAATATCGCCCCCTTTCGTAATGGTCCGCGCAACGGCCTCTGCCTTGCTGCCCGTTGCCCGCAGGAAGACCCGGGAACCCACATCCATATGAGATCCCTCCGGCGCTACGAGGATGGTATTGTATCTCACGGTTGCGTTCTCCCCAATGCAGTATGCGGTGGGGTACGTCTGGAGGCTTTTTACCGGTCTCATACAGATATAGTTGCTCATGAAAACACCGTTTTCGTCAACGATCGTTCCGCTCCTCGGACGAACGACAACACCCTCAGCCCAGTTATGGATCATGGTAAAAGTGACTTTTGCGTTTTTCTTCACGTAGAACTCTGAGACGCCGACATGGAGTCCGGTCCTCACATGCGGCGCTGTTGTGCAGCCCGTGATGATATGAAGCTCTGAGCCTTCCTCGGCAATGATAATATTATGTACATTCTGCGCCAATCCTTCCCGGTTCATGTAGAGACAAGCCTGGAGCGGAAATTCCGCCCGTGCTCCGGGCAATGCCCTTAAAAAATATCCATGGTTCTGTTTCAGTTCGGCCTGAGCGGTATATTTATCCGCGTCCACCTGCACGGCCTTCCACCAGTAGTTTTTCAGCCAGTCGTATTTATTGAGCGCCTCCGTGGTGCTCATCACCTCAAGGCCGCTTTGAAAGGCCGTTGAGAGAATGACAGAATGGTCCATCTGAAAGAATGACCCCGCCCTGCATGCCTCCTCCGCATCGATACCCACCGTGGCAGACCTCTCCCGCACCTCCTTTGAGAGTCCCTTTAATCGTTGGATCTCACCGTGTTCCACAGCTGAGACGGAATACGCGGTAAGATCGATATCCGGACCGATAGCACCGGGTTTTTTTTCTGCACCTTTTGCCTTTTCCTTTACATTCATTTCCGGCATTCCATACACCCCTTAAATCCTTTCGTTCGTATGTCCTCCAGAACGTCTCTCGGATTTCCAGAACAGGTTACGGTACCGTCCAGTATGACGTATGCCCGATCGGCATTCACATAGTCCAGAATATAACCGGCATGCGTTATGATCAGCCCCGCCTTTATTCTCTTGTCTTTCCTTTTATCTTTTTCAAGCAGCTCATTGATCACCGTGCCGACCAGATTGATATTGACCAGGTCCACGCCCGAATCAGGCTCATCAAGCATCACGAACGCGGGGTTCTGGACAAACAGTTGAAGAAGTTCCGACCGTTTGATCTCTCCGCCGGAAAAGCCCAGATTAATGTCTCTGTCCAAAAAATCGGTTAGGTTCAATTTCTCTGCGGCCTCGCTGATCCGCTCCTCTTTGTAGGTGCCGTTCTTTTCCATGCAGATGCGCAGTATTTCTTTAAGCCTCACCCCCCGCACCGCTGGAGGATTCTGATATACCATGCCGATCCCGAGCCGGGCGCGCTCGTCAAGGCTGCGCGCTGTTATCTCATTGCCCCGGTAGATGATGTTTCCGGATTCCACCTTGTACTGCGGCATACCCATGATCGTTTTCAGGAGCGATGTCTTTCCAGAACCATTCGGACCGAACAGGACAACGGTTTCTCCGTCCTCGATAATGAGATTCACACCATTGAGTATCTTTTTCCCTTCGACGCTGACCGTCAAATTTTTCATTTCAATCATGGCAGATATCCCGCATTCCCCGGAGGCATTATTCCTTCAGGCTGCCTCTGTATCATACTGTCATAGTCATCCCGGGGAGATACTTAAATTATACATGAATTATTTTTTTCCTGTCCTTACTATGCTCTCTGAGAAACATTTTTCCCAAGCATCAAAACCCCAATCGTTTCGTCACCATCGCCACGAGCAACGAGCCCACAAGCGCGCTTGCCAGGATCACAAAGGATATCGTCACACTGCTCAACAATGCCGGATTCAGAAGAAGCACTCCTCCGAGCCCCAGCATCATGGCGCCTGACACCAGTTTTAATATCCTTCCCTGCCTCTCGGAGAGTTTCCTGCTCCCGAGCGTAATAGTGAACACCAGGACAATAAAGAAAAGTGGTACGACATAGACGATGTTATAGAGGACGAGATACAGGTAATAGGTCGTCGTGGAAAGACGGTGGAGCGTCAGGATCCTCGTAAACACCATGGGGAAACCGGCTGTGCACAGCAGCTCGTAGGAATTGGCCACGATGGCCAGGACCGTGGTCCCCGCCAGGACTGACAGCAAGGACGTGGCCCGCATCAGCCGCCTCATGCGATCAAACAGCCCGTGCTTGGCGCTTTCCGGGATCGTGAGCGACACGCCTTGTTTGAACATGAAGAAATCCTTGATGTTGATCCCCGCAATGATCACGGAGACAACACCCGCGATCGTCGTGATGATAGCGACCTGCCCCATGACCAGGAACAGGTTCAACCAGGCGGCCATGAAGAGAAAGTAAATACAACCCGAGAAAAAGACAAAGACCCCGCCGATCAGCAGCATCCTGTTGCGCGACCGGGCATGGACCAGAAGCCCGAGCAGGGAAAGGAGAACGAAGAACGCGCAGGGGTTGATGCTGTCCAGACCTGCGATCACCAGCGTTATGACCGGGAGTGACGTGTCCTGAACATCGAGTTTGCCGAGCAGCGGTACCTCGATTGAAGTGTCCGTGCCCTGCGCGGTCGTGACTAATCCCGGGACAGTGGAAGCGGAAGGATAGGAAAGGGCGGTTTTTCTGGTCAGAATATCCAAAGGATCAACACATGGCGTATGACCACAGACACGCAGCAGGGCCTCAATTCTTTTTTGAGACTGCGTCGAAAAGCCGGTAACGACCTGTTCGTCAATAAACGTGATCGGCACTCCGGACGTCTTTATCCCATACGCCTTGAGCATGCCGGCCAACAGCGCGGCGTTCTTCTTGTTGTACCACACCTCGTAGTCCCGCACTTCCAATGCCGGAGATTCTTTCACTATTGCATCAAAGAACCGCTTCTCATTCTCACAGTGCGGGCATCCTTTGCCCCAGAAAAAATATACAACAACCGTCTTTTTGACGGGAACAGGCTGCTGTATATCGCCGCGGAGATGCTTTTTCTCTGCGCGTGGCCGTTCTTTCTCCGTTGATCCGGATGGTGTTTGCAGGATGCTGCTGCTGTCGTGACCGGTCGGCACGAGAACAATACCGGGTTCAACACAAACTCCTCTGCTATCAAGCACTTGCCCTGATCCAGTCGGACAGGGGCCCTCCTCGGACGTTTTTTCAGCAGCAAAGGCAACTTGCCCTGTAAGAACCAGTAACACCCAAAAAAAGATCGCGGTTTTGCTACTGTTCATGTGGACCGTCCTCGACCGGATGCGTCGCAATCTAAGCCGATATTTGATTGATAAGACGTCTCACTTGTATTTTAGCAAAAATGGGGAAGGTATTTATAATTTGAGGCAGAGTACTTCGAAAGGATCGAAGAAAAATCAGATCGAGGACAAAAAAACCGCTGTCCCGATCAACAGGACAGCGGCTGAAATTATCTTACTTGGATCTGGTCAACAACTACTGCAGGACGAACCGCAGGAGCTTGGTTGCATGCCCGAAAGCACAAAACCCTGCCCTTCCTTATAATCGATCATCGTGCTCATCAGCATATCGCTGGCACGCTCTTCCAGGAACAGCTTCAGGCCCTGTAACTCAAGGGTCGTATCACCCTTCAGGGCAGCTTTGGCTATGTCCATAGCCAGTGAGGGGCTTCAGCCACCCGGGACAACGAATATCCTGACACCATCTCCAGCAGTTCCCTGTTTATCAACAGTTTCCTTGAACTTGCCTACTGCGCTGTCTGTCAAACTTACCATTCCCAACTTCCTCCTTCTTTGTCTGAGAACCTGAACTCAGATATTATTTATCTTTTTATAATACCCGTCTCATCGGACATTCGCAATAGTTTTTTTTCGATGATACCCTTTTCGATCAAACTCGGTTTTAATTCATGACCCCATGTCCTCATGCCGCCGAAGCTTGTTGATGAAATCATCCACCTTTTTTCTGATCTCATCCCTTGCCCGCCGGAACTCCTTCATGATCTTCACCTCCGAACCCCAGGTCCCGACCGGATCGTTGATCGGCCAGTGGATCCTTTTGATCTCCGGCGGCGTCCTGGGGCAAGCTTCTTCGGCGTTACCGCAGAGGGTGATGACCACGTCCATGGTCTTCAGCAGTCTCTCATCGATCTTCGTCGATTTCTGGAGCGAGATATCAATGTTGAGCTCTTTCATCACCGCGATCGCGCGGGGGTGAACTCCTGCTGCCATGATTCCGGCGCTGTAAACATTGATCAATCCATTTCCCAATACTCTGGCAAAACCTTCTGCCATCTGGCTCCGGCAGGCATTGCCGGTGCAGAGAAACATCACTTTTATCGGTGTGGATTCTTTCATGCAGCCATACTCCTGTCAGTACATAACAATCACGTTGTTCCAGCCTGTCCCTCTCCGTGCAGGGTTTGCCCGGGTCAGAACAGGTCATGAAGAAAGCATTAGTGGCCTGGCTGGTCCAAAACGTTTTTGATCCCATCGGTCACGAAGACTTTTCCGTCCTCATCCACGATAATTGCCTCGGCGCCGAGCTTCTTCACGATCTTCATGCCCTCTTCCGGACCAAGAATGAACGGGACCTTGGCAAGCGGATCGATGAACGCCCCCCTGTCTCCGACAAGGGTCACGGATATGATCCCCTTTGACGGTTTCCCTGTGCGGGGATCGATGATGTGATGATAGCGCTTCTTTTCCCTGATGACGAACCGTTCATAATCGCCGGACGTGGAAACATATTTGTCGCTGAGGTCCAGGATGGTCAGGGTCTTATCATGCTCCCGGGGATGCTGTACACCGATCCTCCAGGTTTTACCGTCGTCCCGGTGCCCCAACACCCAGATATCGCCGGCAACCGCAATAACGGCGTTCTTGATGCCCCGTTTTCTGAATAGATCGGCGACCCGGTCCGCCGTGTATCCCTTCATGCCGCCGAAGTCCATGATCATCCCGGCTTTTTTAAGAAAGATCGTCGAAGCCTTCCTGTCAACAACGATATTCTGGTAGTTCACGAGGGGACGGACCCGTGCTATCTCGTTGTCCGAAGGGACCTTGCCCTCCTTGAGCCGCATCTGCCACAAAACGACCAGAGGGCCGATGGTCACATCGAAAACCCCGCCCGAAAGACGCGAGATCTCCGCTGCCTGTTCAACGACCTCGATCATCTCCGGCGATACTTTTACCGGTTCCCTGCCTGCGGCAAGGTTCACCTTCGTGATCTCGCTCGTGTCCTTGTAGAGCGACATTATGGCATCCAGCCGTCGCAGCTCCGCCATCCCTGCTTTAATGGCTGCCTCGCCCTCTTCCGTCGACCGCGCCACAACCGTGATCGTAACATCCGTACCCATGATCGTCTCGGTCTTCTGAACGGTCCTGGCCCTTGTGCAGCCGGCAAAGAGCGCCACGGTCGCCACTATGAGAAAAAATATACGCTTCATGTACCTGGTTATGCCCCTTTTCAAGGGATCGTGCAGCATGAGAGACTCCAGCGCTTCAGACCGCGTAGGGGGTTCGCTGTTATTTACCCATTTTTTTCTTAGCGAGCAGGTTCCTCGCCGCCGTCCGTACCGGTCCAGGGATATTTCGGTTTTTTTCAAGCATGGCAAGATCCCGTTCAGGTATCCGGGGGATAAACCCGAGCGAAATCGAGACCGGGGTCTTGGGGTTGTTCACGAGAGCGGAAACAACCGCATATTTTTTTGACCACTCAGAGTTGGTCCCGATCTTGCGGATGACATCTTCGCTCAGGTTCGAAGACTTGGCGAAGAACTCGATCTCACCGAGGGTGATCCGGGGGTTTGACAGCACCCCAAGCGCGATTATCTTGCTGGACTCGCGGATCAGCAGGCCACGCGCTTCCTTAGCGCCTGACAATGCGAGCTTTATCTTCTGCGACATTGTCATTTTCTGGATCAACTGCATGACATTCAGTTTTTTCTTTGCCGTCACTTGCTTGGCCTCTTCTCCCGAGGCAGTCTCCCCGAGCACCACGTCCACGACGCGGGTGCTCGCAATAAAGCCTTTGATCTCATCCGACGCTGTCAGCGCTATAAAAGCGAGCGTGGTCTCATCCAGGTTCGGGCAGCGGACGAGATCTCGCATGATCTCCTGGTCATCGCAATAGGCCTGGGCAATACGGTCAAGGATAAGAGCGGGCGTGCTTACATCGAGGAGTATGGCCCGAATGGAGAGCGGCGAACAGTATTCAACGTCCAGGGGAAGCTGCAGACTGAACTTTTTTTTAATTATTATTTTCCACCGGCTATTATCGTCCAACTGCCACCTCTATCAATTTATTACCGCTCTCATCATTACCTCGGCAAACTGCTCCCTTCACGACTGACCGCCCTGTCGGAAAGTGAGAAACAATACCTGCTTGGGGGAAGAAGGACCAGGGCAGATTGACTATTCCACTCCTGTCCTCATATGAGAGGTTCGATGAGACTTACATCCTCGTTAAAGCAATAGGAAAATCACCGCCCCGCCATGGTTCTGATTCCGCCACACCCGCAAATCCCTGATACGTCCCATTCAAAAAGGAACGGGTTCCCGCCAATTTTTTAACCGACCCTGTAGCCGGCCTCTACCACAGCAAAAGAAAGCTTTTCCGGCGCGACTTTGGCATCATCATACGTCACCACGGCCTCAGCTTTCTGCAGGTCTACCTGGGCGTCCATTACACCGGGGAGCGCCTTAAGCGCCTTTGCCACCCGCATCACACAGTGATTGCAGGTCATGCCCTGTATCTTGAGCGTTGAAATTACCATACGTTCCTCCACCTATATTAGAATAGTCTCTGGTGCGTAAGACATAATACACGCATCCGGTGTACCGGAAAAGTTTTTTTTATGCGCCTGGCATCGTTTATTTCAGCCTGAACTTTTCCATCCGATAGATAAGCGTCGGCCTGGTGATCCCCAGAAATTCCGCCGCCCGCGTCTGATTGCCTTTGTGCTTTTCGAGCGCCTTGATGATAAGTTTCTTCTCCAACTCTTCAAGGGAGATCCCCTGTTCCGGTATATTGAGGATAATGCCCTCTACGCCCATTTTTTCCTTCTTCAGCTTTTCCGGCAGTTCTTCCCGCGTTATCAGCAAGCCCCGCTTGAGCACCGATGCCCGTTCGATCACGTTCTCAAGCTCGCGCACGTTGCCGGGCCAGCCGTACGCTGTGAGCACCGAGAGCGCCGACGCATCCATGCGGACATCGGCTTCCGTATTGAACTTCTTTAGAAAATGACCCGACAGCACGGGGATGTCTTCCTTCCGATCACGCAGCGGCGGGATGAAGAGCGTGATCACGTTCAAGCGGTAGTACAGGTCCTCGCGAAAGGCGCCATCCTTCACTGCCCGCTCGATGTCCTTGTTCGTCGCCGCGATCACACGCACATCCACGGACACGGGCTTGCCGCCGCCTATGCGGTCAACCTCCCGCTCCTGAAGCGCCCGCAGGATCTTGGCCTGCAGATCGATGCGCAGGTCGCCGATCTCGTCGAGGAACAGCGTGCCGCCGTCGGCAAGCTCGAACTTGCCCTCTTTGTCCCTCACCGCGCCGGTGAATGAACCCTTTACATGGCCGAAGAGCTCGCTCTCGATCAGGGCCTCGGGGATCGCCGCGCAGTTCACGGCAACAAAGGGCCCGTTGGCCCTCCGGCTGTTGAAGTGCACGCCTTTGGCCAGCAGTTCCTTGCCCGTGCCGCTTTCTCCCGTGATCAGCAGACTCGCATCGCTTGCGGCCACGCGACCTGCCAGGTCCAGGACTTCCTTCATTTTCTCGCTGCTGCAGATAATGCTTTCGAAGCTATAGCGGTCCGTGACCTCGGCCCGAAGTTCCACGTTCTCCTTCTCGAGTCGCCGCATCTTGATCGCCTTCTCGAGCGTAAGCCGGAGTTCATCGCGGTTGAACGGTTTGGTGATGTAGTCGAAGGCGCCCTGCTTCATGGCCTCGACCGCGCTTTCGATTGTACCGTACGCAGTAATGATGATCACGGGGATGGTGGGGACACGCTGGCGGACCTTCGCCAGTACCTCCATGCCGCTCATTCCGGGCATGGTGATATCGGTGATCACCGCATCAAAGTTGCCTTTTTCGAACAACCGCAACCCGTCCTCGCCGCTCGCCGCTGTCTGGACAGTGTGTCCCGCCTCGGTCAGGCTGAACTCCATGACCCGGCGCAGGCTGTCGTCATCGTCTATGAGCAGAATGACAGATTTTTTCATAAGAGAAACCTGATCACCATGAAGACACTAAGGAACCAATAGAAACTGAGAATTTTAACTTTTTTAAATCAACTATTCGTGTCTTCGTGCCTTCGTGGCAGATGGTCTTATGCGACCGGGATCTTCACCGTAAAGGTCGTGCCCTTCCCCGACCCGCTCATCACATCGATCGTTCCGCGGTGGTTCTCGATGATCCGGTAGGCGATCGCAAGGCCGAGGCCGGTACCGTACTTCTTGGTCGTAAAAAAGGGGCTGAAGAGCTTCTTACGGTTCTCTTCGCTTATCCCGATGCCGGTGTCCGCGACCGTGATCTCGATCGCATCTCCCCGAAGCGTGCTCACGATGGTCAGGACGCCTCCGCTCTCCATGGCCTGGATCGCGTTCAGGACCAGGTTCAGGAAGGCCTGCCTGAGCAAATTCATGTCGAGGCTGCGCATCCCGATCGATGGATCAAGCCGTTTTTCAACGATCACTCCGGCCTTCTTCGCTTCCAGCGCCGTGAGCGTGAGCACAGACTCAATGGCCTCATTCAGATCAGCCGGCTGGAGCTCCGGCTGCTTGGGCCGCGCAAACCCCAGGAACTCCTGCACAATAAGGTTCAGCCGGTCGGTTTCTTTCAAAAGTATCTGTATGAACTCGTACTTGGGGTCCTCTGGCCTGTAATCAGCCCTCAGGATCTCAACCGCACCCTTGATCGATCCCAGCGGGTTCCTGATCTCGTGGGCCATGCCGGCGGACAGTTCGCCGAGAGCAGACAAGCGATCGGCGCGCCTGAGCTGTTCCTCGGTCTGGAAAAGAATGTCCGTCTGATCCTTGAGCTTCCGGTGCGACTCATCGAGCCGCAGGAGGGACTCTTCGTACCGCAGGCGCTGGTTGCGCTCCATCTGGCTCAAGACGCCGGTGACTCCGCCGATCAGGAGAAAGAGGAAGAGCTCGATGAAGTTGTAGACATCCAGAAAGGGGTCATGCCAGTGCAGGAACAGGTGCGGTGAGAACAGGACCATCGAGGCCAGGGAAACACCTACCCCGCCCTTGAGTCCATACCAATAGGCCCCGAGGATGATCGGCACGATATACAGATGCCCGAGAAGGCTGTGCAGCATGCCTGCCTGTGCACCGCCCACAAGGTAGTGGACAAGGGTGATGAACGCAAGCAATCCCGAAAGCACATATGCTCTGAGACCTTTAAGTTTCCTGAAGGGGGTTCTATCCATGAATTGTCATGTGGTAAATCCGAAATCCCAATATCGAGCCTAAAACAAAATATCTAGTTAATACACTAAAATGTTTTTTTAAAATTCGGTTCGGATAGTACAACGAACTGAGAATGAACGATTTTTTGTCTGCCTGCACTCGCGTTATAAGGTAAATTTAATCTAACTGAATCACCCCTGTTTGTCAAGAATTGACTGCCTGACTACATGTTACTATTGATGCCAATAATTTTAAGCTCAACTTCTTGATTCATATTATATTTACCATGCCCATGCTCAAGCTCATACCTGCCTGGTGTTCCCAAACAGCAGAGCCGCGGGGCAGCACTGCACATCGCAACAAATAATTATGAGAATACAGCAGAAATCATGATTAAACTTGACAATGTTTGTATAATCTGGTAGATATATCCGATCTTAATTCAGGAAGGGAGGTGAACACAAATGAAAAAGATTATCGCGATTTTCACAGCAATGGCGTTTGCCCTCACCCTCGGCGTAGCATTCGCAGAGGAGATGGCACCGGCATCAGCTCCGACAGCAACAGCGGAGAAGGCCCCGGCAAAGAAGGCTGCAAAGAAGGCTGCAAAGAAGAAGGCTGCAAAGAAGAAGGCTGCAAAGAAGGAAGCAGCAGCTCCGGCATCAGCTCCGACAGCAACTCCAGAAGCAGGCAAGTAGTTTCTCTATACCGCTAATTTATTATACTGAGCGGAAAAAAGAAATCTTGAATGGAAGAAACTTTATTAAACAGCAGGCGACAACCCCGCCTGCTGTTTTTTATTGTCCGAACCCATCCGGCTAATTGATGGGGCTGATTAATCCCACCACAGGAAGAGCCTCTTCGTCCTTATGATGTCCTTGATCAATCCCTTGACCGAACCCGGCCCCTGGTCTACGGCATCGGGACAGAAATCATATACTTCTTCGGCAAAGGCCTTCAAGTCCCTCGGCAAGGATCTAAATTCGATCTCCACCCAATCGTTGTCCGCCCCTATGATGTCAAAGGGTGAATGTATCTCCCACTCTTTCAGCCGTTCGATCACATCCTGATTTGAGATATCGTAGTCATCACCGTTGGTATGCATGATCCGCAGGATCTCGTACTTGTCCGTGCCTTTCAGGATGCCGATCTTTTCGATCTTGAGGCCGGCGTTCATTTCCACAACAAAAGCCATGTACTTGAGCGGATGCAGTTGCCGACGGAGCGAGGAAAGAGCGTGGTCTGTCTTATCTTCCGGCACAGATACAACGATACCGGAAGCCATGATCTGATAACCTTCGCTATCGAAACCGGTCAGCCGGCCGATGCGGTCCGCGGTCACTTCTTTTGCTATGATAAGGACCCTTCGATCGAACTTGAGGGTCTTGGCAAGTTCTTCAGCAGAGGCCGAGAGGGTCACCGGGGTCACTGTCACCTTGCTTGTCACTCTGACCGTGGCGCTGCTGCTCACGCGGCTTGACAGACTGTTCGTCATTCTGTTCGGTATGCTTCCCGTCACCCTTGTGATCGCGCTACTCGATGTGCTGTTTGTCACACTGCTCGTAATGCTGCTGGTTATGCTGCTATTCACCTGGTTGCCCGCTCCCATGAGCAGAAGCGCAGTTCCAGCGAGGACCAGAAGGACCGGAAACCATCTGGATACATACCGCATACTGTGTGCCCCTTTCTGCGAGGAAATCGATTCAAGGAAGGAAGGATGTATAATAACGATGGGGCGCTGCCGGTTCAATGAATGTAATAGTTTAGCATAGAAGCACGGCCGGAAACAACAGAAAATATTCCTCAAACTTCCCCCGCTGCGCGGGACTCATATATTCCTCGACGGGCAGATATCAAGAAGAACGCATGCTGCGTGGTCGGCTTTTTTCGCCTGGCAGACCGTTCTGCCGTGGAATATCAGCAGGTGCGACAGGTGCCCCCATTCCTTTTTCGCCGTGATCGCAAGCAGGTCCTGTTCGATCTTCACCGGGTCGGTGTGCTTCGTCAATCCAAGGCGATAGGCAAGCCGCTTCACGTGCGTATCCACGGCGATCCCTTCGTTGATGCCGAAGGCGCCCGACAGCACGATGTTTGCCGTTTTACGCGCCACACCCGGCAGCGAGACAAGCTCTTCCATGGTCTGCGGGACCTTGCCTCCGAATTTTTCGATAATCACCTGTGCGGTTTTGTTGATGTTCTTCGCCTTATTGTTAAAGAAATTCACTGACCGGATGTCCTGGGCGAGCTTTTCCGCCGTTGTGTTCGCAACATCCTGCACGGACCGGTATTTTTTAAACAGGTCCATTGTCACCTTGTTCACGAGCACATCCGTGGTCTGGGCGGAGAGGATCGTGGCAACAAGCAGTTCAAACGGCGTGGAGAAACGGAGCACGGTCTGCGGCGTTCCGGTATACTCTTTTTTAAGCCTGCGGATGATCTCTGCGATCTTTTTGTTCTGAGTGTTCATGGCCACCTGAGCGTCAGCACCTTTTTATTTTTTTTCAAGACGAAGTCATTGGAACGGCGTTATCAGAAATCCCCACAAACGCTGATACTTATCTTCCCTGAAGGACGGCAGACCCAGGGTAATGGTCCGCGTATCCTCCCGCATCCTGAACGTGCCGGCCAGCCGGTCCCACAGCGAGAGGAGGCTGGTATAGTTCGAGTTCGTCTCATCGCGTTCCACTGAGTGGTGCACCCGGTGCATGTTCGGTGTCACGATGAGGACGCGGAGCAGGCGGTCCCATGCCTCCGGCACGGCGAGGTTGCTGTGATGGAAGAGGGTCGCGATGTTCAGCATGACCTCAAAGAGCGCCAGCTCGCCGAAGCTCATCCCGATCAAGATAAGAACGGGAAGCCGTATGAATGAGGAAAGGAGCAGTTCTCCGGGATGGAACCGGAGCGCTGTGGTTGTGTCCATTTCGATGTCCGAATGGTGCGCCCGGTGGAACCGCCAGAAAAAGGAGAACCGGTGGTTCGCCATATGCCAGTAATACATCCAGATATCGAAGAGAAGGAACACAACGATCACGCGTGCCGCGCCGGGAAGTTCAGCCATCCTCACGAGCCCCAGCGAATGCGCCTGTGTCCAGCTGGTCACCTGCATCGTGATGCCGACGAGAAAAAAACGTGTCAGGAGCCCGTTCATGACCGCGGTCAGTACGTGTGGCAGTCCATGCCTGATCCTCAGCCTGCGTCCCTGCATCTGAGGAATGAACTCTTCCAGCGAAAAAATAAGGACCAGGACTCCTATGATAATGATCGGTTTTATGTCCATCGTGCGGTCTATGTCAAGGTGCCCCTGCAATGCCGCTCGAGAAAGGAACGGGTCCTCGACGGTTCTGACGCCCGGCCCTTGACCTGGGACAAGAGCGTCTTCAGGTCCTCGACCGTATCGACATCCGTCAATTCCGACAAGATATGGACCTTTCTTGATGCGTCATGCAGTCTGTCCATGGTCATGCGAAAAACGGTGCTCGTGCTCCATACCATATCATGAAATATTCCGGGAGTGAACGTATTTTTTCTAAAACCGATCAGGTAATAGCCTCCATCATCTGCCGGACCGATGACCGCATCATTCCTCACGAGCGAGGCAAAAGCTTCCTCGATGATCCCGGTGGTCAATCCCGGGATATCGCTGCCGATCAGGAGCGCCTCTTCCACAGCCGTAGAAAATACGCGGGCAAAGGCCTCCTCCATCCGCTCACCAAGTTCGTCGCCGGTCTGAGGCAGGTAGTCATACTCCTGCCCAAGCCACTCCGTCAAACGATCACGCGCATCAGGTGGCGTGTAGCAGATACGGAACGGGAAACGCCCCCTCTTCAACATATCGATCGTATCGAGCACCATGTTCTCGTACAGGCTCAATGCTGCGTCTTCACCGAGCTGACGCGCAAGCCGGGACTTCACCCTGCCCTTTTCCGGAAGTTTAACAAATAGAATAACACAGTGTTTGTCAGTCATCGCAGCTATCGGAAGACCTCAATGTACTCCATAAAAGATGTCGAGCTTTCACCGGTATTGTCGGAATCATTCATGATCGCGATCCGCGCGCGAAGGGGAGGCTTGGCGCCAAAGGCCTTTTGATAATCCTCCACGATACCGATCTCCTGCGCCTGCCATGTCCCTATATTCTTCGCGCCCATCTGCAGAAGGACCATCATTGCCCGGTCCGTGTAAGGGCTGACGACGATTGACTCCGGCCCTTCCTTGCTCGACCAGACATAGCTCAGACTGCTGTGGGGCGGGTACTCGCCGTACATCTTTTTCGCAAGACCATACTTCACCTTCTCGAACCTTCCGGCCGTTTCCGGGTCGTACTCGAACATGACATACACGCGCATGGGGTAATCGTCCCCTGCCTTCGACCTGGCATCACCGTTTACGTAGACAGTGTTCACCTTCCAGCTCCATCTCACGCGGGGATAGTCGTAAACATTGAATGGATCTTTATACACGATCGCCGAAGCCGAGGCATTACTTTCCGCCTTCAAGTAATGGCGCTCACCATCTTTTTGAATTGTGTAAACCGAGTGCTTCTTTATTTTTGGAAAATAAAAGGGCTTCCAATTGTTTAGGGTGGAAAAATCCTCATGGAAAAGAACCGCCTTCTCCTGCGCGCGGGGGCTTTCAACAAGAAAAACCAGCAGTAGAAGCATACATGACAATGATCTCATATGTTCAAGGATACTTATCATTTTCTGCTATTCGAGCGAATTCACGGCTTGCCTTGTATCAAGATTTATACCACCGTACAAGTCGTTCAGGCGACACACCCAGCGCATACTGCAGTTGCAGCATCCAGTTTCTGATCGTGGTGTAAATGATCCCTTCCTGCTCATACCGTCGCGCCGATGTCCGCACCTTCTCAGGGATGATGTGGATCCTGTCTCCCCGCTTTCTGATGCGCTTCATCAATTCCACATCCTCCATTATCGGGATATCCCGGTATCCGCCAAGTTGCTCGAAATGATGGTGACGGATAAAAATGGCCTGGTCGCCGAATGGCATCTTTGTCAGGCGGGTCCGGAGAAAGACGTAGGTCTCGGTGATCTTGAATATTCTTCGCCGGGTATTGAACCCGAGATCGAATGCGCCGCCGACAAAGCTCTTGTCGTTCATTGCCGCCTGGATCAGGCCAAAGGCGTTTGAAGGCAGAAACGTGTCGGCATGGAGAAAGAGAAGGATATCGCTGGTCGCTAGCGCCGCGCCGCGGTTCATCTGACGGGCGCGGCCTTTCTCCGAGATCACTGTGCGCACGCCCTCATCCTTGATCGTGTTGATAGTGCTTCCCTCCGGATCGCCGTCAACAACGATGATCTCCGCAGCACCGTCGGCATCCAATTCACGGATATGCTGAATTATCTCGTTGATGTTCTTTGTCTCGTTCAATACGGGAATGATGAGCGAGATTGCGGGCCAACGGTCCATCACGCGCTCACCTCCCCGACGCCTTCCATTTCGCCCTGATGTCCTCCACCCGTTCGCGGTTCACTCCGAGATCGGAATTGCCGATGCGGGATGCCGATCGCACGTTGATGACCTTCGCGTTTTCATCGAACCAGAACTCCACATCATCGACAAATCGAAAGATCGCGCTCGTGAACTCGGCGTGAATATAGCTGTCTGTGTCAGTGATTATTTGAGACCTCTTCATGCTGAGAATGACCGTCCGGAGCGCAGCATGCGCCCCGGCGACCGTCCCGGTGAACAAAAGCGGTTCGATCGCATGCGCCTTATCGCTACTTTGGCTCGACACGCAGTTGGGCGAGGAGGGACACGGCGCAAGTTTGCCGTCTTTGACGCCGATGTTGGCAGGTCGCACCCCGGTACAACCAATGACCAACATGCTCAACATAACGATCAATGCAACTATTCGGTCCGTCCCCGCTTCCATAGCGTACCTCCTTCAGGGTGGTGCTATAATTTTTCTATTATTATACACGATTTCCCCATTTTAACATCATGCTTCAGCTGCTTCTTTGATAGAAAAAAAGCCCCGGCTGACAGCAGGAATGAACACTGTGCTCAATGTATCCTAACCTGGGAAAGCCGAAAGAGCTCTTTAACAGGAATACAAGATAAAATAGGATAAACGATTTTTTTCTCGTCAATCCAATTCAACGTGTTATCCTGCCAAAGGTAAATATTTTGTCAGCATGTTTGATAGAAGTTGCCTCGTAAGCAATGAACCGGAAGACTGTTTTTTATGCTCTTCTTGCACATAAACCCAGAGTATTATTGCATGTTTTTCAGTTATCTAGTAATATGCGCTCTCTACAGGACACTAATGTCTCATATACTAAGTAACTCTTTTATTCGGAAGCTGAAATGACACTATCTCACAAATTACGGTCGGCAATCGGCTATGTGCTTCTGGTGACGGTCGTTATTGTCACCGGAGTCTCGGCAACACTGACCTACACGAACATCGCGACAATCATTGCACTCGCCAATGATCGCGGCACCTCCTATCAGGCGCTCTCCGCTCTGGATGTTGTTCTCTCAAGGCTGGATGGAGTTGAGGCTGCAGAGACCAGCACTGCCTTTGCAGCGAATGAGCCCTCTCTGACGCACTACCGCCAGGCAATCCAGGCGATCAGTCAACGGTCAGCCTCGATCAAGGTGTTGCTGGCCGATCATCAGGGCCAGCAGGCCCTGCTCGCCGTGCTCGAACCCCTGATCGTTCAGCGGGTCGAGTTTTCCACGCAGGTCATTGCGGCCGTTCAGGGCGGAAAACCGAAGGTTGCCTACGAGTTGCTCGGCAGTGGCAAGGGAGGGCAGCTGTCGGCAGAGATCCGCAAGACCCTCACGGCGACAAGAGAAACGGAACTCGCATTGATCGCCCGGCATGACAGTTCCGTATCAACGCAAAAACGAAACGCCGTTCTTACGATCGTAGCGGGAAACCTGCTCTCTATCATCGCCGTCCTGACCTACTTCCTGTTCATACGCAATCAGATCGCTCTGCGCAAACGGGACCGGGAAACGCTCAAGAAGCTCCTGATCACGGTCGAGCAATCATCGGACCTGGTCGTGGTGACTGACAAGTCGGGAACGATCGAGTACGTGAACAAGGCCGTTGAAAAAGTTTCGGGATACACGAATACGGAGCTTCTGGGGAAGAACCGGGACGTCTGGAAATCCGGAAAGCATGCCGAAAAGTTCTTCAACGAGATGCGGGATACCGTCCTTGCCGGCCAACCGTTCTCGGGATTGGCTATCTACCGGGCGAAGAACGGAAAGTTGTTCTATCTTGAAGAGACAGTTACCCCCTTCCAGGATGAGGATGCCATCATCCATCTCATCTCGACGGGCAAGGACGTGACCCACCAGAAAAACCTTAAAGAGAAGGTCAACTACCTTTCCCATTTCGATGTTCTGACGGGAATGCCGAACCGGGTCCTCTTCGCCGACCTTTTGGAGCAGGGGATCATAAAAGCGCGTCAGAACAGCTCCCTCATCGCGGTACTTGCCGTAGACATCGACCGGTTCAAGCTGGTGAACGACTCCTTCGGTTTCAGCGCCGGGAATGACATCCTCAGGGCAATTGCCGAGCGGCTCACGGATACGGTCGGGGGAGGAGGCTCCGTGGCCCGCATAGGCAGCGACGAGTTCGGCATCGCCCTCCACAACATGGTCGGAACGCAGGACATCAGCGCCTCCGTGGACCGGATCATGAGCAACGTCAGGCAACCCATCATGCTGAGAGGGGAAGAACTCGTCCTGTCCCTTGCCGTCGGCATCAGTGTCTATCCCAGTGACGGCGAGAACGTCGAAACGCTTCTGGGGAAAGCGCATGTCGCCCTCTCTCAGGCACAGAGCGAGGGCCGGAACAATTACCAGTTCTTCACACGGCACATAACCCGGAAAGTTTCCGAGGGCATGCTGATAGAGAAGCGCCTCAACTCGGCGCTCAAGAACGATGAGTATCTGGTCTACTACCAGCCTTATCTGGACATGACCACGAAGCGGATCGGTGGTGCGGAAGCCCTTATCAAGTGGAAGAGCGACAAGCATGGCATGGTGCCCCCATCGAAGTTCATCCCCCTGCTTGAAGACTCGGGCATGATCATCGATGTGGGGGAATGGGTGCTGAGGACCGTCTGTCGTCAGATCAAGGAATGGGACCGGGAACCAGCGAAGTTCCCTGTTGCCGTGAACCTCTCGTTGATGCAGTTGCGCCATAAGGACGTCATTGACATGGTCGAACGCGCCATTCATGAGTTTGATATTGACCCTTCCCGCCTGATCCTTGAGGTCACGGAAGGGATGTGCATCTATGACCTGGATTTTGCAAGCGTGGTCCTCAAAAAGCTGAAGGATATCGGGGTATCAATATCGATCGATGACTTCGGGACCGGTTATTCCTCCCTAAGCTACCTGAAGAAGCTGCCTGTCGACAATGTGAAGATCGACATGTCGTTTGTCAAGGACATCACCGTGGACCCCGACGCCGCGTCCATCGTATCGGCCATTACGACCATGGCGCGCAATTTGAACCTCAAGACCATCGCCGAAGGTGTAGAGACCGAGGACCAGTGGAAGATCCTCCGCCTTTTGCGGTGCGATATGGCCCAGGGTTTTTTATTCAGCCCCGCCTTGCCCGCACTGGAGATCAGCAAATTCGTTTCCAAGGGTCACTGACGCGGAGGCGGGGTGTCACCTTTCTCCTCCTGCGTGGCCCGTTGCCGCCAGGCTGCAAATATCGCTCGCTTCACACACGGGACCGACGAGATGCTGTCCTGACGATCCCGGAACAAGGGCTGTCTGGAATTCTCCCCGCATCATCATTCGATAAAACGTATTATTCCATTGACAAAGCAGGTCCTGACAAGGTATTATGCCCAGCTTACAAAGAACCCACTGCGTTCCACGAAAACCCCGTCACCAAGAACTTCTTCGTGTACTTCGCCTGCGCCCCAGTGTCTCTGAGTGGCAACGTAGCCTGCTCTTGCGAGGACGCGGCCATAAACAAGTGCAGGGTGTGCTCATCGTGGCAAAAAAGGATAAAAAGAATGATAAAAAGAACAGACCTGCGCAACATCGCCATCATCGCCCACGTTGACCACGGCAAGACCACCCTGGTGGACACCCTCCTGCGTCAGAGCGGCACCTTCCGCGACAATGAGCGCGTCCAGGAGCGGGTGATGGACAACATCGACCTCGAGCGCGAGCGCGGGATCACCATCATGGCCAAGAACACGTCATTACACTACAACGGCGTGAAGATCAATATTGTGGACACTCCCGGCCACGCGGACTTCGGCGGTGAAGTGGAGCGCACGCTCAAGATGGTGGATGGCGTGCTTTTGCTCGTGGATGCCTCGGAAGGCCCTCTCCCGCAGACCCGCTTCGTGCTCAAGAAGGCGCTCGAACTCGGACTGCCGCCCATCCTCGTCATCAATAAGATAGACCGTCCCGACGCCCGGATCGCCGAGGTCGTGGATGAGGTCTACGACCTGTTCATCGACCTCGACGCAAATGATGCCCAGCTCGACTTCCCCATTGTGTACACCAACGCGCGGGACGGCGTCGCCAAACTGAAGATGGAGGATGAAGGCACGAACCTCAAACCGCTCTTTGATCTGATCGTGAACACCGTCCCGCAGGCAGAGGGCGACGAGACCGCGCCGCTCCAGCTCCTGGTCATGAATATCATTTATAACGATTATGTAGGACGCCTGGCCATCGGCAAGATATTCGCCGGTACGGCAAGGGTTGGGGAGGCCATCGGCGTGATCACCCAAAGCGGTGATATGGTCAAGACCAAGATCACGTCGCTCTTTGCGTTTGAAGGACTGAAACGCGTGGACACGCCCAGCGCCACCGTCGGTGATATTGTTGCCCTGGCCGGCATTGAAGGCGTGAACATCGGTGATACGATCACGGACCCGGAAAACCCGAAGCCCCTGCCCCGCATTGCCGTGGACGAGCCCACGATCTCTATGCTCTTCTCGATCAACAACTCGCCCTTTGCAGGCAAGGAAGGAAAGTTCGTAACTTCCCGCCATTTGAAGGAGCGGCTCGAGAAGGAACTCCTGTACAACGTGGCCATCAAGATCGAGCAGGGAGATGCGACCGACTCCTTCAAGGTCCTGGGCCGCGGCGAACTCCAGCTTGCGATCCTGATCGAGATGATGCGGCGGGAAGGCTATGAGCTCTCCGTCTCCCAGCCCGAGACCATTACCAAGGTCCGCGACGGAAAGACCTTCGAACCCATGGAAAACCTGGTCATCGATTGTCCTGATGAGTTCATCGGCGTTGTGACCCAGAAGCTCGGCGCGCGCAAAGGACGCATGACCAAGATGGCGAACAACGGGCACGGCCGCGTACGCCTTGAATTCCGCATCCCGGCGCGCGGGCTCATCGGTTTCCGGTCGGAGTTCCTGACCGACACGCGCGGCACCGGCCTCTTGAACCACCTTTTTGACGGGTACGAACCCTGGCAGGGACCAATCGCCAAGCGCTCCACCGGCGCGCTCGTGGCCGACCGGGCAGGCAAGACCACGACCTATGCTCTCTACCACATCCAGCCGCGCGGCGAGCTCTTCATCAATGAAAGCACGGCGGTATATGAAGGCATGATCGTGGGAGAAAACTCCCGCGAGAACGACATGGACGTGAACGTGATCAAGGAAAAGAAGCTCACGAACATGCGCGCATCGGGCGCCGACGAAGCGCTTCGTCTCGTACCCCACCGGCAGCTGTCGCTTGAGCAGTCGCTCGAGTTCATCAAGGAAGACGAACTCGTCGAAGTAACGCCCAATTCCATCCGGCTGAGGAAGAAGGTCCTCGAAGCTGGCAAGCGGCCAAAGAGCAAGGATAAGAGCGACTAGGGATTTCCTCGCAGAGGCCATGAACAGGCCGAATAAACTGAAGAACGCTTCAATAAAAAAGAACGGGGTCACCATCTGGTGACCCCTTAGTTTTGACTCCCACCTGGTCAGGTGTGTTACTTCATCCCGTCAGCGATACTCTTATCTATCGACCACTTTCCACCACCCCTGATCATCAGGGCGATCGCAATGGCGATAACGAGGATGTGGAATTCATACCCCTCGCCCTTCTGAGTGCCAGACCAGTTCATGAAGAACCCGTTCTGAAGATGCAACAGGTAAATGGCCACGGCCATGTTCACGGTAATTCCAAACGCCGCCACTCGGGTCAGAAGGCCGGTGATCAACCCGAGAGAACCTAGCCCTTCAGCCATGATGGCAAGGAACGCGAAAAACTCCGGGATACTGAGCTGCCCGGTAAAAAATCCCATTGTACCGCTGAAACCATATCCGCCGAACCATCCTACGAGCTTCTGCATTCCATGGGGGAAGAATACGATGCCGAGCAAAAGCCGCAGCACCAGAAACGCCACATCATCATTCGTTTGAAATAGTTTCTTGACCATAGACGCCTCCTTGTTCATGAAAACCGTTCACTGCAATTCGCCGCGCCATCCGAATCAGTCAACCTTTGCATGGGTCCCGTCGCAATAGGGAGCCTTTTTCGTACGCCGGCATGTGCACAAC
>Ga0210377_10000607_pt1 | contig 34240 bp, 34 predicted proteins | sample PLM4_65_b1redo_FD_155480 | JGI IMG/M metagenome (GOLD analysis project Ga0210377, IMG submission 155480) | Groundwater sediment microbial communities from an aquifer in East River, Colorado, USA - PLM4_65_b1 redo | ecosystem: Environmental > Terrestrial > Soil > Riparian zone | place: USA: East... | reverse complement strand
ATCGGCCTGGTGTTTACCAAAACCCAATTTGCTTATCTCCCACATGCCAGACGCTTTTTCGACGCTCATCCCTCCCACGCTTTCGCTCTCATCTCTCGACTTTAAGAAAGCCCTGAGTCAGTGAAAACCAAGCCTTGACATTGTCCCGTTTTTGCGGATAATAAAGTCAACAGGCGAGCCAATAAAGGCACTGATAGAGGAAAGTAGACTGGTGGAAGCCGTCAGAGATGTGCAACGCAAATGCTGAAAGTTGCACTCGACCGAAGACAGTTGAAGTTCCCTCTTGAGCCGTTCAGGTGAATGATTTTTCTAGTAGTCTGAACCGTAATCTCGACGTTACACGAGAGGCTGATGTTAGTCAGCACAAAGCGCATTGTGAGCCTTAAACGGCGAATGCAATGAACTTGGGTGGTACCACGGGAATCTCCCTCCCGTCCCATTTGTGGACGGGAGGTTTTTGTTTGTAAAGAACAGGGAAAAGATGATTAGAGAGCAGAGCGTAGTTTCGAAAGCAAATACTATTCTCCATTCTCTACTCCCTACTATCTTGTTTTGGAGGTACAAATGCTAGATAAACTGAAAGAGATCGAAAAAACAGCGCTGGAGTCTTTGCAATCTATCACGGATCAGGCTGCGCTGGATACGTGGCGTATTGCGAATGTAGGTCGCAGCTCACCTTTGATGATGGTCTTTGCTGAATTTGGGAAGCTCTCGAAGGAAGAGAAGCCAGTTGTCGGTGCGGCGGCGAACCGTGTGAAGGTGGCGCTCGAGTCCGCTTTGGCGGAACGGGCTGAGGCGGTGAAAAATGCCGCGTTGGCGAAATCCCTCGAAGAAGAAAAATTGGACGTGACATTGCCCGGTCGTACCAAACATATTGGACGTTTGCATCCATCTACACAACAACTGCGGCGCGTATTGGATATACTCGCCGAGATGGGTTTTCAGGTTTACACTTCGCGTGAAGTTGAAACCGATGAGATGAATTTCCAAACGCTCAACTTCGCGCCGCATCACCCTGCGCGTGAAATGCAGGATTCGTTCTACATTGAAGCCGAAGGTCGTGAGGATAATCCGATTCTGATGCGCACCCATACCTCGCCGGGACAGATCCGTGCAATGCGCGAAGCGGTTGCCACGAACCCGCAGAACCCGCCGCCGATCCGTATTGCAGTGCCGGGGATGTGTTTTCGCTATGAACAGATCACGGCACGCTCAGAGATCCAATTCAATCAAGTGGAAGGACTCGCTGTTGGCAAGAATATCACCTTCGCTGACTTGAAAGGCACATTGATCGATTTTGCCCGCCGCATGTTTGGGCAAGATGTGCGCACGCGTTTTCGGGCGTCCTATTTTCCGTTCACAGAACCATCTGCAGAAATGGATGTGGAATGTTTTGTCTGCGGTGGTAAGGGCTGCCAGGTCTGCAAGAACTCAGGCTGGCTTGAAATTTTGGGTTGCGGTATGGTGCACCCGAACGTATTGCAGAACGGCGGCTACGACCCGAAGATCTACTCAGGTTTCGCCTGGGGTATGGGACCCGAACGCCAGTTGATGTTACGCAACAAGATCAACGACATCCGTTACTTCTGGGGTAACGATGTGAGATTCTTGGAGCAGTTCTAGATAACTAGAGATTAGAGAATAGAGATTAGTATGAGCATTGATGGGTTGATGCGATTGAAGGTTTGGGTAAGGGCTAAGGATTTTGCTCTTAAGATTTATAAGCAAGCCTTATCATCGCTTCCTCCAGAAGAAAAGTGGAATTTGAATCAACAACTTCGGCGTTCATCGTTGAGTATTTCAGCAAATATTGCGGAAGGTTATGGCAGGTTTTACTATCAGGATAATGTGAGATTTTGCTACATTGCTCGCGGTTCCTTGGAAGAAACTTTGAGTCACTTAACCTTTGCTCTTGAAATGAATTACATCTCTGTAGAACTTTACAAAGAACTTGAAAATGAAGGTGAAGAAATCGACAAAATGTTGAATGGTTATATTGGCTTCCTAAAGAAAAGCAAACAGGGAGCTAACGAGCCTGGAGCAAATCTTGTTGTTCACGAAGGAACTGCTGTTTATTCTACTGAACCTTTTAAATACTCTAATGACATCGAAGAAACTACTCTCTAATTATCTATTCTCTACTATCTCCTAAAGGAGTTACTTATGAAAATACCTCTCTCATGGTTGAAAGACTTCATTGACTTAGACGGCTTATCTGTTGAAGACATCGCACGTAAATTAACATTGGCTGGCATGGAAGTGGACGAGATCCTCTATGCAGGCTTACCTGTCCCAACATACAAAGATGGCGAAAAGCACGAATTCAAAACCAACGGCATCGGCTGGGATCGCGAGAAGATCGTCGTGGCTGAAATTCGCGAAGTGAAACCACATCCCAACGCGGACCGTTTGACTCTGCTTGATCTATTCGATGGTCAAGTAGAACAAGTGGTTCTCACGGGTGCGCCTAACATCTTCCACTTGAAAGGCACAGGCAAGTTGCCCAAGCCAATCAAGGTTGCGTATGCCAAAGAAGGTTCGACGTTGTATGATGGACATGCAGATGGGCTTGTGCTGACAACGCTCAAACGAGCCAAGATCCGCGGCGTGGATTCATATTCGATGGTCGCTTCTGAAAAGGAGCTTGGCATCTCGGAAGAACATGATGGCATCATCATCTTGGCGGACGATGCACCTGTTGGTATGCCGCTTGTCGATTACATGGGCGACGCGGTGTTGGATATTTCCATTTTGCCGAACATGGCACGTAACGCGAATGTCATCGGTATTGCGCGCGAACTCGCCGCATTAACCGGGCGCGAACTCAAGAAGCCGACTATTCAATTCGATACATCGGGTGATTCGATCAATGAACTTGTTGAAATTGAGATCACGAACTCCGAACTCAATCCGCGTTTTGTGGCGGGATTAATTCGTAATGTTGAGATCAAGCCGAGTCCCTATCAAATCCAGCGGCGGCTTAGGCTGGCGGGGCAGCGTCCCATCAACAGCATTGTGGATGCGACCAACTACGCCATGATCGAATTGGGCGAGCCGCTGCACGCCTTTGACTATGATGTATTGAAGGAACGTGCTGGTAACAAAAAAATCAAGATCATCACACGTGCCGCAAAGAACGGCGAGAAGCTCACTACACTGGATGGCAACGAACGCACTCTTACCTCAATGAACGTGTTGGTTTGTGATGAAAAAGGTTCACTCTCGCTTGCGGGCGTGATGGGTGGCTCTGAATCTGAAGTAACTGATAAGACCAAAAACGTTCTGCTCGAAGGCGCGGCATGGAACTACATCAACATCCGCCGCACTGCCAAGCAGCACAATCTGCCATCTGAAGCCTCCTTCCGTTTTTCGCGCGGCGTGCACCCTGCCGTTGCTGAACAAGGCGTGAAGCGCGGACTGCAATACATGGCGGAATGGGCGGGTGGTGTTGTCGCGCCGGGGCTTGTGGATGAATATCCGTTGCCGCCAAAAGATTCGGTTGTGGATGTCACCTCGCAAGATGCCAAAAGACTACTTGGCATTGACCTCACGCTCGAACAGATTTCCGAACTGCTCACGCGCCTCGAATTCAAATGCGTAATTACCAATAACCAATTACAAGTTACTGCTCCACCTCATCGCATGGATATTGACGAAGGCGTCGTCGGTCTTGCCGATGTACTTGAAGAGGTTGCACGCAGTTATGGCTACGATAACATCCCAACCACCACGATGGCTGATGCACTTCCGCCACAGGTTGGTAATCCCATTCATGAGTGGGAAGAACACCTGCGTGACCTGCTCGTAGCGCTTGGTTTGCAGGAAGTTGTCACGTATCGCATGACCTCTCCTGAAAAAGAAGCGCGCGTTATGTCATACAACGATTATGTCCGCGTCGCGAATCCCATTGCACCTGAGAAAAGTGTGTTGCGCCGCAACATGGTTGCCTCGGTTCTTGATGCGCTTGAGAAAAATATTCGCTTGGGCGAATCGCTTTCATTGTTTGAAATTGGCTCGGTCTTCGAACCTGTGAAAAATGATCTGCCAAATGAATGGCGCAGATTTGCCATCGCAATGACCGGCCTCCGTGAAGCGACAGCCTGGGATGTGAAAGCCTCGTCCAAGTTGGATTTCTATGACTTGAAAGGCCGCCTCGAACTCCTTTTGAGCGGACTCCGCCTCTCGAACATTACCTACGCTGAAGTCGACTCCGCTCCCTATCTGCACCCGGGCAAAGCCGCCGATGTCAAAGTCAATGGACGAGTCGTAGGCGTCTTTGGTGAGTTGCATCCGTTAGTGAAAGAGAAATATGAGTTAGGTGACGCGCCCGTGCTCGTCGCTGAATTTGACTTGGAGATTTTGCGCCGCATAAACCCAACCTATGGCATTACACCCGTCTCTGAATTCCCGCCGGTGTATGAGGATATTGCCATCATCGTGAATGATTCAGTCGCCGCGGCGGCTGTCGAAGCAATGATCAAGCAGACGGGCGGCAAGACCGTGACTTCTGTCCGCTTGTTCGATGTGTATCGCGATGAGAAAATTGGAGCTGGGAAAAAGTCCCTGGCTTATAGTCTCACCTATCAAGCCGAAAAGACGTTGACCGATGCCGATGCCGCCGCGATCCGCAACAAGATTGTCAAACGGCTGGAGCATGAATTCAGCGCGAAGTTGAGAAGTTAATCAGGCACATTCATATCGTCAAAGGAGAAGTGAAAATGCAGAACAGAACGATCGGGATCGTAGCAACCGTAATTACCTCAATTTTTTGCGGATGTTTTAGTATCATCAGTTGTGTGTGGGGTGTGATCATCGCCAGGGGTGTTCCGGTGGATGTGACCAGCAATGGGATTACGACCCCTCAAACCTTTTCGCCAACGATCGGATATGTGCTATTGTGCCTGTCGGTCTTTATGATCCTGGTGCCTGCGGCTGTTGGTTTCTTTACGTTGCGTAAAAAGCCGGAGACTGCCTCGGTAGATGTGCCACCCACATCGTAAATAAAAAAGACGGCGATGTACATCGCCGTCTTTTTTATTCGATATTATTGCTGCTCAACGAGAATCATAAAGCAGTATAATCATTTTATTGTCTTGTCTCTTTTATTTGTGGAAAGGAGCCTCTGTATGCAGTCCTTCATTTTCAATGATGCGATTCGATTCAAGCTGGCGACCCAACAGGATGATACGGGTGCCAAGATCCAGGTATTCTTTGGTGTCTTGCTAGGTGTGCTCCTGCGCTGGGTCGTGGTGGATATTCTAAAGAATCATGCGCAGTGGGGTGTCCCCGTGATCATTGCCCGCATTGTGATCGCCTTGATCGCGACCATTTTTGTTTTCTCAGGGTACTGGCAAAAAGTGAAAGACCAATCGGCGGGTATGCGCTTCGTGAATTCACTGGTCTATGGCGTCTCCATTGATGCGCTCGTTGGTCCGTGGACCTATTAGGAGAAGCTGAGATGAACTCATTTATTTTCAATGACGCAATTCGCTTCAAACTTGCCACCCAACAAGAAGATAACCAAGCCAAGATCCAAGTATTTATTGGCGTTTTGGTCGGCGTGCTCCTGCGCTGGATCTATAGTGTGGCTGTGGATGTAATCAAGAATAACGCCCCGTGGTGTTTTAGTACCTGGTTGAATATTCTTATCCGGATCGGGATCGGTCTGGTCACTACATTCTTTGTTTTTTCGGGTTACTGGCAAAAAGTTAAAGACGAGCCTGCCAGTATGCGGTTTTGGAATGCAGTTGCTTATGGAATTTCCACCGATAGTATTCTTGGAGCTTTTTTACCTGCAACCTCCTGTGGTTGATAAAGAATTCCGAGTCGCTATTTCATAAAAAAGAGAAGGCATTTGCCTTCTCTTTTTTGTTATTCTGTCTTTTCGCTGCTTTTCTTTTCGGCAGCTGGTTTGCTTTCTGTCTTCTTTTCGGTTTTCTCAGTTTTCTCTGTCTTTTCAGGTTTGCTTTCGCGCACCGACTCTCCCGATGGAGATTTGTGGTCGGTGGCATAAAACCCCGAACCTTTAAAAATGATCTTGGTAGGGGTGATCACTTTTCTCAATGATTTTTTTCTACATTCGGGACAGGTTTTCAATGGCGCGTCATGAAAAGATTGGTGACGCTCAAATTGCACACCACATGATTCGCAACGATAGGTATAAACTGGCATTTTCGTACTCCTTGCTTTGAAATAGCGTGGGGCATTATAGCGCGCCTAGGTATCGAAGGCAAGGGCTATGCCCTGCAACCCTGCAAAGTATTTATTTTTGACGAGCAAATGAAACTTTGCGTTTTGCCTAAAGATATCCACGACTATGAATAGGTATATTATAGCAAGGAGCAGTAAGAATTCTGTTAACGGATTCCGCTATCGTAAGTTACAGTGACTTGTGTGAACTTGCCCGCTTCAACCACAAAGGTCTGTTCAGCGGCATATGGCATCACATTGGGAGACTCAGGATGCAAAATATATTCGCCCGGCTCGAGCGGGATCTTGAAGCGCCCTTCTGTATCAGTTTGGACTTTAACGATCTCGCGTCCATTGGAGTTGTTCACTACCAAAGTAGCCTGATACGGTTGATCCGGACATTCCTGTCCCTCCTGTACAACCGGGCACACCGGACCGATGAAGACTTGACCCTCAACGCCGCTGGTCGTGGAGGCGGGTTCGGCGGAGCAGGTTGCCAACAATAAAATCAAAACGCCAGTAACAAATTGAAGTTTCATCATGCTCTCCTTTGCTTCGTATACAAGATTAACTTTCGGAGAGATGATTTTGTTCCCTGAATAGGGGTATTCACGTGGGAATATCCAAAGTTAGTTCAAAGGATGAGCGTAGCCTTTTTTATGGCAACCAAAAGATGGGCTGGATGAGCAGGTATTTCTCGCTGGTCAGGCTGAAACCAGAAGCTGGCACCTCGCGCCTTTTTTCAACATCTAGAATCACAAAGCTGATATTGTATTTTCCATCATCTTCCATTTTTCGCCGCACCGCTACAATGGATTTACCATCTGGCGACCAGATGTGCTGCTCAGGAACCACATCAGTATAGATTAGGGCAATATCTACATCAGTAGGCCAGGTAACCAGGAAGAGCTTGGATTCAAGCACACGACCTGAATAAGTACTTGCCGCCGAGGTGCTAACAGCAAGCGTGTTGCCATCGGGTGACCAGGACATGTCTACAAGGCGATTGCCGGGAATGCTAAAGGTGACAGTCTTTTCGCCGTTGACCAGAGTGAGCTGGGTTTTGTGTTCGGCGTCATAATTCATGAACGCCATTTTCCCATCCACGGCGAAAGCGGGCTGACCCGTGAACGGCAGAACCTGCATGCTGGAACCATCCAATGGTGAGGCAATGGTTAGTTGTGCTGCACAGTCAATTTCGTTGCATGATTCAGTGCCACCCCAATAGATACGTGCCGAGTCTTGTGCGGGATAGAGTTCTACAGGAGTGTAATCTGTGATGGGCAGAATATAAGGCTCCTCACCCGAGAGGCTAAGAATGGCGATCTGATTTTGAGTATCAATGTTCTGGATCGCGGCAACACGCCCATCAGGGAGCCAAAGTGCAGGACTGGTGCTGGAAGCATACAATTGATCTGTCAATAAAGTGAGTTGCGAATCTTTTAGCAGATAGAGATTGTTATCTTGCGCTGTAAGGATGCCGCTCGCAGAATGATCGAGCAGTCTGAAGCCAGATCCAGCTAAAGCTTGCCAAGCCTGACCATTCAGGGCACCTTGATATATGCCAACGTTTTCCAGTTGATCATCTGTGCGGGTGGAAATTTCAAACAGGATTGAAGAGTCCGAGAAAGCGGAGTCAGATGAAGATAACACTTCAGAATACGGCAAACCAGCTACGGGTCCAGATGTGAACGCGATGTCCGTCCCGCTGGCGACAGGTGTGGATTCAACGACCGTCGCTTCGTTGGCTGGCAATTCATTCATTGCGCGTCTGATCGTATCCAATACCTGTAGGGCGGTGAAGCTCCGCGTATTCCAACCATCTACGTTCAGATGAAAACCAGTTGAGTCGGTTGGATCAAGTCCATGGTTGGGTAATGGCTGAACAGCCCGCCAGTAGTTCCATAACGGTAGGTCGTATTCATACGCGAGTTTCGCGACGGTGTAATTAATGCTATGGTCGCCTTCCACGTTGTCGGCTTTGGTGGATAAGACCGGCAGTGTCCCCTGTGCGATGTTGAATTCAATGATCCGGCGCATGTAATTTTCGTACACGTCTGGCGTGCGCCCGGAGAACCACACCTCCAGACTGATGATGACGATGCTGGGGTTGTGAATACGGTTTTCGCATTCGACAGAATTTTCACCCGGCGAACAGACTTCAGTGTTTGCCCATAAAGGTAATAGCACAGACGAAGCATTGAAACCGCCGCGCACCGATTCGCCCAGACGGTTAAAGGAACCGGAGTAATACTTTACGGTCTCGTTCAGAAATTGAAATTCGGGTGTGAATGAGTAGCGCCCGGGCAGATCATAAATACCTAAAAATGCCTCGGGTATATTCTGGCAATCACCGATCTTGGAAAAAGCATGCGGGTCGTTCCCCATTGCCAGACCGTTCTGATAAATTTCACGGGCGCGGGCGCTGAGAACCGGAACAATGGGCCACTCCTGCCAGCGTTCGGGCGGCAGACGCAGATCGGGCGTGGATGTGAATGCCGGATCTGAAGCCAGCAATGTGGGGCTGGGCATGAGCGTGCTGAGCGATGACTGTGGAGCAGATGTTTCAGGAACGTTGTTTACAACTTGTGTTGAAGATGCCTCAACCGATGGAGAACAGCCTGTCAGTAGTATTGACAGGCAGAAGATGACAAGGATCAATTGCTTCATGAATTTTTCTTTTACAGTGGATGATTAAGATCCCAAAGAATGCGCAAGCCATCGAGCGTGAGCCAGGGGGTGATGATCTGAATGACATCGGTCTCCTGTGCCACCACTTCTGCCAATCCGCCGGTGGCGATCACTTTCATGCCGGGTCCCAGTTCCTTGCGAAAACGTTCGACCATGCCTTCCACCATGCTGACATACCCGAACAATAAACCCGACTGCATGGCATGCACGGTGTTGCGCCCGATGATGGAGGGCGGTCTCTGCAGATCAATGCGCGGGAGTTTGGCGGCATGGGTGAAAAGTGCTTCGGCAGCCAGGTTGATGCCAACCGTGATCGCGCCGCCGAGATATTCACCATCCTTGGTAATGGCGTTGAAGGTCGTGGCTGTGCCAAAATCGATCACACACGCCGGTCCGCCGTATTGATACATCACGGCAACAGCATCTGCGATGCGGTCTGAGCCGACTGATTTTGGATCTTCATACTTTACTTTGATACCGGTCTTGATGCCCACGTCTACAATGAAGGGTTCCTGTTCGAGATATTCACGGCAGGCTTGGATCACACGGGTGGTGAGTTGTGGTACTACCGAGGCAATGCAAATACCGGTTAAATTTTTTGTGGTTTGATTTGCATTGTTTAGCAGACCCTGAAATTGCAAACCATATTCATCGGGCATGCGGGCGTGATCAGTGGCAAGCCGCCAGTGTGCAAAGAGGTTGTTGCCGTCATACAGTCCCAGTGTCAGATTAGTGTTGCCAATGTCGATTGTAAGAAGCATAAGGTCCTCGCGAATAAGCAGACAGGATGAATATCCAAGTGTACCTGCTTCTCAGTGGACTTGTCTACCTTTGTACCTTTACTTTTTCGATAATATCAGCGACCATATCGTACTTGTGAAACTGAGGCATGATGTACACGCCTCCCGCCCAAGCCTTGAGTTGCTCCACCAATTCGACCGCGACCTCCACCCCAGCTTTGACGCCCTCATCCCCAGCGGCTTCGATGCGTTTACGGGTCTCTTCAGGAATCGAGATTCCTGGCACTTCGTTATGCAAAAAGTTGGCATGCTTCAAGCTGACCAGCGGCAGGATTCCCGCAAGGATCGGTTTGTTGAGCTTGCCGTGTTTGGCTTCATAGGCTTCGAGTAGTTTAGGTCCATCTTCAGGACGATAGACTGGTTGGGTGAGGAAGAAATCCGCGCCAGCTTTGACCTTGCGATGCAGATTCTTGATCTCGTTGTCCATATCCGGCGGGCAAAGATTGAGTGCCGCGCCGACAAAGAAGTTGGTGGGTTGCCCGATGCTTGTGCCTGAATGGTCAATACCTTCGTTGAAACCCTGCTTGATAAGTTTGATCAAACCCGAAGGGACGAGATCGTAATTGTCCATCGCTTCGGGGTAGTCGCCGATGGCGGTGGGGTCGCCCATGACGACAAAGATGTTGCGAATGCCTAACGCGTGCGCAGCGAGCAAGTCACCTTGAACACGCAATAGATTCCGTCCACGGGTGGGGAAGTGGATGGTAGTTTCGACTCCGACTTTGCGCTGTACGACATCACACACCGCCCAAGCCGACATGCGCATGCGTGCCATCGGCGAGTCGGCAACGTTGATCACGTCTGCGCCGGCGTCGGCTAGGAGCGAAGCGCCTGCAAGCAGTTTGTGGGTGGAGAGTCCGCGCGGCGGGTCCATTTCGACGGAGATCGCGAATTCGCCGCGTCCCAGTTTTTGCGCGAATTGAGTTGGAGGTTCAACCTCCGGAGTTTCAGAAGCCTCAATGATATCGGGAGTCTGGATCAACACCGATGAATGCGCAGAAGAATCCAATGCCTTTTTCATCACAGCGATATGTTGCGGCGTGGTTCCACAACATCCGCCCACCACGCAGGCGCCACTCTCCCGGAAAGAAAGCGCATAATCGCCAAAGTAATCCGCATCAGCTGGATACATGATGCGTCCGCCAACTTGTTCGGGCCAGCCAGCGTTCGGCTTGATCCAAAACTTCCCATCGGGCACGGCTTGTTTCATTTGCTTCAACAGGCGCAGAAGTTGTGCGGGACCACCCGAGCAATTGACACCGATCACATCCACACCAGCATCACGCAACATGCGTGCCACTTTCATGGGTTCATCGCCAAGTAGCGTTCTATCATCGCGTGTGAATGTCACAGACGCGACAACGGGTAAAGCGCATGTTTCTTTAGCAGCCTTGATCGCTTCACGTATTTCATATAAATCACTGAACGTCTCAATGACGATCAGATCGACGCCTGCTTCTGCTAGGGCTTTGATCTGTTCCGCAAACGCTTCGCGCGCCTGTTCAGGCTGAACCCGTCCGAAAGGCGCGATCCGCACCCCAAGCGGACCTACATCCCCTGCAACCAACACATTCTTGAAAGACGCTGAAACGATACGTTTGGCGAGGTCTACTCCAGCTTTATTGATCTCAATAACATCGTCCTGCAGACCATGTTTGGTAAGTTTGAAACGATTCGCGCCAAACGTGTTCGTAATAACCAACTGCGCGCCAGCTTCAATGTAAGCACGGTGAATTTCTGCCACCGCGGCGGGATTGGTGAGATTGAGTTCATCGAAACACTTGTCGAATCCAACTCCGCGTGTGTGCAGCATGGTCCCCATCGCGCCGTCAGCGAGGATGGTTTGGGAGGAAAGTAATTCTAAGAATTTATTTGTCATTGATTGTCTCTATCTCATTAATTGTTCGACACGTGACTCGCCAACACTGTAATATTTCGCCTGCGGGTGATGGACAATGATCGCGGCTGTGGATTGTTCCGGGATCAACTGTCCCGAAACAGATAGGCTCATGCCGAGTTCGGATTCGACCGCGGGCAGTAGTTTGAAGATCTTGAAGTGATCTTCCAATTCAGGGATGGCGGGATAACCCCACGAATAGCGTTTGCCTTGATTCTCAGGGATGCCCATTTCACGGCGGAGATGTTCGTGCAAATAATTTGCGGTGGCTTCGGCAGTTTGAACACCGAGACCGTGAGTGAAGTAGGCTTCGGTGTAATCATGAGCAGCTTGTAACTTCTCGAAGCGTTCGGAGGCTTCCTGCCCAACGGTGACAATCTGGAAGGCGACCACATCCATCTGACCGGATTCTACGGAAGCGTAGTAATCTGATAACGCAAGATGTTCATCGTACGGCTGACGCGGGAAGGAGAGTCGCGCCAAAGTTTCATCGAGATTCTCCGGGTTGTAAATAATGAGATCATCGCCTTCTGCCTGGCAGGGGAAGAGTCCATACACAGCTTGTGGATTGAGCCATTTCTCGCGCATGGCTTCACGCTTCATCATATCGAGGCGCGCGTCGAACTCGGCTTTCAACTTGGTCCATTCTTCTCCGTGTGTATTCTTGGCACCCCACGAGAGGCGATAGAGTTCATTAATGTTGAGATGGGTGAAGACAATTTCAAGTGGCATGTTCTTGACGACACGCATGCCGAACTTGGAGGGAGGCAGGTTGAGAGGTGCGGGGATGATATTCGAACGTTGGGATGTTGGAACGTTGGCAGGTTTGGCGCTGGCGCGTCCCAGTTCCATATCCGCTTCTTTGCGGACTTGTTCGAGGAGCGCGGGTTTGCGATTCGCGTCGATGAGTTGGTCCATCGTTTCGAGACCCTCGAAGGCGTCTTTACAGTAGAAGACGCCGGGATCGTAGAAATCGCCTCCTTCGGTTTGGAGGATGCGGCGTCCGAAGCGACGATTGATCGCCGCGCCACCGATCAGCACGGGGATTTTATGTCCGCGGCGATGCAGTTCATTCACGATGAGCGGCATTTGTTTGGAAGTAGATACCAACAACGCGGATAGACCGATAGCTGTAGCGTTGACTTCGACAGCTTTGGTGATGATCGTCTCTGCCGGGACTTGCTTGCCGAGGTCGATGACAGTGTAGCCGTTGTTGGCGAGAATCGTTTTGACGAGATTCTTGCCGATATCGTGCACGTCGCCATAGACAGTAGCGATGACAACCGTCCCTTTGGTGACACCTTCCATTTTTTCGAGATAATTTTCAAGATGAGCAACGGTCTTCTTCATGGCTTCAGCGGATTGTAGTACAAAGGGCAGGATCAATTCGCCCGCACCGAATTTGTCGCCGACTTCTTTCATGGCGGGGAGGAGGACGTTGTTGAGGGTGTGGACGGCGATCTCGTGTTTGGTTCTCAAGACTTCCGAAGTCTTGGAGACTTCGGAAGTCTCGCGCCCAATGATCTCATCGATATCCGCTTCGACGCCTTCTTTATGGCGATGCACGATCTTCCAGTGCAAACGTTGTTCGGGGGTCATGCCTTCGGTGGGGTCAACGAGAGATGACTCGGTAGTCGGTGTGACATTTTCAAAGTGTTCGATAAAAAGCTGTAATGCATCTTCCCGACGGTTGAAAATCAAGTCTTCGCAGAGTTCTTTTTCTTCGGCGGGGATGTCTGCATACGCGGTGACATGCGCTGGATTCACAATCGCCATATCCAAACCGGCCTGCACGCAGTGATACAACATGATCGAGTTTAGGGCTGGGCGGGCTTGCGGCGCAAGACCAAACGAGAGATTGCTCACGCCAAGTGAAGCCATAACACCAGGCAGGTTTTGCTTGATGAGACGAATGCCTTCGATGGTTTCGATGGCGGAGTCGATAAATTCTTGATCGCCGGTGGCTAGGGTGAAGGTCAACGCGTCGTAGACCAGATCTTCGGGCTTGAGTCCGTGGTCGTTGACGGCGATGTCGTAGATGCGTTTGGCGACTTCGAGTTTTTTCTCGCGGGTCTTTGCCATGCCGTTCTCGTCGATGGTCAACACGATGACCGCGGCGTTATGGTCTTTGGCGAGTTTGAAAATCTTATCGGCTTTGTCGCGACCAGATTCGAGATGCGTTGAGTTAATCAAACATCGTCCAGGGGCGGTCTTGAGCGCAACTTCGAGAACATCTAATTCAGTTGTGTCAATAACCAAAGGAACGTCCACGCCCATTTCGAGTTTCTTGACAACCTTGCGCATGAGTTCCACTTCGTCGGGGCGTTCGGTGACGGCGCAGGAGATGTCGAGGGCATGCGCGCCGAATGCAACTTGTTCACGCGCGATCTCGAGAATCGAGTCGTAATCTTCTTCGAGCAGGAGTCGTTTGAATTTGCGTGAGCCTTGCGCATTGAGTCGTTCGCCGAGCAGGGTGGGGGGCGGGTCTTGTCGCATGTCCAAGGCTGACATGGCAGAAGCAAGCTGAGGCGTAGAGTGAAGCGGTCGCTTGGGATGAGGATGCTGATTCAGCTTGTCAACAAGCAACTTAAGATGTTGAGGCGTCGTGCCACAACATCCGCCAACAATTGAAATATTATGTTTGGTCACGAACTCGTACATATCTTTTGCGAACGGCTCGGGCTCGAGCGGATACACGGCTTGACCATCCACGTTGAGCGGCAGACCCGCGTTGGGGATGCACGAAACGGGCAGCGTGGAATTTTCGCCGAGGATGCGGATGGGCTCGCGCATGTGCTCGGGTCCGGTGGAACAGTTGAGACCGATGACATCGATGTCCATGCCTTCAAGGATGGCGAGCGAGGCGTTGATATCGGTGCCGAGCAACATGCGACCGGTCGTATCAAGCGTGACCTGAGCCTGGATCGGCAAATAGACTTGAGTCTCGTCCATGGCTTTGTGGATGCCGATGATGGCGGCTTTGACTTCGAGGATGTCCTGCGAGGTTTCGATGAGGAGCACATCCACGCCGCCGCGGATCAGACCGACTGCCTGCTCGCGAAATGTTTCAGAGAGTTCGTCGAAGCTGACATTAGACAGTTCGGGGTCGTTGGTGGAAGGAAGTTTGCCCGAGGGACCGATGGAGCCAGCGACGAAACGCGGCTGACCAGTTTTCTCGGCATATTCATCCGCAAGGCGACGTGCGAGACTCGCCGCGGTTTCGTTGATCTCGATGACACGGTCACCCAGTTTGTATTCTGCCATCGTGATGCGGTTGGAACGAAAGGTGTCCGTTTCGAGAACGTCCACACCGACTTCGAGGAACGAGCGATGGACTTTTTCCACGGCTTCAGGATACGAGATGACGAGGTAGTCGTTGCAGCCGTTATATTGCTCGCCGCCGAAATGTTCGGCAGTCAGATTTTGGACTTGCAGACTGGTTCCCATCGCGCCATCAAAGACAAGGACTTTCTTTTCGAGGGCGTCGAGGTAACGGCGGTTTGTGTATTTTCGATTTGTCATTAAGTTCTCCTAAAATTTATCCGCAGATTATGCAGATTTTTCTTCAAATAGATGTGGCGCGTATTGTTTGATTTGTTGCCCGAGTTCAGAGTCGCGCCAGTTGTCGGAAAAACAAGATAAGGGAAAGATTGTTTTACGGGTCATTTCTCTAAATGGAGCTGGAGGATACCTTTCAGGAAAAGACCACTTTCTTATGCGAGTTTGAGAATTGTCGACGAGTAAGCATTCGTATCGGTAGCCGTTATGCCAAAAGAAAGAAACATTTTCAATGCTCTCCCATTTTGTTTCAACAATCATCCAAGGTGTATGGTATTCAATCCCATGATCTGAAACGATAATATGTTCACTTCGTATCCTTTTAAGTGTGGCATAGATTCCAAATAATCCGAGTCCTAGAAAGTAGATTCGAAAACAAAGAACAGGGATGAAATATAGAAACGGACCGATTGTGGCAAGTAGTGCCAGTAATGAGACCGCAAGGTAAATATATTTCGAACGACTTGTTAGATAATAACTTTTCATATAGTTATCTCTTGCACATCTTCCAGCGCGGGGTTCGGCGGGATAAATCCCTGCCTCAGTTCGTGGAAGTCCGCTCAAGCGGACTGGCGTAATTAGCCCGAAGGTCTTCCATGCTCTGAGCGAGGACTTTAGTCCGGCTTCTTCCTGCTCCACAGCCACATAATGAAATCCTGGTCAAAGGTCGGTGCGCCGAATTCGTGGAGTCTTTGTAGCGCCGTGGAGCGATGGTCCGTGCCGTGGTTGATGATGTGAAGGATAACCACCCAGCGCGGATTGGGAAGGTCGTTGGGATTCTGGTCCAGTTCCTCGGTGGTCAATGAATTGGTATAGTCTTTCAAGTCTATGGCAACTTGTTCAAATACTTGCTGTGCCTCCGCGCGGGTTGAATAATCTTCAAACTTCAAGTGACCGACATCGGGCAGGTCTTTCAGTCCCGCCAGCCAGCGACGGTCCGTGCTGGCGAGATGCACCATCAAATTACGGATGGAGCCGCGCGAGTAGGCGTCGTCCGCGAGGAATTGTTCGTCTGTGATCTGGTTGATGGAGTCCCAGACGCGGCGAGTCAGGTCAATGTGATATTCGATAAAGGTTTTGACGAGTTCAAGCTCCATGGCAAACTCCTTTATTTTGCGCCTTTGTGAATGGACGAAGTTCCTTCGTTCCATAAAACTTTTTGTGTGATGCCGCTGATCTTCCAATCGACTTCTTGCTTTACCAGTTGGAACATATAGACGCAGTGTGACGCGAATTCTTCCTCATCCGATTTACGCCAGACGACCATCGAAGCGCGGCAGGTGGCGGAGTTTGAGTCGGTGAAGGCCACTTCGTAGTTGCTGACCAGGTGATGCAGTTTCAAATGATCCAAAGACTCACGGCGTTGGCGTGTATATTCAGCGGCGGTGATCGTCTGTGGGGGAGTGCCGCGCAGATCGGAGTAATCCGTGAAGAGGGATTCGGTAAAGCAGGCTTCGAGTCCGTTCCAGTCCTTTACGTCAAAGCTGTTGGCGAAGCGCGCGATGATTTGTTGAATCTTCAAAATATCTTCGTGCATATCTCAACCTTTAAACCTTTGGATTTCTTTGGGCAAGACTGCCCGTCCCGCTTCGGTCATTTTGCCCTCTGTGATCATTTTTTGCGCGCGTTCAATATTCGTCTCGGTCCAATTGGATTTGGGGATGCGGCGCATGAAGCGCTTGGCAAAGCTTTGGTCGTCGATACCTTTTTCCAAGCCGTCGATCCAGCCGAAACAGATCGCTTCCTCCACTGCGTCCGCGTAGGGGATGGATGGTTTCTGCGTGGATTTTTTGTATTGAATCAGCCAGATCTCCTTGCGGAGTTTGTGATTCTTTTCCAGCCATTCGCGGAATTCTTCACGTGTTGTTACGTACATTGTTTCGCCGATTTCCATTAGTTTTTCCTTGGTGGTCGAGTAGGACGAAGTCCGTATCGAGACCACATGTAAGCAAAAGTATTTCTATTACGTGGTGGTCTCGATACGCTCGCAACAAACGCTCGCTACTCGACCAACAGCTTTCTTTTACAACAAAATCGCCTCTCGCAATGAGAGGCGACACGCGCAGCGTATAGCACTCTCATCTCCCGCATGAAATTTCATGCGCCGAAGTTGGCACCGTCGTTAGCGGTTGCCGAAGCGTCATAGGGTCGGTCCCTCAGCTTCTCTGGATGAGTAAATCCGTAAATTGTTTAGGTTTTATATCATGATGGGGGAGTGATGTCAAATAAAAATTAGCTTGACATTCACTCACTTAAAATGTAGACTCTCAAATAAGGAAATACTTAATCGAAATGAAAAAAGTAGAGTCAGTCAATTCCTTTGACAAGATCAAGCTGTTGGCAGATCCCCGCCGCATGGACATTCTGCGGCTGCTCATGGCTGCTCCTGCCACGCTCACGCTTCTCGCGCGGACCCTGAAACAGTCGCCCGCATGGATTCGACATCACATCCTCGCGCTTGAATCTGCCGACTTGATCGAAGTGGGCGAAGTCCGCAAGACCGGCAAGGTGACCGAAAAGTTCTATCGCGCTAAATCGGATGCGTTGTTGTTGCAGGAAATCATTCTCCCCCGAACAAAGAAACCGGCTGTAATTTTCTCGGGCAGTCATGACCTGGCACTCGAAGGGATCGCAGAGCATCTGGAAAAACACGTCACCTTATTGAGTTTGCCGGTCGGTTCACTGGATGGACTTGTCAATCTTCGTCAGGGGCTATGTCAGATCTCGGGCTCGCATCTATTGGATGTAACCGGGGAGTACAACACACCGTTCATCCGCCATTTATTCCCCGACCGCGATGTGGAAATTGTTACGCTTGCCTATCGCACACAGGGACTCATCCTTGCGAGTGGTAATCCCAAAAGCATCAAGAAAATCTCTGATATCGCCAGACCAAGTATCCGCTTTGTAAATCGGAATGCCGGTTCGGGTACGCGTTTATGGTTCGATTCAGAATTTCGTAAACTCAACATTCCAACTGAAAAGATCAATGGCTATAACCAGGTCGTCAAAACGCACAGCGATGCTGCATCCGCGATCCAATCGGGAAAAGCGGATGTGGCGCTCGGTCTGCAAGCCGCAGCATATCAAAATAATCTTGATTTCATCCCATTGTTCGAAGAACGCTATGACCTGGTCCTGCCGCGCGAGAATGAAAAGATACTCACGCCGCTGCTTGATTATTTGCAGACCGCAACTTTCCGCACCGCACTCGATGCGTTGACAGGCTACAACTCTGCCCACAGCGGTGAGCAAATCCCATTCTAGGAGAAAAGAATGAGACTTCGTGTATCTGTGTTATTCAGTTTACTGATTATATTTGCATTGCTACTTGGCGCCTGTGCACCTGCCGCCACGCCGATGCCTGTTCCCGTCACCGAACCACCCGCGGCAACTGAAGCGCCCGCCGCCGTACCTGCCAACCCAACGATCATCCTTGCAACGACCACTTCCACACAGGACTCAGGCTTGCTCGATGTGTTAGTCCCGCTGTTCCAGGAACAGACTGGCTACACAGTCCAGACGATCGCAGTGGGTTCTGGTCAAGCCATGCAAATGGGACAGGAAGGCAATGCCGATGTGTTGTTGGTTCATTCGCCCTCCGCGGAAGTCACATTTATGAACGATGGCTGGGGCAAAGACCGTGCCCTTGTCATGCACAATGACTTCGTCATTGTGGGTCCCGCGGACGATCCTGCCAAGATCAAAGGTTTGGGTCCATCTGAATCATTCAAAGCCATCGCCGCGGCTGAAGCTCCTTTTGTAGCGCGTGCTGATAAATCAGGCACCAGCACCAAGGAACTTGGCATCTGGGCGAAAACCGATGTTGACCCCGCAACCGCCAAGCCTGCCTGGTATATTGAAACTGGTCAAGGCATGGGCGCCTCGTTGACCATCGCATCTGAAAAGGGTGGATATACCCTCACCGATCGCGCAACCTTCCTCGCCAACAACGATGCACTGCAACTCGAGATCCTTGTTGAAGGCAACAAGACCCTGCTCAATGTGTATCATGTCATCACGGTCAATCTTGATAAATGGCCCAAGGTTAATTACGATGGCGCGCAAGCGTTCCTGAATTTCATGATCGACCCCACTACCCAGGAGATCATCGGTCAATTTGGCGTCGATACATTTGGTTCGCCTTTATTCTTCCCCGATGCCGATAAAACGGACGCAGACTTAGGTTTATAATTCAGCCCGATCAAAAGGGGCGGCTCGCAAGCGAAGTCGCCCCTTTCTTTTCGGAGTTGAATGAAAACACTTTTTTCCGTTTTACTGGTTGCGTTGTTCTTTCTAACTTCATGCAATGCAGATGGATCTCAAACTCAAGACCTCCTGCTGGTTTCTACAACCTCCACGCAAGACTCGGGTTTATTGGATGTGCTTCTTCCTGCCTTTACCGCGCAAACAGGTTATAACGTTCAATTGGTCGCAGTCGGTTCGGGGCAGGCATTGAAGATCGGTGAACAAGGCAATGCCGATGTTATTCTCCTGCATTCGCCCACCGCTGAAAAAGAATTTATCGCAAACGGATTTGGCATCGACCGCCGCCTCGTAATGCATAACGACTTCGTCATCGTGGGACCGCCTTCCGACCCTGCCGCGCTTCGCACGAAGCCGACACCTGTTGACTCTTTCAAGGTAATTTTTTCCTCCGCTGCAACCTTTGTCTCACGCGGCGACGAATCGGGGACACACGTCAAAGAGTTGACTCTATGGAAGAATGCCGGGCTTAACCCTTCAGGACAGCCTTGGTATCTCGAAACCGGTCAGGGACAGGGCGCGACGCTTTCGATCGCCTCTGAAAAAGGCGGATATGCATTAACAGATCGCGGCACGTTTCTTGCTTATAAATCCAATGTAGATCTGGAGATTCTCTTTGAAGGCGATCCCGCTTTGTTAAACGTGTACCACGTCATTACGGTCAACCCTGAGAAATTCCAAAATACCAACTTGGAAGGCGCAAGGGCTTTTGCTGATTTCGTCACATCGCCTGCGGGTCAGCAGATCATCGCGGAATTTGGCGTGCAGCAATACGGCGAGCCATTATTCTTCCCTGATGCCGATAAGACCGATGCCGAGTTGGGGTTGCCGTGATTAGTGATGTCATTGCGAGGGCGTAGCCCGAAGCAATCTCCTGTTCGGTAGCTAAATTTCTATTAAGAGATTATCACTATGTATTGGGAGATTGCTTCGTCGCTCACTGTCGTTCGCTCCTCGCAATGACATACAAAAATATTATGCTTATCGATTCTGAAGTTCTACAAATCACTGTTTTATCACTGCAAGTTTCAGCCATTGCGACAGTTATTAGTCTGCTGGTCGGCTTGCCGCTTGGTACATGGCTCGCGCTGGGTAGTTTTCGCGGACGTTCGTTTTTCCTGAGCATTATCAACACGGGTATGGCGTTGCCACCCGTTGTGGTGGGTCTTGTCGTTGCGTTGATGTTGTGGCGCAGCGGTCCACTGGGGGATTTGCATCTGATCTATACACCGGTTGCGATCATCATCGCGCAAACGGTCATCGCTGCACCTGTTGTGACCGGACTCACCGCCGCGGCTTTGGAAGCCCTTGATCCACGCCTGCAACAACAACTTCTGGGACTCGGCGCTTCACGCCTCCAAATGATTTGGTACTTGTGGCGAGAAGCTAGACTTCCGCTTTTAGCTGCGTTGATGGCAGGCTTTGGTTCTGTTATATCGGAGGTTGGCGCATCTATGATGGTGGGCGGGAATATCCGCGGGCAGACGCGTGTGTTGACCACGGCAATTGTTTTGGAAACCAGCAAAGGCGAATTTGGTACGGCGCTAGCATTAAGCACATTGTTGTTGGTGTTGACTTATCTCATCAATCTCGCGTTGACGTGGATTCAGCAAAAGGGGCAGAAGCGATGACGAATCAATCCCGAAGGGATAAAATGATTCTAGTATCAAGATCCCATGTTATCGAAATCCCGATGGGATGGCATGCTTGTCATGAAAGCTATAACACCCCTTCAGGGTTGGTAAATCAGATTGCTTCTTCTATAGTCCTTCCACACCTTTGGGGTTTGGTGGAGCAATCATGATCGAGATTCGCAATTTGTTGATTCAACGAAATAAGCGCGACGTGCTCCGTGTGGATACGCTGGATATTCGTCGCGGTGAGACGTTGGCGATTGTTGGTCCGAATGGCGCGGGGAAAAGCACGTTACTGCTGGCGTTGGCGCGTTTACTTCCAACGGCGCGCGGCGATATTTTATTTAATGGCAAACCCCTCAAACAATGGGATGAGTTGGAATATCGTCGCAAGATCTCGTTTGTATTTCAGTCCCCGCTTTTACTGGATATGACCGTCGAGCAAAATATCGCTTTGGGGTTGAAGTTCCGCGGTGTGCCGAAAGAAGAGACGCACGAGCGGGTAAGTAGGCGGATCAAGCAATTGGGCATCGAGTCGCTCTCGAAACGGCGAGCCAGCCAGTTATCGGGGGGTGAAGCGCAGCGTGTCAGTTTGGCGCGGGCGTTCGTGTTGGAGCCTGAACTCTTGTTGCTCGATGAACCGTTTGCGGCGCTCGATCCGCCCACGCGTAAAAAGTTGATCGACGATCTATCCGCTTTACTGGCGGAAGATCATCGTATGGCGGTATTTGTCACGCACAATTTGAATGAGGCAGCGCAGTTCAGCCATCGCATCGCGGTGATCGTCAATGGCATGGTGCGGCAGGTGGGTACGGCAAAGCAGATCAAATCCAAACCGGCGGATGAAACCGTGAAGGCGTTTTTGCAAGAGTTGTCTCAATGATATAATCTCTCGAAAATCGTGGAGGGACCATGTTGAAAATCGAGATCGTTTACTGCGCAGTCTGACACTACACTGGTCGGGCCGTGAGCCTGACAGATGAATTACTGAAGAATTATGAGCATGTGATCGAAACGATCATGCTGGTGCCATCGGATGGTGGGCGCTTCGAGGTGACGGTCAACGGACAGTTGTTGTATTCGAAGTTGCAATTGCATCGGCACGCCGAGCCTGGGGAAGTGTTGGGGTTGGTAAGGAAGATCGTTGGTGAGTAATAATCTGTTGGTCGAGTAGGGCGAAGCCCGTATCGAGACCAATTAGTAACATGCAAACAAAATATTTTTTGGAAACGTGGTGGTCTCGATATGCCTTTCGACGAACGCGAAAGGCTACTCGACCACCAAAACATAGAGGTTATGAATGGCTAAAAAAGGACGTGTGTTTTCGGGGGCGCGACCAACGGGTCGGCAGCATTTGGGGAACTATCTGGGCGCGATCCAGAATTATGTCGCGCTGCAGAATGACTACGATTGTGTCTATTGCATCGTGGATGTCCATGCATTGACGACGGTGGAAACTACGCAGGAATTAAAGTTAAATACGTTTGAAATGGCGATCGACTGGCTCGCCGCGGGCATTCGCCCGGAAGAGTCGATCCTGTTCGTGCAATCACACGTCCCTGAAGTGATGGAACTGCATACTTATCTTTCGATGGTGACGCAGATCGGAAAGTTGACCGACCTGCCCACCTTCAAGGAAAAAGTGGCGCAACAGCCCGAGAATGTCAATTATGGTTTGTTGGGCTATCCCGTGTTGATGACCGCGGACATCGTTCTTTACAAAACCGATGTTGTCCCCGTGGGGATTGACCAGGCACCGCACATTGAGTTTGCGCGTGAGATCGTGCGCTCGTTCAATTATCGTTATGGCACCAAGGTCTTGATCGAGCCGCAGGTGAAGCATACCGAAATTCTCAAGGTGGTGGGCATTGATGGCAAAGCCAAGATGAGCAAGAGTTTGAACAATCACATCGAACTTGCCTCCACTCCTGAAGAGACAGCCGCACGCGTGAAGGATATGGTCACGGACCCGGCGCGCATGAAGCGTACAGATCCTGGCAACCCTGATATCTGCAACGTCTTCTCGATGCACAAGATCTTCTCCCAGCAAGATGAAATAGACATGATCAACAAGGAATGCCGCGTGGCTGGCATCGGTTGCGTGGATTGTAAGAAACGTTTCTCTGCGAACTTGAACAAGCATCTTGAACCTTTCCGTGCCAAACGTGCCGAACTCGCCTCCAAACCGGACTATGTGACGGATGTGCTGAACGATGGAGCGAAACGTGCCCGCGCCATTGCCCAACAGACGATGGCAGAAGTACGCGAAGCCATGGCGATGCCGTGAGGAAGTAGACATGTACACAGGTAAACAGGTAGGTGTGTGACTTGTTTCCTTGTATACCTGTTTACGTATTTCCATGAGAGTTTTAATCCAACGAGTTTTCAAAGCCAGTGTGACCGTCGAAGAACAGACCATTTCCAGCATCGGAAAGGGTCTGTTGATTTTATTGGGTATTGGTCACGGTGATGGGGAGGAGCAGGTCACTTATCTCGCGGAGAAGGTTGCCAACTTGCGTATTTTTGAAGATGAACAGGGTAAAACTAATTTATCGATCCATGAAGTGAAAGGGGAGGTGATCGTTGTCTCGCAGTTTACGTTGTATGCCAATACCAGAAAGGGACGCCGCCCCTCGTTCGTAGATGCAGCTCTACCCGAAGTCGCTGAACCGCTAGTCCAGCGTTTTGTCGAATTGCTGCGCGGACATGGTGTCCCAACCCAAACTGGAAAGTTCGGGAATCACATGGCAGTGGAAATCCATAATGATGGACCGGTAACGATATGGTTGGAAAAATAGTGAATATCCAGCCCAATGGTTATCAAAAGTTTGTGCATCGCTTCCTGATGTTGAAGTGGGTCTCTGCTTTTCTGGCAAAGGCACTGTATCGTGCCGATAAATTTTTGCTGCGCCTTACAGGTGGACGTCATACGGTAACCTACATTGTTGGTCTGCCGATCATTCAACTAACAACGACGGGCGCAAAGACTGGTCAACAGCGGACGATGCCGCTTGTCAGCCTGCCTGATGGCGAAAAGCTCGCCTTGATCGCGTCCAACTTTGGGCAAAAACATAACCCCGGCTGGTATCACAACCTGAAGGCAAATCCGGAATGCGAAGTGCGTTTCAACGGGCAGTCGTTGAAATATATTGCACGCGAATCACTGGATGCGGAGCGCGAGAAATATATCCAGTTGGCAATTTCGTATTATGCGGGATATGAGAAGTACAAAGAACGTGCTGCGCCGAGATATATCCCCGTTATGGTATTGGAGCCGAAGAGTGGGTAGGGCGACCCGCCCAGCGAGAGCGAAGTACTGTAACGAAAGTGAAGGGTCGCTCTTACTATATAAAATTAGTAGCCGGATTCCACAACGCCGCATCCACCTGCACCGCCATTGCGCCGACCGAGAGCATCGTGTCGGCGTTTTCTTTTGACCAGACGCCGCCTGCGCCGATGATGGGGATGCCAAGCTTGGCAGCAGATTGGACCGTATCCAAAGTTTGCGCAAACAATGCTGGACCGAGTAGTCGTCCGGTCATCACTTGTTTATTCTCATTGACCAATGCGCCGCGTGGAGCCGCTACGCTGATTGCTTGTGCGCCATCCTGTATCAAGCGTGGACCGAGTGACAGAACCTGCTCCACTGGCAAAGAAAAAATTAACGGGATTTCACCCAAACACATTTCGAGAGTCAGCATCAAAATATCATTAGCAAGCAGAGGCGCAAAACCAAGTTCGACTGCCATCACATTCTCTTGCGTCTCTAACATGCGTACCATGTGTTGAGTCTCTTCGGGGCGATCTGCCATGAGATGGACGATGATGGGCAATTCAGAACGTGTCCACTTGGCTGAATATTTTTTCAACGCCGCATGGATGCCGGGATTCGGCAAACCCGTGTGGAGCAGGAATCCGCCCTGGTATTCGATCACGGTGGGTTCGGCAGTCGGGTGACGTGGACGCAACGAAAGTGGATTGGTCACGAATGCACCGAACGAATCAAGTGAAATCCCTGCGCGGGTATCAGGCACGAATCCCAATGATCCCGCCGCGTTCATGAGTGGTTTGCTGAAATAAAGGTCGCGTTTCATCAAGATTTATTTTACTGTATCAACAATGTAAATATCTGAGCCTTTAACGAACGCAATAGAAGTACTATCGGGTGACCAGATAATATCTCGCACGTCGGTAAATGACATCGGTTGAGTCAATTGCTCGAAATTTTCCATCTTGGGATAATCAACCCGCCAAAAACTTCCATCTTTTGCTACCAGCGCAATATGATTTCCATCAGGACTCCAAATAAGACCAATAAATGTGGATGGCAATTTCCAGCCCTTCACCGACATGTCGTTTGGATTCATGATGGCTAATACTTGACCTTCTTCGGCGAAGTAAGCTAGTAGATGATCGTTTGGGCGCCACGAGGAGCATGAATTAAGATTTATTGGTTCCAGTTTTTTGTTGGGTACAGAAAGTAAATTAGTTTGCAAAGGGAAAGAGCTATTGCCTGGCGAGCTACGGAGACATGCGAATTTGCCATCTGGTGACCATTCGAACTCATTCGTATCTATATCATAGGAAGTAGTTTCAAGTGTTGTCAGATTGCTCAGAAATCCATACGCTGTACCATAACCAGAGTTGATGCCTCTCATCCATACATACATTCCATCAGGCGAGAAAGTATAAGTCCGCGTCTCTCCATCAATTGGTGGAGTACTTGATAGTTCTATAAAGTAGTATTTCTTGGTAGTCGGGCTAAACATCCCAGTAGGACCCCCTGCATAAGACATATAATCCCACGAAGGAAAGAAATAGGTGTCATTTCGTACCCATTGTCCACCAGTATGGTACGGATTCATGGGAAGAGGCATAGGTTTTCCATCCGGTCCATGTAGATCACCCCATTCAAAGTTATAACTTTTGCCAGTATTTAGGTTTGCATAGTAAAAACAACATCGATACACTTGAGTTTCATCCGACGACCAGTAAAGTTTGGGCGATATTCCAAGACTATAATCTTTGTCGCGATCTATGTGCCATGTGAGATTAGTTATTTTGTTATTGTGTAAGTCAATGATGGCGTTATCATTAACCATAACTTTTGTGCCTTTGGGTGATACACCGCTTATTTTGCCTCTATACCTAGCGCGCTCTTCACCGTCAAATGTATGAATAATTACATCTTCTTTTTGAGAACCATCTACAGCCTGAGAGTTTTCCTGACTGATAATGATGCCGAGCTCCTGTGACCGGTATATCCCGTCGCAATCCAGTCCCAAAAAGGAAAAAGGCGTGCTTGATAATGATTCTTGTAACCAGAAACGTCCGTCTGTAAGGTTTATGACAACAAGCTCTGAACTCAAATCAATTTTCCCAAGATGGAATCCATCTTGCCCCTGGCCTGTTCGCGGGTAAAGAAGCAGATGGTTCGAATCCAACCATTGATAGCCATAGCACGCCTCTTGCCGAAAACCATAAGCCCAACCTGTGATTTTTTGTACGCTATGTTCATTTATCCCTGCAGATGCTTGAATAGAAATAGCTTTACTTAATAAATCAGGAACCGACTCAGGATTAATGGTTGGAATCAGAGTTGGAGGAACATAGATAGTGGGAGTGGTCTCCATCCGAATTTCTGGCGTCTGACTTGGAGCAAAAGTAGCAGTTGGCACTGATGCTGTTTGCGTTGCTTGTCCGCATGCTCCTAATAACACACAAATGAAAAATACAATATATACCCTAAATAAATATTTCATATTGACCCATTTTCCTCGAGCAGTGCTGAGAAATCCTGCTTGTTTACAGATTTACTAAAGAAATGTGTATTTATAAATAAACATACATTTAGTGACTAATACTATACATCGTCAACAACGGCGTCCACTGTTTTTGGAACTTGAAACCGCGTGACTTCAAATATTCATCCACAGCTTTCAATCCAAAGTCGGAATTGGGATGTCCCCAGCGAAAGAAGAAATCGAAGAATTTAATATCCACGCCGCGGGGTTCTTCGAGGAATAACTGCCCATTAGGCTTTAGCACACGGGCGATTTCATCCAACGTTTTGCGCCATTCAGGGATGTGATGCAAAACGCCGAAGATGATGACGACATCTTTGCTGGCGTCTGCAAATTGACTCAAGTCCGTGGCGTCCTGAATGATATATTTGTATTGGGGATATTTTCGACGTGCGATCTCGATCTGCTCTTCCATCACATCCAGACCAATATAGCTTTTCGGTGCAAGTTGATTGAGCAGATACCCGCCATATCCGTTCCCGCAACCGATCTCGAGAACATCCTTATCTTTTACAGCCAGTCCCATGCGTTGGAAGAGTGGCAGCTCAAAATAGGTTTGTCCCCACTTACGCCATAAGGATTGCATTGCACGAAATTCAACATCAGAAAGTTTCATGTTGAAATTTTACTCCTGTTTGAAAAACGTCCCGAAGGTTCGAACCCTTCGACAAGCTCAGGGCGGCGACTTCGGGACGTTTGGTTTACGCCAACCCCATCACTTTCAGCATTTCTTCGTTGCTGTCGTACTTGAAGGCTTCGAGCCCGAGTTGTTTGGCTTGCGCCAGTTCGGCTTCGTCTAATTTTTTGATGTGTTCTTTCAGAACCAACGGCTTGTTCAAGTGCTTAAGTTTTTCAGCGAGCGCTTCTGGGTTTGCTTCGGTGGGTTGTTTGGTTTGTAAATATTGCCAGACCACTTTCGCGGCATTCGTGCCGTCCTTGCGGGCGATGCCCACCAATCCTGAACTGGCTTTGCGTGACCAGCCGCCGACAAAAATATCTTCAATGGGAGATTCGTAGGATGTGCCATCGATGGGGAAGCGCGGCGTTGTACTCTTTACGAACTCGTTCCACTCGGTGGGGAGACCAAAGGCCTCATCCACTTTATCGCCGATGGCGAAGACGACCGTCTCTACATCCAGCCGACGCTTGTTTCCGGTCCCTTTGGCTTTTGTGTCCCCGTTGGCTTCGACGAGGATATTATCTTCAAGCTCAACCTGCGTGAGGTTGCCATCAGCATCTCCAAGCATTTGAACCGGGGAAGCCAGAAACTCAAAACGGAATTTTGTATTGGATACTTTGGGCAAGGCTTTCGGGAGAGCTTCCATGATCGAGGCACGGGCAGCTACCGGGTCCTGATGAACCGCCTGCATGATCGGAGTGACGCGCTGAATCTCGGCATCCAAGGCAGAGTGGTCGAGATTGTCGATCACGTATTCCATTTCCTTTTTATCGAACTTGATCTCTGCGGGTCCGCGTCGAACAATGGCGATAACCTCATCCACTTTTTCGTCACGGCTGAGGAAATGTGTGATATCAAGCATTACGTTGCCGGCGCCGATCACGGCACAGCGTTTGCCAAAGCGGAATTTTTGCTGGCTGTAGGGCGGGAGCTGGTTATAAAAATAAACAACATCCTTGGCATGATACACGCCGGTGAGGTTCTCGCCGGGCAAGCCGAGCCATTTGGTGCCTTGGGCGCCAGAGGTGACGAGAATGGCTTGAAAACCCATAGCACGCAGATCATTCAATGTGATGTCAGCTTGTTCGCCGATAGTGACGTTGCCATAATAAGTAAGGTTGGGAAGATCCAGAACCTGCTTGAATTGTTTGCGTAAACCATTTTTCATGGTGTGCTTGTTGGGGTAAATTCCATATTCTGCCAAACCACCCGGTTTGAGATCGCGATTGAATAAAACCACACGTGCGCCAAGGTTGGCGAGTTCGCGGGCGCCGAATAAGCCCGCGGGTCCTGCGCCGATCACGGCGACGTAAAATTGATTTGTCACAAAGCCTCCTAAGGGTACTGATATTAATAATGGCTGGCTGATTATAGTCAAAAAGAATTTCAGGGACAAGTTAAGCCCTGTTTTTGCCAATGGATAATAACCACTAAAAACCGAGATTACTGCTCCTATATTACGCCCGAAACCATACTGCAAAAAACCATATCTATGCTAATATTGGACACATAATTATAGAGGAGGTCGTATGACGCAACCTGCTTCAAACAATAAAGAGCCCAGTAAGTTGAACAAATTGGTGAGCGGTAAAACGGATCAACCACCCATCCAATCGCGTTTACCGCGCGCTGCCAGGGCTGCTACGCCGCCTCCGAAGGCGCTGTCAACTGTTTCTACAGCTGACGTCTCATCATCGTCAGTTGCTTCTTCCAAGCCCAGGCGAGAATATTCCAGAATTGGTCCCATCTTTTGGACGATTGCCAGCGTGATTTCGTTGCTGGTCAATATTGGAACAGTGGTCGTATTGATCGTGGTCGTGCAATTATTGGGTGGCACCAAGGCAACGCTCGCCTTTGCTCAGGGTCAGGCAAATGGCCTCTTGGGAGGATTGTATAACAACTTCGTCAAAATGGATGCGGCAAGCATCAAGACCACCATTCATGTGGAGAAAGATATTCCCGTTCAATTTAGTCTAAACGTCAGCGGCGCCACCGATGTGACCTTGAGTCGGGATGTTGTGATCAACGGCGCGCTGGTCACGGTTAATACTGGTGGCTTGAATATCAATAATGCGCGCGCTAACATCGTATTGCCTGCCGGTACGATCCTGCCTATCTTCATACAAAGCCTGGATGTACCCGTGGATAAAACAGTCCCTGCGATCCTGGATGTGAATGTCGATATCCCGCTCAACAAAACTGAATTGCATGAGCCGTTTGTGGGTCTGCAAAAAGTAGTTGAACCATACTTCTGTATGCTGCAACCGAATACGATCATCAATGGCGTGAATGTGTGCGCAACAGCCGCCCCTGTTCTGCCCTTTACAATTGCAACTCCCCAAGGAACCGTTATTCCATGACAAATTCTCTCACGCAGGTCACACTCACCAATGGACTCAAAGTCCTATTAAAAGAAATCCATACTGCACCGATCATTTCATCGTGGCTGTGGTATCGCGTCGGCTCAAAAGATGAAGTGCCCGGTCGCACCGGGATTTCGCATTGGGTCGAGCACATGCAATTTAAAGGTACACCGCAATTCCCGGCAAATATTTTGGATAAAGCGGTCTCACGTGAAGGCGGTTCGTGGAATGCCTTCACCTATATGGATTGGACAGCCTACTTCGAGACCATGCCCGCCGATAAGATCGACCTTGCTTTGCGTCTCGAATCAGACCGTATGGCGAACAGTCAATTTGACGCAAGCGAAGTCGCCTCCGAACGTACGGTCATTATTTCTGAACGCGAAGGCAGTGAGAACGAACCGCTCTTCCTGCTTGGTGAAGCAATTCAACACGCGGCGTTTCGCATTCATCCCTACCATCACGAAGTCATCGGCGACATGGCGGATCTCCACACCATGACGCGCGATGATCTATACAATCACTATCGAAGTTATTATGTCCCGAACAATGCCGTCATGGCAGTTGCTGGAGATTTCGAAACTGACAAGATGCTGGCCCGCATCAAAGAATTATTCGAACCCATTCCTGCTGGAAAGGAACCGACTCGGCTGGCGCGCGTGGAGCCGCCGCAAAATGGGGAAGTGCGTTTATCAGTGGAGGGACCCGGCGCTACAACCTACACTCAAGTCTGCTACCGTTTCCCAGCCGCTTCTCACCCTGACTTTTTTCCACTATCCGTGCTCGATAGTCTGCTTGCCGGACCCAGCAACTTGAACATGTTCAGCGGCGGCATCTCCAACAAAACATCCCGCCTCTACCGCGCGCTCGTTGACAAACAGTTGGCAGTCAGCATTCACGGTGGCTCGCAAGCGACGATCGATCCCTTCCTCTATACGATCTCAATGACGGTTCATCCCAAGCGCAAGCCTGAAGAAGCGCTTGTCGCCTTGGATAAAGAGATCCAGCGCGTGCGTGAAGAGAAGGTCACAAAAGAAGAGATCGCGCGTGCCATCAAACAGGCGCGAGCTTTGTTTGCTTACGGCAGCGAGAATATTTCCAATCAAGGGTTTTGGCTGGGCTACTCGGAAATGTTCGCAAATTACGAGTGGTTCTTAACCTATCTCGAAAAACTTTCAAAGGTCACTGTGAAAGATGTTCAACGCGTCGCCAATGAATACTTCAAACCTCAAAGCCGTGTGGTTGGTGTCTACGTGCCGACAGAAGGGCAGGCTTAATCATGGCTTCAACCAATCATAAATCAGCCTTACCCGGTCCTAACGATATCTATCGCGAAGTGTTGCCCAATGGCATCACGGTTCTTACACGTTCAAACTTCAACAGTCCCTCCGTTGTCATCAGTGGATATTTCAGCGCTGGCGCAATTCTAGACACCGATGAAAAACTCGGTTTGGCAGACTTTGTCACCTCCGCTTTGATGCGTGGGACGAAGAAGCGTACGTTCGACAAAATTTATAATGACTTGGAAGCCGTGGGCGCGAGCTTGGGATTCAATTCGGGAGTCCACCGTTCTGGATTTCATGGTCGCTCACTGTCAGAAGACCTGCCCTTACTTCTTAGTCTGTTATCTGAATCATTAACGCAACCAGCTTTTCCCAAAGCCGAAGTAGAAAAATTGCGCTCACAGATTCTCACCGGACTTGCCATTCGTGCACAGGACACATCGGATATGGCTTCCATGTTGTTCGATGAGATTCTATTCAAAGATCATCCGTACGCTCGTCCTGAAGACGGACACCCTGAAACTATCAAGCGGATCACCCGCGATGACCTCGTGAAGTTCCAACGCGAGAATTATGGTCCACGTGAGATGGTGGTTGTGATCGTTGGTGCGGTGAAGCCAGAAGAAGCCGTCAGACAAGTCAAACGCGCGTTGGGTGGGTGGCAGGTCAAAGGTCAGAAAGCAGCGCCTGCTCTGCCTGAAGTCAAATTGCTGAAGAAGACTGTCAGTAAGCATCATCGCATTGCGGGTAAGTCACAATCCGATCTGGTCATTGGCACGAACGGACCGAAACGTAAAGATGCTGAGTTTATGTCCGCTTTGATCGGCAATAGTATTTTGGGTCAGTTTGGCATGATGGGTCGGATCGGCGATGTAGTGCGCGAAAAGTCGGGGCTGGCGTATTACGCGGCTTCAAGTTTGAACGCTGGCATTGGACCAGGCTCGTGGGAAGTGAGCGCGGGCGTGAATCCGAAAAATGTAAAGAAGGCTTCGGAGTTGATCGTCAGCGAGTTGAAGCGTTTTGTAGATGAGAGCGTGACTGCTAATGAGCTTGCTGATGTGCAGGCGAACTTTATTGGACGTTTGCCGCTTTCACTTGAATCGAACGGCGGTGTTGCGAATGCGTTGTTGAATATTGAGCGGCATGACCTGGGCTTGGATTATTATCATCGTTACGAAGGCTTGGTACGTGAAGTGACGCGTGAGAGTATATTGACTTCAGCGCAGAAGTTTATTGACCCAGATAAGTTGGCAATCGCAGTTGCAGGACCGTAGTAAAAGGTCGGGATGAAACTTGCAACCGGTGTTGACCTGATCGAGATCGCTCGCATTGAAGAAGTGATTGCACGACACGGCAAACATTATCTTGAACGAATCTATACGCCTGCTGAATTGGCACAGTGCGGCAAACGGATCGAGTCATTGGCGGGACGGTTTGCTGCAAAAGAAGCCGCCGCTAAAGCACTGGGCTGTGGGATTGGCGATGTGTCATGGTTGGATATAGAAGTTTTAGGTGATGACCAGAACGCGCCGGTGTTGACCTTGCATGGTGAAGCCATCAAGAGGGCGGAGGCACTGGGGTTATCCGCCTGGTCGGTGAGTATCAGTCACAGCCAGAGTCATTCAGTGGCGTTGGTGGTGGCGATCGGTTGAGATGTAAGAATTTTGTTTGGTTCGTAGTCATAACTGTATAACTATAAATGAAATCATCCCGCGGCTGATGGCGAAGCCGCGGGATGATTTTGCAAAGGACAGGACTCGACTCCGATCCGTAATGCCGATTATTTTTTGTCCTCAACGCCGATCCAGATATGACCGGGAAGCACAGGTCTATAGGGGCGGATGGTTATCCCGTCTTCTTCCAGTTTTGTATCTTTCAGCATATTGGGGTGAACAAGACACAAATCCGGAATGCGACCATACTTTTTGTGATAATACTCTGTCGCTTTTTGTATTTTCATATTTAATGTCGTTTGTGAGTCGTCAAACCAAAGCATTCCAGTGTGCATGTTCACTCCTTTTCTGCCGTTGCATCTTTATTAATAAACTTTTTAAATTACCTGTCCGGCACTTCTTAAGCTATGCTCGGTATCCAAAAACGAAGCCACTGATCGCCTTCACGCATTGCAAATTGTGTGCCGATATTGAGAGAATCCAGTTCAGCATTTTCTGCATCCATTTGGCGGGCGAGATGTATGTTTTGTATCGGAGCAAAAACGCGGGTGTGAAAAGCTTCCAACCAGGGCAGGGCGTTGCCCATTCGGTTTGGGTTGAGTGTGATAATGGGCCATACCCGGCGCGCAGGTCCGCGTAATAGGAGCCAGCGTAAATTTTGTTGTGCATCGAAATCAAGTTTTGCGATGGCTTCCAGATCATCGATCAGCAATATAATCGATTGCTTGCTGGATTTGTTTCCATGCGCCCAGGACGCCAGCGACAAAATAAAATCTTCGGATGACTGGTGATAGAGGGGGAAGATGCCGACATTATTTGAGATTTCTTCCATGCCGCTCCATTCATCGGGATGACTGGTCAATGCGCCGAATTGCAATTGCTCTGGCTGATGCATCATCCCTGCGGCTAAGGCAATGGTTTGAAGTAAAGTGGTCTTGCCCGTTCCCGCATCACCAGCGATCAAGATAGGTCCCGGTACTGGGTCATGTAGATTGAGCAATACAGGCAAACCATCAGAAGCAACCCCAAGGAATAATGCTTCTGGGGGCATGGGTCCAAGTTCGTTGAGAACTTCATAGAGAGAAGGCAAAGTTTGTGCTGGCTGAGATTTCTGCAGAGTTGAAGATCGATACGATGCTTCAATCTCTGGTTTTAACTCAGCTAAGGCTTCCATCATCAGTTCATAGCGATTGAATTCATCCATAAATCACCTGTTTAGAACACATGTTCTATAATATAAATCTAAATGGTTTTTATGTCAAGAGTTCAATTCGGTCCCAGGGCTTTCTTAAAGTCATAAGTTGGGGAGGTAAAAAAGACCTTCATCGGATATGCTTTTGTGTAGCGCACAAACCATACCGAGGAAGGTCGAGATGAAGTCTAACATAAGCCAAGAGAGGGTT
>Ga0210377_10000606_pt1 | contig 34314 bp, 28 predicted proteins | sample PLM4_65_b1redo_FD_155480 | JGI IMG/M metagenome (GOLD analysis project Ga0210377, IMG submission 155480) | Groundwater sediment microbial communities from an aquifer in East River, Colorado, USA - PLM4_65_b1 redo | ecosystem: Environmental > Terrestrial > Soil > Riparian zone | place: USA: East... | reverse complement strand
TTGGTTGGCAGTTATTACATTTCCCAGTTGTTTTACGAGACCTCTGGGACCTCGGCACGCCATCCGAAACCTCCCGATCTTCGTCGACCCTATTCGCCCCCCTCTATGTTTGGGCCGGAAACGGCCCATCTGCTGCGTTGCGTTCTGCAGCGTTCTGCACTCCGTTCCTCACGTACCGGACAGTACGCTCCGGTACGGGGTTCGAATGCGCCTTGCATCTGAGCCGTTTCCGGCCCAAACACTCCCGTCACTACACTTTATGCCGCTCCCGGATCCCCCGCTGGATCTCGCGCGTCGCTTCACGTTTTTTGAGCGATTCGCGCTTGTCGGGGCCGGTCTTGCCGCGGGCGAGCGCCAGTTCCACCTTCGCACGCCCATCCTTAAAATACAACTTTAAGGGGATCAACGTCAACCCGCGCTCCTTCGTCTTCCCCAGTAGCCGTTGGATTTCACGGCGGTGCAGCAGAAGCTTGCGGACACGGAGTGGATCGTGGTTCTGAATATTACCATGACTGTAGGGCTGGATGTGGCAGTGATAGAGCAGCACCTCGCCCCCTTCGATCCGGGCGAAGCTGTCCTGCAGCGTGGCCTTGCCTTCGCGCAGCGCCTTGACCTCCGTCCCCACCAGCGCGATCCCCGCCTCGTACGTCTCTTCCACCTGATAGTCGTGAAAGGCTCGGCGGTTGCTGGCGATGACCTGTTCAGCAGTTGTGGCCTTCATCGTCGCGGCGATTATACCATTCATCCCGACTGGCGGTCCTTGCGATCCCCATCCTGTCGGAGCCGGTTGACCTTGGGCGTGAGTCGGTTTACGATGCGGGGCGAACGAGGGCTCGATGATCGGAACGGATCGCCTGATTCAAACTCTGTTGACGTCGTATGGCCTGACGTCCAAGATGGCCGAGCACCGTCTGATCGCCGCGTGGCCGGAAATCGTGGGGCCGCAGATCGCGGCTCACACCAACCCGACCGAGATCCGAGCCAAGACGCTCCGGGTCGTCGTCGACAGCTCACCGTGGCTGCACGAGCTGACCCTCTTGAAGCCGGCGTTGCTCGACAAACTCGCCAGGCACACGGACCGAACGCTCGTCTGCGATGTGCTGTTCACGATCGGCGACCTGCCGCCGCGCGAGCGCCCGACCGCCGACGCCCCACCCCTGCGCCCATTGACGGCCGAAGAAGAAGCGCTGGTGAACGCCTCGGTGTCCGTGTTGACCGATGTCGACACTCGGGAGAGCGCGCGCCGCCTCCTCATCCGCGCGCTCCAGGATGCCGGCAGGATTCCGGAATAGGCTAGCTCGCGGGGGCGGCCCCACCAGCCCCGTTGCCGGATGCGGCGGGCGGGACATCGTCTTTCTCGCGGAGGATGGCGACTGCGGCGAGGCGGTCGCTCGATCCCAGATCGATCAACCGCACGCCCTGCGTGTTGCGTCCGATCACCCGAAGGTTGGCGACCTGCAGCCGAATGATCTGTCCGCCCGCGGTGATGATCATTACATCGTCTTCGGGATCAACCTGCATGACCGCCACCACGTCGCCGTTGCGCGGCGTGGTCTGGATCGTGATGATTCCCTTGCCCCCGCGTCCCTGCGAGCGGTACTCGGCCAGATCGGTGCGCTTGCCGAAGCCGTGCTCGGTCACGGTCAGGAGCGTGGCCCCCTCGCGGCGGTGGACGACCTCCATGGCGATCAGCTTGTCGCCCGACTCGAGCTCGATGCCCTTCACGCCGTACGCCGTGCGCCCCATCGGCCGGACGTTGGCCTCGGGGAATCGGATCACCAGGCCCTTCTTGGTGCCGAGCAACACCTCCTCCTCGCCATTGGTCACGTGGACTGCGATCAACCGATCGCCCTCTTCCAACCCGAGCGCAATGATCCCCCCCGCGCGCGGGTTGGCATAGGCCGACAACTCGGTCTTCTTCACCACTCCGTTTTGCGTCGCCATGACCACGTACCGGTCCTCGCGAAACTCCGCCACGGGGAGAATGGCCGTGACCGACTCGTTCTCGGCGAGCTGCAAGAGGTTGATGATCGCCTTGCCCTTCGCGACGCGCCCCGCCTCGGGGAGCTGATGGACCTTTAGCCAGTACACCTTCCCGGCGTCGGTGAAGAAGAGGAGGTAATCGCGGGTCGACGCGGTGAAGAGCGACGCCACGAAATCCTCTTCCTTGGTCCCCATCCCCATCTTGCCCTTGCCGCCCCGCCGCTGCGCGCGATAGAGGCTGACGGCGTTCCGTTTGATGTATCCCGTGTGGGACACCGTGATCACCACGTCCTCGGGGGCGATGAGGTCTTCCAGCGAGATTTCGGCGGTCTCCTCCACGATCTCGGTGCGACGCTCGTCCCCATACTTGGTCTTGATCTCCACCAACTCGTCCCGAATCACACCCCGCACCAGCGCCTCGCTGGCGAGGATGGCCTTGAGCGACTCGATCTTTTGGAGCGTCTCCTGGTACTCCGCCACGAGCTTCTCGCGCTCGAGCTGCGTCAGTCGCTGGAGCCGCATATCAAGGATCGCCTGCGCCTGGATCGCCGACAACCCGAAGCGCGCCATGAGGCCCATCTTGGCGTCGTCGGGGCTCGCGGCGGCGCGGATCAGCGCAATGACCGCGTCCAGGTGGTCGAGGGCGATCTTGAGGCCTTCGAGAATGTGCGCCCGTTCTTCCGCCTTGCGCAATTCAAACCGCGTCCGGCGGACGACAACCTCGCGCCGGTGCTCGATAAAGTGCGAGAGCAGGCCGTGGAGGTTGAGCACCTGGGGCTGATTCCGCACCAGGGCGATCATGATGATCCCGAACGTGGTTTGCAGCGACGTGTGCTTGAAGAGCTGGTTTAAAATCACCGCCCCCACCTCGCCGCGCTTGAGCTCGATGACCATCCGCATCCCCTCGCGGTCCGACTCGTCGCGCAGATCCGAGATGCCCTCGATCTTCCGATCGGCCACCAGCTCGGCGATCTTCTCGATCAGCTTCGCCTTGTTGATCTGGTAGGGCAGCTCGGTCACGACGAGGCTCTCGCGCTCGGTCCTCGGGTGCGTCTCGATTCGGACGCGCGCCCGCAACGTGAGGCTGCCGCGCCCGGTTCGGTACGCGTCCCCGATTCCTTTCCTGCCGTAGATAAACCCCGCGGTGGGAAAATCGGGGCCCTTGATCACCGCCACCAGGTCGTCGATCGTGACCGCCGGCTGGTCGAGCATCAACAGCAACCCATCGATGATTTCATTGAGGTTGTGCGGCGGGATGTTCGTGGCCATTCCCACCGCGATTCCCGACGAGCCGTTGACCAACAGGTTGGGGAGACGGGCAGGGAGGACCAGAGGCTCCTGCTGTGTTTCGTCGTAGTTGGGGCCGAAGTCGACCGTTTCCTTGTCAATATCGGCGAGCAACTCGTGGCCGATCTGGGCCATGCGGATCTCGGTATACCGCATCGCGGCCGGCGGATCGCCATCGACCGACCCGAAGTTGCCCTGGCCGTCGACCAAGGGATACCGGAGCGAGAAGTCCTGCGCCATTCGGACGATCGTGTCGTAGATCGCCGTGTCACCGTGGGGGTGGTACTTTCCCATCACGTCGCCGACCAGGCGAGCCGACTTCTTGTACGCGCGATTCCAGGCGAGCCCCATCTCGTGCATGCCGTACAGCACGCGCCGATGGACCGGCTTTAAACCGTCGCGCACGTCGGGCAAAGCCCGCCCCACGATCACGCTCATCGCGTAATCGAGGTAGGCCGAGCGCATCTCGTCTTCGATATTAATGATGACGTCTTGTTCGCCGGTTGGCATCGATCCTCCGGATCAACTCACAGCTCATCGCTCATAGGAAAACCGACGCTCACGGCTGTTGTACCTGTGAGCTGTCAGCGATGAGCTGTGAGCTAGATGTCTAGGTTTTTCACTTCTTTCGCATGGAGCTCGATAAAGGCTCGCCGCGGTTCCACTTCATCACCCATCAAGACCGTGAACATCTTATCGGCCGCGACCATGTCGCCGGCGCCCACCCGTAACAGGGTCCGGTGCTCGGGGTCCATCGTGGTGATCCACAACTGCTCGGGATTCATCTCGCCCAACCCCTTGTACCGCTGGATGGCGACATCCTTCTTCCCGTGCTCGATCACCCCGGCCAGCAACGCGGCCGCGGTGGGAAAGCTCGCCTCGGGTCCCGCCAGCTTCTGATCGGTCCCCTTTTCCCGGAGCCGGTAGGGGGGCTGGCCGAGCCCGATCACCACGGGTGAAACGGTCATGAGTTCGCGGAATTCGGCCGACGTGACGAACGCTTCGTCGATCACCGCGGTCTGCGAAAGGCCCGACGACTGGTACCGACAGACGAGCTTGTGCCCTTTGTGCTCCTCGTCCACCGCAATCTCGACCTGGGCAGCCAGCGCGGGGACCTGGGCAAGCCGAGCGCCCACCGCGTCCATCACCCGCCGCAGCCGTCGCGCGTCGCGCAGGGTCTCACGACTGAGCCCCTCCTCCAAGACCAGCACCTCAATAACCTCCGGGGGGAGTTGCTTGCGGGCAAAGTGCCGAAGCAGCCCCTCGTACGCCGTGAGCTTCTTCAGCACGGAGACCAGCGAGCGGCTGGAAAACCAGCGCTCACCGCCAGCCGCGCAGACCTCGATCTCCTCCGCAACCGAATCGAGGAGGAAGGCCCTCAGCCCCTCGTCGTTCTTGATATACCGTTCCTGCTTTCCCTTCTTGACCCTGTACAGCGGGGGTTGCGCGATGTACACGTAGCCTCGCTCGATCAGTTCCCGCATCTGCCGGTAGAAAAACGTCAGCAGGAGAGTCCGGATGTGTGCGCCGTCGACGTCGGCGTCGGTCATGATGATGATCCGGTGGTACCGGGCTTTGCCGGCGTCGAAGTCCTCGCCCCCGATGCCGGTGCCCAGCGCGGTGATCAGGATGCGGATCTCCTCGGACGAGATCATCTTGTCGAATCGGGCTTTCTCGACGTTCAGAATCTTGCCCTTGAGGGGGAGGATCGCCTGGTTCTTCCGGTCGCGGCCCTGCTTGGCGGATCCTCCGGCGGAGTCGCCTTCCACCAAAAACAATTCGGAGAGCGCGGGGTCACGTTCCTGGCAGTCGGCGAGCTTCCCGGGGAGCGCGCTGCTGTCCAACGCGTTCTTCCGGCGGATCAGGTCCTTCGCCTTGCGCGCCGCCTCGCGTGCGCGGGCCGCGTTCAGGGATTTCTCGATGATCTTCCGCGCGATCGGCGGGTTCTCCTCGAGGTACTCGCCCAGCGCTTCGTTCACGGCGGTCTCGACCACACCCTTCACCTCGGTATTGCCCAGCTTGGACTTTGTCTGGCCCTCGAACTGGGGCTGGGGCAGCTTCACGCTGATCACCGCGGTCAAGCCCTCGCGGACATCGTCTCCGGTGACCGTCTCACCCTTGAGTAGGTTGTGCGACGACGCATAGTTGTTGACCGTGCGGGTGAGAGCCGCCTTAAACCCCACCAAGTGGGTCCCTCCCTCGCGGGTGTTGATGTTGTTGGCAAACGAGAACAGGTTCTCGCTGTAGCTGTCGTTGTACTGGAGCGCGACCTCCAGGATCAGTCCGCTTTTCTCGCGCGTGATGTAGATCGGCCGGTGCAAGGGGCTCTTGTTTTCATTCAGGTACTCGACGAAGGAGAGGATCCCCCCCTTGTAGGCGAACACCACCTCCCTGTCCGTCCGCTCGTCGCTGAGGGTGATCGAGAGGCCCTTGTTCAGGAACGCGAGTTCGCGGAGGCGCTGGCCGAGCACGTCGAAGGAATGCTCCATCACCTCGAAGATCTGGGAATCGGCTTTGAACGTGACCGTCGTGCCGCGCTTGGCGGTTTTCCCAGTGACCGCGAGCGGAGCGGTCGGCTTGCCACGCTCGTAGCGCTGCTGGTAAACGGCCCCGTCGCGTTTGATCTCGACCTCCAGCCACTCGGAGAGCGCGTTGACGACCGAGACCCCCACCCCGTGCAACCCCCCGGACACCTTGTACGCCTCGTTGTCGAACTTGCCCCCAGCGTGGAGCACCGTGAGGACGACCTCGGCCGCCGATCGCTTCTGGGTCGGATGCATGTCGGTGGGGATCCCGCGCCCGTTGTCGATGACGGTGACGCTGCCGTCGACGTGGAGGATGACGTGGATCGTGTCGCAATACCCCGCCATCGACTCGTCCACGCTGTTGTCGACAACCTCGTACACCAAATGATGGAGGCCATCGATGCCCGTGCTGCCGATGTACATCGCCGGGCGCTTCCGAACCGCCTCCAGCCCCTCTAAGACCTTGATGTCCTCGGCGTCATACCGAGCTGCGCGTTGTTCCACCATACCGCTGTGACCGTCCTTTACCGTCTTCACACCCGCATGGGCATGATCACGCAGAGCGAGCCCTCCTGGCCGGGCTCGCGGATCAGGCACGGGCTCAACGCATCCTTGAATTCCAGAACCGCCTCCGGTCCGCTCACCGCACCTAACACATCCAGGAGGTACCGGGCGTTGAACCCCGTGGCCAGGCCTTCCCCGTCGTACGACACCGCGAGGTCTTCCTTCGCTTCGCCCAGCTCGGGGTTGCTGGTGCTCAGCAGGACCCGTGCGGGCTCGAGCTGAAACTTGATCGCGTTGGTCCGTTCTTTGGCAAGGAGCGAGACACGCCGCAGCGCGCCTTCGAACGTCTTCTTGTCGACCACGACGCGCTTGTCGTTCCCGACCGGAACGACCTGGTGGTAATTGGGGTAGTTGCCCTCCATCAGGCGCGTCAGCAGGACGAGGTCTCCCTGACGAAAGAAAAACTGGGTCTTGGTGAACCCGATCTCCAGGCTGTCGCTCTCGCCGTCTTCCACCAGCTTCTTCATCTCCAGGAGGGCTTTTTTCGGGACGATCGCCGTGACGTCTGGATACGGGGGGACGTTCTTCGGGCGGTCCAGCACATGCTCCGAAACCGCTAAGCGATGTCCGTCAGTCCCGACCATCCGAAGCGTGCCGCTCTCAATCGCGCACAGGACGCCGTTGAGCACGTACCGGGCATCGTTCTCCCCGACGGCGAAGAGCGTCCGCTTGGTCAAGTCCAAGAACGCGTCGCGGTTGAGGGGGATCATGGTCTCCTGCCCGATTCCAGGAAAGACCGGGAAATCTCCTGGGGGCAGACCGGCGACCTTGAACCGGCTCCGCCCGCACTCAACCCGGATCCAGTGGTTCTCTTCGCTGGAAAGGAGGACGTCGTCCTCAGGGAGTTCACGGACGATCTCAAAGAGCTTCCGCGCAGAGACGGTGACCGACCCCGGAGACTTGATCGCGGCGGAATAGGCCCCCCGGACCCCAAGCTCTAGATCGGTGGCAAACAAGGTGATCCCCCGCTCGACCGTTTCCACCAAGACATGGGCGAGGATCGGCATCGTGTTGCGTTTTTCCACGATACCCTGGACTCGCTGGAGCCCTTTGAGCAGGGCCGTCCGTGAGATCATGACCTCCATCGTGCGCTCCTTTCTCCCCGCTACTCCTTCAGCGGCTCAGGCCTTGATGGCCTTAATTAGGTTGTCCACCGTCGCCTTGAGCTGCGGGTCACGCTGGATGCGTTCGCCGACGTGTCGGACCGCATGGATCACCGTGGAATGATCTTTCCCGCCAAACTGGCGCCCAATCTCCGGAAATGAGCCGTCGGTCAGTGTCCGGCAGAGATACATGGCGAGTTGTCGAGGGTAGACGACGGTCTTGGTCCGCCGCTTCGATTTGAGATCTGAGACTTTCATCTGAAACTTGTCCGCAACGGTCTTGACGATCAGGTCGATGCTCACGATCGCCGAGGCTTCGTTGATCGAGTCGCGGAGGACCTCTTTGATCAGGTCGATCGTCACCCGCCGTCCGGTGAAGGACGTGACGGCCTCGAGGCGGAGCAATGCCCCTTCGAGTTGACGGATATTGGTTTTGATGTGGGTCGCCAGGAAGAGCGCGACATCGTCGTCCAATTCGAGGTGGTCGGTCTCCGACTTTTTCTTGAGGATCGCAATGCGCGTCTCGAGGTCCGGCGGTTGGATATCAGCGATCAAGCCCATCTCGAACCTCGACCGCAGCCGGTGTTCGATGTCGGCGAGTTCCTTCGCGGAGCGGTCGCTCGAGATGACGATCTGCTTGTTGTCCTCGTAGAGGCTGTTGAATGTATGGAAGAACTCTTCTTGGGTGCGCTCTTTTCCGGCGATGAACTGGATGTCGTCGATTAGGAGGACGTCGATCGTCCGGTAGCGGTTCCTAAAATCACCCATCCGATCGTATCGGATGGAGTTAATCACCTCATTGGTGAACATCTCGGACGACACGTACGCGATCCGAATATCGTGGGAACGGTCACGAATCGCGTTGCCAATCGCGTTAAGCAGGTGAGTCTTTCCCAAGCCGACCCCCCCGTAGATAAAGAACGGGTTGTAGATCTGCCCAGGTTTCTCGGCCACTCGCTGAGAGGCGGCGTGAGCGAACTGATTACTGGAGCCCACGACGAACGTCTCGAAAATATACTTGGGTTGAAGCTGACGATCCCGAGACCGACGCTCGTGATGGGCGGCAACCGCCACCTGTGATGCTTCCTGAACGAGAAACGTCACCTCAATCGTTGAATCGGCTGTCAGCCGACGTAAATTATGTTGGATGGATTCGGTGTAATGCTCATTCATCCAATCGACGAAGAACCGATTCGGGACGCCAAAGACGACCTCTCGTCCCCGGCGTTCAAGGAGGGTCAATGGTCTGATCCATGTATCGAAATTCTGTTTATTAACCGAAGCTTCTAGGTCCTGGAAATATCTTTTCCAGGCTTCCTCAATAGTCATGTATCTATCCTGTAAGTTACCAACAGACTTGTCCACAGGTGTTGATAAGTCATTCTTTGTTGATTCATGATGGATTTATATTCTCCGCAGCTGTCGTGAAACGGGAAGAGCGCGGCATGGGGTTGGGGGGTACTATAACAAAGTTCCCTGACCCGTTCAACCGATTCTTTTCAACAGTTGTCTTCCGTCTTTCGGCGAGTTTCTCACAGGAAGTGTCCACATTGAATCGAATGGAGTTTCAGTATCTTAGACCATTTATCACGTGGTAAATGGGTTCCCTATTACTACGGTTTTTCTTTTTTTGATGAAGCTATTCAAGATAAATCTAATAAAAGATCATCGTTGAAAACCTCTCTCGAAATTGTTACCATCGCCCCATACTTCGGTACGGATGATGATTCCTGAGGCAAAAACAATCTGGATGGATGGCCGGTTGATTCCGTGGCGCGATGCAACCGTCCATGTCTTGACCCACTCCCTTCACTATGGTTTGGCCGTGTTCGAGGGAATACGTTGCTACGCTGGCTCGCAGGGATCAGCAGTCTTCCGTTTGAGAGACCATATTGAGCGACTCTTCGCCTCTGCCCACATCAGCTGTATCGCCATTCCGTTCTCGTTGAAAGAACTGGAGCAGGCTGTTTGCGAAACCGTCCGGAGCAACGGGTTAGAGTCCTGTTACATTCGGCCGCTGGTGTATATCGGGTCCGGCGAGATGGGACTGTACGTCAATTCAAACCCTATTCGGGTTGCGATCGCTGCATGGCCGTGGGGAACCTACTTGGGGGAGGACGGCCTCTCGAAGGGCATTCGGGTCAAGATCTCCTCGTTCGCCAGGCACCACGTCAATGTCAGCCTCACGCGAGCGAAGATTTCTGGGTACTACGTCAATTCCCAGTTCGCAAAACGTGAGGTCAAGAAGGCCGGATACGATGAGGCACTGCTCTTGGATACAGAGGGGTATGTCGCCGAAGGTCCGGGAGAGAACGTGTTCATCATCCGACGAGGAGTCCTCAAGACTCCACCGCTAACCTCTGTGCTCGAAGGGATCACCCGCGACACAATCATGGCGTTGGCCTCCGAGCTCCACATTCCAGTCCAAGAGCAACGCCTGACACGAGACGATCTGTACGTTGCAGACGAAGCATTCTTCACTGGCACCGCAGCCGAGGTGACCCCGATCCGTGAAATCGACGATCGCGCGATCGGGTCTGGTCAACCAGGGCCGACCACGAGACGGCTCCAGGATGCGTTCTTCTCCATTGTGCGGGGTCAGGGCGGTCACTCGGAGTGGCTCACGCCGCTGTAACGCTCCTTCAAACATGCTTCACGGACCAGGCGGGCCCATACCCGTTTCTTCGCTTCGACCACCCGCTGGTCACCCTTCGGCTGGAAAATCCGATCATAGCAGCCCTGATTGACAGCCTCAGCGGGCAACCGCCAGAGTCCGGCCCCCACCCCGCACAGCACGGCAGCTCCCCACGCAGAGGTCTCCCTCAGTCGAGCCCGGCGGATAGGTCGGCCGAAAAAGTCCGTCTGAGCCTGCAACAGCATGGACAGGTCGGAGAGCCCGCCGCTCGCCGTAATCCGTTTAGGAATAATAGGCAGGGCGGCCGTGATCCGGTCGACCAAGAATGCAACCCCTTCGAGGAACCCACGGACGACGTCTCCTGGCCCTGAGGAGAGGGTGAAGCCCGCCCCGATCCCATCTGCCCACGGGGCCCAGTATGGAGCCCCGAGCCCTGCCAGTGCCGGAAGAAACGGGGTTGGGCACTGTGACTGGGCTGCGAGCCGATCGAGCGACCGAAGATCCTTAGGTAGACGCCAGTTTCGCTGCAGCCACTCCAGACCCGATCCGACCGCGTTGACCGTTCCCTCGAGAAGATACGTTTGCCGAGAACTATCTGACCAAGCGATGCTGGAGAGCAGCCGCGGTGAACGGCGCAACGTGGTTCCAGTATTAAGGAGCGCGAACGCTCCAGTCCCATAGTGCAGGCAGAGGTCCCCCGGCAAACCGCCCCCCTGTCCAATCGCTGCGGCCTGCTGGTCGCCGATCGAGGCGTGCACCGGCAGTCGACGCCCGCCGACCGTGATCTCCCCAAACTCCGCCACGGTCGGCGCAATGACGGGGAGAAGACAGAGTGGAATTCCAAAACGGTCGCACAACCCCTTGTCCCACGCGAGCGTGGAGATATTCATTAACAACATTCTGGCCGCTTGGGTATGATCGGTGACGTGAAGCGCTCCCCCGGACAGATGCCACAACAGAAAGGTATTCACGGTGCCACAGAGCAACTCGCCGCGCTCAGCCCGTCGCTGCGCGCCGGGAATGTGGTCGAGCAGCCAGCGGAGTTTGGGCGCGGCGTAGTGAGGGCTCAGAAATAGTCCAGTCGCTCGTCGGATCCTCGCCGAGGATGACGCGAGCTGATCACACACCGCGGCGGCGCGGCGGTCCTGCCAACTCAGGGCCTGAGAGACGGCGCGTCCCGTGCCACGCTCCCATAGAACGATCGTCGAGCGTTGGGTGGTCAACCCAATACCAATAGGATCCCGCCCGAGTTCCGAGAGGACGGCGGTCAGAGCCGACGTCACCCCACGGAGTAGCTCGGCGGGAGTATGTTCCACCCACCCCGGACGGGGCGCTTTGGTGGAGAGCGGGCGCCTAGCCTGGGCCAGCAGACGTCCATGGCGGTTAAACGCCAACACCCGTGAACTTCCGCTGCCTTGGTCAATCGCGACCAGAACGGGGGACCGACGGGTCAAGAGCCCGCCCTCGGCACGACGCACATCCAACACCCCTGCCTTGCGTCATCACGGCACATTTGCTACCATCGCGCGCTTATACGGGCAAGGAGCGGTGTACCCCCAACGGACAATGGCCCGACGACAGTCATCCCAAGCCTTTCTCCGGTTCATCATCCTCGAAAAGGCATTCATCGGTCTGCTCTTCATCAGCCTCTCCATCGGCACCCTCAGCCTGATTGACAGGGACCTGGTGCTCATCGGCCGAAAGATCGTCGCATACCTGAACCTCGACACCGACAACGCATACATCACGTTGGCGCTTCAGAAGCTCGGCCTGATCAGCAACAAGCTTATCGTTGGAATCTCCATCGGCGGATTTGCCTACGCCATGCTCAACCTCGTGGAGGCCTATGGACTGCACCGCCGGTTGCGCTGGGCCGAGTGGTTGACCGTGGTGGCCACCGGCCTCCTGATTCCGTTTGAAGTCTACGAGGTCTATCACCGGTTCACCCCTGTTCGAGTCGGTGCATTGGTGCTGAATGTGGCAATCGTCGTGTACCTGGCTAAACACAAGGAGCTGTTCCCGCGGTGGTTCTAAGCGCGGAAGCACCCTTCACGGGGACACAACGTGGCGGCGCCTGACAGCGGCTCAACGACTGCGCGTGACACCGACTCGCCGACACCAAGAGTACAGGCGACATTCGCTGCAAAATGGAGATACCGGCGTGCAGCGATGCTGCCCGTAAGGGACCAGCAAATCGTTCAGCACGATCCAGTACGGTCGAGGAAGTTTTCTTCGCAGTACTTGTTCGGTCGCGTCCGGAGTCTGCGTCCTGACGTAACCCCAGCGGTTAGTGATCCGGTGGACGTGCGTGTCCACGCAAATGCCTGGCTTCCCGAAACCAAGCGTCACGACGAGATTCGCCGTCTTACGCCCGACCCCCGGAAGGGTGAGCAGCTCGTCGAGATCGTCCGGGACGCGGCCCCGATAACGCCGTAACAGATCCCGGCACAGGGCTTTGAGGCTGCGAGCCTTCGTCCTGTAAAATCCGACGGGGTAGATCGAGCGTTCGATGGTGGACACAGGAAGCGCAGCCAGTCCTTCGGGCGTCGTCGCCCTGGCAAACAACCGGGACGAAGCCGAAGCGGTTGTGGCGTCCTTCGTGCGGAGGCTCAACAAGCAGGAGACCAGGATGCGAAAGGGATCCCGCGTCTCGCTGGCGATCATGCCCACCACCGGAACGCGCCACTGACGAACATCGCGTTTGAGAACGGCGATCGCCTGGTGGAGGTCGTCCTGGGTCATCCGGATCGGGCGGGTGTCCCAGAGAGCGGATGTGTTCTTTTTGAGGCTCGAGGGTGGCGGGGTCGCGTCGACTCGACGGCGGGTTGGGTCAGCGCATCGTAGAGGTCGACACGGCGGTCGCCAAGGAGGTGATTGTAGCGGTTGATGGTCTTGCGCCTCGCGTCTTTGGGGTCGATCGTGACGACACGCACCTCCTCCCGGTCAGTCCCAGCCCGGGCGAGGACTTCTCCCTGGGGGCTCACGATCTGGCTTGTCCCGATAAACGTGAGGCGTTCCTTATCCGCTCGCTCTTCTGAGCCGACGCGGTCTGCGGTGACCGCGAACACGCGGTTCTCCAGACACCGCGTGATCATCGCGCTCGGGGCGTGGGGGAGAACGAGATTAGCGGGATGGCACACGACATCGGCTCCCGCGAGCGCCATGCACCGCATCGACTCGGGAAAGAACCAGTCGAAGCACACCATCACCCCCAGCGTGACGCCCGCCGCGTTCCAGACCCGAAAGCCCGTGTTGCCTGGAGTGAACCACAGCGTTTCCTCGTAGAAGAGGTGGCTTTTTCGATAGAGGCCGATCAAGCCCTTCGCTCCAACGACGACCGCTGAATTATAAAAACACCGACCCTTCCGCTCGGCCAGGCCAGCGACGATGACGCACCGCTGTTGGTGGGCGAGCGCGATCAGGCGTTTTGTCGTTGGGCCATCAGGAACGGACTCAGCCAGCCGTTCGACTTCTTTCCGCGATGAAAATTGGTAGCCGGTCGCAAAGAGCTCCGGAAGGACGAAGAGGTCGGCCTCCGCCTTCATCAGAAGGTCGCTCACATGGTCAAGATTCGCCTTCACACGACCAAATATCGGAGAATTTTGAACAAACCCCAAGTCCATACCCAGGATCCAACGCTCGGCGGTACAATAACACAGGTGCGAGAACAGACACAAACTATCGACATAACACATTGAATATTAATGATAATATCTCACATTGACAATCCGGCTTGATTGGTGCTACATATCCGTCTACCTAGTATGGAGTCCACTTTTCGGCGAGGTCTTGAGCGATGCTGACCCAAATGAGGGTCAGGGGCCTGATGTTCGACCCCCCCAACAATTACATCGTGGTCCTTCGAAGTGATGAGGGCCCTGAAGTCCTGCCAATCTGGGTGGGCAAGCCCGAGGCCAATGCGATCAGCTTGGCGTTGGAAAACGTGAAATTGCCTCGTCCGATGACCCATGACTTGATCAAACAGGTGTTGGATGCGATCGAGGCGAAGGTCATCAGCGTGGTGATCACAGACCTCAAGGACAACACCTATTTCGCGAAAATCCATTTGACCTACCGTGACGCCGAGATCACCGTTGACTCGAGGCCCAGTGATGCGATCGCACTGGCGCTGAAGGCGGAGAGTCCGATCTTCGTGGCGAGCGATGTTATCCAAAAGCACAGTTCCGAAGAATTGGACAAATGGCTGGAGAACCTCCGGCCCGAGGATTTTGGTCAACACGACGCCTGAGATCGCTGTGGGGTTGAACGGGAGGAGGCAGATGCCGCGGGACAGTATGACTGAACGAGCGAGGGAGAGCCGAGTGCGCGAGAATCCAACGCCGCCGATGCACGTGTATCTCAGCGAGAATGTGTTCATGGGAATGGTGCTGTCGACGGTAGAAGTCTACAAGAAAGAGTGTTTTGGCCTCCTACTAGGGTATCGAGCGGCTGAAAAATACGTGGTGGAGCATGCCATTCCCTATCAGAGCGTGAAGCGCGGTCACAACTTTGCGGAGTTACGGAGCGATAAGTGGCGGCTCATCCAGGAAGTCCTCAAGCACTTCCCCCGCCTGGATGTCCTGGGTGACTACCACTCGCACACGATGTACGGGGACGTGCGGGCCGAGGTCTCGCTGAGCCGCGATGATATCGAATATATGGAACCCAACGATCTGCAGGTGGTGATCGCTATCAACGAGAACCGACGGACCAGGGGGTGGACGGTCAACACCGATCGAACCATGTCGGGGTCGCTGGACCGCTACCATTTTAAGATCGCCGCCTATTACGACGCCAATCGTGCCGGGGCGCACGGGGTGTATCGCAAGGTGGCGAACGGTCGCCCCCGCGCGCGCGTGACGCCACGACTCCAATTGGCGACGATCCAGTGCCCCTTCACCCTCGTACCTTCCGCGAGAGCGCTGTGACGCGACCAACGGAAATTCAGGTGTCGGTCCACGGCGTGCTGGCCGACCCGGTCACGGAGGCGCATATCGTCGTCCTCCAAAACGAGGCCGGATCGCACACCCTTCCAATCTGGGTTGGTGTGACCGAAGGCAATGCCATCCGTATCGCCGTCGAAGGAGTTTCCGGCCCGAGACCGTTGACCCACGACTTGCTGACCACCCTCATTGATCGCGTGAAAGCGACCGTGACAAAGGTCGTCGTCCACGATCTGCGTGACAATACATTTTACGCAAGCATTTACCTGGAGGCGGACGGCCAGGAGGTGAAACTCGACGCGCGGCCTAGTGACGCAATCGCGCTGGCGCTTCGGAGCGGAGCCCCGATCTTTGCTCGACACGACTTATTGGCGGCGTCGGAAACTGAACGGGTTCAAGCCTGGCTGGAAGATCTGAAACCCACCGATTTTGACAAGCCGAGCGAGGCCTCGTAACTGGGCGGACCGCAACATCATTGGTTGTTAAAGCGAAACCTCCGCGGTTTCAACCTCGATCGAGCTGTCGGCGTTCTCCATTTTCTCCATCTGGAGTTTCACGGACACCAATTTCGAAACCCCAGGCTCTTCCATCGTCACCCCGTATAAGACGTCGGCTTGTTCCATCGTTCGGCGGTTGTGCGTGACGACCAGAAACTGCGAGTGCTCCGTCATCAATCGCAATGCGCGTGTAAACCGCCGCACGTTCTCCTCGTCGAGAGGGGCGTCGATTTCGTCCAGGACACAAAACGGACTGGGGTGGATGAGAAAGCTCGAGAAGAGCAAGGCGATGGCGGTCAAGGCCTTTTCGCCGCCGGACAACAACGAAATGTGGCGCAGCTTTTTCCCCGGTGGTTGAGCCACGATCTCGATCCCGCACTCCAATGGGTTGTCGTCGGCGAGACGGAGTTCGGCGTGACCGCCCTCGAAGAACGACGCATAGACCGCACCGAACTTCGTGTTGAGCGCGTGGAAAGCATCCAAAAAAAGCTCACGGGTCGTGTCGTTGATCTTGGTGATCGCCGCGTGGAGGTTCGCCAAGGATTGGGTTAGATCGGTTTCCTGGGCCGCGAGAAACGCGTAACGCTCTTCCAGCTCGCGGTATTCATCGATCGCGGCGAGATTGACGCTTCCGAGTTGCGCAAGGGTTTCCTTGAAGCGCGTGATCACGGTATCGATCTCCTCCGGATCACACGGGAGGGGGGGAAGGGTCTCGAGGGAAACTGTCTCAAGATCGGTCTGGTATCGATGGAGCATCTCCCCAGCCTGCTGGGTTGCCCGCATCTTCATTTCGGCCAGAGAGACAGACAGGGTTTGGATACGGGCCTGAAGGCCATCGAGCTCGCGGCGCGTCACTCGTCCGGTATCCTCGAGTTCGCGAATACGATGCGCCAATTCTGACCGCGCTGCGGCGAGCGCGGTTACCTGCCGCTTCAGATCGTGGATGCCGATCTCGGCGGTCCGGAGAGCCTCTGTCGCTCCGTCCCGTTCTTGAAGAGCGGCGGCGATCCGCCGCTCGAGGTGGCCCCGAGTCTCTTCTTTGGCCGCGATCTGGCGGGTGAGTTCATCGATCCGTTGGGCTAGTGCCAGCCGTGCGGCGACGACGTGTTCCCGTTTTTCCCGGTGGGTGGCCAGATCCAGCCGGCTGTCGGTCACCGCGGCGGTTGATTCTGCGAGGGACGCCTTGAGCTTGGCGACGGCCTCATTCTGGGCGAGCAGAGAGTGCTCTTCTCGGGTCTTGGCGGCTTGAGAAGCCGAGAGCGCGGCTTCGCTGTCGACCGCAGCGGATCCCATCGCGTCGAGGTCCTGCCCGGCGGACTCCTCTTCCGACACGAGCAGTCCTAACCGTCGCTCGAGCTGGAGAACTTCTTGGGCGATGGCCTCGGCCGCCTTTTGGTCGTGAACCAATCGGAGTTCGCTTTCCCGCAAGTCCTCTTCCATCTGTGTGAGGATGAGGCGGTCCGCCTCGAGAGCCCGCCGAAGCCCGCCGACCGACGACTCGATCGGTGCGAGCGCGGCCTCAGCGTCAGCGACGTCGAGCTCGAGGGCTTTGATCGCGCGCTTTCGTTCGAGTAAGCCCAACCCCACACGCGGTCCGGCCCCGCCACTCACGACACCGGATGGATAAAACACTTCGCCCGAGACGGCGACCCACGTCAAGCCGTGCCGATCTTCTTCCCAGCAGTGCTGGGCGGTCTGACGGTCGATGACGATGATCACGCGATCGAGTAAGGCAGCCCGCAAGGTTTCAAAGCCCTCGCGACATCCCACGAGGTCGCGTGCTCGCCCGTGTATCCCGTGCCGCTGCTGGACATCGCCATCCGTCGATGGGTCGACGCGGGGCAGACGGGGTACGAAGGTCGCCCGTCCGGCGTTGTGGGCATCCAAGACCGCGACGGCCGCCTCAATCTGACCGGGCCCTTCGGCGACGATCCCCTGCAAGCGGTCGGCTAAGACGGCTTCGATCGCCCGCTCGTACTGTGGCGGAATATCGAGCATGTCCGCCACCACACCCAGCAACCCCGCTGGCGAGGTGGCCGGATCGCCCCCATGGAGGAGGTGGCGGACCCCTTCGTCATATCCCACGAGGTCACGCTGGAGGGCGAGCAGCGAATCCAATGTCGCCCGCAGGCGAGTGAGCGTGTCGCGACGGGCGGTCAGGACCGCTTCTCCCTCCTGGAGAGCGGCCTGCCGTGTGACCGAGGCGTCCCGCAAAGCCGTTCGCTCTGCATCCCGCGCGGCGAGCGACTGTGCATCGAGCTGATGGGCCGCCTCAAGCTCCCGGTGCGTCGCCTGTCTCTGGAGAATTTCCGATCGCGTGGCCTGGATGTCCTCTTGGTACCTGGCCCGGCGTTTCCCGAGCTCTTCGCGCCGCATCGCGAGAGTTGCCAGGGTATTGGTCGCCGTCGTAATGCCGGACAGCGCGTCGAACACCCGATGCCGAGTCTGCTCGATGTCCGCAGACGATTGGGCCATGTGTTGTTCGAGCGTCCGAACCACCGCCTCCCGTTCCACTAACCGCGAGAGGTGTTCCTGGAGGGCGGCCTCCACCGACTCATAGTCGGCGTCACACCGGACACGCTCCTCACGGCGTTCGGCGAGGCTGCGCGCAAGGACCTCATGCTCCGAGGCGAGCGCCTGGTTCTGTCCACGCCATTCCTCCGTTTGTGCCGCAAGGAAGTCCAAACGATGCCTGGAGTGTTGCGCGCGGGTTTCTCCCTCGACCAGTTGTCCCTGGGCAACCTGGAGTTGGCGATCCAGGCCGTCGAGCGCGATTTTTTCCTCCGCGATCTTCGCGTCGATGGCGCTCAAGTCAGCCAAGAGACGGGCTTCCTCAGCGCGATCCCGATCCAGCGCGATGCTCAACTCGCCGGCTTGAGCACGCCAGTCGTGATAGCGAGTGGCGGCGGCCCTGAGATCGAGCGCCCTCAGTTGATCAAAGGTCTGCCGATACCGCTCGGCCTTTTTGGCCTGACGATCCAGAGAGGCCAACTGGCGCTTCACTTCGCCGATGATGTCGCGCACACGCAGCAGGTTCTGGTCGGTCGCCTCGAGTTTGCGAAGGGCCTCTGTTTTGCGGATTTTGTATTTGATAATCCCCGCCGTCTCTTCGACCAGCGTACGGCGTTCGAGGGGCGAGGCGTTGATAATGGCGTCGACCTTTCCCTGCTCCAGAACGGTATGGCCTTTGATCCCCGCTCCGGTCTCGATCAGGAGGTCACGAATGTCCTTGAGTCGGCACGGAACCCGGTTGATGAGGTATTCGCTCTCTCCCGACCGATAAAGCCGCCGGCTGATCGTCAGCTCGGAATACTCGCCAGCGACGCTTTCAAGCTCCGACCGACGCACACCCCCAAAGGTGAGCGACACTTCGGCCAGGCCGGTTGGGACTCGTCGTGCGCTTCCATTAAAGAGGACGTCCTCCATCCGGTCGCCGCGGAGGGTCTTGGGTGACTGCTCTCCCAAGCACCACAGGATGGCATCGGCAATGTTGCTCTTCCCGCAGCCATTAGGTCCAACGACGGCCGTGATCCCTGGCTGGAACGTCAGAAGGGTCCGTTCGCCGAACGACTTAAACCCGGTGATTTCAAGTCGCGTAAGTCGCATCGATTCCTCAATGAAGATGGGTTTCCCACCCCCCTCCAGAATGGGGGTTCTATAGCACAGGATCGTCTTAGATGTAAAGCAGAAAAAAACAACTTTTGGCATTCTTGTGTCATTACCGAGATATCCTTCGTGGGAGCAGACGACCGGTCGCGTTCGTGGTATAGTGCGGGTCGTGGTGCCTGGAGATCCTCAACCCGACCCAGAGGCCACCAGGCTGACTCTTTCATGTCCTGGTTGTCACGCGCAGCTGGTGGTCGACACGGCAACAGGCACGGTGCTCTGGCACCAGCCGCCCCCCGAGCCGTCACAACCGTCGCTGGGTGACCTCGTGAAAAACCTCGAGGCCAAACGGCAAGAAGTCGCCCAGCGGTTCGAACGCGAACGTCGCGCCTTAAGCGATCGCGGGCGCGTGCTTGATGAAAAAGTCAAGGAATCGCTCAAGCGCGTCGATCCAAACAGCCCTCCTCCTCTGCGTCCCATCGATCTGGATTAAGGCCGCAGGCCGCGGCGTCCTTGCCGGTCCCTGGAGCGTGTGTTATCTTTCGAGCTCTCGGAGATCGGTATGTCGCTTTACCAGTGGGACGTTCCGGCCCTGATCGGCGTCGTCGGAGCCTTGATCGGGAGCTTCCTCAATGTGTGTATCCATCGCCTGCCCCGCGGCGAGTCCATCGTTCGGCCGCGATCCCGGTGTCCGGGCTGCCTGTCGCCCGTCGGAGCCCTCGACAACGTGCCGGTGCTGTCGTTTCTGTGGCTGGGCGGGCGGTGCCGTCGGTGCAGGGCCGCGATCTCGTATCGGTATCCTGCCGTCGAGATCCTTAACGGGTTAGGCTACATCCTCATTTGGCACCGCTTCGGCGCCACGCCGGCCGCCGCGGTCTACGCGGCGTTTTTCTCCGCCCTCCTCGTGGTCACCTTCATCGATTGGGACCATCAAATCATCCCGAATCGGATTACCCTGCCTGGTATCGTCATCGGTCTGATCTCGGCGGCCACGGTATTGGCGGGGAGCTTTATTGATGCCGTGATGGGGGCCGTCCTAGGCGGGGGATTGCTCTACGCGGTGGCGGTGATCAGCGAATGGTTTTTGAAAAAGGAGGGCATGGGGTTGGGCGACGTCAAACTGCTGGCGATGATCGGGGCCTTCCTCGGTTGGAGAGCGGTCCTCGTGACGATCTTCATCGGCGCTTTGGCGGGCTCCCTCATCGGACTGACCCTGATGGCGCTGAAGCTCAGGCGTCGGGAGGAGCCCATTCCGTTTGGTCCATTCCTTGCGCTGGGCGCAGTGGCCGCGCTCTTTGCCGGGCCCGAGTTGATTGCGTGGTACCTCCGGTTGGGAGCATAGAACCCGGCGTGCAACGCTTCTTCGATCGTCCTGGTTCGGTCGTGTGGCTCGGGGTTATGCTCTGCGGGGCCTTCCTGGTGCTGGTGTTCCGCCATGGGATCGAGCCGGCGTCGCCAGCGGCGCAACCACTCACCTTGATCGAGATCACCGTCGCCGTCGCGCTCGGGATCATCGGGCTGGCGGCCATCATCGCGCGCCGAGTCGGACGCCGAGGTCGTTCCAGCCGGAACCCCGTCGAGGATGATCGCGCGGGCTTTGTCATGGACACCTTCCAGCACGTGCTCCAGGAGCTCAAGGAGAAGGAGACCGACCTTGGCCGGCTTCGGGCTGAGGCCGAAGCCCGTACCGAGCAAGTGGAGAGTTACCATGAAAACATCCTGAGGAGCATCGCATCCGGAGTGATCACCTCCGATTCCCGCGGGAGCATCACGACGTTTAACGCGGCCGCGGAGCGTATCTTGGGCCGTCGAGGAGGGGAAGTCATCGGCCAGCCGTGCGGCCAGGTGTGGGGAGACACCAGCCCAATCACGACGATGGTCAGTCGATCGCTCACGGAGCGGACCCCCTTCTCTCGCCAGGAGTGGGATTTTCTGCGGGGAAGCGAGCGGGTGTGTGTGGGCTTAAGCAGCGCGCTCCTCCGGGACCGAGCGGACAACATCATCGGCGCGGCGGTCGTGTTTACCGATTTGACCGAGATCAAACGCTTAGAAGAGCAGGTTGAATCGGAACACCGGCTGTCGGTCTTAGGTGAGATGTCCGCGGGGATCGCCCACGAATTCCGGAATTATATGGGCGCCATTCTGGGGTGGTCCAAGCTCTTAGCGAAACAGCTTCCAGAAGGCAACAGCGGTCGCCCGATGGTCGAGGCCATTATGCACGAATTATCGGTCATGCAACACCTGATCGACGATCTCTTGGCGTTTGGGCGAGACCTCGAACCGCAGCGTCAACCGCTGGAGTTTCGCGAGTTCTTAAAGGAGGCTGCCACGCTGAGGCCTGGTCGGCCGGGTGTGCAGGTGCGCGTCACGATCGCTCCAGCGGTGCCTCGCGACGTGGAATGGGACCTCACGCTCATGCGACAGGCCCTCAAAAACTTGATCCAAAACGCCGCTGAGGCCATGCCAGAGGGAGGGACGGTTACCGTCGAAGTCACGGTGGAGGACGCGGAACCCGCGGCGATCGAATTGGTGATCGGCGACACTGGCGTCGGCATCCCAGCCCAATTTATGGACCGGATCTTTCTGCCCTTTTTCACGCTCAAAGCGAAAGGACACGGCCTCGGACTGGCGCTCGTTCACAAGATTATTCTCGCCCACCGAGGGAGCATTCGCGTCCGCAGCCTCGAGGGAGCGGGCACCACGTTTACACTCACCATACCGGTGACCGCAGCCACATCGACGGGGCACCGCAGCCGACTCATTGAGGCGGCGTAAGGATTCGTCACGCTATGCTGACCATCTTGATCGCAGAAGACAACGACGGAATGGGCCAGATGCTGACGGCGGCCCTGGCGACCGGGGGATATGAGGTGACCTGGGCACGGGATGGGCGGGAGGCGTTGCAGCGATTGCGCGAGCAAAAAATCGATCTGGTCGTGACCGACCTGAAACTGCCTTATAAAGGCGGCCTGGATATCCTACAGGCGGCGAAAGATCAGAACACCCTGCTTCCCGTGATCGTCATGACCGCTCACGGCACCATCGAAACGGCGGTCAAAGCGGTCAAGGACGGCGCGTACGATTTTCTCACCAAGCCCTTCGACCCCGACCACCTGCTCTTAGTCATCAGCCGCGCCCTCGAGAAACAGCGGCTGATCACGGAAAATCTCCTCTTAAAGGAAGAGGCCGCAAGCCAATCCGGGCTTCCGCGCATCATCGGCAAGCATCCCCGAGTCCTTGCCGTCATCGACCAGATCAACAAAGTGGCGGCTAGCCGGACGACGGTCCTCCTGCTTGGTGAAAGCGGGACCGGGAAGGAATTGTTCGCGCGCGCGCTGCACGGGTTGAGCCCTCGGCGCGATGGGTCGTTCGTGGCGATCAACTGCGCCGCGATTCCGAAGGAGTTGCTGGAAAGCGAGTTATTCGGTCACGAGCGCGGGTCGTTCACGGGTGCGACCGACCGCCGAATCGGCAAATTCGAGTTGGCGGATCACGGCACGATCTTTCTCGATGAGATCGGCGATCTCGATCTGGGATTACAGGCCAAACTGTTGCGGGTGCTGGAAGGTGAGGAGTTCTGCCGCGTCGGAGGAACCGTGCGGGTGAAGATCGATGTCCGCGTGGTGGCGGCGACCAACAAAGACTTACGCGCGGCGATTGCGCAACGCTGTTTTCGCGAGGACCTGTTCTTCCGCCTGAGCGTCGTGCCGATCACCATTCCTCCTCTGCGCGACCGTCGGGAGGACATCCCCGCGCTCGTCGCATATTTCCTCGCCCACTACTGCCGTGAGTTGAAGCGGCCGCTGAAGACGTTATCAGAGGGGGCGCGGCAGGTTATGATTCACCATCCCTGGACGGGCAACATCCGAGAACTGCAAAACTGCATCGAGCGGGCCGTGATCTTGACCGACGGTGAGGTGATCGAGGAAGAACACCTCGGAATCCGCCAGCAAGAATTAGGCGAGATCCACGCGCGGGAAATTCCTCTGGAAGGGACATTACACGACGTCAGCGCGGCGGCCACGCGGATGGCTGAAACGCGCATGATCCGCAAAGTGCTTAAAAGCACTGGTGGGAACAAGAGCCGCGCGTCGCAGCTTCTCGGAGTGAGTTACAAGACGCTGCTCACGAAAATCAAAGACTACGGCATTGAGCGACCCAGCTCGTCTTCTCGTGAGCCGGTCGAGGTCATCCCCCCAGCGGCCTAGTCGCCGCGTTCGCGTCCGTTCACAGTCACGCCCACTGATCTGAACTCCGGTTCAGGTCAAGAGGGTCATGCCGATCCCGCCTCCAAGAATTCGCCCTCCCTGCCCTCGGCACGGCTTTTGAAACTCCCCCACGACTATGACGAGAACGACGAATCAAGCCGAGCAAGGCTACACCATCCTGGAGCTGCTGGTTGTGCTGGGCATGGTGGCGATTGTTGCGGCCTTTGCCTGGCCCCGGATAACGGAACTGCTGCCGCGCACCGAACTGACGGCCGCGACTAACACGCTCGTGGCCGACATTCGTTGGGCGAGACAGAAAGCCCGAGCCCAGGGACGGGTCCTGGTCATCCGGTTCGACCCCAACGGGCGAGTCTATACCATTGGCGGCGAGACCGGATCACAACGCGCGGTCCCTCTTCCGGCGACGCTCTCGTTCGGAACCCCGGAAGATCCAGGCTCAGACGGGATTACCTTCCGAGACAACACGATCAGATTCAGTCCGAGGCCCGGCCTTCAGAACAGTTTTGGATCGGTCAGTCTCCACACGCCGAGCGGTCAGGCTCGGAAGATCACCGTGAGTATCGCGGGATATTCGTCGTTGGCGGCCTGGGACGGCGTACAGTGGCGATGAGCGAGGACGTATGAGTGATACGCAGGGACAAGCGGGTTTTAGCCTCATCGAGACGCTGGTGGCCCTCTGCATCTTGGTTGTCGGCGTGTTGGGGGTGACCAGGATGTTCAGCGAGGGCCGGCGGATCTTTGGGGATGTCGAGCAGCGCCGGTCGGCCGTGTGGTGGGCCCACGACAAATTAGAAGCGAAGCTGGGTCAGGAGTATCAGACGCTGGTCGCTCCGACCAGCGGTTCTGAACGGATCGAAGGCGGAATGCTGGTTGGAGAGGATGAACGCGAGGGACTGGTGCGGGGCTGGAGGATTGAGGTCGACCGTCCAGCCCCAGGACTGACGAGCATCTGGGTGGCGACGCAATGGATCGAGCGTGGGGCCAGACGCTCGGTCCTTCTTGTCGGGATCAGAGCCCGCGGCGATTGACCACTATGAACGCTCTACGCTTCAAGGAGTTTCCTGGGCAACGGGGCACGACGCTCGTCGAATGCCTGATAGCGACCGGGATCGGGGTGGCACTGGTTGCGGTGTTTGGCCATACGCTCATCGCCCATCAAGCCGCCTACCGTGATCAGCTGGCTCGACTCAATGCCACCCAGGAAGCCGACTTCGCCCTTGCCTTGATCACCGATGAGCTCCATACCGCCGTGCAGGCCATCCATGGTGAAGGGTGTCCCGAACCGGGGGTCCAGATCCAGAGCTCGCAGATCTCGTTTGCGGCGAATCTCTATGACCAGACGACCGAGCTGCGGGAACAAGCCCCCTCGGCTCAGGGCAGTTTTGTGGTGAGGTCTTCGACGGTCTTCGAGGTGAATGATGTCGTCATGATTGTCGGGGTCGGCGATCCTGCCGATCCCTCCGACGATGTGGCCGAATGCCGAGCGATCGAGGAGATCGTCGGTGATCGGGTGACGGTGCATGACCCGTTGAGCCGGTCCTACCCGTTGGGAAGTCCGGTCTCCGTCCTCAATCGGGTGCGATATGTTTACGATGCCCACCGGGGCCGACTGATGCGCTCGCAAGACGGGTCAAGTCAGCGGATCGCGCAGGGCGTGACGGCGTTTTCCGTCGAGGGAGAAGGCCCCACCATCGTGGTAAGCCTCGGTTTGCGCGCTTCGAACCCGGCTGTTCGGTCTCGGACGTGGCAACGCCGCGTGGTGTTGGAGGATCGCCGATGACGGGATTCCAGAGCAGCGAGTCATCCTCGCTGAGAGCGTGTCCCGTGCCCCGGGTCGTAGGGCGGGGCGGGTCCGAGCGCGGCGCCATTCTCGTGGTCGCCCTCGTGACGGTGGGGCTTCTCTCGGTGCTCGGTGGGGCGTGGCTTCGAGTCGTGACCGCGGAACGGGAAACAGTGGTGCGCGAGGAGCGCGAGATCCTTGCCCGGTCTCTGGCGGACGCGGGAGTCGAGCGAGTGCTCGCCTGGTTTGCGGACCCCGCGAGCTTCGCTGGCCCGGGCGTTTTCCGACAAACGAGTGCCTGCTCCGCACCGAGCGATCACGCGGCGATCTTCCGGAAGCGATGTCTTGGTGCGGGTGGACTTCCCGGCTTTAGAGGCGTTGATGGCTCGTCTCAATTCAGAGGAACGGCGACCAGCCCGGACCTGGTCTACGCGTGGAATACGATCGAGGATCTCTCGATCGAGTCGATCCTCCAGGATCTGAATCTCTCCTGGCCGTCCCTCCGATCCGTTGCGTCGACCATCCGCACGGAAATCAGACTCCTCGCCCCACGGAGCCCCGATGCCATCGCGACCATCCTAATTCGGGCGTCCATCGGCCAGGACGCCACCGCGATCGTCAGAGCCGAATTGATCGATGGACCATGGCGAGGGATATCTGAGGCGATCCACGCGGGAGTGGCTACTCCCGGACCGATTCCCGTTCGCGTCCACTGGGGAGATATCTTCGTCGATGGTCCGCTCGACGTGACGACGATCGCGGATCGCCTTCCCCGCCGCGATTCCGATGCGATGATCAACGGCGAGGGGTACATCCTCGATCCCGGATCGGATCGCTGGCTCGACATCCGAGCGGGCGGAACGATCTCCGGGCCCCTGGTTCCGAACGGCCAAGGCTTCCTGGCGCCATACGCCCACATGCACCAGAATACCCCCTCTCCAGAATCCGAGGTCTGGGGGTATCAGGCGCTGAAGAGGTACGCGCAACGGCACGGCCGCTATTTGACGACGAGGGGCACAGGTCTCCTCTATGACAACGATCAAGGCCCGGGTGTGCCGCCGAACGCCGTCTTCACGTCATCTGATGATGAGAGCAGAAAGCCGGGCATCGTATTTATCGACACGCTGGACCAACAACCCCCTCGTGCAGATAACCTCGAACAACTCCGCGTGGAGTTCGGTTTTGCACGAGCCGACGCGTTTGTCGGAGCGCACCTGGTCATGACAGGCGCGGCGGGTCGGTCGGTGGTTGTGGACACGCCGGCGGAAGAAGGAAACCCCTCTGCGGGCCCGGCCGTGCGCGGCATCACGTTATCCGGAATCCACTACGTGGGTGCTCTGCTTGTGGCGGGCCGAGTTAGGGTAGAAAACCGTGTCAACGTGTTTGGGGCCATCAAGGCCGGCCAAGGGTTCGACGATGTTGGCGGCCTCGAGGTCTGGTATGACGAAACGCTGAGAACCGGATACCGAAAAGGCTTCTCCCCCATCCTGGTGAAGCCGGGGAGCCGTCGGTACATTGTGGCCGAGGAATGGTCCGATGGGTAACTGACTACACAGGTGTCCTCCTTCCTACCCGTCCCCGCGTTCCCTATTCCGGCATCATCCTCCCAACGTCCTCTTTTGAATGGGTTTTCGGCTAACTCAGACCTGGCATAACCGATGCATTCTCCCCCCCCAACGCCGTACAGGAGGCCTGGGGGTGAAGAGGATCAACGAGAATAGCGAACGGGGCTTTACGGTAGTCGAGCTCATGGTTGGGGTCGCGATACTGGGGATCCTGGGTGCGGTGGCGGTCATGGGGTCTAGACCGCTTCTGGACAGTTTTGGATTGAGGGCGGCGACGCGGCAGATCTTTACCGACTTCCAACAGGCGAGACTGTCAGCGATCAAAGACGGCCGGGCCTGGGCGGTGTGTTTCGCGCCTGGAAACGCCGCGGTGACGGCCTACACGGTTCGAAACGCCCCGGGAGCGGATAACGTGTTATGCACGCCGGACGATCTGCTCGCCGGCCCGGTTCGGAAGACAGTTAGTCTGGGGGTGGGGGAGTATTCGACGCTCGCATTCGCCGAGAGCTTCGCTGGTACCAGCCTGGTATTCAATCCGAACGGGACGGCGTCCGCCGGGAACTTTACGATCACGAAATCAGATGGCGGAGCGCTCCAGGTGACGGTCAATTCGAACACAGGGAACCTGAGGATTCAGTAGCCGGGGGATGGAGATGCGAAACAGTCGAGGATTTACCATTATCGAAGTCCTGGTTTCCATCACGATCGTGACGATCGGTTTACTGGCTGCGGCAGCAATGCAGACCACCGCGATCACGGCCAATGGCACCGCCCGCGACGGCACGATCGGGATCCAGCTTGCCGAAGAGATGGTCGACAGGATCAGGATAAACGCCGGTATTACTCCGCAGGACTACAACGGAATCGACACGAACGGTGCGTGCGGCGGAGCGGATCCGGTTCTTGGCGACTGTACTCAGTGGGCTGCCCGGCTTGTTGCGTCGGGTCTTCCGGCGGCCCGAGGGCAGGTCAGCGTGTCCGCGGTCGACGCGCCACTTGCCCGAACGAGGACAGTCAACGTGACCGTGACCTGGGGAAATGGCATACCCCGCACGGTGACGTTTACCACGATCGTCGAGACATGGGCATCCTAGCTAAGAGCCCATCGAACGAAAGCATGCCTGGGGCTGGGGAGGGATTATCGTGCGAGTGATGGATCAAATGGATCAAAAGGGGTTCACCCTCATCGAATTACTGGTGGGCGTGGCCTTGGCCAGCATCGTCAGCCTCGCGGCGTTCGTCATCTTCTGGTCGAGCGATAAATCGTACAAGCTCCAGGAAGGTGTGGGCGAGAGCCAACAGAACGTCCGAGTTGCCATGGACCGGCTTGCCAGAGACATTCGAATGGCGGGTTTTGGATTGCCGGACCCTCCATTTTCCTTGACCATCGGGGGGCAAACGCTCACCGCGCCGATCGCATTCACCAACAGCGCGGCCGCTCCTGATACCTTGACCGTTCTCGGGATTGGGGTGACGTCGGGAACCTTGAACCAGGGCGGCAACGCCGCCTGCAACGGGACCTCGGACACCGCCATCTGTCTCGATACCGTGGCGAATTTCTTCACCGGGGCCGCGTTCCTGCCGGATAGACGGTACATCACCGTGGGCGGGCCCCGCTTTATCGAGCTTGCGCTGGCGGGCCACGATCAGACAAACGGACTCCTACAGCTCGGCGCGGGAAACATCCTTGATCGGGACTATGTCGATGGGACGACCGTGTACATCATCCAGGCGATTCAATACTCGATCAATACCGCGCTCGCGGGGTGCTCGGTGACCAACCCCTGCTTGACCAGCAATGACCTGACGGGCTTCCGTGGAGCCGGCGTGCAGGTCTTGGCCGACAACATCGAGGACGTTCAGTTCGCCTACGGATTGGATGGCGATCGAAACGGACGGATCGACGACAGCGACGCGAACGGGGCGTATACCGCGGCAGATTTCTCGAACGCGCCTTTGGATTTGTCCAGCATCATCGCCGTTCGAGCGAACGTCGTGGCGAGAACGAGAAATACCGATCCCGCGGGGCAGGTCGCGTTCCAAAATCCTTGCCTCGAGGACCGGTCAACCGACGCTGCATGCACGGGCGCGGCGGTCGACGGCTTCCGCCGCAGAACGTTGACGAAAGTCATTAACTTGCGAAACCCCAGGCAGGGTGCGTAGGAGAAGACCATGATCGATGAAGCAGTACGACAAGCCGACAGGGAAATCAGAGACAGTGAACGGGGCACGATTCTCGTGACCGTCCTGATCCTCCTCATGATCGTCAGCCTGATGGGCATCATGTCGATTAACATCGCGACCGTGGATCTCCAGATCACCGGAAATACCAAACGGACCACGGCGGCGCTCGAAGGAGCCGACGGGGGCGGTGCCGTGGCCACCAGCGTGATCGAGAACACGATCGCGGATGCCACCCTGACGCCAGGCGCTCCCACCGCTGTGATCACATCGCTGGACACGGTGAACTTGGACGACGAAATCAGAGGAGGACTGGCGTACGCCACCGACGTTCCTCAAATAGACCCGGACCTGGCCATGTCGGATCTCGGGCAAGTCGCGGTGAGCGTCGACATCGACCAGATGTACGCCTACCTCGTTGCCGGCGGAGCGGCGCAGTACGCGATGGGCTACGACGGGGTGGGCGCGGGAGCCGGCGGTGGCGGATCCGGCCTGCTCTACCAGATTCGGAGCCAAGGGACTCGATAGAAAACGGTGAGGCGGCGGCGCCCTGAACCGATGAAACCAACGGATGCAACCGAGAGGGGATGACCGATGAACACAGCGATCAGGTTCTCGATGAGGATGGCGCTGATACTCGCTCTTGGAACGGCGCTCAACACTTACCCAGCGGAGCTCGGTCCGCTTCGGATCTCAGTCGCGGCTGCGGCCGATTGGACGGAGGGAGTCTTGCTTGAAATTAAGGGACTCGATCACAGAGGAGAGGGAAGTAACCACTCCCGCCTGAACCTCGACACACTCGAACTGGTCATGGATAAGGGGCCGGTTCTCAAGCTCGATCCCAACCTCAAAATCACTGGTGAGGGGAACGAGCCGATGGAACTGGAGGCGCTTCCCGTCCAGTCTCGGATACGGTTTCGCCCTCAAGGAGGGCTGGTCAAGGAGATCATTCTCCTGGATGTGTTGGCTCGATGAGCGGCCGGGAAACGATCTCTTTTGTGAGGAGGACGACGATGAGACGCCTAATCACTGTGGCTATTCTTCAGATCCTGATGGTCGCGCTCCCCGACGGAGCTCCGGATGCCATCGCGCAAAGCATGGTGGACTACACGGCCCAGCCGCCCTTTGTGTCCGCGGCGGTGCAACCCAATGTGCTGCTGTTGGTGGACAATTCGGGAAGTATGAATCATTGCGCCTACCAGGATGCTGGGGATCCAGACTGCCTGAGCAGCAGCGGGGCCGGTCTGTCGGACCAATACACAGCCGCGACCACCTATTATGGGTACTTCGACGCGACCCAGTGCTACCAGTATGCAAGCAGCAAGTTTTCCCCGGTCGGCGCCAAACCGTGCGCCGGAACATGGGATGGCAATTTCTTGAATTGGTCCACGATGCGCCGATTGGATATCACGAAGTGGGTGATGACCGGCGGGAAGTGCAACTCGGTTCGAGCGAGCGAAAACAGTTGTACCACGCTTCGCGGCCAAGACTCCTTCAACGCCGGGGCGTGTTGCCAGGTGTTCTACAAGCAATTCGACCTGACCGGCCTCGTGCCCACTATCACCGGCGTCCGGTGCATTCGTGTTCAGAGCGGGAATTTCTACGTCCTCTCAGGTGCAGGGTGTTCTAACGCCGACGAGGCTTCCTATTTTATCCGCGTCGACTCCGGGGTTCAGGCCACGGGGGTCATTCAACAAGTCGGGAGCAAGGCTCGATTCGGCTTGATGGTCTTCGATGACGACGGGACGATGGAAAACGGGGCGGAGGTTCGGAGCGATATCGGCGCAAATATGGTCAGCATGGTGAATGCGATCGAAGGGATGGTGGCGACCTCCTGGACACCCCTCGCCGAGTCACTCTATGAGGCGGCCCGATACTTCGCGCAGATCCCGCCAACCGCTGATGCGGGAACTGCTAATTACTCGGTCAGTCCTAACTCTGACCCGTACTGTTTCGGCGATCTTACGCCAGCGAGCGGTGCCGGTTGTAAGAACGCCACTCAAGGCCAGTTCGTCCCGTGCTGCAAGAGCTTTGTGATGTTGTTTACGGATGGGCAGCCGACCAACGATACCAACATCCCGGCGGCGCTCCAGGACTATGCCCACACGGCCGCAGCCCACGGAAGCAGCCACCACTGTGGCGCCGCGGCAGGATGCACGACGAACCACAGCAGCGCCCCTCACACCGTCGGCCACCCTCCCGGGTTGGTGCACGATACTATGTCCGAACACCACGATAACTGCTCGGGTTATTACGGAGGGTTAGCGGGGGATGCATGCGTCGCCAAAGGGTCGCATTATCTCGACGACGTGGCCTATTGGATGCACACAACCGATCTTCGACAGACGACAATTCCGGTGATCGGCGCCGCGGGACAGGCCCTCACGGGGGTTCAGAACATTACTCTCTATAGTTTCTTTGCCTTTGGTCAGGGGGGCAATCTCCTGTCCGATGCGGCAAAAGTCGGCGGGTTTAACGATCTCAACGGCGATAATGCCCCCGGTCCGGACTCAAAGGAATGGGACGCCGACGTCAACGGAGTCCCCGATACGTTCTTTGAGTCCGGAAATGCGTTTACGCTGCGTGAGCGATTGCTGGCGGCCATCACGGATATTCTCAAGCGGAGCGCGTCCGGCACATCGGTCTCGATCCTGGCGACGTCGGCGGAGGGAGACGGGGCGCTCTATCAGGGGTATTTCTTTCCCAGCCGGTATGAGAGCCTCGATGAGATTACATGGCTCGGCTATCTCCGAGGGCTCTTCCTGGATTCCTCGGGGAACCTGCGCGAGGATACCAACCAAGACGCGAAGCTGGTCTTGAGTCAGGATCGGATCGTCAAGATGATCCTGGATCCCATTACAAGCGAGGTCAGGGCGGAGCTCTACGACGACGCGAACGAGGATGGAGATGCGGATACGGCCCTCCCGAGCGCGACGGTGAGCAACGAGGACATTGTGTCGATCTGGGAGGCGGGGAAGAACCTTGCCCTCCGCGATCCGACGGCGCGCTCGATGTACACGTTCGTCGATGCCGACAACGACGGCGTCGTGGATGACGGCGATTTTAGCTTACCGGGAGGCGAAGCGCTCCTGCTCGCATCCGCAAACGCCGCCACGCTCCAGCCGTACCTCCGCGCGGCGAGCGGGGCCGAGGCCACCAACATCATTGACTTTATGCGGGGAGCCGAGGTGGCCGGCTATCGCGGTCGCTGCCTCACGATTCCGTCCGCCACACCCCAGAGCGGGTGCACCGGAACCCAGCGGGTGTGGAAACTAGGAGACATCGTGTACTCCACACCGACGGTGGTCGCGGCGCCGAAGGAACAGTACGATCTGGTGTACGGCGATTCGACGTATAAAGCGTTCAGGACGGCGCACAACGCGCGACGGAACGTCGTGTACGTGGGCGCGAACGACGGGATGCTCCACGCCTTCAACGCGGGTATTTACACCGCAGGGGACGACGCGGCCACACCCGAGACCGAGCGGGGCCGCTTCGCGGCCAATCCCAGCAGCGGCAACGGGTGGGGCAGCGCTCAACTCGGCGATGAGCTGTGGGCGTTTGTGCCCTACGACAACCTTCCCCACCTGAAATGGCTCACCGATCCTGCGTACACCCATGTCTTCTACGTGGATCTGAAACCTAAGGCTACCGATGTCCGCATCTTCAACGACGCGGCCACCGGAGTCAGCGGCCTGATCGACGGGCAAAGCGGGGCGTCTCATCCCAACGGATGGGGCACGATCCTCATCGTGGGGATGAGGTACGGCGGAGGCGCCATGAGCGTGACCGCCAATTTCGGCAGCGGCGTCCAGACCAGGACCTTTCGGTCGGCCTACTATGCTTTGGATGTCACCGATCCCGAGCGACCGCCGAAACTGCTCTGGAGGTTCACCGATCCAACCTTGGGATTTTCGACGTCCTACCCCGCGATCGTTCACTTCAAAGCATCGGGTGCGACGCCCGAGAAGTGGTTCGTGGTCGTCGGGTCGGGGTCGGACAATAATGCGCCGAATGGCACGCGCGGCTACGACGGATCGAGTACCCAGACGGGCCGCGTGTTCGTCGCCAACCTTGTCACCGGAGGTTTGGTGAACAATTGGAGCACGGACAACAATAGTTTCATGGGAGACCCGTCATCGATCGATGGGAATCTCGATTACAGTGGGGACGTGGTCTATATTGGGAACGCGTGGAAATCAGGCGGGACGAGTTGGACCCAGGGGAAAATGTATCGGCTGGTAACTAATCAAATCGCCGATCCCACGGGGACGAACTGGACGCTGTCCACCGTGATCGACCAGGATAAACCCCTCCTCGCGGCCCCGTCGGTCTCGAAAGACGCGCTCGGGAATTTCTGGGTATTCTTCGGTACCGGAAGGTTCCTGAGTACAGCGGACAAATCGAACTCCGACCAGCAAACCGCGTACGGAATCAGGGATGCGTGTTGGAACAGCAGCAGCGGATCCTGTCCGACGACGTATACGTTGTCGGACCTCCTAGACACCTCCAGTGTGGTGGTCGCCACAAGCCCGGGGCCGACCCAGGTCAGCGGGAGTTCGACCGCCTGCGGGGGAACCGCGACGTGCGCCTTCACCACCCTGGTCGCTCAGGCGAGGCTGCGTCAGGGCTGGTACGTGAATCTCACGAATCCAGCCACGCCGAGCGAGCGGATTTTGGCCCCCCCGATTGTCCTGGGCGGGATGGTCCTCATGACGAGCTTCGTTCCCAACTCTGATATCTGCGCGTTGCTGGGCGACAGCTTCGTCTACGCTCTCTACTATGAAACCGGCACGGCGTATTATGCACCCGTGATTGGGACCGAATTCGTGCCCGATGAGACGAACAAGAAGAAAGCAGACCTCGGAAAGGGGATGCCGACCACGGTGGGGTTCGCCGTGGGGAAGGAAGACTCGACGGGCTGCGTCCAGACGAGCACGGGGCAAACGGTGTGCTTTAAATACACCGGTCCCGAACCTCGGAGCGGGGTCATCGATTGGAGGCAGGAGGGTGACGCCGGCGGCGCAACGACCGAGATTCAAACGATCTATCGTCACATGGTGAAGTAACGGATGGGTGTGCCAATGTCCGCTCGACGAATTGTCGAGCGGACATTGGCTGCCGCAAGGTGGGCTCAGTCTGCTTGTTATTCACCGCACTGCACCGATATAATTATCCAAGGAGGCTCATCGCAACCACGTGAGCGTGCGATTACGTCTGAAGGAAGGCCTGGATACCGCGGCGCTGTTTGGAACGTTTGATCAGCACTTAAAGCAAGTCGAGGATGCATTCGGGGTCACGATCCGCGCTCGAGGCGAGGAATTGCGGATCGATGGGGCCCCTCAAGCCGCCCGGCGCGCCGAGCGCCTGCTCAGCGAATTGGCCTCCCAGGTCCAGCACGGGCGGACCCTCCAAC